>Ga0118677_10008125_pt1 | contig 16959 bp, 16 predicted proteins | sample AliMusrvi5mmetaG_FD_86154 | JGI IMG/M metagenome (GOLD analysis project Ga0118677, IMG submission 86154) | reverse complement strand
ATATTAGCTGGATTGTGTAACTTTACGATTAGTAAGTTATAGTATTACATCTTATTGGACTAAAATGTTTATATTTGACCCACAAGTTTTAACATTGTGATATGGCAATTGATAATAGCGGAACTAAAAGGGATGCAGTACGGGAGAATATTCTGAAAATCGCACAGGAGATATTCAGCAAGTTTGGGTATAAAAAAACGACCCTTGATGATATTGCCAACGCGGTAAGAAAAGGTAAAAGTTCGCTTTACTATTATTTCAGCAGCAAAGAGGATCTTTTCCAGGAGGTTATTCAGAAGGAGGCTGATATTCTTCGTGAGGAACTTTCAAAAGTCCTGCAAAAGGATATCGACCCTGCTGAGAAATTAAAAGATTACGTGATGACCAAAATTACAACCTACAGGCAGCTGGCTAATTTTTACAATGCTATCGAAAATGATACTGCTGCTGTGGAATTTATCGACAAAATCAAATCACAATATTATCAGGAAGAGATTAGGATGATGAAACGAATCCTCCTTGAAGGAGCCCGTCAAAGGAAATTCATTGTTAAGGATTTTACCCTGGTAGCTATTGGAATAACCACGGCTATCCGTGGACTTGAAATGCCCTTGTCAGCCGGGCCGTATCGCTCAACTGACCTTGGAAAGAGTGTAGATTCTATCGTCAGAATAATCTGTTACGGAATAATGAAGAGGGAATAATCACTTAACCGATACATTACCACCACTCGATTTCTCAATATTGCGCTCTTTTGGGTTCCCTTCAACTCTGATGTTACCACCACTACTTGCTTTTGCACTGATCCTATCGGTGGCAAATACCTTTAAATTTGCACCACTCGAAGCGCCGGCATTGCAAATTTTAGCGATTAACCCTTCCGTTTTGATGTTTGCACCGCTCGAGCCATCAACATCAAAACTTTCGGCAGACCCTGATAGTTTAACATTCGCGCCACTACTCGCATCAACATTAACTCTATTTGTCGTCAATGCTATTTTGACATTTGCACCGCTGGAAACAGATATTTGAAGAGATGGCAATTTGAGTTCCATTTTGGAGAAAATATCTGAGCCGGAACTCGCCTTAAGGGAATGGATTGTTTTGAAGGTAACATAAACTTTTTTTGAAGCACATAAGCCGATAGGTTTTTCGGGATAAATTCTTAATGCATCGTTTGAAACCTCTGTCTTTATAATATTCTGCAGGTTATCATCAGCCTCCACAACAACTTTTGCCACCGAATCCTGCTGAAGGATCACCTCCAGGCCAGCGCTGGAAGAAATCGATGAGAAGAATCCTACCTGCCGTTCACTTTTGACCACTTTACCGCTCCCTTTTATTCCAAAGAGGCATGAGGCAAACAACATAGAGAAAGTTACTGCAACGACAAATAATGCGATAAGTTTATTTTTCATGATTTGTGAAAATTAAAGTGGTTAATGAAAATAATATGCTTTTCACATTAGACGTATAAACCGATAAGCGAGTTACAGATTTCAGAATAAAAAGCCCTGAACATTTCAATGCTCAGGGCTTCTGTAAAAGATTTGCTTTTTAGCTACTCTTTCAAGGGCTCTTTTTTATTATCTGCTCTTGGTGCAGGCGTCTCTTTTGGAGTCTCAGAAATTGATGGTTCATCATCATCCTTTATGGCTTTTTTAAAGTCTTTCATCCCTTTTCCAATACCACTCATGAGTTCCGGAATCTTCTTGCCGCCGAACAGCAGTAATAAGGCTACAACCACAATGACAACGTGTGCTGCTGAAAGTGCCAATAAAATCATTATTTCTAGTTTTATTTGTTCAATTACAAAAGTAATATTTCCGTTGATAAATTATTCTGAATGGATCAAAATATTTTATTCTTAATATTCTACATTAAAATTTACCCTGATACCATTTCAGGAAGTCATTTCCATTGGCATAAATAAGCAGCGCGAATATGATAACCATCCCGACGATCTGCGCATACTCAAGGAATTTGTCACTTGGTTTGCGACCTGTAATTATCTCGAATAGGAGAAATAATACGTGACCTCCATCCAGTGCCGGAATTGGAAGAATATTCATAACAGCAAGAATTATGGACAAAAATGCGGTCAGATTCCAGAATGATTCCCAGTCCCAGATACTGGGAAATATATTTCCTATCGACATAAAGCCGCCAAGCGATTCGTAAGCCTTTGTTTCGGGGGCAAAAAGGAGCTTAAATTGCTTCAGATAGTTTCCAATTGCGTTATACCCCTTTGATATACCGGCGGGGATAGATTCAAGAAAACCATAATTAATGGTCCTGAATTCAAACAGCCCGTCTATCTTGTATTCTCTCTGTATGCCCAGTACTCCCGCTACCCCTATTTTAACAGGAATTGTTTTCTCAGTTCCACCTCTGACGAGTAAAAGATTGATAATTTTTCCTTTTGAAACAGCCAGCGTGTCTGTAAACTGATCATAAAATTTGAACCCCAATCCATTGACTGCGCGGATTTCATCACCAATCTCAAGACCTGCATCCCTGGCTGGTGATTCTTTACCAAATCCAATCACCTTGCATACAAACGGGATCCTTAAACTTATAATGAACTTATCCTTTAATAGTTTAGGAATTATTTCGTTTTTAACAGGGATAGACACCATCTGGTCGTTGCGTTGGACTTCGATGGTTTTGGCTGCATTTAATACAATATAAGGGATAATTTTATTGAAATCCTCGATCTCTTTTCCATCGACAGTGATAATTTTGTCACCGTTTCGAAGACCCATCTCTTTACCGGTTTCACTTACTGCAATACCATATTTTACGTTTTTGGTAGGCAGATACTGGTCTCCCCAGACAAAAAGTACTGCTGAGTAAAGAATGATGGCAAGGATAAGATTAAATAGTACTCCACCGATCATAATGATCAACCGTTGCCAGGTAGGCTTTGAACGGAATTCCCAGGGTTCGGGAGGTAATTTCATCTGTTCTTTATCCATCGATTCGTCAATCATCCCTGATATCTTCACATAACCGCCAAGGGGAAGCCATCCAACTCCGTATTCAGTTTCACCTTTCTGAAACTTAAAAAGAGAAAACCAGGGATCAAAAAAGAGATAGAACTTTTCAACCCGACAATTAAAGGCCTTTGAAAAGATAAAGTGACCAAACTCGTGGATAATAACTAATATTGAGAGGCTAAGAATTAACTGTGCGGCTTTAATAAGAATAATCATATATTACGATATCAATGTTTTAATTGCAATTCGCTCACCAGCTCCAATGCATAGGAACGTGTTTCACGATCCGTGGCTATGTAATCATCAAGAGTCGGGTGCTGAATAAAAGATAACTTTTGCATCAGCTCTTCATTTACTCTCCAAATATTCTGAAATGAGATTCTCCTTTTAAGGAAAGCCTCCACGGCTATTTCATTGGCCGCATTCAAAATACAGGCCAGGTTACCCCCTTTTTGTAAAGCTTCGTAAGCGAGTGCAAGATTACGAAAAATTTTCGTATCAGGCGTTGAAAATGTTAAGGACGGAAAATCAGCAAAATTCAGCCTTGGATAGGTATTGGATAACCTTTCGGGAAAGCTAAATGCATACTGGATAGGCAATCGCATGTCGGGCAATCCCAGCTGTGCCTTGATTGACCCGTCACAAAACTGAACCATTGAATGGACGATACTCTGCGGATGTACCACAACGTCGATTTGCGCGGGTTTTAAATCAAAAAGCCATTTGGCTTCGATCACTTCAAAACCTTTATTCATCAGCGAAGCCGAATCAATGGTTATTTTGGATCCCATCGCCCAGCAGGGGTGTTTTAGGGCATCTTTCGGTGTGACGTTGGCAACCATCTCCTGTGTCAATCCATGAAAGGGTCCTCCTGAACAGGTGATGATTACTTTTTCTACAGGATTCATATATTCACCGGCAAGGCATTGAAAAATTGCAGAGTGTTCGGAGTCGACAGGTAATATATCCACCTTGTTTTCAATAGCCAGATTTGTGATCAAATCACCGGCAACAACAAGGGTTTCCTTATTGGCAAGTGCAATTTGCTTTCCTGCTTTCACTGCATTAATAGTAGGGATAAGACCCGAATATCCCACCATTGCGGTTAGTACAAGATCGATTGACCCCATTTCGACCACCTGATTAATTGAGTCAGAACCGGCGTAAACTTTAATTCCGTCCCCTATTAGTGCCCGATTGACAGTTTCATATTTTCCTTCGTTGGCTATCACAACAACATTGGGATGGTATTTCTTAGCCTGCTCAATCAGTAATTCGACATTATTAAAGGCAGTTAGTACTTCTACTGAAAATCTTTCGGGGTTATCATCAATGACCTGGAGTGCCTGCCGTCCTATTGATCCTGTTGAACCAAGTATTGCCACATTCTTCATACAAATAGTTTAGAATTTGATGTATTCTTCAGGGTTTACAGCTATTCCGTTCAACCACATTTCGAAATGGAGATGTGGTCCGGTGGTCTCTTTTCCTGAGTTACCCATGATTGCAATGGCCTCACCAGCCCGAACCTTGTCACCTTGAATTTTGAGGAGTTCAGCATTATGGCGATACACCGTTACCAGATTTTGCTCATGCTGAATGTAAATGACATATCCTGTGTCGATAGTATATCCTGCAAAAATTATAGTTCCGTCAAGTGCGGCCGATATACGTGCATTTGGCTTTCCGACGATATCAACTCCAACATGACGATTACTAAGATCATACTTTCCGGTAATCATCCCTGAAAGAGGTGGAAAGAAGAGCAATCCTGCCACTCCTCCTTTTGTAGCAGGTGTGGAATTTATTCCCAGATTAACCTGTTCCTGTGCAATCTCATCCTTGAAAAGACTATCATGATCGTATTTTTTAAATTGAACCTGGTCTGGCCTGGGAACAGCCCCCCGTTTTACCACAGTGTCAGAGTTTGTTTCGCCTGCAAGCATTGCCCTGAATTCCTTAAAATATCGGTCGCGCCGCTGAATTTCTGTTTCAAGTGAATCAACTACCAGTACATTACGAATAAGCATCTGCCTCATTTTTCCGGTGGGATATCCTGGAATATATTCCCGTAACGGGGTAAAGGCAATTAAAATAGTTACTCCTGTAATGATTAGTATTACCGCAAAAATAAGTGCCATTAGCAAGGTTCGCGCATTGAACCTCACTTGTCTGATAATATGAAGATTAAGGTCGTTAAAAATGACAATCCGGTATGGATTCTGAAATATTTTTTTTATTTTGTCCCGCTTCCTTTCTTTCTGCATTCCTTTAGTTTTTCAAGAGTGTTCAAACTTACATGAAAATATTTCGATACACAACGATTTAGTGGTTTTATGTAATGGGCAACTCCAATCATAGCACCAATTTGTGTAACTTTGCAACCCGAAGAGTAATCTGTCAGGTGGCTGATCCTTCTCAAAATTAAAAATTCGGTAACCGAATACAAATTTAATTGTGTCGGTTTCTCATTTTGTTAATATAATTCATCTAAAAAATAATTAAGGATGAGATTTCAGAAAATGCATGGATTGGGGAACGATTTTATCTTATTTGATGAGATTGATCCTGCCAAATTTGATCTGTCTGCAATGGCAATTGGCCTGTGTGATCGTCATCAGGGGATCGGCGCAGATGGAATTATCCTGATCCTCCCCTCGGAGATAGCCAATGTGAGAATGCGTATCATCAATTCAGACGGAAGCGAGGCGAATATGTGTGGTAATGGTATTCGATGTTTTGCCAAGTACGTGTACGATAATCATATAAAATCTGATAAATCCTTCACAATAGAAACAGGTGCCGGGGTGATGATTCCTGAGCTAATTTTTGATAATGAGAAAGTTAAATATGTAAGAGTGAATATGGGAATTCCTGTATTTGAACGCGCAGCAATCCCCATGAAGGGTTCGGCCGGAAGTGTAATTGGTGAGACGTTTCATATATCCGGGAAGGAAATTAAAATTACAAGCCTTTTAATGGGCGTTCCCCATACAATTGTTTTTGTCGACGACGTCCTAAATACCGATATTGTGACCATAGGCAGGAAAATTGAAACGCATCAGCTCTTTCCGGAAAAAACAAATGTCAACTTTGTACAAGTCGTTAATGACAGGGAGATCAAAGTTAGAACCTGGGAACGGGGAGCAGGAAGTACTCTGGCTTGTGGTACAGGAAGCTGTGCCTCTGCCGTTGCTGCTTTTGTAAATGGTTATTGCGGGAAGGTATTAACTGTGCATCTCACTCTTGGTGATCTGAAGATAGAATGGATCGACGGAATTGTTTATATGACAGGAACTGCAAATCATGTTTTTGAAGGTCAGGTCGATCTCAGCAAATATCTCCATGGTTAGTTTTAGTCCATCTGATCGTCAATTGGATGTTAATCAGGTCCAATTCATTTGCTGCAAAATGCTTTTTCAGTTTTATAAATAAACTATGGCTGAAGAGAAAAACAGAGTGGCCCTGATATCAGTATTTGCTGCAATCTTCCTCACCGGGTTTAAGGTGATAATTGGGCTACTGACCGGAAGTTTGGGTATATTGTCAGAAGCTCTTCACTCTTTTCTTGACCTTGTAGCAGCCATTATTACCTATTTCTCAGTAAGAGTATCAGATAAACCGGCTGATCAACATCACCATTACGGGCATGGGAAGATTGAAAATCTCTCTGCACTCATTGAAACCCTCCTCTTATTAATAACTTGCGTATGGATTATATATGAAGCTGTTAACCGGCTTATTTCAGGAAATACCCATATTGACATCAATATCTGGAGTTATATTGTGGTTATCAGTTCAATTGTAGTAGATATTAATCGTTCACGAATGTTGTCACGTGTGGCAAAAAAACATAACAGTCAGGCGCTTGAGGCCGACGCGATCCATTTTTCGACCGATATATGGAGTTCTTCCGTTGTTTTGTTTGGATTAGTTTGTGCAAATTTTGGGTGGTTTTTTGCCGATTCGGTAGCTGCACTTGGAGTTTCAGTTATTGTTCTGTCCGTATCGTACCGGCTTGGTAAGAAATCAATCGATGTTTTACTCGATAAAGCACCTCAGGATACTATCGAAATAGTTCATAAGGCATTGGCATTGTTTCCAGAGGTCAGGCATTACCATGGATTAAAGGTTCGGACTGCCGGCGCTGATACATTTATTAAATTTAATATTCACCTGGAATCTGATATGACACTGACACAATTACATGAATTGTGCGATAGGATCGAAGGGGCGTTGAGTTTACTCATTCCAAGGAGTGAAATATTTATCCATGCTGAACCACACGATATCAAACATCTTCAATCGGAAAGTATTAACAAACCTGGGAACTAAGAAAGGCTTTTCAGAAAACAGGTAACCCTTTCCGATCAAAGTCTGATTCAGGACTAATTCCCTATCTTTGCATAAAATTAGGGTTTTTCAAAAATAACATCATGAGTGAAAGAAAAGTAAGGGTTCGTTTTGCCCCAAGTCCTACGGGACCACTTCATATCGGAGGGGTACGTACCGCATTATTTAATTATTTGTTTGCCAAAAAGCACGGAGGCGATTTTTTGCTCCGGATAGAGGATACGGATCAGGCACGTTATGTTCCTGGTGCAGAGCAGTATATCCAGGAAGCACTTGAATGGTGCGGGATAACAATTGATGAAGGACCTGTGCAGGGCGGCCCTTTTGCCCCTTATCGTCAAAGTGAAAGAAAAGAACTTTATCGTCAATATGCTGAACAATTGCTGGATTGTGGTCATGCCTATTATGCATTCGATACACCGGAAGAGCTGGATCTGGCGAGAAACAGTGCAGAAGAAATTGGGGAAACCTTTACCTATAATGCTTTATCGCGGGGTAAAATGAAAAATTCGCTTTCACTCCCCGGGGAAGAGTGGAAGTTATTGCTCTCCTCTTCTGATCATTATGCGATTCGGTTTAAAATGCCTGATAATCTCGATGTAACCGAGGTGGACCTGATCCGTGGCAGCGTTACCTTTAATACCTCTTTACTGGATGACAAAGTTTTGTTTAAGAGTGACGGAATGCCCACCTATCATCTGGCCAATGTTGTCGATGATCATCTGATGGAGATTTCCCATGTGATCCGCGGTGAAGAGTGGCTCCCTTCAATGCCGTTACACGTGTTGTTATACCGTGCTTTTGGATGGGAAAATACAATGCCACGGTTTACTCACCTTCCCCTCATTTTAAAACCAGCAGGGAAGGGTAAACTCAGCAAACGTGACGGAGACAAACTTGGATTTCCTGTATTTCCGTTGCTTTGGAAAGATCCTCAAACCGGTGAGCCATCGCGAGGTTATCGCGAAGATGGTTATTTTCCTGAGTCATTTATTAATATGCTTGCCTTACTTGGCTGGAATCCTGGTACCGAGCAGGAGATCTTCTCGATGGAGGAACTTTGTGAAGCATTTACGCTCGAAAGAGTTGGAAAATCGGGGGCACGCTTCGATCCGGAAAAAACGAAATGGTTTAATCATCAGTATTTTATAAAGAAAACTGACCAACAGCTCGGGGAATTATTACTTCCAATTCTCATGGAGAAGGGAATTGTGACTGATTTGTCAGTCGCAGTCAAAGTATCGGGTATGGTGAAGGAACGTTGTAATTTTGTGACAGAAATCTGGGATCAGAGTTACTTTTTATTTCAGGCGCCTGTAGGCTATGATGAGAAAATAGTAAGCAAACGCTGGAAAGATGGTGTACCTGAAATTATGGGTGAGATTGCCACGTTTTTTGGAACTGTTGACACATGGAGCGCAGCTCAGATAAAAGAATCTTTTTCGGCGTATGTTACTGAAAAGGGGTGGAATTTTGGTACGGTAATGAATTCATTACGTCTATGTCTGGTTGGCGGCAGTTTTGGACCTGATATCTTCGAGATTTGTGATATCATAGGTCAGGCAGAAACAGTTTTACGTATCCGGAAGGCAATTCAAACAATAAATAATTAGATCAGTTTTGTGATAATACGGCTTTGTATAGGATGATTTAAAATAAATCTGATAATCAGATCGAATACATTTAATATATAATCCCAAAAGTTCCTGAAATTCAGGATTTTTTGGGATTATAAATTGGATTATTAAATTACCACTTAACTGCTTAGGACTATTTTATCGCCTTAATCGCTTCTTCATAACGACGAGTTACCTCTTTCCAGTTGACAATTTTCCAGAAAGCATCCACGTAATCTGCACGTCTGTTTTGATATTGAAGATAATAGGCATGTTCCCATACATCAAGGGTTAGAACCGGAATACCCCGTACATCTGTTGTACTCATCAATGGATTATCCTGGTTAGGGGTAGAACTAACGGCTAATTTTCCATTCTCTGCAACCGACAGCCATGCCCATCCGCTACCAAATTGTTTCTTTCCGGCATTACTAAAAGCCTCTTTGAACTTTTCCAGGCCTCCAAAGGAATCATTAATTGCTTTCAACAAACGACCTTGAGGTTCCTGCCCAGAGCTGTGTGCCAATAAGGTCCAGAATAATAGGTGGTTATAAAAACCTCCGGCATTGTTTTTCAGAACTGCCGGGTATTTTTCCATCTCAGCAAAGATCTGGAAAATAGGTTTTGAGCTATTTTCGGTGTTCGCGGTTGCATCATTCATATTCTTGGTGTACGCAGCGTGATGTTTCGAATAGTGAATCTCCATTGTTTTGGCATCGATTGATGGTTCCAGATCGTTGTAGGCATAGGGTAGTGGATTTTGTTTCGACTGCCCGGTAAGCTGAAATTCACCTAATTTTGAGATGATCCTGTTCCATGAGCTGTTGTCGGGATAAGATGGATTTTCGGCTATAGAGAACATACCGAAAAATGCTACGGCAAAAATTGAAAGTATTAATTTTTTCATCGTTAAATATTTTTTAATTGACCAGATAGAAATTGCCCTTTGAGATCAGGGTTATTTTAATTATTAGCATACCTAATAATGAACAAACAAGCACTGAGGAAAAAGGTTCAATTTAAACACTTTAACAACGTGAGAAAAATCCTTGTTGCTGTTATCTCTTTTAGATATTTTTATGACTGAATTATTTGATCATTAAAAGTCAATAAAATGTACGGTAAAATTAGGGAACACCTTCAAAATGAATTATCAGGCATCAGGAGTGCAGGCCTTTACAAAAGCGAAAGAGTTATTGTTTCTCCCCAGGACTCTGAAATAAAACTTGACTCCGGTAAAGTAGTACTGAATTTTTGTGCAAACAATTACCTGGGACTTTCAAATCATCCCGATTTAATTTTGGCAGCAAAATCGGCGCTCGATTCACATGGATTTGGAATGTCATCGGTCCGGTTTATTTGTGGCACCACCGATCTGCATAAAGAGCTGGAGAAAAAGATTGCCGATTTCTTTGGAACGGAAGATACAATTCTCTATGCTGCCTGCTTCGATGCGAACGGGGGAGTATTTGAGCCTTTATTCTCGGAGGAGGATGCCATAATCTCTGATTCACTGAATCATGCCTCGATAATTGATGGGGTACGCTTGTGTAAGGCACGTCGTTTGCGGTATAACAATGCTGATATGATTGATTTGGAAGAACAGCTGAAGAAAGCGCAGGATGCAAGATACCGAATCGTTGTTACGGATGGCGTTTTTTCGATGGATGGGAATGTAGCCCCCCTGGATGAGATCATACGGCTGGCTAAAAAGTATGACGCTTTGGTGATGGTAGATGAGTGTCATTCGGCCGGAGTCGTCGGAGAGACCGGACGGGGAGTCACCGAAAAATTCAATGTGAGAGGTGAAGTGGATATCATTACAGGAACACTTGGAAAGGCTTTTGGTGGTGCGGTTGGTGGTTTTACTACCGGAAGAAAAGAGATTATTGAGCTGCTTCGGCAACGGTCGCGCCCCTATCTGTTTTCCAATTCTATCCCTCCTTCGGTGGTAGGGGCAGGAATTCAAATGTTTAAATTGATTGAATCGACTACAGAGCTCCAGGATCGTTTACATTGGAATACTAATTATTTTGTCACTAAAATCAAAGGCGCAGGTTTCGACATTAAACCCACAAAATCAGCTATTTGTGCTGTTATGCTTTATGATGCAAAATTATCGCAGGAATTTGCTTCCCGATTACTCAACGAAGGGATATATGTAATTGGATTTTATTATCCGGTAGTGCCACAAGGTGAAGCGCGGATAAGAGTACAACTCTCAGCAGCTCACACCAGAGAACATCTGGACAAGGCAATAGAGGCATTCATTCATATCGGTAAAGAGCTGGGAGTATTGAAATAACAAGTTTCCGAAACGCAAAAAAGGGGAGCTGTGCGGTTCTCCCCTTTTTAATAAACCCCATTAAATTTACTAGTTATAACGAAAACCTCCTTATTTTTTCTCCTAATTGTTCATCATTAACCATTTTGCAATGCTTAATGAGATATCTGTTCCTTTAATATCCTCGACCCACTGATACTTTCCGATGGGATTTAAAGCGTCAAAATACCACTCATTATTTTCAGTAACAATGAAATCAAAAACCCCGTGAGTCAGGTTTAATTCCTCCATTATTTGAATAGCTTTCAATTTTACCGATTTTGGGGGTTGCATTACCGTTGAAAAGGTTGTATTAGTTGCAATAATCTGACCTGCCTCATTGGTTTTGGCTTTTATTTTTCCCACAAAATATTCTTTGCCAACTACACTACATCGAACCTGATAACCACCTCCTGCCATCGGACAGATATGCCCCGTGTCACCGTGTGTAAAAGCGGTTCCGAATTTGTCACCACATTTTCCCGGACAATCCTCCAGCAATCTTATCGCACAGCCTTGATCCATCAACTCGATTATGCGCTGTTTTTTATCGATAAAAAAGCTGTTCAGATAATTAATATCGTTTGAACAAATATAGGAAGGCCACTTTAGACCGATATTTTTGGAAATGACAAATTGACTAAATTGATTTTCGGAATAAAAAACAGGATAAAGATTTAACCATTTTGTAGATTCTATGGTCGAAAATAGCCCTTCAAGAGTTTTATTCCAGGTTTCTTTCCAAAGTAAATAGTTATTATCCTGATTATTGCTGTTTTCAATAAATTCTTCAACAAGGGTGCTCCTGTTCCAGACAGTCTCTATTTGGCTGGTTGCAAAACTGCAATTGGGGGCTTCTATTCTGAATGAGTTATCTTCAAAACTGACATGGATATTTTTTACAGAATCAATGTCGAGATTCAATCTCGAATATTCTGCAGAATTTTTACGGAGAATCGTTTCGACCCTGTCTGCATGCTGATCACTTATTTCAGATAATATTAAAATCATGTCTTTCTAAATACCTTTTCTGATCATTCTTTCGTCTTTGAATTCTTTCGGAAATTCAACTATTAATAGGAAAGAATTGAAGATTGTTACCTGAAAAACTGTGCTGTGATGAGTGATTTAGCGAATAGATATTAAGTCGCTATATGATAGTTATATATAATTGGAATACACGATCAACTTCCAGATGGAATTTTTCGCCACTAACTATTTTCCGTTATCGAAAAGTGCTTTTAGAGGGTTGATTAATCGTGTGATCAGCCGCATCTCTTTTGTTATAATCTCGGCGGTACCATCCATCTGCTGGATAAACTTCAGATTTTCACGATAGGAGGAGGTCATACCGTCCGACAGCTCAATTTCTGCAATATACCCTCTCGAATCGGGAACAAGCGAGATAGTACGGATATATCCTTTTAACATCCCGAATTCCATATAAGGAAATCCGCTCAGTTTTATATTGACCCTCTGTCCAACCTCAACTTTACCAAAACCAGACGGAGGTATCACTGCTTTGGCAATGATCGCTGACTTCTCTGTCGGAATAACAGTAGCGATAAGCTCCCCCGTTTTTACTTCCTGATTGATACTCCAGATCGATGTAAAGGTCAGTTTTCCCTTGACCGGACTCGCAACCAAATATTTCTCCTCCCATTGGTGGATCTCATTTTCAAGGTTTTGCTTTGATTCGTCGAGTGCCAGACGGAATTCAGATAACTCTTTCTCATGTTGCATCTGTAATTCAACACGAGTCGACTGCAATTGCAGAATTGCAGACTCGGTTTCCCTGAGAACTGCTTCGTAACCTACAAAAGTTGACTTCTTTGCAAGAAAAAGTTGCCGCGATTTTTCGTATTCTGATTCGCTGACAGTCCTCTTAAGATAGAGTAATGAATCGCGTTTAAAACTTTTCTCAGATAGAGACAGATCATTTCGCAGAATATCAATTTGTCGCATCAAAGTCTGGTAATACTCCTGCTGCTTCACAATTTGCTTATCGATCAACCCAATCTTCTGGGGGAGGAAATTTTGTGTAAGATAATGTCTGAAATTATTTCTGCTTTTTAGAAATGGCCCGTAACTTCCCTGTAAATCGCCGAGAGTAAGGTGTTCCGATAAATCAAATGCAAAAACCTGGGTATCCCAGTCAGAAATCCGGAAACATTCTGCTAATTCCTTTTTAAGTATCAGATAGTGTCCGAAATCTGTGGGATTATTGATCAGGGCGACTTTCCCCTTTTCCGGAATATTCTGACCATCAGTGACAAAAAGCTGATCTATTTTGCCGGTTGATTTACTGATGAGTGATACCGGAGGATTCTTGGTCGTCAGTAACATAGGAGCCCTGATGATCTCCGGTGATTTAAAACAATAGCTGCCAATAACCAAAATGATGAATAATGTGAATATTACTGTCAACCCCCACCTGATCACCCCATTCGGGATAGAAGACATAATATCCTGTACCTCTTCACTGTGGGCTGGAAAATTAGCTTTCTCCGACATAATGATGTCTATATTATAGTTTAATTATACAATTTATAAAGAAAAATTATCCGTTTCTGTGAAGTTAACTTCCAAGCTGCAGCTGATCCTTGACAAGATTAAAATAGATTCCCTTTAGTCCGACCAGTTCAGAATGAGTTCCCTTTTCGACAATCTCACCTTCTTCCAGAACGACAATCTGGTCAGCGTCTTTAACAGTGCTCAAGCGGTGCGCTACAACTATTACTGTCCGGTCTCTAAAGAAATTTTTCAAATTTTCCATGATCACCAATTCATTTCCGGCATCGAGTGCATTGGTAGCTTCATCGAAAAAAATATAGTCGGGATTCCTGTAAACCGACCTTGCAATCAGAATACGCTGCTTTTGCCCTGAGCTTAACCCATGTCCTTCACTTCCAATCCTTGTGCCATAACCCAATGGAAGTGAGTCGATAAATGTTTGTATATTTGCAGTTGTAACGGCGTTTTTAAGCTTTTCAGGATCCGGGGTCTCATCTCCTATTGCGATGTTGCCCGCAATTGTATCCGAGAAAATAAAACCATCCTGTAAAACAACTCCGCACCTTTGGCGCCATTGCTGCTGACTGTAATTATGAAGGGCAGTTCCGCCCAAAGATATTTCTCCCTTAACGGGTTTGTAAAAACCAAGAATAAGTTTTACCAATGTACTCTTTCCGCTTCCGCTTGTTCCCACGATTGCGGTAATTTTATTGGCAGGAATTTCAAGATTAATTTTTTTCAATACCTTTGGTGAACCTGGGCCCTCATATTGAAAAGTGACGTTTTTAATGACAATATCTTTTCCCATTGGTATTTCGCGTATTCTATGTTCATCAGGATTTTCTTCATCTTCTTTGTCATTGATATCCCCCAGTCTTTCAAGACTGATTTTGGCATCCTGGGCAGACTGGACAAATCCGATGAACAGTTGGATGGGGGAATTTAATTGTCCGATGATATATTGAACAGCCATCATCATCCCCAGAGTCATATCACCGGAGACAACTGCTCTCGCTGTCATAAATGAAATAATAATGTCTTTTGTCTGATTGATAAAGGTCCCGCCAACAAATTGATTCTGGTTAAGCAGAAGCCCTTTTATGTTTACTTTATAAAGTTTTGCCTGTATTCGTTCCCATTCCCAACGCTTTTGCTTTTCGCAATTATTTAGCTTGATATCCTGCATTCCTGTTATAAGCTGAACGACATTGCTTTGATTAGCTGAGGCCTGTTGAAAACGCTTGTAATCCAATTCTCTGCGTTTTTTAAGGAAAAGCAATACCCATCCAATATAAATAATGCTCCCTAAAAGGAAAACCAATAAAATAGCGGGGTAGTAAGTGGCCATAACAACAGCATAAATCACCAGTGTAATCGCAGCAAACAGAATATTAACCAGTGAGGTTGTCAAAAAATTCTGGATTCGGCTGTGATCACCCATTCTTTGCATAATATCCCCTACCATCCGTGTATCAAAAAATGAGATAGGTAATCTCATCAGTTTAATCAGAAAATCGGAAATCAATGAAATACTTACCCTTGTAGTCACATGAAGCATGATCCAGTTTCGGATCATCTCATTGGCAGTCTGACCAAAAGTCAACACCAGCTGGGCTACCAAAATCATCCCGATGAAGTTAAGATCGCTGTTCCCGATTCCATAATCTACTATAGATTGAGTCAGAAAAGGGAAAATCATGCTAACAAAACTTCCGGTTAACATCCCCAGGAGCAATTGAATAATGAATTTCCGGTAGGGACGCAGATAGTTTAATAAGTAACTGTAATGTTTTGAGCTTTGATTTTCAGGCTCTTCATTATAAAAATTGGCTGTAGGTTCAAGCAATAAGGCTATACCCTCATGTCCCTGACCTGACCAGCACTTTAAAAACTCAGATTTATCATACTCCAATAAACCTAAAGCAGGATCAGCAATGTGAACTTTCTCGGCTTTTTGACCCTCTTTTACAAAGAACGAAAACCAACTCCTGGATGTGATAGCGGTGACAACAACAAAATGGTTTTGATTCCAATGCACAATACAGGGGAGCTGTACCTCATCCCTTAACTGATCCCATGTCAGACGGACTCCTCTCGATCTAAACCCAATGTTTTCTGCAGCATCGCTAAGCCCGAGCATCGATACTCCTTCACGGGTTGAATAAGTAAGGTTGCGTAACTTCTGTAATGAATAGCTTCGACCAAAATATTTAGCAATCATTCGGAGACAGGAGGGGCCACAATCCATGGCATCGTGTTGCTTGAAGAAAGGGAATCGCATAGTTTGCCCAAAATTGATGTTAGCGTGAAGTCCGGAAATGAAAACTAATCCCAATTATGGTAAAGTTTAAATTCCTGAGATGTAAAAGTAATTTAAAATTAGTTTTATAATCTTGTTGACATAGAAGTCCCGCCTAAAATAAATAATAATTTAAGAAATTATTGGCAGAGAAGTAGAATAAATTACTTTTGACGATTATTTTCAAATTGCCAATGACATTGGAATGTTTTAATTATTCTCATTTTTTTGACATTTGTGAAAAATAATTCGTTTTATCAGGTAACAATTTAATGATGTTTCCAATTAATAGCTATTAATACCCACAACAATGAAAAACAGATACAATATTTCCTCGAAAAACAATGACTTTGAATGCCGATTTGTAAGTTTGGATAGAAGTGAGATGAATAATTTAAAAGGTGGTGGCGGAGGCCAACCTCCTCTTCCTCCCTCACCAGGAGAGGATTTCCCGATTGATTTCACTCAATCAAGCCAAAAAAGTCAGTTAGTTGTTGTTACAACACAAAAAGTGCCGGTATTGGTTGTTTCTGTTATCTAAATTTTTAATGTAATGAAGTGTAGAAAGTCTAGATTTTCAATAAGCAATGTCTTTGCAGGTCAGTTAAAGAGTTTAAATCTGAATGAGATGGTTTGTCTGAGAGGCGGCGGTCAGCCACCCTTACCTCCCTCGCCAGGTGAGGACTTTCCGATTGATTTCTCTTCTTCAAGTATGATTCAAATTAAAACAACAAACCAGAAGACGGTATCTGTTCCGGTTACATTGCCATATGCCGCCGTTTCGAAGGCAGCTGTAAATTTTAATTAGTCTACCAATAACTATTTATTATAGATAAGGGTGTATCTGCATTGCAG
>Ga0118677_10008123_pt1 | contig 16960 bp, 11 predicted proteins | sample AliMusrvi5mmetaG_FD_86154 | JGI IMG/M metagenome (GOLD analysis project Ga0118677, IMG submission 86154) | reverse complement strand
GCTCGCGCATGCAGACTCTGGTAATAATGAGCCTGCTGGCGCAACTGGATGTTTTCCAGCCAAAGTTCTTCCTCAGCCTCAGTCACTGGATGCCAAAGCTAACAGGGGAGAACCCGCGTGTTCCGAACAAAATGCATTCCCGTGAAAATAGTTGGTGGATCCGATGTGCCCGCCGCAACCCCGTTCTGGTCATCCACCGAATATTTACGAGGACATTTTGGGCACTCGGGCAGTTTCTGGCACCAGGAGGCAGTTAGCGTGTCACTAATTGTCGCTGAGGTCCATCCCCTGACTGTCCGAAATCTCGCGTTTAACGGCTTCAACTCACGGGCGCCGCGAAATCCATGCCGGCTTCGTCCGTGGATGACAAAAATACCGTCGGCTTCCAGCAGGTGGTCCTGAACGGAAGTTATGTGGACCGCGCTGCCACAAAATACCACGCCCAGTTCGGAATAGTCGTGCCCGTGCGGCTGGAAATCCCCCTCATGCTGCACGGATAAAATGCGGAACCGGAAGTTCAGATCGGGGATGTCTTTGGCGAACGTGCCGTAACAGACGGAGATTCGTTTGCGACCATCAACCAATTCCGTTGCGGTCCCAACCGGGCTCGATGAATTGACGCGACCGGCAATCACGGAGACAGGCTATCGAGGGAGCGGGGGCATGCAAGCCACCCGTTGGGGCCTTCAGCAACATGTCGTAAAATGACAAGTCCATGGCTTGATTGTGCTACCCGGTCGGGCTGGAGATGTGACATTCTTGAGAGCATGAACACGGCAGAAAGCCAATCGAGCCGCTCCTGGAGCTTGGGCGCTACCCGGCCGACCCCAAAACCCGATTTTCCCATGACAACTTCCCGGCTTCGCCTCGTGTGTTCTGTTTGTCTCGGAGTCATGGCTTGGCCAGCCACCGCAGCCACCCCTTTGCCCTACCAAAATCCAAAGGAGCCGGTCGAGGCCCGCCTCCAGGATCTACTGTATCGGATGACGCTCGAAGAAAAGATCGCCCAACTCAATCTCTGGCCCAATCTGGCCGAGTTGCTGAAGCACAAATCCATCGCCGACGATATCGACCTCACCCTTCCGCAGATCACCAACGGCGTCGGCGCCATTGAGTATGACACCAAGCTTCCGGTTGAGGACTATGCCGCTTTTCAGAGCGCCGTTCAACGGTTCCTGACCGAAAAAACCCGCCTCGGAATTCCCGCCCTCTTTGACGGCGAAGCCTGCCACGGTTTTGTGGGCACCAATGCCACCGTATTTCCCGTGCCACTCACGCTGGCGAGCACCTGGGATCCTGCGTTGGTGGAACGCGTCTTTAACGCTGTCGCGCTGGAGATGCGCAGCTACGGGATTAGCCACGCCGCCACTCCCGTGCTTGACCTGGCTCGGGAGCCGCGCTTTGGACGCTTTGACGAGTTTTACAGCGAAGATCCTTACCTTACCGCCCTCATCGGAGTCGCCGCCATTCGTGGGCTTCAGGGTCGCAACAGCCGGATTGACGGCGCGCACTTGCTGGCCTGCGCCAAACACTTCACCGGTCATGGCCAACCGGAGGGCGGCGCTAACATGGGACCGGCGGACTTCTCCGAACGGGTCCTACGCGAAATGCACTGCTATCCGTTCGAAATGGCGGTCAAGGAAGCCAACGTGCGCACGGTCATGTCTGCCTACTGTGAAATCGACGGCGTGCCCTGCCATATCAACCGCTGGTTGCTGACCGACGTTCTGCGGGGTGAATGGGGCTTCGACGGCTTTGTCATTTCAGATTACGACGGCGTCAGTCGCACAATCGATCGCCAGTTCATCTGCGCAAATCCTGCCGAAGCGGCTCGCCGTGCTTTAAGCGCCGGTGTGGACTTCGAGTTGCCCTCGGTGAAAACCAATGACTGCTTTCAGTACCTGTTCGCGTTGGTTAGCACTGGAACAGTTCAGGAATCCCTTATCGACCAGGCAGTTGCCCGCGTCTTGCGGAACAAGTTCGTCCTTGGGTTGTTTGAGAGTCCTCACCCTGCGGGCGCGACGAAAGCTCGCCAGGTCATGAATTGCCCGGAACATCGCGCACTGGCCCAGGAGGCCGCCGAGAAGGGGATCGTCCTGCTCAAGAACGAAAACGGCACCCTGCCTTTCGACCGTCGGGCCGTCAAACAGATGGCGGTCATTGGACCCAATGCCAATGAAGTCCATTACGGGTCCTATTCTGCCAAGACCCGGGGAATTTCCATTCTGGAGGGTTTGCGTGCTTACGGGCAGAGCCAGTTTGAAGTGCACTATGCGGAGGGTTTCAAGATCTACGAGAACGACAAATCCATTTCGGCGGAAGACAAGACTACCGCCGCCGAGGAACGCCGAATCGCCGAAGCGGTTGCCGTCGCCAGGAAAAGTGATGCCGTATTGCTCGTGCTGGGGGGCAATGAAAACACGTGTCACGAATCCTGGTTTCCCGATCACTTCGGCGACCGCAATGATTTGAATCTGCTGGGGCGGCAGGATGACCTGTTGCGAGCGGTCCTAGCCACGGGCAAACGTGTCGCCGTGTTGCTCGTCAACGGGCGCCCGCTTTCCATCAACGAAGTGGCCACCAATGCCCCGGCGATTCTGGAAGGCTGGTATCTCGGAGAGCTGCAGGGCGCAGCGGTGGCTCGCATCGTGTTTGGCGAGGTGAATCCCGGCGGCAAACTCACGGTGACCATCCCGCGCTCGGTCGGCGACTTGCCCGTTTACTACAATCACAAGCCGCTGGTCCACGAACATCCCTATGTTTCGGGGCCGTATGCGCCGCTCTATCCGTTCGGTCACGGCTTGAGCTACACAAAGTTCCGTTACAGCAAGCTCCAGGTAAGCCCTGCTCTGGCGAAGGTTGGCCAACCGGTCACGGTATCGGTTGAGGTCAGCAATGCCGGAGACCGGGCGGGCGACGAGGTGGTTCAGCTTTACCTTCGCGACTCCGTCAGTTCGGTCAGCCGACCGGTCAAGGAGTTGAAGGATTTCCGGCGTCTCACGCTGGCGCCCGGCGAGACCAAAACGGTTTCGTTCCAAGTGACACCGGACAAACTCCAGTTCTACAACCTGGAGATGAAGCGGGTGGTAGAGCCGGGAGAATTTCAAGTAATGGTGGGCACCAGCTCCGCCGATAATCTGAAGTCCAAATTCGAAATCCTGAATTGAGCCTTGCCATGAACACAATGTATAACTATCGGAACGCTCTGCCCCAGGCCGGCCGTTTACTCACAGCCCTCACGGTCCTTTGGATGAAAAATTCCGGCGCAGGTATCGGGGACTTTGAGTCGCAAACGGATATAGGCAATCCCGCGAAATCCGGCGGCGCAGAATACAACGAGGCCCGGCAGGAATATCACCTCAGCGGCGCCGGCAGCAACATGTGGTTCGGCAGCGATGAGTTCCACTTTGTTTGGAAACAACTTGAGGGCGATTTCATTCTCAACGCCCAGGCTGAGTTTGTCGGGCCCGGTGCCAACGCGCACCGCAAATTAGGATGGATGGTGCGGTCAAATAGTCGCCAGGTCGCTTTCGTCAGCCATACGACTCCGCAACCCAGCAAAACGAGCGCCCAAAAGCCCTGAGGCGTTATGAAACGCCAATACAACCGACGGGAGTGTTTCAAGCCGGCCACTGATGGAAACTGTGGCGCCACCAGCAACTGCGCCACCTCTATGGTCACCAAACTTCCCGGCGGGCTTGAAGAACCAGGCTGTTGCCTGGTTCTTCTCCGGCTGACTATCGCGCTAACGGCAATAACACTCGCCCAAGCTTCCGCACCTTCCGAACAATCGATGGTGAGCCTGGAAGCACGCATCGATGGCCTGCTCAAGCAAATGAGCGAGCAGGAAAAAACCGAGCAGCTTTTCTACAAGACGGACGGCAACGCGCGTTTAGGCATCCCCCAGTTTAAGGGGAGCGACGGCCCACACGGCATCGGGAATAAGGTGGTTGGCTGGTCCTGTTTTCCGGTCACACTCGCCATGACCGCCACCTGGGATCCAGACCTGATCCAGCGCGTTGGACGCGCGATTGCCCTGGAGCAAGCGTCCCGTGACCGCCATCGCCTCGCCGCCCCGGTGCTCGACCTCCTGAGCGACCCCAGGAACGGACGTGCCCCGGAAACCATCGGCGAGGATCCCTATCTGGGCGGTCGCATCACAGAAGGTTTTCTCCGAGGCATGAACGAGACAGCCGTATTCGCGACCATCAAGCACTACAATCTCAACACCTACGAAGCCAACCGCGAGACCAACAACTACAGCATCGATCAGCGCAGCCTGGTCGAGTTTTGGGGCGAGCATTGGCGCCGGGCCATTCAAGACGGCGGCGCGCCGTCCATCATGTGCGCCTATAACTTAGTCAATGGTGATAAATGTGCCGAAAACCACAACCTCATCAAAACCGTTTTGCGCGATCTCTGGGGGTTTCGCGGTTACACCATGAGCGACTGGGGTGGCTTTTGGAGCGCTGAAAAGGCGATGGCGGCTGAGTTAGATTTCTGCGAGGGCACAGAACTCTACATCAAAGAACTCCCCCGTTTGCTGGCCCAAGGACGGATTTCCCAGGCACAGCTGGACCAGGCCACCGGCAACGTGCTGCGCGCCAAAATTCTCGCCGGGATGATCGACGGGCAGCCAAAGGTGCCCGCCGAGATGCGCGACTGCCCCGAGCATCGCGCCCTCGTTTATGAAAGCGGACTCAAAAGCATCGTTCTACTCAAGAACCAGGACTCCATCCTGCCAATGAATCCCGGCACCAAGTCGGTGGCGATCATCGGTCCAAACGCTGCTACCCTTCCGTTGGATGGGCATAGCAGCTCTGCAGTGATACCATCGTACACTATCACGCCCAAACAGGGCCTCGAAAAGGTTCTCGGCGCTGAGAGGGTGCGCTACGCCAAAGGCTGTGATATCAACAGTACCAACCGGAGCCTCTTCCCGGAAGCCAAGCGTGTGGCTCAAGAGTCCGAAGTCGTGATCTTCGTCGGCGGTTTGGACAACACCGTCGAAGGCGAAGGTTATTTCATCAAGGGCGACCGCCTCACCGGCAGCGTGAATTTGCCCGGCGTGCAAAATGAACTCATCAACGAACTCGCCGTCGCCAATTCCAACATTGTTCTAGTTGTCATCAGCGGCGGCCCGTGCGCGGTCAACCAAGTCATCAAGAACGTCAAAGGCTTGCTCTACGCCTGCTACCCGGGACAGGAAGGCGGACGAGCGCTCACCGACATCCTGGTCGGACGAGAAAACCCTTCCGGCAAGCTACCAGTCACCGTGCCGAAAGGCGACGACCAGTTGCGCCCCTGCAACACCGATTTCCGGAACGTTGTCACGGAGGGGGTCGGGTATCGCTGGTTCGACCGTCAGAAAATCCAACCCGAGTTCGCCTTCGGATTTGGTCTAAGCTACACGACTTTTGAATATCGCAGCCTGCGCGTCACACCAGATCATGCTCAGGCCGGCCAGGCAATCGCCGTGCAGGCGGACATCGTCAACACCGGCCAACGGGCGGGGGAAGAAGTCGTTCAACTCTATCTATCTACCGGCGATCTTCATCCCGCGATGGCGATGCCGTCAAAACAACTCAAAGGATTCAAGAAGGTTGCGGTTCAGCCCGGTCAGACCAAGCGAGTCACATTTACTTTGACGCCCAACGAGCTATACATTTTTGACGCAGCCCAGGGACGCTATCGCGTGCCGACCGGTTCCTACACGGTGCGGGTCGGAAGTTCCTCCGATAACCTGCCTTTAAGCGCGCCATTCAGTTTGACCCCGGCCGACGAACGCCCCGATTTGATGGTCACGAATGTTCGCACAGTCCCACCTTTCCCCAAGTTTACCGACCGCGTTTTCTTCGTTGCTTCCGTTCTAAATCGCGGCACTGGCCCCACGCCAGTCAACGATAACCTGCGCGTTTCATTTAGCGTGGATGGACAACGGGTAGCCTCATCGCCCGGCCTCCGGTCGTCCATTCCCGCCGGTGGCATGGCGTTGGTCTGCGGTTCGGAAGGCATTGCTTGGGCCATCAGCAACCGTACGGCCTCCGTGCGCGCGGAAGTGGACCCAGACCACACGATTGAAGAGACGATCGAAACGAATAATCAAAGCACGGTGACCCTTTCAGCTCGCCCGCGATGAACTTGCAGAATTACGCGCCTGGTATACAGCCGTCAGATCCAGATCGAATTCACAGAACTATGAACAACCGCACCATGTGCTTTATCCCAAAAGCACTTCTCTCGCTCGCCTTTGCTCTTCTCGGCTTTTCCGGCTCCTTCCTCCACGCCGAGCCGCCAGCCGTGTATGCCGGACGGGCGTACGAGGATGCCGTTCATTCCGGCGGTCCTCAGCGGATTCCCGGCCCGGTCTTCTGCGCTTATTATGACACCGGGGGAGAGGGTGTTGCCTATCACGATACCGGGAAGGACAACCAAGGCAGCGGCAAGCTGAACCCGGCCAACGGCTCGTATCTCAATGAATTCCGTCGACAGGAAGCCCTGGACACTTCTTACACTAAACAGCTCCCGGACCTTGACTCGCCCTGCAATAAGGTGACACCGCCGCTCGGCTTGCTCTACGTCGGATGGAATGAACCAGGGGAGTGGTTCAAAATCACGATCGAAACCAGCGTGGCCGGCACATATGTGGCCGACGTGCTCTATACTTCCCAGCGAGGCGGGAAAATCGGCATCGACATTGACGGCACCTCTTCGCAGTCGACGTTCGAGCTCGAATCGACCTTCGATCCTGCGGAAACTATCCCCTGGCGTCAGTGGCACCATTGGAACGTTGCCCGCGATGCCTTCGAATTAACGCTCCCCAAGGGCGTGAGCGTGATGACGGTACGCATTATAACTAACGGCAACCTGAATTTGGCGACCTTTGACTTTCGCCCCAAAGGGAGTCATCGCGCCGGACCAGGCATCACCGCCGTCAAGACTCCCTCGCCCGTCTTGGCGAACCGGAGAGATTCCGTGAAGCGGGTGGTGGCTTGGAACGGTGAGCAAGCAAACGTTGGAGCCGGTTGGGTTAATCCCACGACCTCAACCATCAAGCCCCAGACCGTTGAGGCTCACAGCGGCATTACGGCCCTGGAGTTCAAGCTCAAAGGAACCAACCAATGGATGGGGATGGGCTGGAACTGGTTCAAGTTCAAGACCGGGACGAATGTCGGCACCGACGCCAGCACCTTGAAGAACCTGAGCTTTTGGATTATGGCCAAAGGCGAAGTCGCCGGCAATCTGCGCGTCAGCCTGCTTTGCAACGGCGAAGTGCTGGATACCCCGGAGGAACACACGGTGAAAGTGGAGGTTCTTAAGTACTGTCCCTCGTTATTCGACGGCCATTGGCACGAGCTCGTGATTCCGATGGCTGACCTCAACCAAATAGAGGGTTTCAATCCAGAAATCATCAGCGAGATTCATTTCGGCCTGACGACCGAGCAGGCGATTGATGGTAGCTTCTTCATTGATGACATCGGCTTCGACGACCGCGCAACCGAATATCACTAGAGAGGCCATGATCCTCGGCCTGGCTGCAGCCAGGGGTATCCGCCAGGCGCTTGGCGGCGCGGCCCGTGGGGGCGCAGAGCAGACACCGGACCTTCTTCGCCCGCAGGATGAGCAGGATGGCGTTAACAAGCGTCGTCTTACCGACGCCGGGACCGCCCGTTATGATAAGCACCCGGCTGGACAGCGCCTGGCGGAGCGCCGCCTGCTGACTGGGCGCAAGCTCCTTGCCCGTCCTGCCCTGGCACCAAGCCACAGCCTTGTCCACGTCCCTTCGGCGGTCACCCATTCCCCGGCGCTGACCGAAGCCAAGGAGCTGACCACGGCGACTAAGTCACGGTGCCCCTTTGCCTTCACCTTGAGCACCGCCCAACCGTTCTCCTCGTTGAAGAACGTAACGCGCTCTATCAGCCCAGAGAGGCTTTCAGGTTGTCGTGATGGCGGTTCGGTACGCAACCGCACGGATTGTGGTTACAACGGTGCATGCAGGCAAGATGCAGGCAAGGTGCGCTTGCCCCTGCATGGCCCTTCAGCGAGAATCGGATTTGTGCCGCCGAACCCGCCAGCGCCCCTGGACAAGCTTTTGGCTCTCGCCCGAGGCTACGCCGAGTTTGCCATGCGCAACCTCGGCCGTGTTCCGCCCGCGCTCCTGGCCGACTCACCCGCCGGCGTAATCCAGTTCGTCCCGCACAGCCTCAAGGACGTGCGGGCCAAGAACAATTTCGCCAACACCGCCCGGCTGATTTGCGTCGGCTATGAAGTCACCGCTGCGGTGCTCGTGCTGGAAGCCTGGATGAAGATGGCCAAGCCGGGCGAAACGTTGGACATGACCGAGGCCCCGTCCGAGGCGTTCGACCGGCGTGAGGTCGTGGTGCTGACCGGCGAGACGGTCCAGGACTGCAAGCAAATGCTGGACGGATCCGGACAAGATGGTTGCGCTTTCGCGGCACGCGCAGGTCCTTTCGATGGTCTCCGGTCTGACCCGGCCCAAGCAATACCCGGGCATCCTGAAAGTGCTCAAAGGCGACCAAGCCGAGCCGCTCAACAGCCCTTCGATGTTTTGTTATGAGATCCTGGCCCGGTCCGGTTGAAATTAAGGAAGAACTCAAATAAATAAAGCACACCTTCATGTTGCATAACCCCCTCTTCCCGTCACCCGGTCCGGCCACCGGCTCTTCCAGCGGCCTTCACCACAAAAGCAAATGCTTGCTATCCATCAAGAACATCTTCGCAATTGTCCCGTTCAGTCTCGGTCTGCTGACGACCGGTTCGATCACCGGGTTTGCCGCTCAATACCCCTCAGCACCCGCACCACGGGCGACGATCAGCAACCGGCTTCCGCGGCGTGATACCGATGGACAAATTGTGGATGCCCATGACGGCTGTCTGCAGAAGTTCGGCGACCGTTATTACCTGTATGGCACCGCGTATGGAACCCTGGATGGATTCAACAAGAACAACCGCTACCGCTGTTACAGTTCGGCGGACCTGGTGACTTGGAAATACGAAGGCGAGCTGCTGAAGGACCCGCCGGACGGTGTCTATTACCGGCCGTATGTCATTCACAACAAGAAGACCGGCAGATATGTGCTTTGGTACAACTGGTATGCCACGCTGTGGGACGGCCAGTATGGGGCGGCCACCAGCGACAAGCCGCAGGGGCCGTTCGTGATTCAGAACACCAACGTTAAGGTCGCCCAGGGAAAGCCGGGCGATCACGGCCTGATGGTCGATGATGACGGGACGGCTTATCTGATCTACACATCAATCGCCAACAACCACTCGATCTCCATCGAGAAACTTGCACCGGACTATCTGGGTTCCACGCCGGAGAGCAGCGGGTTTCTCGCCAGTGGGTCTGAGGCTTGCGCGCTTTTCAAGCGCAAGAACCTCTACTACGCAGTGTTCGACGCGTGTTGTTGCTTCTGTCCGGAAGGCAGCGGTGTGCAGGTCTATGTCGCCGAGAAACCGTTAGGACCTTACAAACTGCGAGGGAATATCAACCGGGATGCAACCGGCAGACCCATCATTGCGGCCCAGCAGACCTTTGTCGCCCAACTGCCCACTTCGCGGGGCACGGCCTATATCTGGATGGGCGACCGCTGGGAGTCGCGCCCCGACGGAGTGAAGGGCCACGACTTCCAATACTGGAGCCGCCCGCTGGAATTCACCACCGACGGCAGCATCCTGCCGCTCCAGTGGGACTCCAATATCGGCGACAAGAACCTCGACGGGCCGCATACGCAACGGCTTTCGGCGGACAAAATCATCGTGGAGTCCGCGACCTACGGGGATCTCGCCGGCAACAACCCGGCGCGGATTCGGGATGTCAAAGCGAAAGTCGAGCAAGCCCTGCGCAAAGGCGATGGTCGTTTCACCGTCTCGGCGATGGCTGAAGGAGATGATCCCTGCTATGGAACCGTCAAGACGCTGAAGGTGAATTACCGGTTGAATGGCCACTCTGAAGAATTTACCGGCACCGACACGGAAACCGCCGACCTGCTCGAACAAGAATAGCCAATTATGAAACAATGGATTCAATTACTGTCCAGCGTCAGTCTGGCGCTGTCAATCACCTCGTCCGCTCCTGCGGGCGAACCATCCCTCACCACCGTTGAACAACAATTCCGTGAATTGCCAATGGGGGCGAAACGCCTGACGGGGCCGCTCTTCTGGCTCCACGGGGACGAAAGCAAAGAGCGGCTGGAGATGGTTCTCGACAAGGTGGCCGAGAGTGGCAACGGCTGTTTCACCGCGGAATCCCGCCCGCATCAGGACTGGCTCGGCGAAGGCTGGTATCGCGATCTCGACATCTGCCTGCAGGCCGCCAGGAAACATGACTTGAAGATGTGGATTTTTGACGAGAAATGGTGGCCGAGCCAGGGCGTCGGCGGCAATGTCCCGGCACGTTATGCCGCGAAACGCCTCGCCGCGGATGCAGTCGCGGTTGAAGGCCCGGCTCCATTCCATGCCGAGGGTCATTCCGGTGAGCGCTACATCGCCACTCTGGCGGGAAAGCTCGATGCTGGGGGAAAGATTGTGGGCGACAGCATCGTCGATCTGCATGATTTCATCACGGCCGGCACATTGTCGTGGCCAGCCCCGGCTGGCAGGTGGCAGGTAATGAAATTCTCCCACACTCAGGCCCCGGGTTTGGGACAGAACGGACAGCTCAGCGTCGATGGGGCCAGCCGCGATTGCACCGAGTGGTTCATCCAGACGGTCTATCAGCCGCACTTCGACCGTTTCGGCAAGGATTTCGGCAAGACGATTCCCGGCTTTTTCTATGACGAGCCGGAGACCCAGGGCGATTGGGGAACGGCGTTGAATGCCACCCTCAAGGCGTGGAACGTTGACTGGAAAAAAGCCTATGTCGCCTACAAGTTCGGCCTCGCCGGTGAGGACGACGTTGCCGCGCGTTACCAATATGTGGATGCCTTTGCCGAAACCTGGGGCCGCGTGATGTACGGCGGCATGGCCGATTGGTGTCACCAACACAAGGTGGTCTCCATGGGCCATTTCATGGAGCACGGCTATCTGTACGTCAATCGCGACTACTGCGCCGGCGACATGATGCGCCTGCAGAAATTCAGCGACATGGGCGGGCTGGATCTCGTCTGCCAACAGATGTATCCCGGCACCCGGCCGCACGACATCTATCAGACTCCGAAAATCGCCAGCTCCATCACTCACGTTTTCGACAAGAAGGATGATATCACCATGTGCGAAATGTTCGGTGCCTACGGGCAGGATATCACCTATCCGCAGATGAAGTGGCTGACGGACCAGATGCAGGTGCGCGGCGTCAATTACATGATCCCGCACTCATTCAACCCGCGCGCGCCGTTTGACGGCGACTGCCCGCCCTATTTTTACAACGGCGGCTTTGAACCGCGCTACCCACTCTATAGGGTCTATGCGGATTACACCTCGCGGCTCAGCCTCTTGCTCTCCGGAGGACGGCATGTCTGCCCGATCGCCTTGCTGTTCAGCGGCACCTCGAAACAGGTCGGTAACATGCTAACACCGGAGGACATGACGTCGGCCATCCAGGACTCGTTATACGATTGCGACTGGCTGCCGTTTGAGGTGTTCGAAGGCAAGGCCGAACTCAGGGACCGCGAAGTCGCCCTGAACCGGGAGCGCTATCAGGTTCTGGTGGTTCCACCGGTGGAGGTGATACCATTCGCCACCCTGACGAAAGCAAAGCAATTCTTCGATCAGGGAGGCGTTGTCGTCGGTTACGGATTCCTGCCCACCAAGTCGGCAACGATGGGCAAAACTTCTGCCGACATTGCCGCGCTTTGCAGGGCTATCTGGGGCGGCGCGCCTGCGCCGGGTACCGCAGCCTGCAACCAGAACGACCAAGGCGGCAAGTCCTATCTATTACCGGAAAAGCCGTCGGCGGCCGAACTGACCCAGGTGCTGAAAAAAGACGCCGGCCTGCCGCCGGCACTGGAAGTGATAGAGGGCGATACCGGCAACTGGCTGCATGTCTTGCACCGCGTGAAGAGCGGGCGCGATGTCTTCCTGGTCTGCAATCAAAACCACGAGGGTTCGGCCCGGAAGTTCAAGTTCCGCTCCGCTGCGCAGGGGACCCCCGAGGCATGGGACGCCATGCGTAACGAGCTCACCTCCGTGACTTGCCAACGCACCGGCAACACCACTGAAGTCTCCCTCACGCTCGAGCCCATGGAAAGTGTTCTGTTGGTGTTCCAGTCCACCGCACGGGCTCTGCCCCCGCGTGATAAAGCCACGCCGCCGAAACGCGAAATCCTCCTGCGCGATGCGCGCGCCGAAGCGAACAAGACGGTGCCCAGGCTCGTCGTGGTGAAAGCCACCTACGGCGTCCCGGGCGATGCGAAGCGGACTCGCGATGTCCGCGAACGCCTGCAAAAACTCATTGATGCGGGGGAGCGCCGCCTGAGGGTGGCGCGCCTGGCAGAAGGCGATGACCCGGCGTTCGGCGTGGTCAAGACCCTGGTGGCGGAATGCACCGCCGGGGACCAGCGCGTAACGCTAAGAGGAACTGACCCGCAAACCCTGCCATTGGGTGCCCAATCGCCGCTTGATCAGGAATTGAGCCGCCTTGCCGCCGGCAGGTCATACACCGCCAGTCCGGTCGCGGCTGATCCATTCGAAGCGACCTGTACCGTTCCCGTTGACCTCGATCTAACGAAGTCTCGAATCTATCTGGAAGTGGACGGCCTCACCCCGGAAGAGGCCGCCAGCATCACGGTCAATGGCACGCATGCCGGCGGCTTCATCGGCAAGCCGTTTCGCCTGGACGTCACCAAACACCTCAAGACCGGGCCTAACACAATCCGCATGGAGCCCTTCTCGCCGAAGTCCGCGCGGCTGGTGGCGTATTGAAACAACGGGACTTTACGCTAGAACACGAATCATAATTCCGAAACGACACAATCATGAAAACAACTCTGCTTGCCGCTATGATGTTAGGGTTTTCGACAGGGGCCGCGTGGTGCGCGGAGGCCGATGGTGCCGGGTCATTGCCTGCCGAGTTCGCTGCGCCTCCCTTCCGCTATCAATCCCGTCCCTTGTGGTTTTGGAATGGCAAGCTGGATGCGGAAAAAACCAAGGGCATGGTGGCAGCATGCAAAGCGGCCGGCTACTACGGCATGGGCATCCTGCCCTGCAACGGCATGGGAGTTGATTTCATGAGCCCGGAGTTTCTCAAGCAATACAAGATTGCGGTGGATGATGCCGGCAAACTGGGTATGAAGATGTGCCTCTACGACGAGTTCTGGTTCCCGAGCGGATCGGCGGGCGGGCTGTTAGCCAGCAAACATCCAGAGGCATTGGGCAAGCGCCTGGATATGCTCGCCGCCAATGTGAGTGGTCCCAAAGAGTTCACCCAAGCCGTGCCGGATGGAACCCTGATGGGTGCTGTCGCGATGGAGGCGGCGACAAACCAGCGCCTCGACATCACCGCTTCAATCAAGAATGGCACCTTGCGCTGGAAGGTGCCCGCCGGCGAGTGGAAGGTGATGATCTTTACCTGCGTGCGCGATGGCGGCGGCGGCCTGGTGGACTATCTGGAGCCGAAGGCGGTGAATACCTTCATCAAGCTGACCTATCAGGCCTATCATGATGCCATGCCGGACCAGTTCGGCAGCACCATCGACGGCGCCTTCTATGACGAACCGGCCTTCTATCATGTCCAGGGCGGCAGGGCCTGGACGGATCGTTTCAATGAACGTTTCAGTGAGCGCTTCAAGACCAATCCCATCATCCTCTATCCGGCGTTGTGGTTCGACATCGGTCCCGACACCGCCGCGGCGCGCAATGCCTTATTTGGCATGCGCACCGAGCTGTATGCCACCGGCTTCGTCAAGACCATCAGCGACTGGTGCGCCGCTCATCACATGAACCTTACCGGACACGCCGATCAGGAGGAGGTGGTCAACCCGGTGATCGGCACCGTTGGCGACCTGATCAAATCCTTCAAATACCAGAGCATGCCCGGCATCGACCAAGTCTTCGCCTATGGCCGCGCCTCGCGCGCCTACAAGGTGGTCAGCTCGGCGGCTAACAACTACGACCGTCCGCAGGTGGTGACGGAATGCTATGGCGGCATCGATCTGCCGCTGGCCAATCTTTACAAGGAAGCCATGGACCAGTTCGCCAAGGGTATCAACACCATGGTGCCGCATGCCGTGTGGTACGATCCGGCAACCATCGTCTTCAAGCCGGACCTGTCGCCGGGCGCGCCGAAATACGGTCCCGAACTACCGGCCTACAATCAATACATCGGCCGCCTCCAGCGCATGCTGCAGGGTGGCCGCCATATCGCTGACATCGGCGTGCTCTATCCGATCGCCACGCTGCAGGCGGGTTCCTGGTTCGGCCCGGGTAATCCTTATGAGGGTTGCGTGGACATCCCCGAAGCAGATTTCATGCAGGTGGGCGAGGCGTTATCCCTGGGGGTGCGGCGCGACTTCACATTCGTCCACCCCGAGGTGCTGGAGGAAGGTTGCGCCGTTGATGGCGCCTCGATCACCCTGAATAACAAGGTCAATCACGAACGCTGGCGCGCCTTCATCATCCCGGGTTCGCGTTGCATCAATACCGCCACCCTGCGCCGCATCAAACAATTCTACGACCAGGGCGGCACGGTCATCGCCACCACCCGCCTGCCGGATCGCGCGGCCGAGTTCGGCGCCGATGCCGAGGTCCGCCAATTGGTGGCGGAGATCTTTGGCCAGGACGTTCCGCTCCAGGACGACGCGCCTCGTGTTAGCGCATCCTCCACCTGGGCCGGCTACGACCCGGTCAAGACCATGGACGGCAGCACCCAGACGCGTTGGAATGCGGCCGATGGCAGCAAGGGTGCCCAGTGGCTGGAAGCGGATCTCGGCAAAACGCAGACCGTTGCCGGCGTGGTGGTGAACGAAGTCTTCGACCGCGTGCGCGGCTATCGCATCCAAACCTGGAATGGCACGGCCTGGGTTGATCAGGCCAAGGGCGATCGACTCGGCGAGCACAAGGAAATCACCTTCGCTTCCGTGGCCACCACCAAGATTCGCTTGTTCATGGAGGCGGTCGTCAGCGACAGCGCCTCCATCGCGGAATGGACCATACTCGGTGCCGGCGGGCGCAACCTCTTCGAGCGCGAGGCGAAGGCGTGCCACCGCAATGCCAAGGGCGGCAAGGCTTGGTTCCTTCCATCGCCAGGAGTAGCGGCGCTCAAAGCCGTCCTCACCGAGGCGCTGCCGGATGGCGATGTGGTGATCGGGCAGGATCTAACGGTCAGCGGTGGCAACTTTTCATACATTCACAAGGTGAAGGATGGGAAATCCATGTACTTCTTCGCCAATTCCTCCGATGCGGAGGTGGATACGTGGGTGGCCTTGCGCGGGAAGTTGACGCCCGAGATCTGGAACCCGCATGACGGGAAGATGGACACAGCCAAGGTTGAGCATGCCATCGGCAAAGAGGGGACCGTCACGCGTGTGCATGTGCAACTTGCGCCGGTCCGTTCGCTGTTCCTTGTGGCCGGTGACACAGAGAGCACGACAGACCAAAGAAAGGATTGAACAAATTCGAAAATGGAATCGGGATGAAACATCTGAACATCGCAATGATCTTGGCCATTCTGTCATTCACCTGCGCGGGCTTTTCCCCCGCTCAAACGATCTATCGCGATGGCCGGCCGTCGGCGACTTTGCGCATGGAAGCAAAGGATCAGGGAGTCGTGCTCAAGCACGGCGAGTCCGACTCTGCCGCTGCCTGCTCCCCATGGGTCCATTTCGACGGGAAGGAGTGGCACATGTTCTACCTGGGTACACCGAACGCTTCGGGGGCGCCGGACCTTGTGCCCTCATTTCCTTACTTGACGCTGAAGGCGCGGAGCAAGTCTCTGGCCGGACCGTGGATCAAGCAGCCGGACGTGATTCCATTCCGGACAAAGCCGAAGACGTACTATGCTGACACGGCTAGTCCCGGGCATATCGTCCAGCAGGGTGACGAATACCTGATGTTTAGAACTTGATGATTACGGCGGCGAATTGATCCCTACGACCCAAAGAGCCCATGACCCCACGCCAACGAGTGCTTGCCGCCATGCGCCGGACCACCCAGCCGGACCGCTGCCCATTTGAAATCAGTTGGGGCACGTTCACGCCCGGCTTGATGAAGGTCTATCGTGACCGCACCCGATCCGACTTGGAGCCCTGCGAACATTTCGACTTCGACACCCGCTCGGTGAACCTCGACCCCACTCGCAAGCAGACGGACTTCCGCCGGTTCTACCCGGATCCCATTCCGGACAACGTCGCCTTTGACGAGTGGGGCGTCGGCATGGTGCCCGGCCCGGTCGAACATTTTGTCGAGTTCAAGTATCACCCGCTCGCCGGGTGCGAGACGCCAGAGCAGGTGTTGAACTACGACTGGCCCGATGTGGATGCGGACTATCGGTTCGAACCACTCGCCGCCAAGGTGGCAGATTACCAGGCGCGCGGCTACGCGGTGACCGGCGAGCTCTATCAGACCATCTTTGAGATGGCGTGGCTTCTGCGCGGAATGGAAACCCTGCTGATGGACTTCCGTGCCAATCCTGCCGTCGCCCACGCGATCTGCGAGAAGCTGACCCTTCAGTGATCATGAACAATTCCCCATGTCTTCCGGCACCAACCGACACGCCAACTTCTCGTCAACGTTTCCTCGACACGCTCGATTTCAAACCCGTTGCCAAGCCATGGGTCCGCTGGGGTGCCTTTCTCTGGGATGAAACCATCGAGCGTTGGAAGCGGGAAGGTTGGGATGGAGCGCCGCTGGATGATTACTTTGAACTGGACCGGCTCACGCGGGTGGATCCCTGGTACGGCCCCGTGCCAGACTTCAAGCACCAGGTGCTTTCGGAGGACGCGGAGACCCTCACCTACCTTAACCACGAGGGCATTGTGATGCGCGAGTTCAAACAGCACCACGA
>Ga0118677_10008121_pt1 | contig 16961 bp, 12 predicted proteins | sample AliMusrvi5mmetaG_FD_86154 | JGI IMG/M metagenome (GOLD analysis project Ga0118677, IMG submission 86154) | reverse complement strand
GTAGATAGCAGCCTTGTACTCTCGGTGGGCCTGACGCTCCTCCACCGTCATACGCTTCCAGCGGTGTCGTGTAGCCTTTCCATTGGCCTTGACGATGTACTTCGCCAGCTTGCGAGTCGTCGGGCAACGCTCGCCCAAGATCGCCGTCAGCTTGGCATGGGTCCCCTCGACCGGCACGATGCTCCAGCACGATGGGTGCTTGACTCTGTAGGGCTTCATGGCATTGCGGACATCTCGGCCCAAGCGGCGCAAAATGCTCCACGCAAACTTGCCGGCGACCAGCGCACGTCCAGCACGGAAGTCTGCCAAGATCTCGGCTTTGTGCGGCATCAGCAGCTCGGCGACGTAGGCTGCCTTGGCTGCCGTCTTCTCCAAGGCGTAGCCATCAGGGCCATGAGGGGCATCCTCCGGTGGCAGCAGCGTGACCTCCTTGAGGCCATGCTTCTTCTTCAATGGTCGCAGGACAAACGTCGTCCTCCCAGGGATGTCGCCGCGTGTTGCGTGCGTGTACATCCTAGGGCCATGCTGATCCCCGCCGAAAAAGCGCAGATGATGCGCCTGAATACGCTCGTATGCTCCTTCTGTTGGAGTCCAGGGAGTGGACATTGCTACGTGATTGATCTGATTGAGCAAAATCCTGACGGTGGATGCGAACCATGAACGAGCAGTGGCGCCAGAGGACTTCAAGGCAAGTGGCGCTTGGACCATACAACGCTTCAATGACGTAGGCTTGCCTTCACATTCAAATCAGTCTGATCATGCTCACCTCGACCATGCAGAAGCGGCCGTCCTCAACTATCGTTGTCGCATCTTTTTTCTTGGGGTCATCGCTTGAAGAGGATCCATACTCTCACACCAGAAGTGTCTGCGCTCGCAAGCGAGCGTCGTGATAAGCCGCCGCTTTGCGGGACCGCTTTGTCCTGCTGGCCGATGCGCGAAGGGCCCTCGACAAGGTCCGCTCGATGGAAGGAAGCGGATCTTCATACACTGCTTCATCCTGGCATCTGGCAGCCACGAAGGCTGGAGCGGCAGCCTTCAGGAACGCTTCTTTGCTCTCTTGAGCCTTGCGCTTGGCCTTCGGCGAGAGCTTCGAAGCAGGAGCCTTTGCCGGCGATCGAGGCTTCTGCGACGCTTCAGAAGGACCGCTTTCCGTGGATGCGATTGGAGCTGGCCTCAGGATGGAGCCTCCAAGCTTTCCACCTGCTCGGCGCTGAGCGCGAGCCTCCCTTGCGAGCTCATTGGCAGCTTGAACAGCCGCCTCGGCGTCTTTGTCGTCACATCGAGCCTCAACAGGCCGCGGATGAGGTAGCGGGGGCTCCTTGGGCAAGTTGATCTTCGAAGCTCTGCGCTCTCGGCTCGTGCTTTCTTCCTCCTTCCTCAACTTCATGTCCAGAGCGTACTCCCTGAGATCGACCCACGTCAAGTCTGCTATCTCGCAGCCCTCATACTTGGCGCACGCCCTAGAAAGTGGAGTATTGCGAATCGGTGTCAAGAGGGTGCAAACTTCGACCAGGTCCGAATACATGTGCAACCTCTTGTGTCCTTCAATGGACATCCAGACACACGGAGGATGCATGACATTCACTGTCGATCTTGAAGGCTTTTCGATTATAGATTTGCAGCCTTGGCATTCGCATTCGCTGCAAGTGTCGTCTTCCTCAAGATCGGACTCTTCGGACTCTTCATCGTCGATCATCATGTGGCAGTTCTTGCACTCTGAGAGCGGAAGAGAGCGACACAACGACAGCCTCAGCGAGCAGGGAATGCCTCCCAGAAGCAACATCAAGCCTTTCGTGGAGCACAGTAGCGTCCCGAGCACGGAGGCAACCTTCACCTCTCGTCGAAGATCGTCTTGCCAGCTCAGCGGTCCGCATTCCAGAATGATGTCGAGACACTTCTTGAGCGTCACTACAGGAGGTCCGTTGAGGTCCATGCCAAACTCCTTGTGCAAGATAAGATTCCGCAGCAAAGGGGCGATGTCAATCGCACTTGGATCATTCTCGTACCCTTCTCGAATCATCAGTGGACAATCGCACCCCAGAGGATCAATGGGCTTGAGCTTGAAGATCAATGAGTCCATAATAGACGGCTGCATAAGCTCGAAATCGTCAGCCTGCGTCCGCGCGAACTCACGGATCTCCCGAAGGCACTTGATCTCCTCAGGCGACTCATAACGACTCGACTCAAGTCGAGCCAGCCACGTAGGAGGCGCCCATTCTGCTGCGATGGGACACACCGAACCAAATACGAAGGAGGCGCGAGCGACGATGTTGAGCTCTGAGGCGAACACGTACGTGTGTCGCCAGTGCTCCGAAAACCAGAAAAGCTCCCACGGTCCTTTCTTGTCGATGCGATTGCCATCCGCATCGCGCGCCACAAGGCCCACCGGCATGACCATGGCCGAGAGTGGACGATGTACCACTTTGGCAATCTCAGCTCTGAACTTCAGCAGCGACGCAGCTGCAGTTTTCAGAGGCATCAGCGACGTCGGTGTTGAGGAGCTCAGCAGCCGACGAAAATCCTCATCGTGGCCCTGGATGTGTGAAACTACAAAATTCTGAAGTGATTTGGGAGGCATGGCTACTGTCTCCTGCGAGGTGCGACTTATTGCTGAACTGAGCCAATTTTGCTAAAGCGCATGCCAAGGTCTCATATCGAAGCACTCATTCGTGGATGTCAAGAATGCAGTGGCACAACTTCATTTTTGCAAGCGCCTAAAAGTATCGCTCTAGCAGCTCTGTAGCACTGCATGGTCCACGCAAAGCCTCTCGAAACTCCAACATCTCCACAGAGAAGTGCACCGAAGATAGCGCCTGCAGCGCAGGGTCCATCGTGGGCGCCACGCCACTCAGCACGTCAAAGAGCAAGAAGCCCAGCTGCTGCAAGTCGTGGCCCGCCGTCCATGCGACCCTTCCATCCCTCAGCAGCGGCTGCAAGCCCACCTTGTGCGACGGCGCCAGCAAAGTGTCGGCCGGCCACGCAGCGCAGCCGCCTTCGTCCATGACGGCGCACAGCTCGCAGTCGATGAGCACGAAGCCTGCATCCTCTTGATCCAACCTCAGGACGTTGTACATCCGCACATCGCGGTGCACCCAACGTCGCTCATGCAGCCATGCGAGCGCCCTGAGGACGTCACGAAATAAAGAACGCGCCTCGACGTCGTCGCGAGGAGGGCGAAGGAAGCCGACCGGCCGCACGTGGAGATAGGCATCACGGACGGAGGGTCTCCCTCTGGCATCCACGAAGGCCTGCACTTCAATGTACTCGGCCTTGATGAGCTCTGGGGGACCGCTCCTGCTCAGGTCTTCGTAGAGTCGTAGCCACTGCTCCTTGGTCTTGCCGACGCCGTAGACGTCCGCACCATCGGCGTAAATCCGAGCCGTGGCGTGCAGACTCAACCGCTTCGAGACGAAGCCGTCCTTGAGCTCGATGGTGCCAGCCTTCGATCGAGGCGAAGGCAGCGTCGGAAAGTGCCGCATCGCGCAGGCTCGCAGCAAGCGGAAGACAAAGTGCACCCTCGCGACGAGCTCGACGCGATCGTTCACCGATACCAGATCCAACCGCCTCCAGAGCTTCTCCAGCACGTTGCCGCGCCGCAGCGTGTAGAATTGACAGGTCGGGCCAGAGCATGCAAAGACCACGAGATAAGGCGCGCTTCCGTAGTGCGCAGGGCTAAAGACCACCCGCTCGACGTCGCACAGCTGCTTCTCCGCCGCTTCCATCGACTCAGTGGCAGCCTTCAGCTCTCCGAAAAATACGAGGCCGCGGGTAGGCGTCAAAGTCGCGGTCACGTCGATCCTCGAGCTCCCTTGCACATTGCTGCTGCCCTGATCGTTCGAGGTCTTGGCGCCCGACTTGAAGACGCTCGCCACGACCTGGCCTCCGACGTTGGCGTTGCCCACGAGGGAGAAGCGATCCTCCTCCGCCACTGAGGCCGTGGAGAGCTCTTCTAGCACCGTCAGCACCAAAGGATGCACCAGGCAATGCACCAAATCCTCGCTGGAGCCATGGATTCGCTCGGGAGGAGGTCGCGACGCCACGAAGAAGATGGAGCTGTCGTCGATCTCCACCGACTCACGCTCAAACCAGCGGTCGCACGCGACAGTGGCACCGGAGATCTCCAACTCCCGCTTGCACGCCCGACTTATTCTGGCCAGGACCAAATCCGAACGAACTTCGAAAGGCCGTCGCAGGTCCTCCAAGCTCGGCACGGCTGGCAAGGAAGCGGCCAGCCTGGCGAGGCCTGAGCCGCGGAGAGCAGCAGCATCGCAAGAGCCCATCAGCGCGCGCAAGAATTTTACTAGAAGCATGCACTTCCTAACCATGGCTGCAACTCACGCGAGGAAGCAGCTATACATATTCGGGCAGGTCATGGGCGTCTGTTTCTGACGCTTAGACATCGGCTGCTGGAGACCTGCCGTGCGCGAGGCAGCACTGGCCACCCCAACCTTCACTGGAGGGCAGCAACATGGCCTGGCGATTCATCCTTACTCCAATGCACCATGATATTCAAGCGGAATATTTCCAGCATTCCAATCACAGATTCATTACCACCAAGAAGCAGGCTTGTACATTCAGGCAAGGCATTGGCGTCTGTTTCTCACGTCGGCACTTGTTCCGTCTATCCGCTTCTCGCAATATTCTATTGGAGCGACGCTGCCTTGAAGCGCTTCGCGAGCTGCTGCTCCGATGCCTCAGAGCTCCATGCATGAAGTTCTTCGACGGTCACATGTACGCCGAGTCGGTCCAGAAATGCAACCATGGCATTGCCGATGGCTCCCTGGTTGAACTTGCTCGGCTGATAGGCCAGCGCCCAGTAAGGCCTGGCGCTTAGCTCCGCCAGATGGCGGTTCTTCAACACGTGTGGCACACCGCGGTTCGTGACCACGACCGGAACGGCAGGATTCTCAGCAAGGATCGCATCCAGCTTCCGCGATACCGCCTCCATGTCATCGCCATTCTGTGAGCTGATGGCGAGGCAGTAGCCCGGTGGGCAGTTGCACACGTCGCGGACGTCCTCCCATTTTAGGGCGACGCCGGACTCGAGGCCACGGGCCGTAAGTTCTCTGATGACCCTAGTCGTAGCTCCCTTGCCATTCTTAGGACATGAATTAATGAAGAGGACTACTGGTAGCTTTGCCACAGTCCCATGCACCACGGCAGCGACCGTAGCCTCATCTCTGTACTTCTCAGCCAAGACGTCTTTGGCCTGCTCCGGCAGAGTCGAAGCATTCAGCGCCACCGCGGCCGCCTCGGCTTCCGAGCGGAGGTTGAACCACACGCGACGCTCGCCGCCTGCGCCATCGTAGCGCACAGCGAAGCGGCCGTCTTCCAACCTCAGGTTCGGTCCCAAGGAGCCATCGAACGCCGTCCTGCCGTGGTTGAGCCGTTGAAGGCAGGCGGCCACGTCCACGCACATCAGCAAGGCAGCCCTGTCTGCCACGGCTTCGATGGCGGTGGCGCGCCGCGGCGTGTGCACGCAAGTCATCGCACGAGCGTACGATGCCTGAGCCTCCTCCGTCAGCTCGGCCTTCCTCACGATGCAATACCAAGCGCCTTCAGGGGTCTGAACCGGCAGCGTCGCATCGCGCTGGCTGCGGGCATTCGACGTCGTCCACGGCAAGCAGGCCAAGTCCAACGCCAGCTTGAGGTCCCGGTTGTCGACCTTGGCCTCTCCTATGGCACCCTTCCACTCTCCAAGCGTCTTGGTCTCTTGCCCGAGGGGGACGGCATTGAGCTTGATCACGAGCTCCGCGGCTTTGCGCCGCTCGGCCTCAGGTATCTCGAAAGACCGGCCGGCGTCCAGCAAGGCGTCTCTCACCAGCCTGGCCACATTCTTGCCTGGCCCAAGACGAGCTCGAATGGCCTGGTAACTCAAGCCTTCGATGGAGAAGCCGAAATCTCCGTTGATGACAGTTCCTTCTCGGACCTTGCTGAGAGCTTCGGAGATTTGCGTAGCGGCGCCACGCCAGGTCACTTGCTGGGCCTGCATGGAGGCATCCATAGCAGCAATCCAGGCGTCACGCACCTCTCCATTCTCGAAAGTGAGGCTGCGCCGCCTCACGATCCTCGTCGCACGTTCGCCGTCTCCATGGGCTCTGGAGTCCAAAGCGCCAGAGGCCACATACTCGGCGAGACATGGACAAAGATCGGTCTTCACGGAGACGACGGCCACGCGGTCTCCAGAAGGCTGGAACGCCATGGCATTTGGCTGCACACGAGTCTCCATGGCAATATTGAAATGGGTTTCCTGGAGCCAACACCTCAGAGTATGGACAATATGATTGAAGCGTCAATGTATAGCTCGAAATTACACAGCCGTGCTTGCATATCAATAAATCATGCCAACCACAGGAGCAGACTAACACTTGTTGGCACCTCCACTGGCGTCTGTTTCTGTGTATCGCACAACACCTACTCTCCACAATGCCATGTGAACTCACTACCAGGGACGTTCTAGCGTCACTTCAGAGTGCTCTGGGTGAGAATCTATGAATACGATGGAAGCGGTGTCCGGGCGAGGGCTCTCCATATATTTTCGGACCACCGATTCTGTACGGTCCATCAATAACGAAAAGGGAACCTTTACCGCTTGCAGCGCACCATCGCCGCTGGTCAACATCACGCTCTCAAAGCAGCGATGCTTTGGCACGTCCGGATTCAAGCGAACGACGAGACCTGGCAGATCAACATCGGCAGCGATGATTGCCAGCCGTTGGTCTTCGTCGATGCAAGTCCTGCAAGGATGACCCCATTCATCCACCTCGAAATGCAAATAGCGATCGACGAACTTCAGCAGCAGATCCGGCCTCTTCAAGGAGCAGCCTCCGGGCACGAGACAATCCCACACAATCGTCATGGCTAATGCGAGAATGTCAGGAAGACGGCGCTGCAGCTCGGCCAGGACGAACTGCTCCTTGCGCACCTTCACGTCGAGGAGCCTTGGATACTTGCCGAGGACGCAGCCGTAGCAGAACCACCCATCGGGCGTCTTCATCTGGGCACGGCTGCGTTCTGCCCACGAAAACACCGACGTGCAAGCTTCGCTGGTGCAGCGGCCGCTGCTCAAGTCGATGTCACCAGGCACGTGGCAGCTGCCACAACGAATCATGCCAGCTGCAACGGTCCCCCAGTTGGCACGCCGGCCACAGCTGCAGCGCTTGCAGTGCACGTCGATATCCGCCGCGACACGGCAGGTGCCGCATCTCAAGGGCCCTTCTCCAGCTGGACCAAAACTTGCGATGGTGCCACACTCGCATCGCTTGCTCCTAACGTTCATGTCGCCGTCGAGCTTGCAAAGCGAGCAGCGCAAGGGCGACTCCCTCGCGGGTGCATACGTGGCATACGCACTCGCCCCACACTCGCAGGGATTTCCCCTGACATTGACGTCGCTGTCCAGTCTGCAATACTGGCACCTCCGCGGCGGCAGGCCTTCCTGGGCAAAGCTCGGAACTGCTGTGAGCCCGCATTCGCAGCGAACTTTCGTGCGCAGCACATCTCCTTCCGCCTTGCAGCCCGCGCAGCGGATGGGAGCTTCCTCCGAAGGACCATAGCTGGCTTGCGTGCCGCAAGTGCAGTAGTGCACATAGGTCCTCACATCTCCTTCCATCCGACAGTCCTCGCATCGCGTGGCTGCTTCGCCGGGCTGCCCGAGAACGCGATGATGCTGACCACACTCACAGAGGTTCCCTTTGGTGTAGACGTCAATGGCCAGCTTGCAGGCGCTGCATCGCACCGGCCTCTGTCCAGCCGGCGCAAAGCTCGGAATTCTCTGGAGCTCGCACTGGCATTTGCCATGAACGATATCAGCGTCGCCAGGTCGTCGGCAGGCCTTGCAGCGCTTGGCATCAGCTTTCGTTCCACCCTCCGGCCCAAAGCTGGGAGTATCGACGGCGCCACATTCGCAGCCGCGCGCGGCCACGTTGACGTCTCCTTCGATGCGACAAGACCCGCAGCGGAGCTTCAGCCTGCGCCCATCAGAGGGTCCAAAGCTGGCGATGGTTCCATTGCAGGTCACGCACAAGGCATTGATGACGTTGACCTCATCCGGAGTGCGGCAGGCCGCACATGCCACGGCAGCGCCACCAGGAATGCCGAACGATGGCACCGCTCGGCCGCATCGGCAGTTGTACTTGAAGAGATTGGCGTCGGTGTCAAGTTTGCAGGACTGGCAGCGCAGAGCCCTCTTGGCTCCAGGTGGACCAAACTTGGCTCGAAGGACCCTGCCGCACTCGCAGTGCAAGCCTCTAAGATATCTGTCATCTGGTTGCCTGCAATCCTTGCAGCGCAGAGGTCTACCTCCCTGAGGACCCAGGATGGGCCTGGCCTTGCGGCACTCACATCGAGGCCGTATTGGAGGCTTGCGTGTCGTCTTCTGGACGACTGCAGGCGCACCAGAGCTGGAAGTGTCGGAAGGCTTCCTGAAAATCCCCATTTTCTGTAATCTGAGCCAAGCACGATTAAAGGCGCGAGTGTGAGGCGTCGTGGGGCGGCTGCAGACTCATTTATATTGCAAGCAAAAGACTCAAACCGCGTTAAATCAGACTCGACCGACGAGTTTTTTTTCTCTGGTAGTGTAAAAATCCAATAATGGCGTGTTCCAGTATCGGCGCATCTCAAGGAGGTGCACTCACACAATTGATCGCCTTGGGTGCGGCAGACAAGTACCTTTCCCAGAACCCATCTATCACATTCTGGCGATTTCGATACTCACGTTACACCAACTTCGCGATGGAGCCCATCGAGCAACCGTTCAACACCCAGGTGATGTTTGGCAACGATACACAGCTGACTTTCAATCGCACTGGTGACCTGATTTTCTACTGCTACGTTGTGATCGACCTGCCCGGCATTGAGGCCTGCCAAGACGGCCCCACCTGCGGCGCCAACTCGCAGGTTCCTCTGTACTCACTGCCGTACCCCGGCCTGACCCGCGGCGAGAACGGCACGTACTGCGATCCGTGCCGTGACAACGACGGCGAGCTCGACGACGTGAACTGCTGCGGCTACCCCAACGATGCCGACAGCCAGACCCCATATGCCCACTACACCAACGCCATCGGGCAGTGGCTGATCCGCCGTGCCTCGCTGGTCATCGGAGGCCAGGTCATTGACACTTTGTACGCAGACTACCTCTATATGTGGGAAGAGTTGTCTGGAAAACCGGGGAAGAAGCTGCGGGAGATGATCGGGAAGGACAACAGCCTGCAGTACCTGATCAACGATTCCAGGCACACCCGCCGGCTCTACGTGCCCCTGCCGTTCTGGTTCACCCTGAGCTCCGGCAACGCGCTGCCCGTGGTGTCGCTCCAGTTCCACGGCATCCAGCTGCACGTGTGCTTCGCGGACCTGCAGTCCTGCGTGCAGACGTCCTGCATCCCCGGCGCGAACACCCCCGTCATCGTGCTCAAGACCTACAACCGCACTCCCCTGGTCGAGCAGGATCTCCGCGCCGTGGTCGAGAGCACCTACGTCTACCTCGACATCGACGAGCGCGACCGCTTCGCCACCGGAAGCTTCGAGCAACTCATCACCCAGGTGCAGAGCTACCAGGTCACCACCCGCTCCAGCCAGGTGCGCATGAACCTCAACTTCAACCACCCCATCATCGAGCTCATCTGGGCCGTGCGCCGCCAGTGCCAGGCCAACGTCAACAACTGGTTCTGCTACGCCGGCAAGCACCTCGAGGACCCCATCAAGATCGTCCACTTCAAGCTCAACAACCTCCCCCGCTTCTCTCAGAAGGAGGGACGCTACTTCCGCCTCGTCACGCCCTACCAGGCACACACCAACATCCCAGACTCCCATATCTACTGCTGGTGCGCAGCCATCCACCCCGAGGAACCCCAGCCCAGCGGCTCCGTCAATTTCTCCCGCATCGACAACGTCGAACTCACATTCGACATGCAGGACGGACTCGACCAGCCCCCACGCCCACGAGCATTCGCACTCGACGAGCGCCAGTGCAACGTGCGACCTGCAACCGGCGACTTCTCGGTACTAGTGTTCGCTCGCTCGTGGAACGTGATTCGCTACCGCGAAGGACTCGGGGGCCTCGCATATTCGAACTGATTTGGCCCATATTGGCCTGATTGTTGTGCGATTCTTGTCATTTTGGGCCCTTCCGAGCGTCAATATGGATTTTGTGATACTCTAATTGAGTCTCCATTTTGCGAGGCCTTTGTCTACTTCTGTTCTACCTAATGTTACTATACCAGACCAACTCCGTATATGGAGTTGGTCTTTTTTTTATGTGCTATCGGAAGGGATTTCTCTTCACCGGGTTCACTGCTTCTTGCGGACGATGCCATGGAGGAGCGCAGGAGTCCTGAAAACTTCGGCGAGGCTTGTTCCTTCATGGGCAATGGCATAGACGCTCTCCGAAATGTAGTCGTCAACATCTTCACATAGAATCTGACCGCCTTCAGGATGCATCATGGCATAGGAGATGGCCGACTTGACGTAATCGCGCCAATGAGGAGATGCTTTCCATATGCTCATCTGCTGGATGCGAATGAGAGTGTAGCCCTTCTCGCAGGCAATGAGATCCTTCTCCAGATCCCTTTCACTGATGGCTGGGTTCGGAGCACCATAGATGATGCCAGTAAAATGCTGCCTCCCATCCACTTCGAATGCTATGCGAGGAGTCTGCTCCATCGGCGTGATTTCGATGTCTTTGCATGCCATGAGGTACTGACGACGGTTGGCCGTTGCACATGAATCGACAAAGATGGCAAAATCTAGAAGCTTGCCACCTAACAAGTTCTGGAGAGAGACTTCACTGAAAATGGAGACACTCGGGAGAATCTTCTTGAGCTCGTCTTCGAAGGCAACGACCGATCGCACACATCCGCATCCAACGCTCCCTCCTTGCTGAATGTTGCTGAGACGCACCTCACGGGTCTCGTCGCAGAGAGCGCACTGAATGGGCACCTGGGTGTTGTTATTTTTCACCTGCTGCTTCCACTGCGCGAGGGTGAGCACCGGCTTATAGAAGCGAGTGTCCTTGTAGTGACTGATGAGCTTCATGAAGTTGCCGTAGCCGACTTCTCCAGACCACCTCTCGGTCTTGTTGCACCTCTTGCACTTGGATTGCGAGCGCGTGGAAATGGTCCCCGTCCAAGAGCATGAGAGGCACTCCACATCGATGTGCAAGTAGTTCTGTCCTTCACCGTCTCCTTCTGGAGCCATATGAGGGTTCATGACGATGAATTGTCCCCCATAACTCTTGATGGCTTTACGGAAGCTGGATTCAAAGAACCTGCACTCGTGACAAAAGCCTTGGCCGGCTCCGATGGTATTGCCAGCCTTGCACACCTTGATCGTGTTGCACTTAAGACAGGTCACCTGGATGTCTGAAGTGGAGCTGCGAATAGACGCCTTCCAACCCTCTTCCGTCATGAGGTCATCAGACAGACGGACATCAGGGAAATATCGCGCAAAGCGAATCATGACAGCATGGAAGTCGTTCTTGTAGACTTCTGCCAACATCCTGGGCGGCGCTGGTTCAGGAGCCTCCTGATCTGCATCATCAATAGGCTCGTCCGCTTCGACTTGAAGCCTGCCGTGAGTCTCGCAAGCTGCATTGGGGCACCTGGGCAGGCCCTGCTGGCCCATAATGTGCGCAATAGATCCGCCAAAGGTCGTGCCGCACAGACGGCATGAACCGGTGACCCGAGAGTCCTTGCCTGTGATCAGCGAAGCCCACGCCTCTTCGCTGAAGGAATCGTCGATCTGAAAGTTGGGATAGGTGGCCATGACGTGCGATGAGAAATCTGCCCGTCGCTGCGCCCATGGCTTGCTTTGCCCGCCGCGAGGGCGCTGCGCCTGAGGCTCATCTGTGGTGCTCGGCGCGGCTCTCTTTGGCGACATGGTGCTCTAACTCTTATGGCGAGGCCATACAACTTGAACCATACGTCTGCGGTGCAACAGGTCAGCTCGTCATTGTGAAGACAAGCAAGTTCTGCTGCGACAAAGCGAGAATCCAGAGCTACAGGTGTCTTGCAGTCTTCAATCTCTTCATCAGATGCTGGCGGTCGTCATCGCCTTCAAGTTCACGGGTTCGCTTTGCTGGAGCTTCGCGTCCCGATAGCTCAAAGTCATCAGAGTTGCCACAGTCGGCACTTCCGCACGGCAACTCTGCATGCTCCAAGAGGCCTCGTTCGGTGCAGGAGAACTTGTCTTTAGGCCTGCAAGAGCCCGGGACAACAAGCTGCATCATATTGGTGCAGACGATCATGTTGTCAAATAGACTCATGATGAAGCTGGCGCAGTTCTTTTGCGTGCATGCGGCAAGCGTCAGTCCCTGATAGCCTGCTATGGCCGGGTGTGTGATCTGAAAGAGCCACCTGGAGTCCTTGGATCCCAGATGCTGCACTCGACTCTGGGACGACTCCACCAATCGCTTCAGCTTGCAGAAGACGCTTTGGTTCAAGACCCCGACGGCCACCAGCTGCAGATGCTGCTGCTTGGGATTTTCATACTGCTTCCTCGCTTTATCCATGAAGATCCAATCCGGAGAGATGACTCTTCCTTTCAAGGGCTGAAAAAACTTCAATTTTCCTTCAAAGGGTCCATCCGGAACGTAGCCGAGGTCAAAATGTCGCGTAGCTCTCTCATTATTGGGCTTGTCCGAGTGAGGATCTGTGGCTATTATCTCTGCCACTATATGGTCCTTTCGCGAGCTGTCCATCCAGCTCGCAGAAACCGCCCTATCGATGAGGCCCGAATTTTTTCGAACGGTGCTCCAGATTCGAACAGTGGAGCATGGTCTTATCCATGAATCTAAAGTCGCTTTGCCATCCTGCATGAATACGATGGATTCTGGCAAGAGACCGTTCGCTAGGACGTCAAGCAATGCGACACGCTGACAGTCCGCCACCCAAGCTTGCGGCATGTTCCGATTCTCTTTGAATACATCAGCAAGCTTTTGTTGTGTGGGTCACACCGAGGCATCTCAAACTTTATAGCTTTGCAACCAGCTCAGATAATTGTCAATGACGTGATTGTTGAGAGTCGATGCCCAGTTCTGCTGAAAGATTATTGCTGTGCCAGACTGCAAGTAAATGTAAGGAGCATTGTAATCGGATCTATTTGGTACGACCGACGGTGGGAACACTGGAACTTCATCGGATGCATTCTCGAAGCGAACGTGCGGGACGGATGCATCGACGAGGTCGACCCAAGCTGCATTTCCAATGCGTGGGCATGCGTATGTTATTACACAAACGTCGATCGATGGAGACGCAAGCCTCAATGATACCGCGCCTAAGACAGCGAGAGCCGCCCCCAAACTGTGCCCTATGAAAACGACGCTCGTGGCTTGCTTGCCCTGCAGCGATGAAAGCAAGGTTTGCTGCACGCTCTGATACACAGACAAAAACCCACGGTGCACTCTGAAAGAAGGTACATCTGAGCCTGAGGCCTGACCAATGATTGACTGTGGAGGTGGAGAGAACGCCACTTGTGCCATGTCAAGATCTTCGAAAAGCTCGTCTAGGTATTGCGACCCTCGAAATGCCACAATCAAGGACGTCCCCCTAGAACACACTATGCCGAGGTGTGGATACTTATGGGTGGCTATTTCTTCGATGATGTTGATTCCGGGAGGTGGCACTACGACTTTTCCTGCCTGAGAAGCTCCTATCAAGAGCGCTTCAAAGTTCATGAGAGCCAAGTGATATGAATACGATGCGGTCGTATCAAGCGGCCAAATGCTGGCCGGCTTTGAAGGAATGGTGAGGCTCGGCGACGGCGGAGTCCTGCAATGTGGAAGTGGACATTTGATGGCATTGCTCATCGCTGCTGCCGCGGCGCGCAAACCCATCGTCAAGTAGACCGCAGCACTGGCCAGACCGACCAAGATAGCCAGTAGAGTCAGCCCGAGGGCAATCACAAGATATCGCATTTCTTTTTAACCCGTTCTCCATATCTCAAATCTGGTCACACCAAAATGCAGGCTCACGCTGCCGCCGTCCTCGGCCGCGTGGCCCTGCCTTCCTCGTAGAGCTGCTTACGCTTCCTGTCGACCTCGTCGTTGTGACGCTTCACTTCAGCGTCGTGCTCTTGAAGCGCGGCCATGTACAACGTCTTGTGAACCCCAGGTCCAAATTTGGAGGGGTTCCAGCCATACCTAGCGTATGGCCACGGTCCCACGGACCCGCCTACTCTGTACTGCACGTAATTCAGCCACGCGTGAAACAACCCTACCTGCTTGGCGCTCTGCTTGTCTTCGCTGGCTCGGCGGCCAACGTGCATCAGCAGGCAAGCCAAGCGACGGATGCCGTAGAGGTCCAGATCCGGGGCGTCGCCGCCGAGCGCCGCATCGTCGGCGATGACGCGATTCTGTCCCACCAATGCCATCATCGCGACCATCTGCCTCAGCTCATCGTCGCTGTGCCAGGCCTCAGGATCGTCGCCCGCCAGAGCTGCGGCCTTTCCTGCCAGGATCATCAACTCCTTCTGCGGGACTTTCCACTTCAGCGCTTTCGTCACGTCGACGTAGAGCACCATCTTGGGGCTGCATAGCAGGATGAAGTCGATGCTGTACCCCCAGTCTCGCAACTGCACGAAGGCACTGCGGTCTTCCGGAGAAATGCTGGCCATTCTCAGCATCTGCGCTGCTTCGCGTGCCTTCTGCACCGCATAGGAAGGCCGAGGTCCGAAGGTTCCTTCCACGATCGCTCCATCAGGAATCGCGCTCAAGGAGTTCCTCAGCACATAGGGCTCACACATCTCGTGGAGCACCGTCAGGACTCCCCGGGCCATCATTTGGGCATTCATGTCGTAGCCGTCGGGAACGAAGCCGTTGCTGGTCTTTGCAAGGCTGGCGGTAGCATTACGCCGCTCAACGGTCTCGTCTGGATCCCGGACGGCCAGCATGTGCAGAGCCCGCTCCGAATTGTCAGCCAAGAGCTGCTCGCGGCGAGGGCCTTCGGCCGGCCACTTCCTGACATCCGACATTGTCATCCGGGACGATAGGAGCCGCTTCTTCACACCCGTGAAGGCTGCATTGGCTTTGGCTGTGCTCACGCGCTTCGCTATGGAGACAGGGTTCTGCGCTGCGAGGCCGTTGATTGCTCCATAAAGCCTGCCTTGCTCCGCACAGTTATCCCTTACCTTATCGGTGATCGCATGATGTGAAGCTGCATACTGCTGCGCGGCCGTCTTGGGCACCTTCTTGAGCTCTGCCATCCACTGCTCGAACGTCATGAAGTTCTCCAAAAAGTCGCTCCAGACCTCCCAGTTGGCACGAAGCGCTGCATGATCCTGCTGCAAAAAAGTCTTGACACGGACGAGATAGTCCACGAAGAGGCCGAAATCTTCCTGCGAATCGAGCAGGCCGAACTCCAAAGCCAGCTCGTTGCTGTCGAAAGCCCGAGTGATGACGTCCTGCGCCAGCACACCCATGACTAACATACGCCTGCTCAAATACTTCTCGAGGAAGAAGTCTTCGTTCTCAGGCAATGCAAACGACTCGGCGGCTGCAGCTATGCGCGAGGTGGGCTGCTGACAGTAGCCGTTGGCGCCGTGGTCCATGATGCCGAAGACGCGAAAATCAAAAACATCATGAGACCCCACAGTCACAGCCAAGGCGTGCGTCGTCATGGTGCACTTTGACTCGTCTGGATGAGAGGCGTTGCTCAGCATGAGCTTCAAGCTGCGCTGGCTCTTGGCCAGCTCGGTCTCCAGCCATTGAAAGCGTGAGACCTGCATTCGATGCGTCCTCCGCACGTACTCCCCGAAGTCGGCAGCCACCTCATAGGTCGGCAGCTGCGCCACGTGAATCGGCATCCCTTCCTACCTTCGCTACTATCAGAAGACCCTAAAGCACCCAAGTTTGGCTGAGGCGAGTGGCGTTCAGGGCGTTGCTTTCTGAAGAAGCTTGTGATGAAATGCAATCATGAGCACGCGTGGCCTTCTGGTGTTCGCTTGGCGAGGACGAAGGGTCGTGGTGTACAACCACTACGACAGCTACGTGAATCGGATGGGGGGCACGCTCTTCGAGCAGCTCGTGGAGCTTCTTCGCAGCTTTGGGGGCAACGTAGCTCTTGCGTGCCGCCACTGGGGAGAGCTTGTGGGCGCCATCATAATCACAGACAGCGAGGTACAGCAGAGTCACCCTCTGCATGCACCGCACGCCTTCGAAGACCTGGAGGAGCGCTTGCACTCCACGCTGCCCCTTGCTTTGTATGATGGTGCAGAGGAGCTATGCCTTTGGATAGAGTATGTATGGGTCTTAGACTTCGACAAGGGCAGCCTCTTGATGCAGCGGCACGGTAAGGCGTTCGAGTGGCCCTTCTTCTATCTGTATCGTGGACGTGACATGCTCAACAAGTGGATTGAAGAGGCAGACGCGAAGGGGGAAGCGCCAACTCTACATATTTTCACTGATGCAGTTCGCCGCGAAGCTGCGGTGATCATCCAGGCTTCCGCCAGACGGTACTTGGTGATGATGCGCGAACTCCGCCCTGGAGGCGTCCTCGTGAAGCTGGCACAACGGCGGTTCTTTCTTGCATGCGAGGCATTTGAAACCAGGACCAATGCTTTCCTGAGGGCTACCCAGACGTATCCGATTGCAAGTGGTTTCAATGAGGCTATGCGACGCACTGCCTGAAAATTTGGGCAAAGCGCCATAGACGGCACATGAGAGGCGGATCTCGAAGGGCTTCATTGTGCTTGCATGTCCATACAGACATTTGCCACCAGAAGGGCGTGCCAACGTCTCCCTATGCGCTTCCATAGATGCTGTCTTCGTCGCGCGAGTAAAAATAAGCGGAGATGGCAGCCCCCAACGCGCCGGGGAACTCGATTCCCGGCTCCAGCAGGCCGTCGCCTCGACGGGAGAGATGCGACGGGCGGAATTGGTGCTTCAAGAGCATTTCAGGCCGCGTGGCGTACTGGCGCTTCACCTTGTCGCCGTGAAAGTGGTGCTGCAACACACCCGGCACGTAGCCCAAGCG
>Ga0118677_10008120_pt1 | contig 16963 bp, 15 predicted proteins | sample AliMusrvi5mmetaG_FD_86154 | JGI IMG/M metagenome (GOLD analysis project Ga0118677, IMG submission 86154) | reverse complement strand
GGACTTCCCTTCGGCACACGTCCCCATACAGTCTCCATGCTTTCCATTTCGGCTTCCCCTTGGCTTGCCGGTATAGCGTCCTCTGCAATTTCCGAACTCCCGTTGCCGTTTCCGGCACCGTAGGCGTTGCTATCCCTCGCGGGCCATCGCCCCGTTCTCTTTCTGCTTCGCACGCCTCTGCACTACTGCCCCGCCTTCGCTCCACCCCGTTTTCCAGGGCTTCCTCGCTACTATGCAGGACTCCGACTCCTGCCCTTGCCGCTCCGGCCTTCCCTGTTTCCAAGGTTGTGCCGGGCGTTGGGGCTTGCGCCCCGCGCCGACAGGTCTCCCGGGTTATCCCGTCAGCCCTTCCCAACATGCCATCTCCGCTGACACCGCCGGACCGTTGAGCGGACTCCAACGGTTGTCCTGTCCGCTCCTGCCAGCCTTCGTCGTTCAGGAAGCGACTCGGCTTTCCGGTTCTTTCCTTTTCGATGCTCATTAGATGGAGTTCACTTTCGTTATGGCCTGCTGGTTCAGTAGATGCCCCGCTTGCAGATTCAGCCTCGCGGCCTCTTTCCGGACATCTCTTCCGGTCGTGAACCGTCTAATTCGACCGGTGGGACTTTCACCCACGTGGCTGCCGGCTTCCCCGGCGCACTCCCGAATACGGCGATTGAGAAATTCTTTCAGAATGGAAAGCCCGGCCTCGGCCGCTTCGCGTCCTGCGTTGCAACCTCTACAAGAATCGCCGATTTCGGGTTGATTGTTGTTTCGCATCGCCTCTTTCAGAAACCAGAGAGTGCGCCGGAGGGGTTTCTTCCAGCCGGGCCAAGCGCTATGTTCCAAGTTTCCGAAGGGTCAGCAAAGCGAAGACCAGCACCATCGGGAGCAGATACCAAAGGGGAATGAAAGAGGCTTTCGTGTCGGCGATCACCCCGACACTGGCGGAGGCTTCAGCGTCCGGCGAGGAGGAAATCGGGGAGAGGATGCGATAGCGCGCGCTTTGCGAGACGTCGCAGGAAATGCCTGGAACCAGCTTGTTGCCGGCAGAAATGTCCGTTCCCCATCGCAAAACCACCGGCTCGCTCGCGCCGGAAACATCCGGCAATGCAAACCAGAAATCCAGCGAGACAATTTTCCCGAATTCGCGGAGGATCCTCCGCTCATCGACCATCAGGGGAACGGTTTTTCCCGAAGGCAATCTGGCGGCGACCTGGCTGATATCGCCGATGGAAAACGACGGGGAATCGAGTCTGCCGAGGACGGTCACGCCTTTTGGTGGAAGCGGCGCGGGAGCCCCCTCACGATACGTTTCAAAGACCTCCGGAGGTGCCGGGGTAAGGGAAAAGGCGGACTCGCCCGCCCGGACGACAGCCGGAACACCTGAAAGCACCAGGCAGAACAGCAAGCGCGCGGAAAAACGGCCGCCCATGCCCGGCCAGAACCAGGCGGCGGGAAGAAGGATGCAAACAAACACGAGGAAGCAAACCCCTATTCCCACCCAAAGCCCGCCGGTGGTTCGGACCTGTGCCCGCAGGGAGTTCGGGCCGGAGAGAGGCAGCGAATACACAGAGCCGCTGGAGGAGCCGTGAACGAGTGTTGCACGGGCCCCCTCCTCGAAGGCGGCGGGAGAGCCCCACAGGGTTTCGCCCTTGCTGACTTTGTCCCAGACGGGTTCGCCGGTGAAAAACGCGGCGGTGACGGATCCGGTCGCGGCATCGAGCACGGTGAGGCGGTTGTCCATGCTTGCGAAAGCGACAGCAGGGCGGTTTTCAAACTGGAAAAAGCACGGCGCGCTATAGACCTCTCCGCCCAAAGGCCGTTTCCAGAGGACGCCCCCGTTCGCGGAGTCGAGGGCATAGACACAATAATCGTGCGACCCGACATAGACCACGGACCGCCCCTCGACGCTGCCGACGCAGGCATTGTTGTCGATCCAGTTGCCCGTCATCCGGTGCCAGAGGCGTTTGCCGGCGCGCGCGTCGATCGCCATCAGGTCACCGAATTTCGAGCCGAGAAAAAGGGCCGGCGGCTCGCTCCGCGCATCCACGGCCGGGGAGGCCATGACCTCGTGAGGCATTTGAAACGACCACCGCTCGACCGGGACCGGTCCCGAGACATCAAACGCCCGCAGCAAGCCTTTCCGGGCGGCGACGAACACATGGTTCCTGCCGTCGATCCGGCATCCGGCCGGGGCATTGAGCGGGCCCTGCCCGACGGTGATTTTCCATTTGAGGTCACCGGTTTCCGGGTCGAGCGCGCAAAGCCGGGCATTCTGTTCATTGCGCGCGAGCGCCTTGTCGAAAGCGAAGCAGGCGACATACAAGACATGATCCATGAGGAGCGGGGATGGCATCCAGGGTTCGCCGAGCGTGCTGGTCGGGGGGATCAGTTCGCGCGTCCAAACCCGCTCGCCGGTGCCCGCATCATGGGCGTAAACCGTCCTGTCCGAGGAGCCCCAGTAAACCACTTGGCGTCCCTTCACCTCACCGATAACCGGAGCGTCGGAAATGATTCCGTTGCAAACTTTCGACCAGATCTGTTTTTGGGAAGCGAGGTCGAGGGCGTGCAAGGTTTGGTCGCAGCCGCCGAGAAAGGCCATGGGTTTCCCCTCGACGATGGCGAGAGCCGGGGACGCCCAGACTGCGACGCCCTGCTCATACCGGCGGTCGCCCCTGCCGCGGAAATGCCATTCGGTCAGCGGGGGGCCGGGCGGATCGATCCTTTCCGACGCCCGGCAGCGCTCATCGCCGCGCTGGCCGGGCCATGCGTCTGAAGCTGCCGCATGCAGGGACAGAAACGCGGCCGAAAGCAGAAGGAGGGCCCTCACCACTTTTCCTTGATTTGAATGGCACCGTGCGGGCAGGCGTCCACGCATTTGAGGCAAAAATGGCACTCGCGCGTGTCGATCACGCCTTGGGAGACGGCCTCCACGGAGCAGACGTCGTCGCATCCGCCGCAGGCCGAACATTTCGCTGGGTCGGTTTCGAGGCGGCACGTGCTGAATTTTCCCACCCACGCGATCGCCTCACGCCACGGGCAGAGGTATCTGCACCAGACCCGGGGGATCGCCAGCGAGGCGGCCACGACGATGGCTGTCGCCAGGATGGACGCCGGATCATACACTTTGCTGAACCCAAAATGGACGGGCGAGGTGACCCGCATCCCCGCATAGGCCGCAAGGGTGATCACCCAGAACGAAACCACCCGCAGCCTTCGGAGCCGGGCATCCCACGGCTTCATCCCCCACGCCAGCACGAGCAGGATCATCACAAGAATCTCCGTCCAATACACGGTGGCATCCTCGACAAAAAATATCCGCGTCGCGCTCAGGTGTCCGATCCACGCGAAAAAAACAGCCGCGATGCCAAGCGAGAGACCCAGATATTTCCACGAGAACGGATACCCGGCCCGCCGTCGCGCGGCGTGCCATTTGCCGGCGAGCGAGCCGACGAATTCCTGGACCGCCCCGGTCGGGCAAACCCACCCGCAAAATGTCGGGCCGAAAATCATCGAGGTGATGAGGATGGTCGCCGGAACCGATAAAAAATAGAGGGCGATGATGTTCTCGTGGCCGATCTCGCCGAGGCCGCGGAAGAAGTTGTTGATCATGCCGAAGACGCCCAGGCACGTATAGACGATGAAGACAAAAATGAGGATGCCGGCGACCTGGCAGGCCCACCGGGAAAGCTGGCGGTGTCTTGCCGGGATGACGACCGGCAGGACGGCCAGCAGCCCGAGCGACAGCACGGTGAGCAGCTCGACATAGCTGCCTTCCATCCCGGTGAGCGCCTGGTCCACGAGCTTGATATGGGAGGCCATGCCGGAAAGCCAGTTTTCAAAAGCGTTCATGCGAGCCTCCCGGTCTGGCCGAACTGCGCGGGCAGCAGGCGGCTTGTGAACTGGAGCAGGAAAAACATCACCAGGGAAAACAGCAGCAGAAGGGAAACCAGCGGGCCCGTCTCGATAAGCCCGACACTGTTGAAGCGGTTCCAAACCGCCACGGGCGCGGTTTCAGGAGTCGGGGCGATCAGGAGCAGCGCCCCGAATTCGCCCGCCGCCCGCGCCCACGCCAGCACGGCACCGGAAAAAATCCCCCGCGAAGCCAGGGGCACCGCCACGCGCCAGAACGCGCCCCACGGCGTGGCCCCCAGCGCGCAGGCAGACATCTCCATGTCCTCGGACACGTTCTCAAACGAGATCATCGCGCTCTTGATGAGAAACGGGGCGGCGACAAAAATTTGCGCGAGGCAGATTCCGAGGATGGTGCCGTCCGCATGGAGTCCCGTGCAACGGGAGAGCAACTCCCCGAGCGGCTGCTGGCGGCCGAAGGCGCGGAGGAGGACGATGCCGGCCACCGATTGCGGGATGATGATCGGAAGGTCGATCAGGGCCAGGACCAGCGGCTTTCCCTGGAAGCGCAGACGGCTGACCGCGTAGGCCAGGGGAATCCCGAAAACAAGCAGGACGGCTGTCGAGACGGTGGCGGTGAGCGCGGTTGTCAGAAGCGCGGACACGACGCGCGGGTCGGCCAGCAGCGGCCATATGTTGTGCGCGTCCTCGCCAAAAAGAACAATGGCGACAGGGAAAAGCACCAGAAAAAGCCATGCCAGCCCCGCCGCAAGAAAAACCAATGCCAGCGGAGCCGCCAATTCGCCCCGCGCACTAAACACCGCCGTCAGCAGGAGAAACATGAGCGCGCATGTTTGCCAAGCATAAGGCTGCCCGAAGGTGAACGCCAGTGTCAGCGCCCAGAAATAGGCCGTCATCCGGAATCTTCTGGCGCAGGCGCACAGGCCCGCCACAAACAGCAGAAAGAGGGGCGAGGCATTTTGCAGGAAGAGGATAAAGATCACGTAAAGCGCAAAATACCCGCACGCAAACACCGCCCCATAACGCATGGGCAGGCACTTGAAAACCTTCAGGCCGGTGTAAAGAACCAGGATATTCACCAAGAGCAGCGCGCCTCCGGTCAGCGGATCCTCGACGATTCTTTGCCCCATGAGCGCGTGCGCCACGATCAAAAACATCGCGCCGATCCCCAAATCAAAATCGCCCTTCCCTCTCCACAATAGCGCGCCGATAACCAGGTTGGACCCCATGAGGATCACGTTGAAAAGCTCGAACGGTTGGGCCAAGCCCATGACCCCCAAGGCGACGATGCCGCCCGCATGAACGGCGATGACGGCCGCAACCAACGGGCGATGCCAGCGGGCGCTCATTTCAGCGGCCCCGAATACACGGTGTTCCCGCCGGTCGCCTGCCACGCCTCTCGGCCGCCAAAAAATTTCGGCGGGGCAATCGGGGAATATCCGAACTGGGCGAGCAACTCCGCTTTTTGCCCGAGAAGCCAGCGGATAGTTGCGAGCGCGGCTTCCTTGTTCTCGCAGTTTTCCGGCATCGTGACCGTCCATGTGCATGGCGCTCCTTTGACCGTCACTTCCTTGCGCTCACCGGATTTCAGCCGGCTGAATGTCACGGAGGCCCTGCCGTAGTCTTCGTCCGGCGAGCCGAGGTTGACACGGCGGTCCAGCGGGATGAAGCGGATCGAATGCGTCAGGCAGGTGGAGCGATATAGGAAGGCGTAGTCGGTTTCGCCCGTCTTCAGCAGGACGGCGAGACGCTCGACATCATCGACGGGAGACGGGGATTTGGCCTTGAGGCGCTCCTGCAGTCCCGGGTTGCCAAGCCGCTCCTGCAAGGCCAAGACGAGAAGTGTCCGGTAACCGATGGGCGCGAGGCTTTCGTTCGCCCGCGAGAGCGAGACGCCGTCGCGCAGGAGGACATCCGGCCAGTTCTTCTCGGCATCGCTCACGCCGGACGCCCGCGCGCCAATGCCCAGCACGACTTCGTCCGTCGCAAAATCGATCCGCCAAGAGCACTGCCCGCGGAGCAGTCGCGCCACCAGATCCCCGTCCGCCAGCACGAGCAGGTCGCACGGACGCCCGAGCTCTGCCAGCTTCCGGCACGCCACTTCGCTCCCGCTGGATTCCACGAGCAGATCGATCCCCAAGTCCCGCCGGCAATCCTCCCGGATCGCCTCCCACACAGGAGCAAACCCAGCCGCGGAGAAGACGCGCACTGGCCGCGCCGATGGGTGGCACCCCGCCAGCAGGAACATCCAAACGACGAGCGTCGCCGGAAACCGGAATCCTGAAAAGACGGTCATGCGAGAAAAGGAACCATCAGGCAGGTGAAAAAACGAGCGCGGCGTGGTGGATAAGACGATCCACGAGGCCGGGTCTGGCATGTTCAGCGGTCTTCCGCGATGACCATGCGCGCGAACACGGCGGGATTGCTCGCCGAGGCCGGATTGCCGCGCCAATAATTATCCGGGGAATCGACATTGAGGTAGAAAACATTCCCCGCGGGAAACCCGAGGGCGGCGCGCGAGACCCGGCCTTCGTAGGTGTCGGCGGGCGGCTGCGGAAAAGGATCCTTCGCATCCATGATCATCTTCGGGTCGTCGAGGCATTTTTTGAACTCAACGCTGCCCGGCGGGAGGCTGGTGCGGACGGTCCCGTCCTTGCGGTTCAGGGCGATGGAAACGGGCTTGGCGTCGATCGCGGGTGCTAGGAAAAGATCGACGGTCCCGTCGGCTCCGACCCTGAAGAACGTGACGAGAAAGTAGATGGAGTCTTTGTCGGCGGCGATCTGGACGCGCGTCCGGGTGCGGCCCTTTCTCTCGAAGTTTCCGTCCGAGGTCTGCTTGTATGACCTCAGGTCGTGGATGGCGAAGCTGTCCCCCCATTTTTTCGCGCTGGTCGTCCCGTCGAACACGAACGCCTTCTGAAGCGGAACGTCGTGCGAATCGATGGTATCCGCCAGCGGCTCGAACGCGACCAACCGCCTGCCATCCGGCTGCACCGAGAACAGCTTCAAGACGACATCGCAGGGCCCGGCGGCAGCCGAAGGTTTTTTCTTGAGGTGGACGGTGAAGAATTCCTTGCAGGGCGGAACCGGAGAGCATTTGGGAAGCATGGGGAAGGAGGTCCAAGTGGGTGACGGCTCGACCTTGACATCGTATTGGCCGCTCGCGACATCGAGAGACACGCCGGGCAGCGGGGATTTCATGGTATTGATCACATAGACCGGAAAAGCGACCTCGCTCTTCGTTTTCAGGTCGGCCTCTGTGACATCCGCCCGGAGGGAGACATTGTCCAAATAAGCTTTCTGCGGGTTTGCGGGCACCGGCGAGGCGGCGGGAGCGGGATCTTCGGCGAAGGCCACGGAAATCGCGAGCGAGGCGGAGCAGAGAAGGAGGAGCCGGTTCATTTCCCTCCTCCCAACACCATCTTGCCATAGACGACGGGATCCTCGACGGAGAGGGAATTGCCGCGCCAGAACGATGGCTCGACGGCGTAATCGGTCAGATCGTTTTTCTCGGGCGGCGAAGGCGGCGAGCCCGGGGTGGTGCGGGAGAAGTTCATAAAAAACCAGTTCTTCTTGTCGATCCCGAGGGCTTTGCGGGGGATCTGGATTTCGTACGCCGCGACACCCGGGGCAGATTCCGCCTCGGATTTCACGCATTTCAAACCCGCGACCGGCGGCTCCGAGACGATCTTCGAGGACGCGGGATCGAGCGTGATGACGGTCGGTTTGCTTTCGATCTCCGGCGCCACGTAGATTTTCAGGGTGTCGTCTTTACCGCCGCTGTAGAGGTGCGCGAGGAGGAAGACGTTGTCGCGGTCACCGACGAGCCGGATTCTGGTTTGCGCCGACGGGGAATAAGGCGCAAGCCCGGCGAGTTTCTGTTTGCCATCATAGGACCCCTGCTTGAACGCCCAGAAATCCTTGACAACGGCGCTGTTCCCCCATTTTTCCGGGAGCGCCTTCCCATCCATCTTGAAATGGGCGACCTCGGGGATGCTGTGCGCGTCCACGGTCTCGATCAACGGGGCGAAGAACGCCAGGCGCGGAAACGTCTGCCGCGAGGAATACAGCTTGAATGAAATATCGTATTTTCCGTCTGGTACGCCGGATTTCCGCTTCAGGGTCACGGTGAAATACTCCTTCCCGCCGCCAGCCTCGGCTGGCGCGACATCCGGGTAATCCTTCCAAGTGGGCGAGGGGGTGACGGTGGCGTCGAACTGGTCGCTTAGCACCTCGAGCTTTGCGTCAAAGAACGGCACATGCAACGTGGTCTTCAGATACACCTTGAACGAAGCCTCCTTCTCGATCCGGAGTTGGCCGTCTGCAATATCCGTCTTGAGAGTCACGCTGTCTTGGAAATACGGCGAATACTGGCAGTGGGTCGGCCCGGTGCGCGCTGAAGCATCGAGGACGGCGAGAAAGATCAGGAAGAAAAACAGAACGCGGGGGCGCATAAGATATCGGAACCTATACGATCAGCCCTCGCGTGCAACTCATTTTCCGCACCTGCGGGTTGAGGTTCAATTGCTGGGGAGCACACGCGTCTCGCGTGTCCGGGTTGGCGTCCCGCCGACACGATTTTCCGGCGGGGACGCCGGAAACGACGCCGGAAACCACACCCGAGACGGGTATGCTCCCCGGAAGAAAGCGGTTCGCACGGGCATTTTTATGCGTTTGCCCTGCTCATTTCCACCGCGACTCTCATTTCCGCCGAAGGCGGGCTCAGACGTTGAAGCGGAACTCGACGACATCGCCGTCCTGGACCACATATTCTTTTCCTTCGAGGCGGAGCTTGCCGGCCACCTTGGCTTTCGCCTCGGATCCGAATGCCATCAGGTCGTCGAAAGCGATGATCTGGGCCGCGATGAACCCGCGCTCGAAGTCGCTGTGGATCACGCCCGCCGCGGCCGGGGCTTTGTCGCCGGTGTGGATCGTCCATGCGCGGGTTTCTTTCGGGCCCGTCGTCAGGTAGGTCCGCAGCCCGAGCAGATGATATGCGGCCCGGATGAGCTGGCTCACGCCGCTGTCGGTGACTCCCAGGCCGGCGAGAAATTCTTTCGCCTCCTCGGCGGGCAGGTCGGCGAGTTCGCTTTCGATCTGGGCGCTGATCACGACCGCCTCGCTGCCGAGGTGGGCGGCGGCGTATTCGCGGACCGGCTGCACGAATTTGGCGGCGGGCGAGTCGCCGGCGAGGTCGTTTTCCCCCACGTTGCAGGCAAAGAGGGTCGGCTTCGAGGAGAGGAGGAAGAATCCTTTGAGCAGGGCTTTTTCCTCGGGGCCAAGGTCGGCGGTCAGGGCCGGGCGCCCGGCATCGAGGTGCGGGAGAAGCTTTTCCGCCAGCGCCAGCTCGGCCTTCGCTTCCTTGTCTCCGGCGCGCGCGCCTTTCTGCGAGCGTTCGGCGCGCTTCTTCACGGAAGCCATGTCGGCCAGGATCAGCTCCGTGTTGATGATCTCGATATCGCGGACCGGGTCCACCGAGCCGGTGACGTGGTGGATGTCATCGTTTTCAAAACACCGGACGACCTGGATAATCGCATCCACCTCGCGGATGTGGCTCAGGAACTGGTTGCCCAGCCCCTCGCCTTCGCTCGCGCCCGCCACCAGCCCGGCGATGTCCACGAACTCGATCGCCGCCGGCAGGATCTTTTCCGACTTGGAAATCGCGGCCAGCTTGTCCAGCCGTTCATCCGGCACGCTGACGATCCCGACATTCGGCTCGATCGTGCAAAATGGAAAGTTCGCCGCCTGCGCCTTGCGCGTGCGGGTGACCGCGTTGAAGAGTGTGGACTTGCCCACGTTGGGCAGCCCGACGATTCCGGCTCTGAGCATAGACGCTGAAGCCTACAGCGCCGGCAGGCGGGGAGGAAGGACGAAAAAATCCGGCTTGCCGCGGAGAAGCCGCAGCGGCATGGGGCAGGATGCCCAATACTGTTTTCTTTGCTGCAAAAAGGAGCGCGGGCGTCTCGCCCGCAACCGAAAACAAGCGGGCGGGACGCCCACGCTCCTTTCTTAAGTAAACAGCATGGGGCGGGATGCCCATGCCGCGCCGCACACATCAGGCCGGCTGGTGTTTGACGCTGAAGAATTCGAAGCTGTCCACGAGGGCGAGCCAGCTTGCCTCGATGATGTTGTCCGAAACCCCGACCGTGCCCCACGAGGCGTGGCCGTCGGTGGAGACGATCAGCACGCGCGTCCGCGCAGCCGTGCCGCGGCCGCCGTCAACGATCCGGACTTTGTAGTCGGTGAGCCGCAGGTCATCGATCCACGAATAAAACGGGCGGAGCGCTTTGCGCAGCGCGGCATCGAGGGCGTTCACCGGGCCGTCACCCTCATCCACCGTGTATTCGGCGACCCCGTTGACCTCGAGCTTGACGGTGGCTTCGCAGGTGGTGAACCCGTGGAGGGCCGCGCGGCGGAACGAGCAATGGTATTCGCGCAGGTTGAATAGCGGATGGTGGCGCCCGAGCGTTCTGCGGACGAGCAGGTCGAACGAGGCGTCCGCCGCCTCGAACTCGTAGCCCGCCGCCTCGCTATCCTTCACATGCCGGAGAATCGCGGCGACCTCGGGCGATCCTTTTTGAAATTCGAACCCGAGCTCCTTGGTTTTGGCGAGGATGCTGCTTTGTCCCGACATGTCGGAGACGAGGATCGTCTGGGCGTTTCCGACCAGCGCGGGGTCCATGTGCTCGTAGCTCCTCGCGAGCTTCTGGACCGCATGGACATGCAGCCCGCCCTTGTGGGTGAAGGCCGCGCCGCCGACATAGGGCGCGCGGATATCCTGCGGGACGTTCGCCAGCTCATCCACAAAGCGCGAGAGTTCGCGCAGCCGCGTGAGATCCGGGACGACGCGGATCCCCATCTTGAGCTGGAGGGTGGGCAGGATCGTCGTCAGGTTGCAGTTGCCGACGCGTTCGCCGTAGCCGTTGACCGTGCCCTGGACCTGGCACGCGCCGGCGGCGACGGCGGCGAGGGCATTGGCGACCCCCAGCCCGCCATCGTTGTGCGTGTGGATCCCCACCGGACAGCCGAGGGCCTTGATGACCTCTCCGGTGATCCTTCCGACTTCGTCCGGCAAAGCACCGCCGTTAGTATCGCAGAGGACGAGGAGGTCCGCGCCAGCGTCCTTCGCGGCGGCCACGGTGCGGAGCGAATACGCCGGATCATCTTTGTAGCTGTCGAAAAAATGTTCGGCGTCGTAAAAGACCTCGCGCCCGCTCTTTTTGAGGAAGGCGACCGTTTCGGCGACCATGTCCAGATTTTCGTCCGCGGAAACCCCGAGGACCTCGGTCACATGGAGAAGCCAGGTTTTTCCGACGATCGTGACGACCGGGGTGCCGGCCTCGATCAGCGTGCGCACCTGCGGGTCCGATTCGACCGAAACCCCGCCGCGGCGGGTGCTCCCGAAGGCCGCGATCTTCGCGTTTTTCCAAGTCCGGTTGGCGGCCTCGGCGAAAAACGCGATGTCGCGCGGGTTCGAGCCCGGCCATCCGCCCTCGATGAAGTCCACTCCGAACACGTCCAACTTTTCCGCGACACGGATCTTGTCCAGCACCGAGAAGGAGATGCCTGTGCCCTGCGTGCCATCGCGCAGCGTGGTGTCGTAGATCGTGACGGGTTTCATGAGAAAGGACCGGCATGCTATGCCCGAATACCGCCGGGATCAAGCGTGTCGGCAGGTCAGCGGACTTCGAGGATCAGGATGAGCTGCCCGCTTCCCCACTGCGGACCCCGGATGAACAGCGGGGCATCGCGGGCGAGTTTGGCCTCCGTGGTCAGCAGGAGTTCCTTGCCGCGAAAGAGCGCGATCCGGAGGTGGTAGTGCGTGGGCTCCTGAGCGAGGCAGGTGGCCTGGAAGAAAAAGTCGCGGCTGGGGACGAGCCATTGATCCGAGCCATTCTCGAGGGCGCGCTTTTTCTGCCCGAGGAGGTAGAGCGAGTTGAAGCCGAAAACCTTTGTGATCGTGGGGGAAAAACTTTTGAGCGGCTTGGGGATCTCGGCTGGCGGCGTCTCGTTGGTCGCCAGAACGAGCGCGGACCAGATATCATCCGAGGCATGGACGGCGGCGACGGAAACTGCTGCCAGAGCGAGCGCCAGAAGCAGCTTTCTGGCCCCGTAGAAAACAACCCGTGGCATGGGCATCTTGCCCATGGGTTGCTGGATTTTTACGCATGGGCAAAAAACCAGCGCGCCCGCGCATCGTGCCGCAGGGAAGGCCGAATGTTTGGCCGGGAAGGCAACCGGAGCGAAGCGGAGCATTGCCCATGCCACGGGATCTGGGCGTCTCATTGCACCCTCTCCTCGTCCGGAATATACGGCATGCCTTCCAGCCAGATCACCGCTCCCCGTGCGCCGGGCGTCTGGAATGCGGACGCCGAAGAACCTGGGGAAGCGGTTTCGGCCATGAAAACAACCGTCTCCGCATGGTTTTGCACCGGCAGAAAGAATGCCGTCAAAGCAAGTGCGGCCGCGACGCAGCAGGCCCCCGCCAAGAGCAGGTGGCGCAGCGGAAAAACGACGGCGGCAGGAGCGGGCTTTCTTTCGATCTCGCGGCGGATCTGCTCGTTGAGAAAATCCGGGTGCGGCAGGGAAATCCGGCTGGCGGATTCTTTGAGGAGCTCGCGCATTGCAGGCCATGCCTTGGCGGCGCGCAGGGTTTCCTCGTCGAGCCCGGCCACGAATTCCCGGGCCTTGGCCTCGTCCAGCTCGCCGTCGAGCCAGCGGTTGAAGGTGGATTCAGAATTCTTCACGGGCGTCTTTCAGGAGGGTTTGAAGGTGTTTCCGGGCGTAGTAAAGCCGCGACATGACGGTGCCCATCGAGGCCTTCGTGCGTTCGGCGATTTCCTCATACGAAAGCTCCTCGACTTCCCGGAGAACGACGACCGCGCGGTGTTCGGGGCTGAGGGAAGCGAGCGCCCGGTCAAGGATCGCCCGCAAATCCCGCCTGTCGAGCGCCTCGCCGGGGACTTCCGCGACGGACGGCGTGGTGCGCGAGGCCGGATCGACCGCCATGGGGCCACCGGTGATCTCGCATTGCGGCCGGGCCTGGCGGCGGCGGATGAGGTCGATCGCGGCATTCGTGGCGATCCGGTGGAGCCATGTGGCGAACGGGTGCCGCCCGTCAAATTTATCGAGCGAGCGCCAGGCGCGGATAAACGTGTCTTGGGTGAGGTCGAGGGCGTCGTCCTCGTTTCTGAGGATTTGAAAAACGAGGGCGTAGATGCGGGTGCGGTGGCCGGTGACGATTTCGTCAAAGGCCCCCGTATCGCCGCGGCGCGCGCGTTCGAGCAATTCCCGTTCATGGTCCATTAGGACAACGCGCGGCACCCGCGCGGCATTCAAAATATTTTCAGCGGTCCCCGTAGCGTTTCCGCCATTCCGCGCGGAACTCGCTCATGAAGTCCACGACGCGGTTCCGGATCTTGAAGACATACCTCCTGGCGACCGCCGCGCGGCGCCGGTCGAGAAGCCCGGCATCCGCCAGTTTCGCCGCAGCATCGAGGGCGTCGTTCGAGGCTTTGAGAGCCCGCTTCAAATAAGCGATCGTCATGCCGAGTTCCGTGATCTCGTCGCCGCAGAGGGCGGCGGCCAGCTTGGCCCCGCAGACCGCGGATCGCGTCGCAAACCGGATGGCCTCGGGGTGGTCTCTGAGCCTTTCGTCGGAGTCGATCCAATTGTTGATCCAGCGGTGAAGCCGGAGCGTGTCCTCGTAGATCGGGGATTTTGTGAACCTGTCAAACTCCCCCTCGCCGGGCACATCCTCACCGCACTCCTCCATCTCCTGCCCGCACATGAGGTCGGCGAATTCCTCGATCTCGCTGTCGTCCGCGCAAGCATCCCACCCCATTTCCCGCGCGATCAGCTCGTCGCGTTCCGGGTGGTCCACAAACTTTTCGAGGAGGTTGAAATATTTCTCGGTGTTCCGGTCCTGTTCCTGGAGGAACCGCTCCCACTGGTATTCGTCCCAGACATCCCCGGAAAAATCGTCGTCGTCGTGCGGCATCAACAAACCGTTAGTTCAGCGGCGCGGGCAGTGCAACGGATTTTTCGGCATGCAGGCGGAGCTGGCCGCAGGCGGCGGCGATATCGTTGCCCTTTTCGCGGCGCAAGGTCGCGTCGGCTCCTCCGCGGCGGACAACGGCGAGAAACTCCCTCTGGCGGTCCTCGTCCGGGCGCTCCCAGGCGAGGCCCGCGACGGTGTTGTAGGGGATGAGGTTGATTTTCGCGCCGAGTTTGCGGGCGTGCGCGGCGAGGAGCCGGGCCTGTTCGGGTGTGTCGTTGAGGCCCTTGATCAGGATATACTCGAACGTGAGCTTCTGCTTTTTGAGCCGGGCATAATCGCCGCAGGCGGCGAGGAGTTCGGCGAGCGGGTATTTCCGGTTCACGGGCATGATCTTTTCGCGGACCTCGTCCGTCGCCCCGTGCAGCGAGACGGCGAGGCGGACTTGCAGCGGCTGCGCTCCGAGAGCCCTGATGCCGGGGACAATTCCCGAGGTGGAGACGGTCATGTGGCGCGCCCCCAGCCCGACGCCCCACGAGGCGTTCAGAATTCCGATTGCGCGCAGGAGGTTGTCGAAATTCGCCATCGGCTCGCCCATGCCCATGAAAACGATGTTGGTGATTTTCTCGCCAGCCAGCGCCTCGACCCGCAGGAACTGCCCCACGATTTCCCCGGCCGAGAGATTGCGCTTCCACCCGTCGAGCCCGCTCGCGCAAAATTTGCAGCCATACGCGCAGCCCACCTGGCTCGAAATGCAAGCCGTCCGTCGGTCGGACGCCTCGCCGTAGAGCGCGGGGGACGCGGGGATCAGGACGGTTTCGATCATCTGCCCGTCCGCGAGCCGGAAAAGAAATTTTCTCGTGGTGTCCGCAGACCCGCTTTCCCGGACGATTTCGGCCGGGATGACCGGCAGCTCGGCGGACAGTATTTCGCGGAGCGGCGCGGGCAGGTTCGTCATGTCCTCCCACCTGGAGACGCGGCGTTTGTAGAGCCACTCCAGGATCTGTCCCGCGCGGAATCCCGGCTCGCCGAGCAGCGCGAGCCTGTCCTCCCAGTCGGCCTTGTGCAGAGAATAGATTTCCACGGAGACTACAGGCTGCCAGTGGGCCCCTCATGATCCGCCGCACGAAGCGCGAAACACGGGACGAGAAGAGTGAGACCAACGAGGGTTTTCATGGGATGGGCATAATCCGATTTGTGCGTCTGGGCCAGTTTTTTCAGCAAGTCAAACGCATGAAAAACCATCCAATTGGAATCACATAATCCACACTCTCCGAGGCTCTTTTGCTGGGGAGCACACGCGTCCCGCGTGTCCGGGTTGGCGTCTCGCCGACACGATTTTCCGGCGGGACGCCGGAAACCACACCCGGGACGGGCGTGCTCCCCGGAAGCCAAGCGACGCGCACGCAATTTTAATGCGTTTGCCCTGTTGTTTTCAGGGAGGATGGAATGGGGGGTGGGAACGGTCTATTAGAAAAAGTGAAAAACTTATTGAAACTCGTTTGTGGATTAGAAAAACTAATGCTTCATGAAATCGCGGTTATTGCTGTTGGCACCAGTCGTTGGGTTGGTGGGGATCTGTTCGGCCGGGGAACCGTCTGGGGGTTTTGAGAATTGGTGGAACGGGCGCGGGGCGACCGGAGATTGGTTCGGCGCCCGCGAGACGGTCGAGGACCACGGGCTGACGCTCAGCGGCAAGTGGCTGGGCACCCTCTACGGCGTCGTCGGGGGCGGGCTCGAACACCGCGCCACTTTTGACGAGGAACTGAAATTTGAGGCCAAACTGGATTTTGCCAAATTAACAGGATGGGAAGCTCTGGAAGGGCTCACTGCGGTCGGAGGTGTCCGCCTGCGCGACGGGACCGACGTCAACCAATACGTCGGCGCATCGCCAGCTTTCAACCCCTCATCCTACCAGAGCGGCAAGGAATGGCGGCTGATGCCATTTTACCTCAGCTACACGACTCCCGAGCTCTTCGGGATCCGCAACCTCCTCACGGTTTCTGGCGGATGGCAGAACCCCTACGAGATTTTTGCCCGCCAGGAGGACGCGAAGCTTTTCCGGAACAACGTGATCGTGAGCGGCAAGGGGATCAGCTCGAACGGGGTCGGGTGGTCGTCGAGTTACGCGGCGTGGGGAGGCACGATGAAGGTCGTCCCGTGCGAGTGGTCGTATGCGCAGGCGGGGATCTACATGGCCATCCCCGAAGACACCAGCACCAGCAACCACGGGCTCGAACTCGCCGGGGCCCAGCCCTGGAGCCGGAACGGCTGGTTTATTCTCGGGGAGACCGGCGTCAAGCCGAAGATCGCCGGACTGCCTGGCAAGTATGCGTTCGGGGGATACTACTGGGGGATCGAGAACACGTCGTTCAACGGGACAAATGACGACGGCAAGTATGGGTTCTACGCCATGGCGGAGCAGACGCTCTACCGCAAACCCACGCCCGAGGCCGAGGCCTCGGGAGGAAAAACGGCGGATGGAAAATCCCAGGTCGCCTCAGCGGCCCCCAAGGACTCCCGGCAGGGTTTGCGCTGGCTGGGATTCGTGAACTTCGCCCCCCAATACAACAACTCCCTGCCGTTCTTTTTCTACACCGGGCTCGTTTACGAGGGCCTGATCCCGACCCGCGACCACGACCAGGCCGGCGTCGCCTTTGCGCTCGGCAACTACAGTTACGACCAGATTCAGGCGGATCGCAGGGAAGGCAAACAGGTCGTCCCCACGTATGAGGGCGTGCTCGAATTCGAATACCGCGTCCAGGTGAACAAGTGGTCCTACGTGCAGCCGTTCCTGCAATACGTGATCCGCCCCGGCGGCACCGGGCAAGTCGCCAACGCCACCGTGCTCGGGCTGCACTTCGGCGTGACGTTCTGAGGGACCGTCAGGTGAAGGGACCCAAATCCGCGCGTAAGCGCGGGACTTTGAAAAAGCGGCGTCGCGATTTCTCGCTGGGGTCGGATTTTCGCCGCCCGGCGCGGCCTTTTTCCGTTTTTTTGCCTCAAGGCCCGGTTTTTTTGTGATGGCGCACGGGTCAGAACCGGGGTTTCACGAAAAACCGCGACAGGTGGGCGCGGCATTGCCTCCGGTGACCGGATGAAGAGAACTGG
>Ga0118677_10008119_pt1 | contig 16967 bp, 13 predicted proteins | sample AliMusrvi5mmetaG_FD_86154 | JGI IMG/M metagenome (GOLD analysis project Ga0118677, IMG submission 86154) | reverse complement strand
GACAGGCCTCATCGAAATCAATTATTCATCACCCGCCTCCTATGCCGATAACCATATCGGCCGCGCTGTTATTATCGGCCCCAGTTCAGGTGAACCTCCTATCACCATGGCAGGTTCGCGTTGTCATTATATTGCCGCAACTCTGCAACGTTTGCAGAAATTGGTCCAGAATAATCGCCCGGCCGTACCGTTTGATATGAGGTTGCAGTCAATCGCCCAAACCGCGGAGCTGCGGGCTGACTGACCTGCCCAAACAGGCGAGAGTAAACGATGTCCGTCCTTCGCAGTCCATTGATGTTCCTCCTTAACCGGCATCCCACGGTCACCGCGGCCGACCCGGCCGTCGATCTCCGGCTGCGCCACCTCGCCGGCGCCGACCAGACCCGCTCCTGGAAGGGAGTGCCAGGCTCATAAAGCGGAAGGTCGAAATCCCTCCGCCTGCCGGAGAAATATTCATCAAGCTCTGCCTTGAGCCGCTCGAGGTTGGGGTGCGATGCGGGGACGGCGGGCAGGGCCAGCCGCGAACGCAGCGCGAGCGCTTGGGTCTCGAGCATGCGCCTGTCCGTGAATTCAAGGAGACAAATTCCCTCGTCCACTGCACCCGCGACGAGGGGGCCCAGGGAGCTCTCTATGCAAGAGAGGCGAATATAGTTGCCCCCGGCCGCGGCCCGACCGGGGGGCTCGCCGAATACCCGCGCAAAGGCCTCTCGAAAGCCCGAATGCGATTCGAAGCCATGGTCAAATACCGCATCATCCAGGCTGCCGCCGGCCTTTATGGCCTCGAAGGCTGAAGCCAGGCGGCGCGCCCGCTGGTATGCTTGGAAGGATAGCCCAAATCGCGCCAGAAAGCGTCGACGGGCAGAAGCGGGATCAAGCCCATCCGCCCGCAGATCGGCATCGCGAATGCGTCGCTTTGGCTCTGCCTCCACTCGAGCGATGAGCTCGCCCACCCATTGAGGATCCGAGGCTGAGGAGAGGGGCCTGCAGCGCTCACAAGGCCGGTAGCCCGCCACGAGAGCTTCGGCTGCGGTTGCGTAGAATACGACATTGCCGGGAAGCGGCTTTCGCGCGGGGCAGGATGGTCGGCAAAAAATCCCTGTTGTCGTTACCGCGGCGAAAAAAAGTCCGTCGAAGGAGCCATCCCGCCCGCGAAAGGCGGCATCCATCACCGGGAAAGGGGGAAGTTCGAGCATATTCGCTTTCATAACCCGAGGATACGCCATGGCAAGACCCAGCGGCCACCGAAAAATCGACATCAATCTTGCCGGCAGAGGGACTTGAACCCTCACGCCATTGCTGGCAGCAGATTTTGAGTCTGCCGTGTATGCCATTTCACCATGCCGGCGGAAAACTTTGTATACTATGGGGCTGGAACCCAGTCAAGGTATAGCCTCCATACCAGAAATTTCTCATGCGCGCTTACCAGGGCGGGGTGGTTGGCGCGCACTAGATTTTGGGTAGTGAAACGCATCGGCACAGACCGAACCTGCTGAAGTGATGAGGATTTAGTCGGAAACAGTGCTGCCCGGACTAAGCCCTGCGATCAGTCCAAGGCGGCCGCCAGCCTCAGCCTGAAGATGAATGTTCACAAGGGTAGGTTTGATCCGGTGAGGTACGACAGTCGTTTTAACACATCGTTCTCGATGTGCCAACGGACATGGCCAGCCTCCTGGATATCCGCAAAGTGGGAAAATAAGGCGCCACCTTACCCGCGTTTTTGCCAGGCCTGCCGGTTGCGCTTTATTAGGGGCAAATGAAAGGCTATATGCTTAATGTAATGCTCGATAATCGCTTCCAGCTGCATTTTCCCGTTCGTGGCATGCACGATGCTGAACTGAGACCAGTCCGCGTCAGCGACCGATCGTAGGCTGCTGGATACATAGCTGCGAAGCCCCTTCGCGAGGGCCAGGCAGGCGAGGCCCTTCTCGTCGCCGTAGTGAAGGGCGTCGTGCCAGGCCTCCTCGTCCCAAACGGGCACTTCCTTGCCTGGCTCCGCTATGGCACTTCTGATGCGGAAAGCCACGCTGATATCGGCATCGAGGAAGTGCAGAAGAAAATCATTGATAGACCAGGCATCCTGCAACGGTGGCACGAACTTGATTTCATCCTCGCCCATGCCTAAGACAAGCTCTTCGACCCGGGAATACCCCGACTCGAAAGCGGTGATCAGGTCAAGTTTTTCTTGCTTGTTCATAACTTCTCCTCGTCAAGATCGGCGGGCGATTGCCCAGTCTGTCCGCGCCACAAGGCAGTTCGCCATGCTGCGACGGCCGCTTGAGCCTTTCACTCCGCGCGGCCGTCGCAACATAAAAGGGGCTTAGGAAAACAGAAACATCCAGATCAGACCTTGCCGCGAAAAGTGACGCGCACCTGCTTGTACAGGCCGTCGCCCTCGCTCTTGGTTTCGATATCAACGATGTCGTTGAGTGTTGTATGGATGATGCGCCTCTCGAAAGGATTCATGGGCTCCAAAAGGACGGACTGCCGTGTCCGCCTGACCTGCTCCCCTGTCTCATAAGCGAGTCGGACAAGTGCCTCTTCGCGCCTAATTCGATAGTTCTCGGAATCGAGGATTACCCTCGTATCCTCGCGCCCAAGACGACCCGAAAAGACATTGGCGAGAACCTGGAGAGCGTCGAGATTCTTTCCCTTCTTGCCGATGATGATGGACGCATGCTCGCTGTCGATGCGTATGCCCAACTTCTTTTCCTCACGGAAAAGGATTGCGACCTCACAGGCGTAGCCCATGCCCTCTATCATCCGCTTGGTGAACTCCAGCACCTTTGCCTCGAAATCGTCCTCGGGAAGCGGGTTACCCGCGGGTTCCCTACGAGTAGGCACGGGGGCTTCATCGCGGGTATGGACGCGGATTCGGACCTTCCCCTTCTTGAAGATCCCGCCTACCTGGGATTCAAGAATTTCCACGTCGAAGCCATCCCGTTCGAGACCGAGTTCTTCGGCCGCGGCATCGATAGCCTCCTTTTCGGAGCGCCCTTCGAATTCATAAACCATATATTTACTCCTAAGAGAGGAATGCACCTTACTTCTTCTTGTTCTTCGTGGGCTTCCTGTTAGGCGCCAGGACTGGCGCGGGCGCGGATGCGGCCGCCACGGCCCTCCTCTTCTTGAGAATATCGTTGATCACGATCTGCTGTCCTATGGATAGAACGTTGGAGACTATCCAATACACAAGCAGTCCAGAAGGAGTGTTATACAGGATGAAGAAGAACATGATGGGCATTCCGTACATCATCAGCTTCATCTGCCCCGCGCTCTGCCCCGGCGAGGTCATCTGCGTGTACTTGCCGTACAGGAGTTGACTGACCACATAGATGATTGGAAGGAGTCGAAGGGCTCCCACCTGCCAGATCACGAGGTTTATCGTCGGAAAAGTGAATATGGCCTCGGGCACCGAGAGATCGGAGATCCATCCCGGGATGAACGCTGCGCCGCGAAGATCGAAGTGATTGTTAAAAAGATTGTACATTGCGATGAAGATCGGGAACTGTATCAGAAGGGGTAGGCAACCCGACATGGGGTTATAGCCCTCTTTTTTGTAGAAGGCTGCCATCTCCTGGTTGAGTTTCTGCGGATTGCCCTTGAATTTGTCCTGGAGCTCCTTGACCCTAGGCTGGAACTCCTGCATTTTAGCCGCAGACACAGAGCCGTTCTTTGTGAGCGGGAAGAGCACCACTTTAACGAGAATGGTCACGAGGATTATCGCGATTCCATAATTGGGAATCAGCTTGACAAAAAAATTAAGGAAAAATTTTATTCCCGTCTCGAGCCAGCCGAGGATGCCCGAAGATTCCGCAGCCTGCTCGAGGTTGAGGCCGCTCCGCTTAAAGGCGTTGCGGTCTGCGTAATCGTATTTTGAGAGCTCACTGTTGGTCTTGGGACCGAAGTAGAAATAGTAGGCATCGGTCTGTCTGCTTGACTTGATCGCGGGCCGCGACAGGGAAAGGCTATCGCTCTGGAAAAGCAGGGGATCCGGAGCTGTCGAGATCGTCGTCTTGAAGGAATCGAGCTCGGGCACGGCCACAAGGGAAAAATACTTTCCCGATATGGCGATCCAGGCCGGCTGATCCTTGAGAACCATGGGGACTCCCGCCTTGGGCTTATCCTCTTTTTTTTTGCCGGCCACCAACTCCACAAATTTGCGAAAATCGGCATTGCTCTTGCCAGGAGCGCCTGTGAGCCTGGGCCCAATCTGCGGCCCGAGGGTCAAGGAGTAGGCCATCCCCGCGCTGTTGAGGGAAAGAGCCTCATTTACCGAGTTCTCAAGCCCTATGGCGAGTCCGAACATATAGTCGCCATCGTGGAAGGTGTAGGTCTTTTTAAGGGTGAAGGGCACCGGCTCTGCTTTGCCGGGAACGCTGGCGAAAAAGGTCCGCGAAAAGACAATGCTGGAATTATCTAGCTGGACTGCGTTCATCAGGTCCGTCACGGGCGCGGAGCCGCAGTCGCCGAAGGCAAGGGACAGGCCCTGAGCGCCAATGCCTCCCGGAACGATGAGGTCTACCATTCCATCCTTGTCGCTGTGCTTCTTGAGCTTGAGCGAGATGATATCACCGCCCTTGTTCGTCATCACTGCCTCGAGAAGATCCGTCGAAATAGTATACCTGCGCTCCACTGTCGGAGCGTCAACTTTGACGGGGCTGTTCGCATTGGCGTTCAGCGCTATGACCGGGGCAAGGGTGGCTGGGTTGTCGGCAATAGTTGAGGATGGTGGCGGTGTCTGAACGCTTTCGACGGGTTGCGTCGCGCGCGCGGCCTGGGCAGGTGCTGCGGTTGGCGTGGGGAACAGCGTGGCTTGAAGCAGGAATCCGGCGGTGATGACCACTACGGATAGGACGACGGCGATGATAGTGCGCTTGTCGCCGGTCTGATTTTCGTTGTTGAGTATGCTCATGGTACTGGGTCAAAGCCTCCCGGGTTCATTGGATTGCAGCGTAGAATTCGCACGACAGCCAGGCCACTTCCCTTGAAGGGGCCGTATTTCTTGATCGCTTCGAGGGCGTAGGCCGAGCAGGTCGGATAGAACCGGCAGCTTGGCGGCTTGAGCGGAGATATGACTTCCCTGTAGATCGTGATGAGGAAAAGCAAGGGGAAGGCGAGGAGTCGTTTCATCGGTATTCAGGCAAAAAGCCCGGCCTGACGGAGTAGGCGTTCAAGTTGTGCCTTCCTCTCGGTTAGGATATCGAAGCCGGGATACAACACTATTGCAACATCATGCCCCGGCGAAAGTTGACTCTTTCCAGCTCGCCAGCATTCCCGGACAAGGCGCCGTGCCCTGTTCCTCGTCACCGAGTTTGGGTAGGACCTGACGGGAACGAGGGCGACCCTATTGGCCTCAAGCCCTGTCGAAAGGACGTGAATTCGCATCCCCTTGCAGGAGAACCTGGACCCCTTCGCGAATATCCGTTCGACATCCGCGCTTTTCCGAACTCGGTCGGCCTTCCTGAACCCTCGCCGGGGGATATTGAAACCTCTGCCCCGAAGGGCTGGATCAGTAGGGCTTCTTTTCGTCTGAGGCGGAGAGCTGGGCCCTTCCCTTGGCGCGACGCCTCTTGAGAACGAGCCGTCCACCCTTGGTCTTCATGCGGGCGCGAAAGCCGAATTTGCGGTTTCGGCGGACTTTGCTGGGCTGATAGGTACGTTTCATTTTCCAGGCTCCTTAAGTTCTATAGGCGACAGCGGCGACCCTTCGCTCCGAATAGCGGGCGGGCGCACGCCGATCGATTCTGGTGGCTCGGCCTCCGGATTATAGTTGCACTGCGATTCTTCGTCAATGATCAGCCCTTACCCTGCATCGTCTTCTTAAGGCTGGACAAAAGCGCTCTGAAATCCGGATCGGCGATGTCTGCGATCGCGCGTGTCTGCGCCTCTTTCTCAGCCTCACTCTCCTGCATAGGCTTGGTTTCGGGCTCTTCCTTCGCGGGCTCCTTGGCCGCGATCGGACCTTGTCCTGCGAGACGGAACACGATTCCCCTTAGGTTCAGCTCGGGATAGCGCTTGGCTACCTGTTCGAGAATGCTCGTCTGTCTCAGTTGCAAAAGCTGGATCCAGCCGGGATGCTCAGCCTCCACGACGAGAAGACCCTTTTCGATATCGGCGACGCGTGAGTGGGCGGCCAGCCTCGGTCCCACAAAAGCGGGCCAAGAGGCGAAAAAACTAGAAAATTCCTCGCCGCGGCGCAGTTTGTCCTCGTTGAAGAAAGAGGACAAGAGGGTGGAAACGTCTTTAATCCTCGAATCGCCCATTAATCACCTCATAGACCAGAGTCGCTCCGGTCCTGTAATCCTCCCAAGGCTCACCCGGCAGAAAGGTGAAAAAGGACTGGCCGGAAGAAGGCAGAAGCTCCAGAAAGCGCCGTCGCTTGCCGCGATCGAGCTCGAGAAGGACATCATCCAGGAGAAGAACCGGGAGTCGCCCGGTCATCTCAGAATAATATTCAGCCTGGACCATCCGAAGCGTCAAGGACAATAGCCTCAGTTGACCCGTGGACGCTGTGGCGGCAAAATCCCTTCCCTCGACGACAAAGGACCAACGATCCCTATGCGGGCCCGAAAGACTCGTCCCTAATGCGAGCTCCTCCGCTCTCTTGGAGGACAGCCGCTCCACAATGCCGTCGAGGCTCAGCTCCAATGGCCAACTGGGCCTATAGCGGATGCGCAACTCGGAACCAAGCAGTGAGACAGATTCATAGCGCAGGGCAAAGCGGTCGTCAAAATCGGATTGGAGGCGCCTTCTCGCGTCCATGAGTTCGACGCCTTTCCCGGCGAGCTGCATATCAAAAAGGGGAAGAAGGTCATGTCGGCCATCTTTGAGAGAGGAGTTCCTCTGCTTGAGGATTCGCTTGTAATCCCTCAGCACATCTATGTAGTCGGGTGAAACAAGCCCTGCCGATTGATCGAAAAAAAAACGTCGCCGCTCTGGCTCGCCGGCGGCGAAGGAATAGTCTTCGTGGCAAAACACGATGGAGGGATTGAGCTCAATCAGCTCTTTGCGGTCACGCACAGGCTTGTCATTCCTCCGGATGTCCTTGTTCTTGCCCTCCCAGGCTACCCGAATCTCATCCCGGGGCATATCTGCGGCGTTTGGAGATCTCACCAGCCCAAGAAGTGAAAAAGACGAGGTACCGCGCCTGACAGCCTCGGCATCAACCTGTCCTCTGAACGAAGTGCCGAAGGAAAGGTAATAGAGGGCTTCAAGGAAATTGGTCTTGCCCTGGCCATTCTCCCCGATGAGGAAAATCCGATCGGCTTCAGTTGCGACCTCGGCGTCCTCGAGATTGCGAAAGGAAGCGAGCCTGACTCGATCGAAGGGCATAGGCTGTAAGACTATTCGATCTGCATGGGCATTACGACATGGAAATAGTCCGCGCTCGGAATAGGCGATACCGTGATGGCGCGGTTGGGTTCGGTGAACTCTATGCTGATGCTTTCCGAATCCATGACCTTGAGCGGCTCTTCGACGTATTTGTAGTTGAGGGCGATTGTGGCCTCTGGCCCCGAATAATCGCAGGAGAATTCTTCTCGTGCGGTGCCAAGGTCGCTTTCTTCGGAAGATATGACGATGAGTCCTTCCGATATGGCAAAAAAGGTCCTGTGGGATTTTTGCTCGACGAAAATGGCGACGCGCTTCATTGCGTCGAGAAGGTCGGAGCGCTTGAGGGTTATCCTGTTCTTCTGGCTTTCGGGGATGACTTTCTGATAATTGGGAAACTGACCCTCTATAAGGACCGAGGATATTTTGTAGGATCCGAAACGGAAGAAGATGCTCTTGTCGGTGACGGCGATCATTATCATGCCCTCGTCTGGCGCGCGCTTAAGCACAAGCGAAAGAACCTTGGGAGGGACTATGACTCCCTTGAAGTCGGGAATGGTCGCATCAAAGAGTTTCTTGACGTAGGACAGGCGTCTTCCGTCGGTTGCGACTAACACGAGACCACCGTCAATCTTTTCGATGAAGACGCCGTTCATGAAATATCTTGTTTCGTCATCCGAAACGGCGAAGATAGTCTGTGAAATCATCTCCTTAAACTCGCGGGCGGGTACGGAGAAAAATGATTCGTCTGGAGCCCTGGGCAGTTCGGGGAATTTTTCGCTTGAAATAGTCTTGAGCTGGAAACGAACCTTTTTGAAGGTCGGCTTGACAATGACCTTGGACTCGTCCTGTTCGATGGAGATGTCTCCTTCGGGGATGGTCGCGAGGATGCCGGATAATTTATCGCAGAAGACGGTTATCGCCCCCGACTCCTGGGTATCCACCGGAATAACCGTTTCAAAGCTCACTTTTATGTCAGTGGCTTTAAGGGAGAGGGAACCCTCGGAGGCTTCCAAAAGCACATTTGACATGATCGAGAGGGCATTTTTGGATGCAATGATTTCCTGGGCGAAGGATATTTCTCGGGAAAAGGAATTTTTTTCGCAAGTGAATTTCATTGAGTACCCCCTCGATAGGACTTTAGCAGATTCAGCGTCTCCATACTATATACAATAGATTTATATAAACAGTAACAATAGTAATAAGGCCAATCCAAATGTGGATAATAGTTCTAATTCTTTATTATATAAAGCTAAAATACTTGTGGATAAGTCATGTTTTTTCCATGCAGCCTATGCACAATCCCACAGATATCAGACAAAGGTCAAAAAACGGACACTTCCTAACAGGGAATGACCAAAGGCCAAGTATCTAGCCTTTAGCGCTGTAGTCCTTTACCGAACGGACAAGGGACTGGATTGTGGACTCTAGATTGGGATCCAGCCTTAGTCTTTCTTCTATCCTTTGACATGCGTGCATGACAGTAGTGTGATCCCTCCCGCCAAATTCGAATCCAAGCTCCGTCGTGGAGTATTCGGTGATGTCCCTGGCTATATACATGGCGATCTGGCGGGGAAAAGCTATGTTTTTTGTTCGTTTCTTTCCTTTAAGGTCGTTGTAGGAAAGTTTGTAGTAATCGGCGACCACGCGCAGGATATTGTCTATGGTTACGTTTCCATGCTTGGACTGACTAAAAACGTCCTTTAGCTGATTTTGGGCTATTTCGAGGGTGATGTCCCTATGGACGAGCTCCGCATAGGCGAGCAGCTTGGTCAATGCCGCCTCGAGGTCCCGAACATTGGTGGAAATGTTCTTGGCGATGATATCAATCACCTCATCGGGAACCGATATCCGCCCTGCTTCGACTTTTTTCTTGAGTATGGCGCTCCGGGTCTCATAATTTGGAGGCTGCAAGTCCACATTGAGACCCCGCTCGAAGCGGCTGCGAAGCCTGTCCGATAGGTTCTTCAGCTCCGAGACAGGCCGGTCGCAGGTAAAGACCATCTGCTTGTTTGCATCGTAGAGGGCATTGAAGGTATGGAAGAGCTCTTCCTGGCTTCCCAGCTTGTTCTGAAGGAAGTGGATATCATCAATAAGCAAAACATCGACATAGCGGTACTTATTCTTGAAATTTTGCGTGGTCTTGTCGTGTATGGACTGGATGAATTCGTTAGTGAACTCCTCGGCCGTAATGCAGATGACTTTGATCTTCGGGCTTTCCACCCAAACCCTATTTCCTATGGACTGCATCAAATGGGTCTTTCCAAGACCGACACCGCCATAGATAAGGAAGGGATTGTACGATGTTCCCGGATTCTTGGAGATGGCCAGGGCTGCATTGGATGCAAAGCCATTATTGTCGCCGATCACGAAATTCTCGAAGGTATAGTCCCTTCTAAGCTGAGGATGCTTACCGCGGTCCTTGACCGGAGCTTCCTTTTCCTTGACGCGAGGGGGAGCCTCGGCGCTGTGTCCAGAAACGCCGGCTGCCGGGGTTTCCGCGCCAGGGGTGGAGGCACTAGGCTTTACAACGATGAAGTCCAAGGCGATGCGTTTTCCCATGAGGTCGAAGAGCTTGTCCTCGAGAAACTTCTGGTACTGTCGCACAAGCTGATCCCTGTAAAAACTGGAAGGAACCCGGATCGAGATCGTGCTTTCTGTTGATGAATCATACTGGATATTGAACCACATCGCGAACTCGTGCTCTCCAAGTTCGGCCTTGGCCTGATTCATGGCCTCGTCCCAAAACACGCTGAAATTCCAATTATCCATCGAATACCTCGCACGAAGGCACTCTGTATACACAAGTTATCCACAGAACATCAAGAAGCAAAACCAAGTCAAAACGTGCAAATTTTTATGCATTTTCTCTAAAACATTAGGTATCGGCAGCCGCCACAAAAGCCAAGAACATGTAATATATTTCCTGGTAAACAATTACATTTCTTGCGCAGACACAGTCTAAAATATCGGGACATGCGCTTGTTTTTCTTATGCACTACCCCACAAGGGTTTGGAAGGTTACGAACAGCTTTTGCACAGGCATATTTGCTAGGAGATGCCTTGCCTCGTCTGGAGGCTCTTGCCTTTACTTTGTTGGGCGATCCGAGTATACTCCGGATGTTCGGGGCGGCAAGTGTTTTTTTCACTTATGGATAAAAACGCTTCATGGAATTGCCCCCGCCTTCCACCTTTTCCTTCGGGTCGGTTATGGAATCAACATACTCAGCGAATAGTATTCAGGTGCTTAAAGGGCTCGAGGCTGTGCGAAAGCGGCCGGGCATGTACATCGGCTCCACTGGAATCGATGGGCTTCATCATTTGGTCTATGAGGTAGTCGACAATTCGGTCGATGAAGCCTTGGCGGGTTTTTGCACGGATGTCAGCGTCGTCCTTGAAAAGAACGATGTGGTTCGCGTAGAGGACAATGGCCGGGGTATACCCGTGGGCATCCATCCCGAGGAGGGCGTCTCCGCCCTCGAGCTCGTGATGACCAAGCTTCATGCCGGAGGCAAGTTCGACAAGCAGAACTACAAGGTCTCCGGTGGCCTCCACGGCGTCGGTGTCTCTGTCGTCAATGCCCTATCGTCCTGGTGTGAAGCCTTCGTCCATATCAATGGGGAGATTTACTACCAGAAATACCTGACAGGCATACCCGAAGAGGACGTCAAGCTTGTTGGGACAAGCACAAAACGGGGCACAATCGTCCGCTTCCAGGCCGACAGTACGATATTCGAGGAGACCGTCTACTCCTTCGATGTCCTTTCTAATCGTCTGCGAGAGATGGCCTTTCTCAACAAGGGAGTGCGCATTGTCCTTACCGACGAGCGCCTCTCAATTCCGCGTAGCTCCGAGTTCAAGTTCGACGGCGGTCTGCGGCAGTTTGTGGAATACCTTAACAAGAACAAGACCGTGCTCCATAAAGAGCCAGTCTATTTCTCAGGCACCCGCGACGATGTGGAAATAGAGGTCGGTCTCCAGTATAACGACGGCTTCAACGAGACAATGTTTGCTTTTGTCAACGGCATCAACACTCGAGAGGGAGGCACCCACCTGCTGGGTTTCCGCTCCGCCCTCACGAAGACGATCAATGACGCATTTAAGAAGTCCAAGCTAGCCAAGAAACTGGATGATCCCCTTTCGGGCGACGACGTTCGTGAAGGCCTCTCCGCAGTACTCTCTGTAAAGGTGATGGATCCTCAGTTCGAGGGGCAGACGAAGGGCAAGCTTGGCAACTCCGAGGTCAAGGGAATTGTCGACAGTTTTTGCACGGAACAACTCTCTTTTGTTTTCGAGAGCAATCCGGAGATAGCCGCGGCTGTAATCGAGAAGACCGTCCTAGCTGCACGAGCCCGTATAGCGGCTCGACAGGCGCGGGAGCTTACTCGGCGAAAATCTTTCCTTGAGAGCGCGGGCCTGCCCGGGAAGCTTGCCGACTGCCAGGAAAAAGATCCGAGCAAGTGCGAGATCTACATCGTCGAGGGAGATTCGGCAGGCGGTTCGGCCAAGATGGGCCGCGACCGCAGTTGTCAGGCTATCCTCTCTCTCTGGGGCAAGATGCTCAATGTAGAGAAGACCCGCATAGACAAGGTTATAGGCAACGAAAAGCTACAGCCAATTATCCAGAGTTTGGGAGCCAATGTGGGCATCGAGTTCGATGTCACCAAGCTCCGCTACCACAAAGTGATAATCATGGCCGATGCGGACGTCGACGGCTCCCATATCAGGACACTTTTGTTGACCTTCTTCTATCGCTACATGACCGAAATGCTCGTCAAGGGCTATGTATATCTCGCCATGCCCCCCCTCTACAGAATTACCTTCGATAAGCAGTCTTTCTATGCCTACGATGACGCGGAGAAGGAAAGAATCCTGGCCGGTAGCGGCAAAGATCCAGAGAAGGTCGCGGTTCAGCGCTACAAGGGCCTAGGAGAGATGAATCCGGAGCAACTCTGGGAGACAACGATGGACCCCGCGAGGCGCAACATTATGAGAATCACCATGGACGATGCCGTCGAGGCTGAGGCCATATTTACGACACTTATGGGCGAGCAGGTAGAGCCTCGCCGCCAATTCATCGAGGAGAACGCAATCTACGTCTCCAACCTCGACGTATAAGGAACGAGACACATGGCTGAGATTACCGGGAAGGTGATCCCCGTCTCTATCGAGGACGAGGTCAAGACCGCCTATCTGAACTACGCGATGTCCGTCATAGTCGCGCGAGCCCTGCCTGATGTGCGCGATGGGCTTAAGCCTGTGCATAGAAGGCTTCTGTTTGCGATGGACGAACTGGGACTTCGTCCCAATGCCGCGACAAAAAAATGCGCGCGAATCACCGGCGATGCAATGGGAAAGTACCATCCTCACGGGGATCTCTCTCTCTATGACGCCCTGGTGCGCATGGCCCAGGATTTTTCTCTCCGCTACCCCCTCGTGCATGGACAGGGCAATTTCGGGTCCATAGACGGAGATCCGCCCGCTGCGAGCCGCTATACCGAGGCGAAGCTTGCCCGCTTCGGCGAGGAAATGCTTGCTGACCTCGACAAGGATACCGTCGATTTTGTTCCCAACTACGACGAGTCGCTGAAAGAGCCCTCTGTCCTTCCCGGGGCCTTTCCCAATCTTCTCGTCAATGGTTCCTCGGGAATAGCCGTCGGCATGGCTACCAATATGGCTCCACATAATCTCAAGGAGATTTCCGAGGCTATAGCCGGCTTCATTGAGAACCCGGACATTGATGTAGACCAGCTTATGCGTCATGTGGCTGGGCCGGATTTTCCAACTGGCGGCATCATCTTTGGCCGCAGGGGAATTCGAGAAGCCTATCTCACTGGACGGGGCAAAATCATCGTTCGCGGCAAGTTCCTGATCGAGACCATGAAGGGCGGCCGTGAGTCGATTGTCTTTGTCGAGATACCCTATGCGATCAACAAGACAACCCTCATCACTCGAATCGCTGACCTTATTCGGGACAAGGTCCTCGATGGGGTATCCGATCTACGCGACGAATCCGACCGCGAGGGCATGCGCATTGTCATGGAGCTCAAGAGAGGGGCAATACCCAAGCTTGTCCTCAACAGGCTCTTTGCCCATACGCCTCTCCAGTCGACCTTTGGCATCATCAATATGGCCATTGTCGATGGCCGCCCAAAGCTGCTCGGGCTCAAGGACCTGATTGGACATTTTGTCGAGCACCGGGTCCAGGTCGTCACACGGCGTTCGCGTTTCGAGTTGCGCAAGGCCGAGGAAAAGGCCCATATCCTGCGCGGCCTCGTCATCGCGCTTCAGAACATCGACGAAGTCGTCCAGATCATAAAGACGAGCAAGGACACCGACACAGCCAAACAGCGCCTCGAGGCTCGCTTCGGCCTCGATGCGATCCAGTCTCAAGCCATCCTCGATATGAGGCTTGCGCGGCTCACCAGCCTCGAGACGACCAAGCTTGAGGCGGAGCTCCGCGAAATCGAGGCCCGGATCGCATTCCTCAAGGAACTTCTCGCCAGCGACGCGCGCATTCGCGATGTGGTCAAGACCGAGACTCTTGCGATGGCCGAGAAATACGGTGACAAGCGACGGACGGAAATCATCGCGGACGAAGTCGAGCACATAAATATCGAAGATTTGATAAAGCGCGAGGAGATGGTCATCCTCATATCGAACAAGGGCTTCGTGAAGCGCGTCCCGGTGAGCGCCTATCGAAGTCAGGGCCGAGGGGGCAAGGGCTCCAATTCGGCTACCCTTATCGAAGACGACTTTGTCGAGCAGCTCTTTGTCGCGACAACGCACGACTACTTTCTCTTTATTACCACTGAGGGGAAGGCCTACTGGCTGAAGGTCCACGAGATTCCCGAAGCTTCTCGCGCAGCCAGGGGAGCCCATATCAAGGGTCTTTTGGCGATATCTCCCAACGAGGAGATCACGGCGGTAGTGGACTTCTCCGACTTCTCCGAGACCGAGTATCTGCTTATGGGCACTCTGCGCGGCGTGGTAAAAAAGGTCGCGACGAACGATTTTGTAAATGCCAAGACTCGGGGCATCATTGCCATCAATCTCGACGAAGGTGACCGACTTGTATCCGCCTGCCTCACAAGAGGGAAAGACGAGGTCGTCCTAATAACCAGGAAGGGCCAGGCCCTGCGCATGTCCGAAGAGGATGTGCGAGCAATGGGACGAGCTTCCCGTGGTGTTTGCGGCATCAAGCTCACCAATGCGGATGAACTCACTGCCATGCTCCGGGTTTCAAACGAGCAGAAGATGTTTGTCCTCACCGAATATGGATATGGGAAGCGAGTGGAGTTTGACAACTTCACTGCCCACGGTCGCGCGACTCACGGACAGATAATCTATTCCGCAGAGGAAAAGACTGGTGAGGTAGTCGGGGCTATTTCGGTTCTCGACTCAGACGATGTTGTGGTCATCACGTCACAGGGGAAGACGTTGAAAATCGCCGCCGACTCCGTCAGCATCCAGGGGAAGAGCGCCAAGGGCGTGCGAGTCCTCAATATCGACCGACCGGACTTCGTGATAGGGCTCGACAAGATAGCACGCGAGGAAGAAGCCGAGGCTCTCGCCGCAGCGGTTGCTCCTGCTGTTCTGTTGGATTCTCCCGCCACCGGCGAAGATGACGAGGGCCCCGATCTGATAGTTAAACCCCAGGACGATAGCGAAGAATAGCAGTTGGTTGCTAGGAATTGAAAGTCCCTAGTTCCACGTGGAACAAGGGACTTTTTTATCCGAATAAGCCAGTGGCGATGTTCCACGTGGAACTTTGTTCTCTGCAGAATTGCATGATCTGAAACGGATTAACGTTTAGCGATTTCCGCAGAGCTTCATCGAGCACCAACAGCGGGGAGTCTTTCCTCGAGGTATCCAGATAGGCCCATCTGCAACCCCGTGCAGCGCAAACCCGCATGCGAGCAGCCAGGTTTGAATACTGGAGATCATAGGCTTCGCGGACTAGCTGCGACCAAGCTAGGGCTTCTATTTATTGACTGAACTACCCGAGCTTCAGAGTCAGGTAGTCGAGTCGTGCCCCATCGCGAAGGATTGCGGACACGAAGAGAAACAGGCGCTCATTGTGGAGCACAGCGTCGATCTCCCCATTGTGCGTGGCTTCTGCGAAGCGTTCCTCAATCCAATCATCAGGCAGGGTTCTTTTGTGACGGAAGGCCCGTCTTAGGCTAAGCAACCAGGCGTCGTACGATGTTGCGCTCCTGACCAGAGCGCTCGTATCGGTACCGCGCTCGGAGTAGAGCTCCAGCATGTCTTGGAAAAGCAGACGAAGGCTATCGTGGGGAGGCAAGAACCGGGCGAATGTCTTGTGGGGCAGGAGATAGGGTAGCGAATACTCAAGGCGGATTGGGCAAATGCGGGAAAAGAGTTCCCTCGATGCAGAAGCCCTTGGCGAGCCCGAAGGTCTTTCCTCCCCGTATAATGCCCGGGTCGCATCCAGGAGGTCCGGTCTGTATCTTCGCAGTGCCTCAAGGTAGAAATCTTTTTGCCTGCCTGGCCTTAGCGTGAGGCCTCCGGGCATCACGAAATCCACGCCTATATCGGCGCAAGCCGAATAGAGCCCGCGTATTGATGCCTCATCGTCAGAAAGGCCGGGAAGGAGGGGCATTGCGAGCACTCCCACGACACAGCCTGCCTTCTTGAAATCACGCATCATATCAAGTCGCGAGGCGAAACTGGAGGCTCCGGGTTCCATCACTTCACGAAGTTCTTCATCGAGGCTCGTGAGCGATACGAGAAGGACAAAGCCGCCTCGCTTGTTTACGCTCGTCCAATGCCCGAGGTCCCGAAGCGCGAGACTCGATTTGGTCATGACAAGGGCGGGAAGGGGTTTTCGGGAATCGGACAGAAGACGGGCGCAACTCCCCGTAATGTCTTGCTGCATCTCAAGGGGCTGGTATGGATCGGTTACCCCCGATCCAAATGCGATCATACCGCGCTCGCGGACATTGGGGAGCTCTGCCGCGAGGCGGTCGGGAATGTCGGGGCGAATGACGATGTCACGTTCGAAATCTCCCTCGACATAGTAGCGCTCCGCGCGGCCGTCGCAGTACCGGCAACCGTGGGCGCAGCCCCGGTAGGGTGCGATCTTATACAGGGAACGAGTGAAGTTCTCGGGGAGGTCGGCAGGCTTGAGAAGCTTGGGGGGATGGGCCACTCGATCAGAGTACCGGGCTTTGACAATGCCGGCTATGGAGTCGGTCATTCAATCTGCATCAATATTTGGATATGCAGTGAAAGAGCATTTCCACACAACAGAGGAAGAGGGAGAGGAATCAGAGGGCGCCGAAGGCTACGAAGGCGGCAAGAAATGCCTTTCTTGCCTTCCCCTTGTGGCTCCTCATTTCCTCTCCCTCTTTTCCAATCCTGCGGACTATTTCAACCTACTGCCTTTTTAAGCGCCTCTATCCTGTCTGTCTTTTCCCAGGAAAAGCCATCTCGGCCAAAATGGCCGTAGGCGGCCGTCTTTTTATAGATAGGCTTCTTGAGATCGAGGCTTGAGATGATGCCGGCGGGATCAAGGGCGAAGACCTTTCGCACCGCTTCGGCTATGCGCGAATCAGGCGCCTTGCCCGTTCCAAAGGTGTCCACCATGATCGAGACGGGATCGGGCACCCCTATGG
>Ga0118677_10008118_pt1 | contig 16968 bp, 14 predicted proteins | sample AliMusrvi5mmetaG_FD_86154 | JGI IMG/M metagenome (GOLD analysis project Ga0118677, IMG submission 86154) | reverse complement strand
CCCGGCCGGCTTCGCGCTGAACAATCAACCGGGGGTGAGCATGAAGACGCAGGAAGGCACCTATACGATTACCGTCCCCGCCGACATCAGCGTGGTGACACTGGTGAAAAAGTGAGGCGGGAGATCAGTTTGTGGTGTGAGTTGTAGAATCGTCTCATGCTGATCACAGAAACGAATGATGCCGCCACCGCATTATCTCCTCATTTGTTAACATAGGTATTGTCGGGGTATAGCACACAGCCACAACCTACTGGTCCTGAAGGCACTGCAACTCCTCATGGAAATCAGCAAACTCTTCTGCACCATTTCTTATCGCTTTAATAAAGTTATCCTTCTCGGTTATGTAATGCGCAATCTCACGCACTTGACCGACCGATCTCATTGTATTTGACCGATCGGTCCAGTACATCAGTCTTCTGCCAGTTACTTATCCGTTTGATTCTGCTTTCGCTACGAGTCTCCTTTCAAGGTCAAAATCGTAGAAGTGTGGCCGATAGCGGTACCATCCATACTCGCTCCCGACTTGGTCGGGAGCGTAACACGGAAGTGACTTATGCATTATATTTTTTGTGCAAAAACTTATCGCTTGTTACCGCATCCGCTTCCTCCCGGTGGGTTTGGCTATTATCGGCAATGACTCGGCCGAGGAATGGTGCTGATGCGCTGCGGCCAGGTCGTCACCAGTCAACGTCAGATACCGCTCGGTCATTGCCAGTGAGGTATGACCCAGAAGCCGTTGCAACGCAAAGACATTCCCGCCATTCCGCAGAAACAGCGTCGCGAAGGTATGCCGTAACGCATGGGGATGGGTGACATGGTCGGGAAGACCGGCGGCCTTGCCGCGGCGTCGCAGCATCTGCGCCAGACCGCTATACGTGAGTGGTGCTTTATAGTGGTTGATCAACAATGCGGGAGTGCTGCTGCCTTCGCGCTTGTGAAGGTAATTTTTCAACGCCGTGGCGGTGGAAGGACCGAAGTAAACTTCGCGCTCTTTGCTCCCTTTGCAAATAGACTTGCCTGAAGTTTGGCAGATGATGGAGACCGAGCAAGTCCATCAAGTCTTTACGCGAAATTGGTGCCATGCAGAACGAAAGCAACCGCGCAATTTCCGCATTGACATGCACGGGATATTGGTCGGGATCTTGCATGGTGTATTGGTGGGTCTGCCCACCAAAGTCCTCTTCAAACTCCACTGCCGGCAGGAATGTGATGACCACGGACCCCGCACGCTCTTCCCAGATGGGAACAGGGGCATGGTTCTCACGGCACCAGTCTATGATATTCAGCGTGCCGGTGCCCCAGCGTTCGATGATGCCGGCGCGGTAGAGTACCTGGGCTATCAGCGGATTCCAGGGGCGTGATTCATGTGCCTGCGTCAAGCGTTCCAGAGTGAGGACGAAGTGGAAGGTACCCGGATTTAGTGAATCATCCGCAAATTCAAACACATATTATTTCTATGACACCTCTCACGAGGATCAAGTTGAAAGGAGTGACTGAATGACGACTACACTACTACGCCATGAAGCACCTGCTCATCCCGAAGCCCAGGTCGATGATGTCGAGCAACAGGCATGGCTGACGGCGGAGGAGGCGGCGGCGATTTTGCGGGTGCATGTGACGACGGTGCATGACATGTGCAAGCGGGGTGACTTGCCGTCGATGAAGGCGGGACGGGACTGGCGGATTCATGCGCAGGGATTGCTTGCACGGGATGCGTTGGATCTGACGCGCAGCAAAACCATCGATGAGACGGCAGAACGGGTGGCGCTAAAGACGGCGGCACGTATTCTGGAGGGGCTGGCAGACGCTCTGCAACGGGAGATTGCGCATAAACAGTTTGAGCAGTTAATCTCGTCGTGACTGACAGCCGTCAGGCCTGATCTACCTGTAAACACACCGCCTTCGACTCTTTATTGGGTTGAAGGCGGTGTGTTTTGTTTATGATGGAAGGAACAGTGATGGGTACTATCTACAAAAAGGGTGATACCTGGTATATCCGGTATGACGTCCCACCCGGGCCGACGGGGAAGCGCCAGCAGGTGGCGATATCGTGCAAAGGGATGAATCGGAAACAGGCACAGCAATTGCTGCGGGAGATCGAAAGTGACATCGTGCAAGGGAAATATACTCCCGCGAATCCCACCAGTTGTGCAACGTACCTACGAGAATGGCTGGACTTTGCCCGGCAGCGCCTTTCGCCGGCGACGCAGTCGCTTTATGAGATGATCATTGAGATACATCTCGTGCCGCATATCGGGAAGCTGAAGCTGGACCAGATTACGCCGCTCATCATTCAGCGCCTGTATGCCACGCTGCTACACCCCGCGAAGTCACCATCGAGCCGGAAACCGCTGGCGCCAAAGAGCGTGAAAAACATTCATGGCGTGCTGCATCGCGCCTTGAGTCAGGCGGTGCGGTGGAAATTGCTGCCGGCGAATCCGGCCGACGCGGTAGATCTGCCCCGGCAGGTCCGCCCACAAATCGCAGTAGCGACCACACAGGATATTCAGCGTCTGCTCGCAAATCTCGACAGTACCGGGGAATGGGCCATTCCCCTCCTGATCGCCATCAGCACCGGGATGCGGCACGGGGAGATTTTGGCGTTGCAGTGGCAGGACTATGATCCGACCAAGCGTACGGTAATCGTACGGCGAGCGTTCAGCCATCTCAATGCCACCACGGCGATCACCAAAGGTACGAAGACGGATCGCACCCGCGTGATAATCGTAAATGTCTCGCTAGCGAGGGCGCTCGATGAGCATTACAATCATGTAGTATACAACCAGCCAACGGATTGGATATGCACACGCACGGATGGCTTCCCACTTCTGCCACGACACTTTACACGGTCCTTCGAGCGCCTGGCAAAACGTTTGAACCTTCCCATCACGCTGCATGGATTGCGGCATACCCATGCCACCGCCTTGATTGCCGCGGGGATTCCCGTCAAAGTGGTCAGCGAGCGGCTGGGGCATTCGACCGTAGTCATCACCCAGGACAACTATACGCATGCCTTGCCGTCGATGCAGCAGCAAGCCGCGGAGATGGTAGAAGCGCTGTGGCCAGGTCAGACTGGGAAGAATGGGGTATCGCCGGAGTCAACCGAGTGATCGGTCGGTCCCATCCGGAGCCTATGCTCCGAACGGGACCGACCCTTACGCGGTCATTATTTCTTTGGTCTGCGCACGCGCTGTATCGTGCAGAAAAGCGTTCTGTGCACCTATTGTGCACCTTAGACGAAAAAATCACGCTCAGCACTGTGTGTTGAGCGTGATTTTGGTGAAAAAGTGGCTGCCGGACCAGGATTCGAACCAAGTTCAGACAGGCTGCGATAGCAAACAAATATGAAGAATTGAGCGTGAACGCGCTTGCGTCAGGCCGATAATTCACGGTAGTGCACGCCTGCTTGGTCTCTGCTGTGCACCTTCCTGTGCACCATTGTTGGGATTCCTCGGGACTGCATTCGTGAAAGCCACACATAACAATGGACAGAGCAATGCTATCGTATCATCGCATCACCGTCAAGTGATTGCGAATGACACTACCGTATCAGTTTTCCTCATGCCAGTTTTTCACGATATTGGGGCAAAAACCGACCTACGGATTAAAAGTCCGTAGGTATTAGACCTTTATCGTTGCCACGACTATGCTAAATACTCTCCTACCAATGATGCCCTTAAGCTACCCAATAGTGCCAATCGGCAATAGCTTGCGAGGTGTCGGCGTCGACGTCGATGCCATCCACCTGAATTAGCGGAACACCCAGGGTGCGACCACACCAGCCAATGAGAACGATGATTTCACCCATACAATCCTCTACTGCCGGCATACCGGTGACAGTGACTGCCTCGCCTTCCCGCATCCGGGGAGATTTTTCGCGTGACGATGCAGCGGGCATGGACGGGAGTATGAAGGTGTTTTCCCACGTAATAGTACCAGCCTACTACACCAGAGCGGTCACGTCATTGTGAACATTTGACAGCAATGCAGTGGTGCGATAGCATTGCTCTGTCCATTGTTATGGGTGGCTTTCACGAATGCAGCAGTTCCAAGGAATCCCAACAATGGTGCACAGGAAGGTGCACAGCAGAGACCAAGCAGACGTGCATTACCGTGGATTATCAGCCTGATGCAAACGCGTTCAAGCTCAATTCTTTGTGTTTGTTTGCTAGTTCAGCCGGCCTGAACTTGGTTCGAATCCTGGTCCGGCAGCCACCTTCAGGCCCCGTTTTGAACTTAAAACGGGGCTTTTTTATTGCCCATCACGTGCTATTGCACACATCACCTCTTGATCAAGACCTGTCACTGCCCGTCAGTTATAGTAGCGTCGCCGTCATTACCCGCCTTGCACACCTGCCGCTCACCGGAAAAGTCGCCGTATAGCAGCTGCGTAACCCAGTCGTTGAAGTTTCGGTAGAGGCGATCTGTCTGCTCAACAAGGATAACCGGATACGGTTATAGTATTAAAGCGCTATGTATCGCCGGCGATGCCGTTCGCGTGACCGCGCGCCAGGTGGAAGCACGCGATATACTGGAGTTCGCCTGCCGGACGCCGCATGGACATTAGGCGCATGGTCGTTAAGCGTCTGCATGGTTTGCACTCTGCTTCACGCATCGTGATCTATCGAGAACGAGAGGTCTCCCAATGGAAATATTCCGTGACGAATATCTTGCCTACATGACCGGCGGCGGGGGGCGCCCCCTCTTTGTCGAGCTGTTTGGGCTCTTGGTCGGACTGGAAGACGAATGGCGCGCGCAAGGAGCATCCGCGGCTGAACTCTCCTTGACCGCCTTTGGGTTCGACTATGTGCGTCGCCATCACGTCGCCGTGAGCACCGGTTTATGGGGTGGATTTCCCGAGGTGATAGTTTCAGAAGATGCCGACTCGCTCGTGATGCGCGATCGGTATGGACGATTATCCAAACTGTGCAAAGCGTCGGCCACGATTCCGTTGCCGCTAGAATATCCGGTGACGGATATGGATTCCTGGCTGCGCATCAAACCGATGTATCAATTTAGTGAAGTGCGGTTTGGCGAAGGATGGTTACCGGCTGCCGTACAGGCACGCAACGCGGGAGCGCTCGTGGTCGCCAGTATCCCGGGAGGCTTTAACGAACCCCGGCAATTAATGGGAGAAGAAGCGTTATGCCTGGCCTATTATGAAGACCCCGAGATGATTCACGATATGCTCTCAACGATGGGCGAAACCGCGTATCGGGTGTTGGAGCGGGTCAGTGACGCGGTGCCGATCGACGTGCTCTCCGTTCACGACGACCTTGCGGGTAAGAGCGGGGCACTGGTCGGTCCGGCGCAGATTCGGACATTTATTCTGCCATACTATCGTCGCGTGTGGGATCTGCTTTCCTCTCGCGGGGCGCGCATCTTTCAGCAGGATTCCGATGGCAATATGAACGCGGTGATACCTGCCTTTTTGGAGACAGGCATCAATTGCATGTTTCCGATGGAGCCCGCGGCGGGGATGGATATCGTCCAGGTACGCCAACAATACGGCGAGCATCTCATGCTCATGGGAGGCATCGATAAACATATCCTACGGGAACCACTCGACAGGATTCACGAAGAACTCACGTATAAGTTACAGCCGATGATGCAGCGGGGTGTCGTCTTTGGCCTCGATCACCGAATTCCGAATGGCACGCCGCTTGATCACTACCGGTATTACGTCCAAACCGCGCGGGCGCTGTTAGGACTAGAACCGCATCCGACGCCGGGGTGGGCGCGCATGGCCTTTTAAGCCGTCCATACAAGCCATTGACTGACAGAGAACGGAGCCAAGATGAATGATGATCGCTTGACCGCGTTGCAGACGATTCGCCAGCGTTTGTGTACCGATTCCGAACTGTGGGACATTAACGGAGACGTCATGCCCTTCCTGTCGGACTTTACGCTGGTGGAAACCATGCGCGAGGATGGTTCGTGGGCTGATGTATCTTTGGACGATCCGCATCCGAAGCGCTGGGCCGCGGTGGATCACCTCGATCGGCTGCGGGCGCTGGCGCGGAGTTGGTGCCAGCCAATCTCCCCGCTTGCCGGCAACGACGCCGTGCGGGAGGCAGTACTGCGCGGGCTGGATTGCTGGTACACGCACGATCCGCAACCGCCGCAATGGTGGTGGAGAGAAATCGGCCAGCCGCTGCTACTCGGCGAAACGCTGTTGTGCATGAAGGATGTGTGCGATCCGTCGTATATCACGCGGGCACGGCCCGCATTTACGGTGCAAGGGCCCATCTATCAATATGCGGCGGAAAATGGTGTTTGGGTCGCGTGGACGCACATCCTCTATGGTCTGATAACTGATGACCCGAAGCTCGTTGCGAAAGCGTACGAGGCGATCAGTAATATCACGTGTTATTTTCAGCTTGGCGAGGGCATTCGGGCTGACCAGAGTTTTCAGATGCATGGCGCACTGTTGTACTCGGGTGGCTATGGGGCTTGGTTCGCGGCGGATGTCAGCCGTCTGGTCGCCGCGGCCGCGGGCACCGCGTATGCGTGGCCGTCGCATCCGGTAGACCGACTGACCGCTTATGTGCTGGATGGTTGCCGGTGGATGGTGCGCGGGCGCACGTTCGATCCCGGCGTCATCGGGCGCGAAATTGCTCGTTCAGGTCACTCAGCGGGGCTGATATATTCGGCGCTGCGATATCTGGCATCTCTTGACCACTCACGGCAGGCCGAGGTGCATGCCAGCACAGTGGTTGATCGGGCCGAAGGCCGTTCGCTCGTGACCGGGAACCGACATTTCTGGTGCTCTGATTTTATGGCGCATCATCGTCCGGACTATTACATGTCTGTGCGCCTGACCAGTTCTCGCCTGTTGAATACGGATTGCCCGTATGGAGGGGAAGGGCGGCGCAACCTGCATATGGCCGACGGCGCGACCTTCCTGATGCGCGATGGTGACGAATATCGCGATCTGTATCCCGCATGGAACTGGCGGCATATTCCCGGAACCACGGTGACGCAGGTGGAAGGCGAACTGGATCAGGCGGGACTAAGTCGTCCGGGCGAGCGAGATTTTGCGGGCGGAGCATCCGATGGGCAGGTGGGATGCGCGGCGATGGATTTTTCGCGCGACGACTTGCAGGCGCGCAAAGCCTGGTTTCTTTTCGATGATGGCATGGTGGCACTCGGCGCCGACATTCGCGCAACGGCGAATGCTCCAGTCCGCACGACGCTCAATCAGTGCCATTGGCGTGGTCCGACATACCTGACCGGCGTAGAGGGTCCGCTGGTCGCAGGCGAGTATCCGCTTGAGCCCGGTGCGTCGTGTTGGCATGATGGTCTTACCTATCATGTGATTGATGGCAAGGGAACGTTGCGACTCGGGCCGCAATCCGGCGCATGGAGCGATATTGGTGAAGGATCGCCGAATCCGGTGACATGCAACGTGTTTGACGCCGGTATTGATCACGGCTTACACCCTATCGAGGCGACTTACGCCTACATCGTACTCCCCGATTTGAAGATCACGCCGGTGGAAAATGATCCTAAACGCTTCGTCATCGTCACCAATACCCCAGCATTGCAGGCAGTTTGGCATCGTATTGCTCAACGCGGTCACGCGGTTCTGTATCAGCCGGGTACGGTCGTCTTTCCCGATGGCCAACACATCACCGTAGATCGCCCCTGCATTTTGCTCTATCACCCGCACGAGGACGGCAGCACAGAGTTGACGATCGCGCAATCTGAACAGCTCGATGGGCTGATACATCTGCGCCTGGAGCGACACCGGCAGTATTCTCTTCGCGTCTCGTTGCCACCGCAGGAATACGCCGGGTCGAGTATGACCATTCTTATAGAGAGGTGATTGCATGACCCTGGCCGGCGGCTCGCGGCATCTTTTTCTGCCAGGCTGCGTCATCCATTCCACGTTTATCGACCCGTGATAAAGTGGGGAATGGATTCCTTGCCTGACGGGAAATCTGCGCGCGATTCACCAGCCAGGGTTTTGCAATCACCTCATAGATTAAACAAATTCACTTCATAGTGCTTCACCCCCTATATGCTGCCATCGCCGCTAGAACATCTCCCGTCGGCATCGTGAAGCAGTTACGAAGTGCGTCCGCTACGGGCAGCCATGTTTTCAAGCCCCGTTTTGAACTTAAAACGGGGTCTTTTCATTTGGTGTTGCTACCCGTTTGCTCCCCGCGGTCTTTCAATGGCTCGGTTTTCATTCCTCCCAACGCGTCAACAGCCTGCTGTTGCATATGGGGTAGATAGATGTTTTGCGTGATGTTGACATCGGCGTGTCGCAATCTATGACGGGTATCATGGTCGATCGTGTGCAAGCGCCTTGGGGCCAGCAAGGCATGTTTGGGGCATACTTATCGTTGGACTGATTCTTCGATAGCTTCCAGTATTAATACCCAATCGCCCGCCGGCTTCTCCGGTACGGACCAATGGCCGTGTTCGGCCTGAATATCCGTGGCGATCTCGGTATACTCCCCGGTACGCGGATCGAACCAGTGTGCCGCGTAGTGGACGGCGGGGTCGAGTTGTTTGATGACGCCTTTCGCGGTCGTGCCGTAACAGTAGGCGACATAGCGTCGATTCCCTTCCGTGGCGAGGACGCAGTGCTCGATATCCTCCCAGCTTGCCCAGGCGGGATCGGCGAAGCGTGGGGTCAGCGACGGCCCATTGCTGCGTAAAAAGAATGCCTTCAATATCGTCATCTGCGCCGTGCCCGGCAGCGCCATGCCGGTGTACCAGCCATCGATCCGGTGATTGTAGTCCGACCAGCGGGTATCCGCGGGGTCCCATTTGAGCGCCCACACGCCGGCCGCGCCATAGGTATAGCCGGCGCAACCACAAAGCAAGGCTTTCCAGGCCGACTTACGGGCATCATCCACCGTCGCGACGCCGCCGCAATCGACCAGTTCATACATCGCTTCCGTCTCGATCATCGGCTTGACCGGGGTAAAGGCATAATAGCCGGCATAGCGCGCTTGCGGGGTGAGACCACTGCCGACATGCCCGCCCTGGAGGGCGAAAAAGGTATGCCAGGATTCCTGCCCGAGCGGGCGTTCATCGACATCGAGCACCCACTGGTGCGCGGAGTGCGGATGGTGATAGCCATCGACGCGGGCAATTTCCTCGGCCACCGCGCGCCACACCTCGATGCGATTCTGGGTGCCGTCCTGTTCGGGCGCGTTCATTTCCTGGCAGGTGATCCACACCACCGGATGCGCGCCATAGCGGGCGACCAGGTAGCGCGCCCAGCGCCGGAGATCCTCGACCGGTATTTGCGTCGAGCTGTTGAAATGCCCGCAACCCAGCGCGATGACAAATCCCTGCGCCGCCAGGTGATCCAGTTGCACATCGAAGATGCGGGTGAAGCGTTCCGGATTGATTTCGGTATACGGTGTCGTCCACCAGTCGGGGTTGACGGCATTGGGGTAGGTCTGGTAGACGGTAAACCCGTGCGCTTTCCGGTCCGCCGCCAGATGGTGAAACTGCCCGCCGAAGGGACATGCGCCGCCCTGGTGCTCGGGATGGTTGCAGGCATCGATCCGCTCGGTATCCGGCATCATCCAATGGGTGTCGCCCAGCCAGAAAAAGGGCGTGCCATCGGCATACGCAAACGCGCGCGCCTGCTCGCTCACTTTCAGGAAGCCGTGACGATCGTTGGGATTCTCACCGCTGGCCGGCAAGCATGCCAATATGCCGGTTTTTCCGTGTAACCCGGCGTTTTTCGGATCGGAACAGATGGTCGTCCAGCGCCAGCTTCCCGGCACGGTGGGAGCGAAGCGGACTTTTCAGCTCGCTCCGCCATCCCAAAAGGATGGGCGAACGATACTCGTCCCGTCCGGACCGGTGAAGGTGGCCGTCACCTCGACGTCGTGATAAGGATTGGCATAACGCTGCGTGCTCGACAGGCTGATCTCGGCGCGCTGCCATTGCGGGATTTGCATCATTTCACCTCCGGGCGGATGGCTACTTCATTCGTCGCAGTTAGGGGAATTCCTATTCAGTATTGGCGTTTTCGTCTGGGGTTTTGTCTGAACCTTGATTTTAAGGATGGAAGGATTTACTTGATTACCGATCATGCTTATTCTTCCGTCTTTCACATCATGGTTCAGGTAACTCAATGCGCTGACGGGAAGCGATCGGTCTGTTATAATACCTGGTAATCTATTGGAAAACGGATCACCATGAGGAATGGCGATGGCAGGAACTGCCCGCGGCTTTGGCTGGGTTGAGTTGGTTCTTATTCTGTTTACCCTATCGGTATTAGTGGTGATAGTATTACCACTATTTCCTCATAAATGTTGTAACAGACCGCAAGACGCGTGTTCGAATAATCAGCGGCAGATAGCGGTCGGCATTCAGATCTATACACAGGACAATCATGAGTTTCTGCCGACAGCAGATATCGTCTGGGCTGCAATTCAGATGGCTCCAGGCGTCTTCATATGCCCGACCAAAGGTAAATCTATTGCAAATGCCTACGCCTATAACATTAATTTATCTGGTCGTGAGCTAGGCAGTTTTACCGATCCGACCGATGAAGTAATGACGCTGGATAGTAAGAATTTCTATGGAAAGTTCGATACCAAAACCGGCACTTCGGCACCGAATAGTAGCGCTGGATCGGCGGCCAACGCATTGCTGTGTCCGCAATACTATACGCCGTTGCCGAATGTCTTCTATGCACCAGGTGACGAAGATTCCCGCCACGGCGGCGTCATGGCTGTCTCTTATCTGGATGGTCATGTCGCTTCGTCGGCATCCGCACCGGAAGCCGATGTCCAATGGCAGAGTACCGATTACGCCACCGTCAGTTACGGCCCGACGGCGATCAATCATGTCGCGAAGCCGGCTGCCGGCTATTCGCTGATCCAACCGCACGTCGGCAGCGCGGTGGAAGGTACGAGTCTCCGACAAACGCACAGCGTGCTGGGGGTGATAGAAGGCAAGGTGAGTTGGCAATTCAGCAAGGAGAATGTCGCAGATAAGCAGGACTGCACCATTGGATTTGGTCTGCCACAATTCAGTTATGGCAACTCGGCGCTGTGCTATTTCGCCGTTGGCAACCATGGGAAGGTGAAGTTTTTCCAGAATCATCTGAACCAGGCGGGAACGGCTTTCGGCACTGCCAACCAGGTCGGCTCCGCTGATACCTACCTGGCCACCGATGTATTTTCCATCGCACGCAACGGGCAGACGGTTAATATTACGAAAAATGGCAAACAGAAGATGACGCTAACCGACACCGATAGAAACCCGACTTCCAACGGGACGCGCTCGAATGCGGTATCACCCATGCAAATCTTTGTCTTCACCGCACCCGGGGCTAATTCGCATAATGGGGTGACGAATGTGATGGCCAGTGGGTTGCATTAATGGGCCGGATGGAAGGGAAGTCAGGCGAATTACTACTTCATTCGTCGTAGCAAGGGGAATTTCTGTTCCGTACTGGCATTTCGTATGGCGCTTTCGTCTGAACCTTGATTTTAAGGATGGAAGGATTTACTTGATTACCGATCATGCTTATCCTTCCGTCTTTCACATCATGGTTCCGGCGACTCGATGCGTTGACGAGAAGCGAGTGGTCTGCTGAACTTTGATTTAAAGGATGGAAGGATTTACTTGATTACCGATCATGCTTATCCTTCCATCCTTCACATCATGGTTCAGACAACTTAGAAAGCAAATAGCCCGTTGGTAGTGAACCCCGCAGCACAGCGGAGGGGTGGCTGGTTAGGGATTTTCCACCCCTTCGCTGCGCTGCGGGGTTCACTACTAACGGGCGTTCGTTTTTCACTCCTACCTAGTTTCGCTTATGAAGCGAAGCTAGGGGCATGCGTTGCTTGATTCCGACATGCCGGTGGCAGGATGACAGCAGCACCCGTTACGGCGCGGCGCGACGGGAACACTGGTAGACGGAATTTATCTTCGCAAGGAGGATCGACATTATGCCTGCGGGAGGAATCGCGACGTGGTGGGCGGGATTGGTGACGGGATGGAATTCAATTCTCACCTTCATTCCGGCATTGATCGGCGCCATCATCATCTTATTGATAGGGTGGGGGATCGGCAAACTCGTGCAACTCGCGATAACGAAGGGGTTACAGGCGCTGCATTTTGATCGCATGACGGAGCACGCCGGCATCAACAGCGCGCTCACCCGCGCGGATGTGAAACGGAGCCCGTCGGGGATTCTGGGGATCGTCGCCTACTGGTTCATCTTTTTAATCGCGGTGCAGGCGGCGGTGAGCGTGCTGGGGATTCCGGCGCTGACGGTGCTGATGACCGCGGTGGTGCTCTATCTGCCGCGCATCTTCGGGGCGCTGCTGGTGGTGATTCTCGGCGCCTGGGGCGCATCGGTGCTGGGACGCGTCACCGCGGCGTCGGCGACGACTGCCGGGATCGGTTATGCGGCGCTGCTCGGACGTTTCGTCACCGGGGCGACGCTCTTCTTCGTCTTTGCCATCGCGCTCGATGTGCTGGGGTTGACCTTCCCCTTCCTCACCACCGCCTTCGCCATTCTCGTTGGGACCATCGGGCTGGCGACGGCGATCGCCTTCGGGCTGGGAGGGCAGGAATTCGCTACCGATATCCTGGCCGGACGGGAACTGCGCTCGCTGTATGTTAATGGTGACCGCGTGGTGACGACCGATATGGAAGGCACCGTGCAGGATATCCGCCCGACCTTCACTATCGTGCGCACCAAAAACGGCGACACGGCGGTGCAGAACAGCGAATTAATGCACAAACGCATTACCAAACCGAACAATCCGCCGAACGCGGGGGGGATGCAGCAGGCGGCGTAGGACGGAGTTTCGGAGTTTCGGAGTGTGGGAGTGTGGGAGTGATGCTTAATACTTCCACACTCCCATAACTCTCACACTCCCCACGCTCTACTTCCCTGCCGGCTTTTGGCTGTTAGCCGGCGCGATTTGCGCGACGAGGAGGTCGTTGAGCAGATCGCCGTGACCTTCGGGGACCAGGGTGAGTTGGGCTTCGCCTTCGATGAGGCGTTGGGCTTCGAGGATTTGGAAGACGGCTTCGCAGACGTCCTTGTCTTGCGCGATGTCCGCCAGGGCTTTGCCCACCACCGCGGGGCGGACGGTGGCGGCTTTGGCGAACTCGACCGCGGCGTTGCGCTTGGCGGTGCTGGCGATGATATTCACCTGATTGGTACCGTCCTGCTTGATGGCCGAGGTCACCTGGCGCAGGCGGTTCACCACCTTGCCTTCGATCTGCCGGATCATCTCGGTATCGCGGAAGTGCACTTTGCGGATATAGGTCGAACCGAGCATATACCCCCACTCGTGGGATTTGAGCGAGACTTCGTTGCCGACGGTCAGGCTCATGGTGTGGCGCTCGACGAGTAGCCGATCGAGGGGCAGGTTGTTCAGGCAACGCACGGCGGAGTTGCTGACGTTTGCCGCCAGCGAACCGCGCGGGTCGGTGTTTTTAAAGAGGTAGGAGACGGGATCGCTGACGAACATCTCGTACCAGATGCCGATGCCCATCGGCGCGCCTTCCTCGGAGTTGACCGGCTGGCTGCGCAGGTATTCCTGATCGAGACGCATATCCACTTTGTAAATGCGGCCCATCCAGCCGACCAAGGGCGCGTTCAGGCCGATTTCTCCCCATAGGAAGTGCAATCCCGGCTCGGTCATGGTGGCGATTACCTTGCCGAAGAGGACGAAGACCAGGCATTGTCCCTCCTCGACGAGGGCGTAAAATCCCAGCAGGCGCAAGAGGCCGAAGAAAATCGGCACCACGATATAGCAGCCGATGAAGGCCATGGCGGCAGTCAAAATGACGGTAGACATTACTCCACCTCCTTGATCACGCGGCTGGCTTTGTTCAGCAGCGCCAGGCGCACGTTGCGCACGTAGAGCGGCAGCGTTTCCGCGCTGAGGCGCTTGAGGACGGCCAGTTCATCGGAGAGCCGCGTGAGCGGCTCTACCTCGGCCTGCGCCTTCAGCGTCTCGATCTCCACCGCGCGCTTGGACTGCACGATCTGCTGATCGGCGGAGGCTTGCGCGAGGCTGATGGCGGACGACACCTCGTTGTGCGCGGTGTTGATGGCGGCCAGCGCGGACTCCACTTCGGTCGGCGGATCGATGCCGGTGATGAGGGAGGCATCGAGCACCATGCCGTAGCGCGCCGCCGAAGAGGCACACTCCTTATCCATGTGCTCGTTGATGTCGCGCAAGTTTTTGCGCAGGTCGTTGATGGAGATGCCCTGCACCAGGCTCATATCCAGCGCCTGCGACGCGGGCGTGGTGGCGTCGGCGGCGCCGGCAGCCGCGGCGGGAGCCGGGGCCGGCGGGGCGACGAAATTGGCGATGCGCTCGCGGAGGATGGAGACGAAGTAGCCCATCACGTGCGCGATAGGGCTCTTCACGCCGAAAAAGTAGGCGTACAGGTTGCGCTCGGAGACCCGGTAGCGAATCTGGCCGGTGAGACCGGTATTGAGCTGGTCTTTCGTCACCGCTTCCAGCACCGTGCCGCCGCTATTCGCCGACGGCTGCATCGGGTCGTAAGCCATGCTCACCGTGGTGGTGGCGATGGAGACTTTGTAGATACGCTCCCACGGCCATTTGAAATAGGGCCCGCCGGGAAGAATGACGCGCAACTGCGGGTAGGAGTAGCGCAGCTTCTCTTCGGCGGTCAGCGATTCGGCGATGGGGTCGTTCAGGGTGGTCGCGGTACCCAGGCGCTCGGCGCGGCCAAAGACCGTCTTCACCGCGCGTTCATTTTGATCGACGGTAAAGAAGCCGGACAGCACACAGCGCACCAGGAACCAGACGCTCACTCCGAGGACGATGCCGGATACTACATCTGGGGTCATCGGTATACCTCCTGTTAGCTGCACTATTCGCTGGGGAGAAGAACATACCTTTTTGCGCTTTTTACTTTATGCACTGTTGCTTGCACTTGCACTGGCTGTCTGAACCTTGATGGGAAGGATGGAAGGATTGGCTTGATCTTTTTGTCTGAACTATGATTCGTGTGATTAAATGATTATATGATTTTTACAGCTATGCTGGTTCGGGCAACTCAGTGTAATGATATGGGCTTTTACTCGCACTTACATAAAAGGTAGTAGTGCAAGTGCAAGTTTAAGTGCAAGTGCAAGTGGTTCCGGTTGGCTGAACCTTGATGAGAAGGATGGGAGGATTTGCTTGATGATTCTCCGCAATGGTCGGTAGTTTTCGCCATGACGGGGGTGTATTGGACATTAGAAGGTTGTATGGATGAGAAAATCATGGATATCCTTCCATCCTTAACATCATGGTTCAGACAACTCAGCGTAATGACAGGGAGCGTCTGGTCTGTTATAATATCGGTTATTCATCGCATAACGGATTACCAGGAGGAATGCTGATGGCAGGAACAGCACGCGGTTTTACGTGGGTCGAAGTTTGCGTTATCATCGTCATTCTCATGGCAGCAGTGACTTTTGTGCTCCCTTTGTTTTTACATTCAAGACCCTATCATCCTAAGCGTGAATCATGTTCGAATAATCAGCGGCAAATTGCGGTAGCAATTCAGATTTACGCACAAGACAATGATGAAGCATTGCCGTCGGCGGATAAGGTCTGGTCCGCGGTAAAAATGGCTCCAGCCGCATTTATCTGTCTCACCAAAGGGAAATCTACGCCCAATGCCTACGTCTACAATGTCAATTTATCCGGGGCGGCATTAGGGGCTTTTTCTGATCCGACCAATGAAATGATGATTATGGACGGTAGAAATACCGGCGGGTGGTTCGATAAACATACCGGCACCTTGGCGCCGAATGGCAATGATGGTCCGGCGGCCAATGCGCTGCTGTGTCCGAAGGACAGCCATCCGCTCTCCAACGTTTTTTATGCGCCCGGCGACCAGGATCCTCGTCATGGCGGCATCTTCATCTGCGCCTACTTGGACGGTCACGTCGGAGGGAGAACGGTAACCCCCGAAGCGGACGTGGATTGGGGGCGGGCTGGTTGCGCGGACGCGAACTTTTCGGCCAATATGACGCCGACCTATGCGCCGAAGTTGGCTTCGACGCTTTCCGCTCCCGCCGGCTCGAAGAACACCCAGACGGCGCCGGGTGGGTATGGGATGGGTTATAGCTACACCCAACCGCACCTGGGCAGCAGCATCAGCATCAACAAACCCGGCAAGCAACCTGGCTGGGCGTGCAGCAAGCTCGGACTCGTGCAGGGGAAAGTCTCCTGGCGATTCAACAATCCGAACACGAACGTTCCCATAACTGTCGGCTTCGGCGGCAACGGGCTCGGGACGGCGGTGTGCGCATCGCTGAACTCGCTGTATTATGCCGTGCAGGGGTGCAACGGCTCTGCCACCTTCTATCAGCGCAATGACACCAGAGGTTATGCTCACGCAGGCGAGGAGAGATATTTCGTGCCGCGCGGCGTGAGTGGTGCAACAACACCCATGGGAGAGGTTGAAGGTTCTACCGCGGTCACCTATGTCTGCACCGACGTGTTCACCATCGAGCGCGCCGGCCAGATCGTCAACTTCAAGGTGAATGGGAAGGTCGTCTGCTCAACCTCCGACACCGGCAAGTCTCCGCTGACGAAAACGATGACAATTCCGAACGCCATGATGAAGATGTGGATTTATGTCTATTGTGGCGACTACAAAAAAGGGCCGGCGTTTGTCACGCCCAACACGGCGCCGGTGGCGAATCTGGGGATTACTAATATGATGGCAACCGGGCTGCAGTAGGTGAAGGGATTGCCAATATCGCGCTAATCGAGCAGGGAAGGGCGTGGCTGCCGTGACGGGCCGGCGAGACCTGTCTTCGCAAAGACTATGGTGGACAAGCGCCACCACTCCGCTGCGCTGCGTGGTTCACTACTTCTACAACGTCGAATTTACAAGCGCCAGCGAATTGCCAAGCTCAAAAGCGAAAATGCGATAAGCCGCTTGCCGAGAAGCATTTACGCTCAACTTTTCGCAGGCGCTAACTATTCA
>Ga0118677_10003166_pt1 | contig 16969 bp, 15 predicted proteins | sample AliMusrvi5mmetaG_FD_86154 | JGI IMG/M metagenome (GOLD analysis project Ga0118677, IMG submission 86154) | reverse complement strand
GGATAAACCGCATCAGCTTGATGATCGCCGGAATGCAGAACAAAAAGCCCAGGGTCCCCAGGCCCAGTGCCGTGGGTCCCAGGCCGATCGCGCTCACATTCTCCACCGATCCGCCGACACCGAAGATACAGATGGCCAGGCCGCCAAAATAAAGGACGGGCATCAATGCCCTGACGATCCCGAATGTCTTTATGGCCGTTCGCAACGCCTGCCCCCGCTGTCACGCCCATCATGAGCCGGCAGCGGCAAACAAAATCTGAACGGGGACAATCAACTGCGCAGCAGGGCGCGGAATTTCCTGTCGCTTTTCAGGACAAATTCCCGCCGCATCGCGCCTTTGCGGGTGCGGTGCTTTTCGGCATAGACCAGCAACCATTCCCGGCCGCGAGTCGTTTTGGCACCACCCGCCTTGCCATTGTGCTCGGCCAGGCGGCGGTCCAGGTCTAGGGTCCATCCGACATAAGTGATTGTCCGGCCATCCGGATTTTGGGTCGCCAGGACATAGACATAAGACGGCATCGCTTCTTGTCGTGCGATTTGCGCAGGGCTGGCAAGGCGAAAATTGGCGGTTGCCGCCCGGCGGCCCTGGGTCTATATGCTTGCCAAAGCAAGTATTGTTCTGACAAATAATACCATGACGGCAACGGGGTCTTGCGCATGAAGCCTTATTACAAGCCCGCTAATTATTCGATGAAGAATTCCGTCGGGTATCTGATGCGCATCTGCACCAACCGGCTGTTGCCGCAGATGGAAGAACTGTTCCGCGACCAGGAACTGACTTTCTCGCAATGGACCACCCTGGTGGCGCTGCATGACGGGCGCATCAACACGGCCGGCGATCTGGCCCACAATATCTGCCACGACGCCGGCTCGCTCACCCGCCTGATCGACCAGATGGTCACGCGCGGTCTGGTCACCCGTGGCCGCTGCGAGAATGATCGAAGGGTGGTCAAGCTGGCGCTGACGGCGCGGGGCCGCGAGGTGGTCGAGGCGCTGGCGCCCCGGATGATGAATTTCTGGAACGGTCTGCTGTCGGGCTTCTCCCACAAGGAAGTCGATACCCTGATCGGGCTCCTGACCCGGCTGGTCTTTGTGGCCGAGGGCACTCCCCGCAAGAACAAGCTGCTGATTTCCGACAGCCCGATCGGCAAACCGGTCAAGGCCCCAAAGACATTGAAGAAAGCATCATGAAAAAGCCCCTCGCATTGCTTACGGCGCTGATGCTCAGCGCTTGCGTGGCCACGCCCCCCACCACGCCGCAGGTCGCACAAGTGAAGGAGGCCGATCTGGGCCTGACCGGTGCGCAGGCGCCGCAATTCCCCAGTGAATGGTGGAAGGCGTTCAACGATCCGCAGATTGACCGGCTGGCGGCGCTGACGATTGCCAACAATCCCACATTGGCAGCCGCGCTGGCGCGGATGCGCGCCGCCCAGTCCGAACTGACGGTCAACCAGGCCAAGGACCTGCCGCAGGTCACACTGGATGGCAGCGAGCAGCGCACCTTGTTCAGCAAGGACTACATCATCCCGCCGCCTTATGGCGGCAGCTATCGCTGGTTCGGCTCGCTGACCGCGAATCTGAGCTGGAACCTGGATTTCTGGGGCAAGCAGGCGGCGCTGATCGCACAGGCCCGAAACAGCGCCGATGCGGCGATGCTGGATGCGCAGGCCGCGCGCCTGGCGCTGTCGGGCGCGGTGGCCCAGGCCTATATCAACCTGCTGCTGGATTATCAGTATGGCGACATTGCCGATGCCACGGTGGCGGAACGCGAAGGCATATTGAAGATCAGCCAGGGCCGCTTCGATGCCGGGCTGGAAAATGGCAGCGCGGTGGAACAGGCCAAGTCGCTGCTGGCCATCGCCAGGGCCGATCAGGAACGCTATGCCGCGGCGCGCGAGATGGACGTCCATGCCATCGCGGTGCTGACGGGGCAGGGCGCCGGCGCCTATGCCAGCATCACCCGGCCGAGGCCCAACCTGGAAGTGGCGCTGCCGCTGCCGGATCGTCTGCCGGCCGATCTGTTGGCGCGCCGTCCTGACATCCTGGCGGCCAAGGCGCGGGTGGAAGCGGCAGTGCAGGGGCGCGAAGCCGCCCATGCCGACTTCTATCCAGACATCAACCTGGCGGCGCTGGTGGGTTTCCAGGCCATCGGGCTTTCCAACCTGCTCTCGGCCAATGCCTTCACCATGGGCATCGGGCCGGCCATCCACCTGCCGATCTTCGATGCCGGCAAGCTGAAGGCGCAATATGCGCGCTCCACCGCCGACCTCGACCTGTCAGTGGCCGATTACAACGGCACGGTGCTGAACGCCATCAAGCAGACCGCCGACGCCATGACGCAGGTCCGCAGCCTGGCGGTCCAGCGGGCGCGCCAGCAGGAAGCGGTCACCAGCGCCCAGCGCGCCTTCGAGATTGCCCAGGAACGTTATCGCAGCGGTCTTGCCACCCAGCTTCCCATGCTGACGGCCGAGGCCACCTTGCTGCAGGCCCGGTCCAGCCTGGCCGGTGTGGCGGCGCAGGGCGCGCAGCAGCGCATTACGCTTTTGCTCACCGTGGGCGGCGGTTTCGAGCCGCCCGTTACAGAATCCAAGATTGCCAAGCAGGATATTGCCCATGACTGATGCCGCCCAAAAATCCCCAGGGGCCACGCCCAACGGGCAGCGCCGTTTCTGGTTCATCATCCTGGGCGCCGTGATACTGGTCGCCGCGGTGATCTACGGCATCTATTGGCTGCTGTATTCGCGTTATTTCGAGGGCACCGACGACGCCTATGTCGGCGGCAATGTCGTGGCCATCACCTCCAAGGAAAATGCCACGGTGCTGGCGCTGCATGCCGACAACACCCAGACCGTCAAACAGGGTCAATTGCTGATCGAGATGGACCCCGCCATTGCCACGGTGAATCTGCAGGCGGCGCAGGCCAACCTTGCCCGCGTTGTGCGCCAGGTGAAGTCGCAATTCTCCAAGTCCGATTCCGGCGCGGCACAGCTCAATCAGGCGCGCGTGGCCTTGTTCCAGGCGCAGGATGATTACCAGCGCCGCCAGAAGGCCTTCGCCACCCAGTCGGTGTCGGGTGAGGAGCTGGCCCATGCCCGCGATGCGGTTGCTGCCGCGCAAGCGGCAGTGAATTCGGCGCAGGGCGGTTTGGACCAATCCAATGCCAGCATCGAAGGCACCGACATTCCCCACAATCCCGACGTGCTGGCGGCCGAAGCGCAGTTGCGCGCCGCCGCCATCGCCTATGGCCATATGCGCCTGATCGCGCCGCTGGACGGGGTGATCGCCCAGCGCACGGTGCAGGCGGGCCAGCAGGTCGCGGCCGGTACGCCGCTGATGGCGGTTGTGCCGCTGTCCAATGTCTGGATCGATGCCAACTTCAAGGAAGTGCAGCTCGCCCGCATGCGGGTGGGCCAGCCGGTGGAGGTGAAGGCCGACATCTATGGCGGCGGTGTCACGTTCCACGGCCACATCGAGGGCTTGGGCGCAGGGTCGGGCTCGGCTTTCGCGTTGCTGCCGCCGCAGAATGCGAGCGGAAACTGGATCAAGATCGTGCAGCGGGTGCCGGTACGCATCGCGCTGGATCCGAACGAGATCAAGGATCATCCCTTGCGTGTGGGCCTCAGCGTCGCGGTGGAAGCCGATGTGCGCGACCAGTCCGGGCCGATGATCACGTCCAGGATCAGCGGCGGCACCACCCGCGCCAATACCGGCGAGGATAGCGGCCCCGCGGCCGATGCCATGATCGCGCGCATTCTGAAGGCCAATGGCGGTGTCGCGCGGTGAGTGCAGCCGGCGCACAGATGAAACCCATGACGGGCGGTCTTTTGGCCGTCACGGCGCTGGCGCTGGCCATGGGCACTTTCATGCAGGTCCTGGATTCCACCATCGCCAATGTCTCGCTGCCCACCATCTCGGGCAATCTGGGTGTTTCGACCAACCAGGGCACCTGGGTGATCACCGCCTTCGCCGTGGCCAACGGCATCGGCGTGCCGCTGACCGGCTGGCTGATGGGCCGTTATGGCGTGGTGCGAACCTTCGTGGTCTCGGTGCTGTTGTTCACCATCGCGTCTTTCCTGTGCGGCATCGCCTGGAGCCTGCCGTCGCTGATCTTCTTCCGGGTGCTGCAAGGCGGTGTGTCCGGCCCGATGATCCCGGGATCGCAGGCGCTGCTGATTTCCATCTTTCCCTCCGACAAGCGCGGCGCGGCGCTGGGCATCTGGTCCATCACCACCCTGGTGGCGCCGATCTGCGGCCCGATCCTGGGCGGCTATATCTCGGACAATTTCCACTGGGGCTGGATATTCCTGATCAACGTGCCGGTGGGCCTGGCCGTCACGTTTATGTGCTGGCAGAACATGAAGACGCGCGAGACCCCCACGCGCAAGCTGCCCATCGACACGGTGGGGCTGGGCCTGCTGGTGGTATGGGTTGGCGCGCTGCAGGTGATGCTGGACCAGGGCAAGGACCTGGACTGGTTCGCCTCCACCCAGATCGTGATCCTGGCGATCGTCACCGCGATCGGCTTTGCCGCCTTCCTGATCTGGGAGCTGACGGCCAAGAACCCCGTGGTGGACCTGTCGCTGTTCAAAAGCCGCAATTTCGCGCTGGGCACTCTGGCCTTCTGCCTGGGTTACGCGGTGTTCTTCGCCTGCAACCTGCTGATGCCGCTGTGGCTCCAGACACAAGTCGGTTACACCGCGACCTGGGCGGGGCTGGTGGCGGCGCCCACCGGTGTGATCGCGGTGCTGCTGACGCCGCTGTCGGCCAAGCTGATGAGCAAGGTGGACGCGCGCATCATCGCCACGGTGGCCTATATCGCGTTCGGCGTGTCGTACCTGATGCGGGCCAATTTCACCGCCGATGCCAGCTTCGTGGACTTCATGTTGCCGCTCTTGGTGCAGGGCATCGCGATGGCGACCTTCTTCCTGGCCATGATCACCATTCTGCTGGACGGAATCCCGCCGCACAAAATCCCGCTGGCGTCGGGCCTGTCCAACTTCGCGCGCATCACCGGCGGCGGTTTCGCCGCCTCCATCGTCACCACCTTGTGGGACCGCCGCGAGGCGCTGCATCAGAGCCGGATGGCCGACCAGACCACCATCTTCACGCCGGGGCTGAGCAAGGTGCTGGCAGGTTTGCACAGCGCCGGCTTTCCGGATCTGGCGGCCAAGGCGGCGGTGACGCGCACCATCACCAGCCAGGCTTATTTGCTGGCGGCGAATGATATCTTCTGGGCGTCGGGCTGGATCTGCATCCTGCTGATCGGGATGGTGTGGCTGTGCAAGCGCGCCGTGTCTGGTGGCGGTGCGCCTGTCGCTGCTGATTGACAGAAGTCCCCCCTGCCGCAGACTGCGGCATGGACCGCGAATCCCTGATTCGGCGCATGCCTGAGATTGCCTTCACCGTGCTGTTCGGCGCGGGATTGGTGCTGGGCGGCAGTGCGGCGCTGGCGGGCCTTCCTAAATTCCTGGAAGCCGCCGTGCCGGGGATCGCCGCGGAAGCCGCGGCGCCGGACGGCTTGGCGCATGGCATCGCCCGCTTCGCCGTGCCCCAAGGCTTCACCGAAAGCCGCTACACGCCGCAGGTCCTGTATCCGGTGACGCCGTCCGCCATGCCGGAATGGCTGAACCGGGCGATCCTGGATATGCAACGCGGCCCGCCGCCGGCGCTGCGCGGCACGCGACCGGTCATCGCCATTTGCATCGACGACCTTGGCGAAGATCTGGCCGGCACCGACCGCGCCATGGCGCTGCCCCAGGCCGTAGCGCTGTCCTTTTTGCCCTTTGCCGAGACCACGCCTTTCCTGGCGGAGGCGGCCGCCCGCAAAGGCCATCTGGTCTTGGCGCATGTGCCGATGCAGGCGCTGGGACGCGAGGATCCGGGCCCCATGACCCTCAAGACCGGCATGGCGCCGGACGAAATCGCCCGCCGCCTGGGCTGGAACCTGGCGCGGGTGCCCGGCCTGGTGGGTATCAACAACCATGAGGGCAGCCGTTTCACCGCCGACGCGGCGGCGCTGGCGCCGGTGATGGCGACTTTGCGGGCGCGGCACCTGTTCTTCTTCGATTCCCGCACCGGGCCCGACAGCCGCGTACCGGTGGCGGCGCATGCCGCGGGCGTGATGACGGCAGGGCGCGACATCTTCCTGGATGACGATCCGCGCGAGGCGGCGGTCAGCGCCCAGCTGGAAATGCTGGCGCGCGAGGCCAAACGTAACGGTGTCGCCATCGCCATCGGCCATCCCCATGACGCCACCTTGCGGCTGTTGAAGGACTGGCTGACGCAGGACCACGGCGTCACCCTGGTGCCGCTGGACGAGGCGATGCGGTTGAAGGCCGGGCGCGAGACCGCGCTGGCGGCGCGCTGACCGCTCAGACCCGGTGCTTGTAGACGACGTAGTTGAGCTCCGTGCCCGGAAGGGCATCGAAATGATGCGGCGTGTTGGTGGGGATCAGCACAAAGTCTCCAGGGCGGACATGGATGGTCTTGCCGCCCACCTGCTTGTGTCCCCACACCTCGCCGGGCGCGATTTTCTCGGGGTCGGCGATGGTGCCGCCGATGGTGCCGCCGATGGTGAGAATGCCTTCGCCCGACAGGATGGTGGTCTGGTCAATCCAGTGGGTGTGATGCTCGACGTAATTGCCGTGATCCTGCCGCTTGACGAACTCCACAAAGAAATATTCGTGGTCGGAGCCGAAGACGGAGGCGTAGGCCTTGCCCGGCCAGGGCTTCATCAAGCCCTTGGCGATCTGGTCGTGGGACAGATATTTGAAACTCTCATCCGGCGTACCGCGCAAGGTGGTTTGCGCAAGCGCGGGCAGGGCCATGAACGACAATGCAAGAATGAACAGCTTGGTGCGCATGGTGTTTCCTCTCTTGTTTTGTTTTTGAAGCCGGAAAACGTGCGGGCTCATTCTAGGTCAGGCGACGCCAATCGCCCAGCAGCCGCCTACTGGCCTTTTTGGGCGGCTGAGGCAAAGCGGACGGCTTCCTCGGCGGCGGCGAGCAGGGCTTTGGATTTGTTGATGGTCTCCTGGTACTCGGCCTCCGGCACAGAGTCAGCGACCACACCGCCGCCGGCCTGCACATACATGATGCCGTCCTTGACCAAAGCGGTGCGCAGCACGATGCAGGTGTCCATCGAGCCGTCGGCGGCGAAATAGCCCACCGCGCCCGCATAAGCGGCGCCGCGCTTTTCCTTTTCGAACTCGTCGATGATTTCCATGGCGCGGATCTTGGGGGCGCCCGTCAGGGTGCCGGCGGGCAGGCCCGCGGCCAGCGCGTCGACCGCGTCCAGTCCGTCGCGGATTTCGCCTTCGACGTTGGACACCAGATGCATCACATGGCTGTAGCGCTCGATGAAGAAGCTGTCGGTGACTTTCACCGCGCCGGTCTTGGCGATGCGGCCGACATCGTTGCGGCCCAGATCGATCAGCATCAGATGTTCGGCCCGCTCCTTGGGATCGGACATCAGGTCTTCGGCCAACGCCTTGTCTTCTTCGGGCGTCTTGCCTCTCCAGCGCGTGCCGGCGATGGGGCGGATGGTGACCTTGCCGTCGCGCAACCGCACCAGCACTTCGGGGCTGGAGCCGACGATCTGGAAGCCGGGCATCGACAGGTAATAGAGGTATGGCGAAGGGTTCAGCCGGCGCAGGGCGCGGTAGAGCGAAAAGGGCGGCAGGGCGAAGGGGCGGCGAAATCGCTGGCTGGGCACCACCTGAAACACATCGCCCGCCATGATGTATTCCTTGGCGCGCGCGACCACGGCGAAATACTCCTCCTTGGTCATGTTGGATTCCACCGGCACGCCGGTGGGCAGGTTCGCAGGCACGGGCGCGGGATGCGGCGCAGGGGCTTCCAGCGCCGCGACCGCTTCGTCCAGCCGTGCGGTGGCGCGGGCGTAAGCGGCTTTCGCGTCCACCTTCGCGTCGATCCACACGGGCGTGATGACTATGATCTCGTCCTTCACGCTGTCGAAGATGGCGGTGATGGTGGGCCGCAGCAGAATGGCGTCGGGCAGGCCCAGCGTGTCGGGCGGCGGATTGGGCAGGTTTTCCACCTGCCGCGCCATGTCATAGCCCAGGTAACCGAACAGGCCGGTGGCCATCGGCGGCAGGCCGCTCGGGACCGCTGCCTGCGTCTCCTTGGTCAGGGCGCGCAGGCTCACCAGCGGCTTGGCGCTTTCCGGCGTGAAGCTGTCGGTATTGGTCAATGCGTTGCGATTGATCTCGGCCACGCCATTCCGGCAGCGCCAGATCAGGTCGGGCTTCAGGCCGATGATGGAATAGCGCCCGCGGGTTTCGCCGCCCTGGACGCTTTCCAGCAGGAAGGCATTGTCCTTGCCGTCGCCAAGTTTCAGGAAAGCGGAGACGGGAGTCTCCAGGTCGGCGACCAGCCGGGTAAAGACAAGCTGGGCGCGGCCTTGCGCATAACCGGAAGCGAACGCGTCGAAAGCCGGCTCGATCATGACGCGGTCACTGGTTCGCGCCTGTCACCGACTGGACCAGCTTCTGGTTCACTTTCACGGTCTGACGGATGCGCGCGGCATTGGCCAGGGCGATGGAGAAGTCGCCCGCCACCGACTGGGAGAAGCGCATCAACCCGCCCTGGAAGCCCGGGTCACGCGGGTTCAGCGGCGGATGGGCGATGCCGGTGATGCGGGCGATGACATAATTGCCCGACGTGCCTTGCGGCCCGAAGTCCACGCCGCCGGCCGGGGTGTTGAACAGTTTGGCCACCATCGCTTCGTTGAACATGGTGTCGTTGGTCTGGCGCGTCAGGGCGGGGCTGTGCTGCACCGGCACTTTCAGTTCCTTGGCGATGCCGTCCAGCGACTTGTCCTTGCCGGCCTGCAGCGCCAGAGCTTGGGCGCGCTTGGCCAGCAACGTGCTGCGCTGTTCGGCGGTCCAGTCGGCCAGCGCCTGGGTGCGCACCTGGTCCAGCGGCTTCAGCTTGGGCGGGATTTGGCCGTTGACATGAATGGTGTAGTAGCCGCCCAGCTTGGTGGCGAAGGGATCGGTGTCCTCGCCCACTTCGCCCTTGAACACGGCGGGCAGGAATTCCGGATCGGCGGGAACGTCAGCCTTGGCGCCGTCCTTGCCCATGCCGGTGATGTCCACGCCGGACAGATGCGACACCTTCATGCCGGCCTTCCTGGCGGCGTCCTTCATCTCGGCGCCGCCGGAGCGAGCATCGGTATAGGCATTGACCGCATCCACCAGCTTGGCGGCGGCCAGCTGCGTCTGCAGCGTCTTGCTGAGCTCGTCCTTCACATCGGCGAGCGTCTTGGCTGTCCCGGGCGCGATCTTGGTGACCCGCACCAGGGCATAGCCGCCAAAACCGGTCTTGATCGGCTCGCTGACCTGATTGAGGGGCAGGGCGAAGATCGCCTTGGCGCGTTCGGCGTCGGGCAGTTCGTCCTGCGCCAGGGTACCCAGCGAGATCTGCGCCGGCTTTAGGCCGCGGCGGCTGGCCAGTTCATCGAACGTCATGCCGGCCTTGATCTTGGCGCTGGCGTCGGCGGCTTCGGCCTGGGTCTTGAATTCGATCTGCTGCACGTCGCGCTTTTCGGCGATCACATAGGTGGACTTCTGCGCGTCATAAGCCTGTTGCAGCTGCGCGTCGGTCACGGTGATGGAACCCATCACGTCGGCGGGGGTGATGGCGGCATAATCGGCGTCGCGATATTCCGGCGTCGAATAGCGGTCGGGATGGGTCTTTATATAGGCCGCGAGGTAGGCGTCGCTGGGCGTGGGGACTTCGCCCGCCTGCTCGGGCGACAGCACGATATATTCGGCGGCGCGCTTTTCGTTGATGTACTGGAACAGCGCCTGGGCATAGGTGGGGGGCACGGCAAAATTGCTTTCCACCGCGGCGGTCAGCTGTTCGCGCGTCATGTCCTGGCGGATTTCGTCCAGGAACTGGTCCTCGGTATAGCCGGCCTGCTGGATCGCCTGCACGAACACGCGGCGGTCGAACTGGCCCAGGGTGCCGCGGAACGGCGCCATGGCGCGCACGTTTCCGGCCACCGCCGCGTCGGACACGGTCAGGCCCAGATTTTTGGCTTCATTGTTCAGCGCGGTGCGGCTGACCATCTGCTGCAGCGCCACCTGGCCCAGGCCCATGCGCTGCGCCATCTCCGGCGTGATCTCGGTGCCCATCTGCTGGCCCTGGTTGCGCAGGAAGTTGCGATAGGTGCGCTGGAATTCCGCCTGGCCGATATCGGTGCCGCCCACGGTGGCGACAGCGGCGGTGGACATGCCGGTGAAGACGTCGGCGATGCCCCACACCACAAAGCTCAAGGTCAGGCCGCCCATCAGCAGGGTGGCCATCCAGGACTTGGACAGGGTGTGCATCCATTGAATCATGACGGCAATTCCGTGACTTAAGAGCGTGGCGCGGGAAGGCGGCGGATGATAGGGAGGGGGAACCCTTCCGGCAAGCCGCGAATCCGTGAGGGTTTTGCCGGGGAAGGCCCGGAATTACAAGGGGTTATGCAGTGCGCCGGTTGGTGGCAGGAAACTGGAAGATGAACGGGCTGGCCGCCAGCCTCGTCGAACTGGTGTCGCTGAAGGCGGCGCTTGCGGCGGATGCGCCTGACTGTGACGTGCTGGTGTGCCCGCCTTTCACGCTTCTGGCCCAGGCGGCGGCGGTCGGGGGTATTGCGCTGGGCGGCCAGGATTGCAGCCCCAGGGATAGCGGCGCCTTCACCGGCGACATCTGCGCGGCGATGCTGAAGGACGCGGGCGCGTGCCAAGTGATCGTCGGTCACTCCGAACGCCGCCAGGTTCACGGCGAGCGCGACAGCGACGTCGCCGCCAAGGCACAAGCGGCCTGGCGGGCAGGGCTGAGCGCCATCATCTGTATCGGCGAGACCGAGGCCCAGCGCGATGCCGGCAATGCCCATGGCATCTGCGCCGGCCAGCTGGACGCCAGTGTGCCGGATGGCGCCACGCAAGAGAATACGACAATCGCCTATGAACCGGTCTGGGCCATCGGCACCGGCAAGACGCCGACCCTGGACGACATTGCGGCGATGCATGCCCATATCCGCGCCTGCCTGGTGCGGCGGCTTGGTGAGGGCGCCAAGGGAATGCGCATCCTGTATGGCGGGTCGGTGAAACCGGACAATGCCGCCGATATCCTTAACCTGCCGGAAGTGAATGGCGCATTGGTGGGCGGCGCCAGCCTGAAAGCATCGGATTTTCTGAATATTATCATGGCTGTTAAGCGCGTTTAACCAAGTCACCTGACCCTTTGTTAACGGGGCCACCCGCATTCTAAGCGCAATAAATAATAATGCGTGCGGTGGGTGATGAGCAGGCTGTCCTACGACAGTGTCGATGTGCTGATTTACGATCCGGTGCCGTCAAACCGCACCGCGACGCGTGCGACCCTGTATGCGCTGGGCTTCCGCCGCACCGAAACCGTCTCCACCCTCGAAGCCTTCATCGAATCCGTCCAGACGAATGCGCCCGACATCGCGCTGTGCGAGGCGCAAGGCGCGGCCGACGAATTGTGCGCCGCCATCCAGCAGATGCGCCAGGGCGGGGCGGGGCACAATCCCTTCATCGTCATCATCGTCACCGCCTGGGAAAAGACCTCGGCCCTGATCAACAAGGTGGTGTCCAGCGGCGCCGACGATCTGATCCTGCGGCCCTTTTCCACCGCCACATTGGGCCAGCGCATCGAGACCCATATCGATCGCCGCAAGGGTTTTGTCATCACCACCGACTATGTCGGTCCCGACCGCCGCAAGGACACGACGCGCGCCTCCAATGTCGAACTGTTCGATCCGCCCAATTCCCTGAAGATGAAGGCCAAGGACAAGCTGTCCAGCGAAGCCATCGCCCGCAAGCTGGACAGCGAGCTGAAGACCGCGCGTGAGAAGCTGACATCGGAAAAGCTGCGCCGCGATTCCTTTCAGGTCTGCATCCTGTGGCGGCTGATCCAGGAAGCGCCGCTGACGGCGGGCCAGATCTCGCCCGATCTCGCCAAGCTGCAGGTGCTGGCCAGGTCCATCGAAACGCGCTGCACCGGCACCGAATTCGAGCCGGCGCTGGAATGGTGCGGCTCGGTCTTGGCGGCGGCCGAAGGGCTGGTGGTGGGCGTGGACCGCAATGCTTCGTTGCACCTTTTGGGTCATGCCGGGCTCAGCCTGCACCAGGTCTTCCACCCTGAGCAAAATGCCGCCGACCAGCTGTCGGAAATCGACGCGACCGTAGCCATTATCCGGGCGCGCCAGCAGGCCCAGGCACTGGCGTCCTAGACCAGCGCGAGATCGGCCGGCTGCGCCGCCGGGAATATCTGCGCCAGCTGCGCCTGTGACAGTCCATAGCTCCTGCGCAACACGCCGCCGATCAGGCTGCGATAGTCGGTCAGCACCGGCCAGTCGCGATCCTGGAACAGATTGGCCTGTGTCACCGCCACCTGCGGCCCGGCGATGCGCCCGCCTTTGACGCCACCGCCCAGCACCCAATAGACGCTGCCATGCCCATGATCGGTGCCGCGGTCGCCATTCTCGCGGAAGGTGCGGCCGAACTCGCTGACCACGATCACCACGGTGCTGTTCCAGGCCGGGCCCAGCGCGGTCTGCAACGCCACCAGGCCGCGCCCCAGCTCGCCGATGCGATTGGACAGATAACCGTCGGCGCCGCCCTGGTTCACATGGGTGTCCCAGCCGCCGACATCGACAAACCCCAGGTTGAACTTGTCCTGCATCAAAACGCCGATGCGTTGTGCGGACAGCTCAAAGCCCTTGGTGGTGACGGCGTTGCGGTTGGCGGCCATCATCTCGCCGGAGATGGCGTTGTAGACCTCGCTCTGCACGGCGAAGCCCTGTGCGACGGCCGGCGCCAGGTCCTGGCCCTGATACATGGACTGGATGAGGGCGGCGTTGCGGTCGGCCACGCCGGGCTTGGCGGTGAAGTTTAGCGCGATGTTGGGGACCGGCGCGCCGCCGCGGAAGACAAGCGGTAACTGGTTGGTGAAGGAAATGGCGCGCGCGCCCGACAGCACCGCAGCGGTGCGCGACAGGAAACCCGACTGGTAATTGCGCGAGCCGCCGACCGGCTGGCCCAGTTCGATCGTGTCCTGGGTCTCGAAATGGCTGCGGCTGGTATCGTCGGTGCCGGCAAAGGGAATGAAGGCGATCTGCTTTTGCTGCCACAAGGGCAGGATCGAGTCTTTCAGTGCCGGATGCAGGCCCCAGTTGGCGTCCAGCGGCAGCGCCGCATCCCTGGCAATCGCGATGTTGGGCCGCGACGCGTAATAGAAGTCGCTCGACACCGGCACCAGGATATTGGCGGCGTCATAAGCCCCGCGCAGGAACACCACCAGCAGGCGCTGGTCGGTGGCGGGGGCGGCATAAAGCCGGCCCGCGGTGAAAAGTGGCGCGGCAACCAGAGCGGATTTGAGAAACTCGCGGCGTTTCATCTAGCGCCTCATGAATTCGGGTGAGGAAAGCAGCAGCATGTTGCGGTCGGCCTGGTTGGCGCTCTGCGCGATGGCGCTGACGGTGGCGGGTGACAGGGCCGGGGTGAGCGCCATGTAATAGGCCGTCTGCTGCAGCACCGGCGGCGGCGCAGGGTTCGGCGGGCCGTCATCGGCGCGGAACAGGTTGCGCGCGCCGTTGCCGAGCATGGTCGCGATCTCGAACCGCGTCGCCATCGCGCCGGGGCCTGACCAGCTGGCGGCGGTGAGGGCATAGCCGTCCGGCGTCTCATGGCCGAACAACGGCTCGCCCATGCGATTCAACCAGTTGATCATCGGTTGGGCATTGACGATCGGCTGGCTGCCCCAGGTGGCGCGCACCGCAGACACGGCATAATGCATCGGGTCCTTGAACTTGCCGCCCAGCGAGGTGGTGAATTCGCGGCTGGCGAAGAGCGTCCTGAGGACTTGTGCGATATCGCCGTCGCTCTTCTTCCAGGTCGTGGCCATCGCGGCGACCAGCGCGTCGGAAGGCGCATCGCAGCAGAAATATTGCGCCAGCTGGCGGGAGACGAAGCGGGCGGTTGCCGGCTGGGCCGCCAGCAGGGTGATGGCGGCATCAATTTCCCGGGCGCCGTCGCCATTAATGATGGTGCCCAGGAAGTGCTTTTCGCCAAAGTCGTGGCGGCGGTCGTTGAACACGGTCAGGCTTGCCGAGCGGTTGTCGTCGGCGAAGTCGGAGCGGAAATCGCCGCGCTTCACGGTGAAAGGCTGGCGGCCGGAGAGATTGACGCCCAGTCCCGTCAGGATGCGCGCCAGCTCCTGCACATCCTGCTGGCTGTAGCCGGAGCCCACGCCCATGGTATGCAGTTCCATGATCTCGCGGGCATAGTTCTCGTTGATCTTGCCCACCGCATTCTGGGCATTGTCGAGATAGATCAACATGGCCGGATGCAGCGCGGTCGCGGCCAGCAGGTCGCGGAATTTGCCCAGGGCGTGATCGCGCAGCGTCTCTTCATAGTCGCCGACCAGGGCGCGAATCTCGCCCTTCTGGGCATGGACGTTGAAGTGGTTGAACCAGAACCAGGTCAGCTGCTCCTTGAGCTGGTTCTTCGAATAGAGATCGCGCAGCAGTGATCGGGTCTGGGCCTGGCGCATCATATCGGTCAGACGTTGCTGGTATGCCTTCTTGGCCGCTTCGGCATCGGGCGAGCCCTTGTCGGCCTGTTGCTGTTGGCGCAGTTCCCGAATTTCGTCGTTCAACTGGGCCGGCGATTTTTGACTGATCTCCAGGAAGTCGATCTGGGCCTGGACCTGGGGCGGCAGACCATCGTCACCGGGATGAAGCTGCTGCTCCAGCCATGTGCGGGCGCTTTGGCTATTCAAGGTGTCGCCCTGGGCGGTCTCGCCCCAGGACAGGCGGTTGACCAGGGCCAGGTCGCCGGCAAGGGCAGGGCCCGCCCAAAGGGTCAGGGCGGCCAGCAAAGGGATTGGAAGCTTCATGGAAACCCAAGGCCGGATTGGCCCCTCCGGCCCCGACAATATCGGCCAATTGTGAGCGTTTCCGCAGTGAAATATCGGCAATTGAGCGGAACTTCCCAAACCGGGAGGAATGTTCTAAACCCCCGGTCGCGGAGCGTCGGCGAGAGCCGGAGCGACCATGATTTAAGTGCGGAAATTCTGTCCATGCAGACCCTGTTGCTTGTCGCCGAACTGATCATCGCGGTGGCGCTTATCTGTTTCGTCCTGTTGCAGCGTTCCGAAGGCGGCGCGCTGGGCATGGGCGGCAGCGGCGGCGGCATGGGCGGCCTGTTCACGGCCCGCGGCGCGGCCGACACCCTGACCCGCACCACCGCCATCCTGGCCTTCCTGTTCTTCGCCACCTGCATCGGCCTGAACATCCTGGCGCTGAAGGGCCGCGACCAGACTTCCATCCTTGATTCGGCGGCGCCTGCGCCGGGCACCGTCATTCCGGCCAAGCCGGTGGCGCCCGCGCCGCTCCCGATCGGTCCCTCGGTTCCGAAACCCCAGTAGTGAGCCTGTGGCGCGCAAAGCGCGTGAGCGGGTCCAGTGGACCCGCGAAAACAGGCGAACGCCGCGAGCTTGGGCGAGCGGCTGCGGCAGTCCCGCACGATTCTCCCCGCGCAAGATGCATAGCTGTTAGCGGCGGAAAATAATTCCGTTTTTGCGCTTGCGTGCGCGCACCTGTTTGATGATGGTGACCTCCCATGGCCCGGTTAGTTTTCATCACCGGCGGCGTGGTCTCTTCCCTCGGAAAAGGTCTGGCGTCCGCCGCCCTTGGCGCGTTGCTTCAAGCACGCGGCTACAAGGTTCGTCTGCGCAAACTCGACCCTTATTTGAACGTGGATCCCGGCACGATGTCGCCGTTCCAGCATGGCGAGGTCTATGTCACCGATGACGGGGCCGAGACCGATCTGGACCTGGGCCATTATGAGCGCTTCACCGGCGTGTCGGCGCGCAAGTCCGACAACGTCACATCGGGCCGCATCTATTCCCAGGTGATCGAGAAGGAGCGCAAGGGCGGCTATCTGGGCCGCACCGTGCAGGTGATCCCGCACGTCACCGACATGATCAAGGAATTCGTGCTGGCCGATATCGACGGGCTGGATTTCCTGCTGGTCGAGATCGGCGGCACGGTAGGCGACATCGAAGGCCTGCCTTTCTTCGAAGCCATCCGCCAGTTGCACAATGACCTGGGACGTGGCCAGACCGCCTTCATCCATTTGACCCTGGTGCCCTATATCGAGGCGGCGGGCGAGCTGAAGACCAAGCCCACCCAGCACAGCGTGAAAGAGCTGCGCGCCATCGGCATCCAGCCGGACATCCTGTTGTGCCGTACATCCCATCCCATTCCCGATGACGACCGCAAGAAGATCGGACTGTTCTGCAACCTGGCGGCGGAGCGGGTGATCCCGGCGATGGACCTGGACACGATCTATCGCGTGCCGCTGGCCTATCATGAGGTCGGGCTGGATACGCAGCTGCTGAAAGTCTTCGGCATCGACAATGCGCCCGAGCCCGACCTGACGCGCTGGCAGGATGTGGTGCAGCGGGTGAAGAATCCCGAAGGCGAAGTGCGCATCGCCGTGGTCGGCAAGTACATGCAGGTCAAGGACAGCTACAAATCGCTGTCCGAGGCGCTGACCCATGGCGGGCTGGCCAACAATGTGAAGGTCCATCTGGACTGGATCGACAGCGAAGTGTTCGAGCGCGATGACGCCGCCAGCTTCCTGGAGGATGTGGATGGCATCCTGGTGCCGGGCGGTTTTGGCGAACGCGGCACCGAGGGCAAGATCGGCGCGGTGCGTTTCGCCCGCGAGCGCAAAGTGCCGTTCTTCGGCATCTGCTACGGCCTGCACATGGCGGTGATCGAAGCGGCGCGCGATCTGGCGGGCCTTGAAGGGGCCGGCACCACCGAGATCGGTACGCCCAAGCATCCGGTGATCGGATTGATGACCGAATGGGTCAAGGGCAACCAGATGGAAAGCCGCGCCGCCGATGGCGACATGGGCGGCAC
>Ga0118677_10008116_pt1 | contig 16970 bp, 14 predicted proteins | sample AliMusrvi5mmetaG_FD_86154 | JGI IMG/M metagenome (GOLD analysis project Ga0118677, IMG submission 86154) | reverse complement strand
GCGGCGGCGGGGGCTCCGCCGGTTCGATCTATATTCCCTGCGGCACCTTTTCCGGCGGAGCCAAGGGCTTGCTGTCTGCGCGCGGGGGAAATTCGAGTTCAGGGAATGGTGGTGGGGGGGGCGGTGGACGCCTGGTCGTTCACTACGGTGGTGGAAACCTGGGCGCATACGAACTCTATCCGCGGGACTATCTCGGGTCGAACTCGGTGGCGAAGGGCATCGGCACCGGCGGCGATGGTCAGCCCGGTACGATCAAGTGGTTCGGCTCCGTATCCAGAGGCACAATGTTTACTTTTTGGTGAGAAGGTGGGAGGCGCGCTCCGCCGCGCCGATCTATTTCCGGAATTTTCGGCGCGGCGCCTCCCCCATTATATTGTTCCATTCAGAGATGCGACGCAAGCGCATCGCATATTGGGTAGGGACGGACCGCCGGGCCGTCCGGATAATGGGAAGAACGGCGGCCACCGGCGAGGCCGCCCTATCCGTTGGGTTGCGGGCAGAAGATCGCTTTATTATAAGGTGGCGGGCGAGGTCTCTCTCGCCCGTCGGGGAAGAGCGCCGCAGAGGGACCTGCGGCGGCACCGGGCTTGCTTTCCGATAAATCGGGTTGAACGACATCGTGTTCCGACAACTTGACGTCCAATGGGGCGACGAAAGGCTCAGCCCAGAAGACCCGACCGTCTGGATTATTTGGACTTGGCGTAGTCCAGCATGCCTTGAAAATCCACGACGACGGCGGGCACATTTCCCACGACCCACGCATCATGCCCGGAGGGCAGGAGGGACACGTCGCCGGGGCCGCAATCCAATTCGGTGCCGTCATCCATCACAATATGCAGTATTCCGGAAACATGGTACTGGAAATGAGGGGCTACGCAGCTCCGGGTCTTAACCAGCGGTTGCAGGGACGTGGACCATCGCCATCCGGGTTCGAATGTGGCCCGGCCGACGGTCGCGCCGCCGATCTTAACCAATTCCAGGCGTCCTTTGGGAAACTCCCTGACTTCGTCAGGTGTGCCCAGTCGTTTGACCTCCGCTTTTCCCATAACGCTTTTATCTGGTGTATTCATTTCAACGTCCTTTCGTATGCTTTAAAATGACCATACAACATGCGGTATGAGTGGGACATCGGGCGGAACCCTATGCTGAGTGACGAAAAGCCCGACCCTGCGGGGTGGCTGCCGAACGGACTTTCCTAAAAACTGAATCTTGCACACTCGAGGCCGACAAACCGGTGCGGCTGTCGGCCTCGACTTTTCCCCGCCAAGTCAGGTACACATTTTAGAACATGACTTGAGCGCCAGCCGTGATAAACCAATCGACTTTCATTTGCGGGCCGTTCAAGTCCTGAGACAGGGGGATGCCCCCTTCGACTCCGATACTGGCTGGACCCATGCGGTAGCTCAACCCAACCGCGCCATCGAGCCGGTCGCCTCCATAGTTGCCCGGATCGGCATCCGGCATGGGCGCCCATTTCATGGGCATAGCCGGATCCGAATGGTAGAGAAGCTTCTGGATTTCGGGATCCTGACCGTGGATGCTCTCGGTGTGGTTGTAGGCAAGTCGCAACCAGGTGGCGGCAGGGCCGAAGGCACGCTGGAGCCAACTGTCCACCTTGACGCTGTCGCCCAGCCGGTAGTTGTTGTCGTTCTCAGCGGTATGCCAGGTATACATGGCCTGCCCGCCCCAATTCCAGAGTGCGTCCGCGCTGAGATCGCTATAAGTGAAGGCTGGCTTGAGGTCAAAGGAGCCCGATCCGAGTTGCATGTCGTAAGGCGCGCGAGATTCCCAGCGCATCACCGGCATAGTCTGATCGATATCTCCCGTTGGAAGACTGAGACCCAGACTGCCCACACAGCGTTTATCAATCTGATAGATGCCACGTAATTCGGTATCGCCCAATCCTTCGGTACTCATCGTCGGTTCCCGCGCAATGGGGCTCATGGGGCCCATGTCCATCAACATTTCCATGTCATTCTTCTGATAGTTAGCCATGCCCATCATTGTGAACCGGTCGGTTATTCCATACATCAGCATGAGCATGTGCATATCCATGGTCATGCTGGTGGGAATCATCATGTAATCATAACGGCTGCCCCGCATAAAACCGATATCGTCCAACCCGAGGTCCGACGTGCCGTCCCGCAGACCTTCCATATTCATCCGCATGTATTTGTAACCGACCATTCCGCAACCCGCCGGATGGGTATGGTATATATCGTCGCCCATAGCGGGATTGAAAGTCATTTGGGATCCTGGAACGCTCATACACGCCTCGTGCCCGTGCATGCCCGCGCCGGCCTGATGCGAGTCCTGGGCGGCCGATGCGATGACCCCGTCATAGGGAGTCACCTGCCCGCCGTTTTTTTGAACGAATTGTTGAGCATCCTCACCCCGCGCAAAGGCCCACACGGCGGGAGAATTCATCCCCCCGTTCACCGTTCCGCCGACGACCCAGGTTGCCGAAGCGGCCTCGATCAGGGTTCCCGTTGTATAATCAGCCACCTTCAGGGTCTTGACCGGTTTATCCTTGTGTTGGGCCATTTCCCGTCGCGCGCAGTGCAGACTGCAAACCTCGGCCTGCGTCCCATCCGTAAAAGTAATTTGCATGCGGCTGTGGGAATACGAAGCCAGATCCATCCGGCAGACATCACAGGTCATTGCTTTACCCGCAGCCCGGTCGTTCTTTTCAGTCGCCTGGGCCAAGTATGTTCCCATCAGAAAACCGCACGCCAACATCATCAGAGTTACGATCCGTATATTTTTCACGATATATAATCCTTTTTTGCCATCCGCAGGCACTATTAATCCATGGAGTGTAATTACAAGAAGCCACCTGAATCTAGGGCATAGGTCGGGTCTGACTTATGCGCCGACGGATGAAATGCGCGGCGGCGGCACGGGCGGCGGATCGGTTCGAGAAGCATAGAGGGCCTCTACGCTGGTCAGCATCCAGGAGGCCGGCAAAACGACGACAACCGATGCCTGCCGCTCGAAAAATAGCACATCGGTTTTATCAGTGGACGGTCGTAACTGGTCGTTTTGTTGTGACGTTGGTTTTTCTTTCTGAATCATCTTACACAGGGGGCAGGGATGTTTGCCGTCGAAAGTCTGTTCCATTGCGGTCGAAAAGCTCTCCGTACGGGAAAACTCAATGAACATTCTTGTCCAGGCGACCGACTGCAGCAGAGGCCAATACCCGCCTGTCACATTGAGAACCAAGATGGTCGCAATGACCCGCAGGGATATGCGGAATATGAGGTGGGATCTTTTCATGAATACTTCCCTCTCAACGATGGGTAGGCGACGTTCCTCTTTCGATTACCGGAATCCTTCATTCGCACTGTAATCGGATTGGAACGGGGAGGGCATCAGGGAAAGACGGAAATTAAACCGCCAAAACTCTTAGGTTGACCTGCTGTTAACAGCAAGCGTTATGGAAGTGTCTAACGGACGGTTCGCGCCGATCCACTCGGAGACACCTGCGCGATATCCAAGGCGTCCAACAGTTCCTGTTGGAGCGCCGCGAGCGCCGAGTCGTCAAGCCCGCTCCGTTGGTATTCAACGTTGCGGCCGCCCTGTCGTAGGCCCTCGGTGGGGTGGGCACATCCGGGGCAGGCCGATTGCACGCCGGTTTTGTTGACCAACGGACACTCATTACCCGGCTGTTCGTCCGCGGCCGCGGCATGCAGTCGCGCTCGCGCTTTGTGAAGCATGAATTTGAAAGCACTGACGCTCATACGTAGCCGATTTGCGGATTCTTTGTCCGTGAACCCATAGACGTCCGACAGCAGCACGGTGATTTGCTCAACCGGCGGCATGAGCGTCCGGATGCAGTCCATACAGCACTGGATGCGTTCGTGCGCCTCGCATTCCGATTGCACGCTGGTGAAGGATGTTTGTAATGCTCTTTCGGAATTTTGAAGGGACACTTCGTCAATGGAAAGAAACCTCGCGCGCTCACGATGAAGATCAAGGATCAACCGCCGGGCGATGGTGAAAAGCCACGGCCGCAAATTGTTTCCCCGGAAGGAATTGAGTTTCCGGGTAGCCTGCAACAGGGTTTGTTGCGCGATATCGTCCGCATCGGTTCCATACCCGATTCGCGAGATGACAAAACGACGTATTTCGCCCTCATGATTTCGAACCAGTGCTTGCAGGTCAGGCGAACGAAGCGCCGAATCCGGTGGATTCCGCACCACACGCGTGCGGCTGCGGTTTGGAGAGGGTTCGGCGATGCGGATGTTATTTTCCGCGAAACTATCCATGCTAGGCCCCTGAACACCGTCTTTATAAATGACCAAGAGAAACCCATCCGTCGTAAGGTTGATCAGAATGCGGATCGGAGATGGCCTGAGGGAAGACGGCGATCCGTGCCAACAACCGGAGTTCGATATCGGCTGACGGTCTTATTCCACGGAGATGACGCTATTGGGCGTTCCCAAATCGTTGGGAGCAAAGTCCGTGCAATTGGGATCGACCTGCCATTCACCATTGACCACGAACTTGTATTCGTGCTTTCCCGGCGGTAGCACGATTTGGGTCTTAAAGAGACCGCTAACCGAAGTTTCGCCCAAGGGATGCGCTTGAGGATTCCACTGGTTGAACGAGCCCGCCAGGAAAACGTAACTTCCCGGGTCCGCCTTGTACTGAAATCCGACTTTCTTTGCCGCTTTCTTTACTGCTTTTTTAGCTGCTGACTTCTTCATTCCGACTCCTTTGTTGTTCGAGGTTTAGGGTATCTGTTTCTCTGGCGTGTTGTCACAAGGCACATCATCCACTAAAAGATAGAAACCGGCTATCGGTGGAAGGATGGAGACCATATTCGGAAACCCCTAGGATTCGTCAGCTAAACTTCGCCAGCATGGCGGCGGCCAATAGGCCGCCGGGGCCGCCGGCCGGTTGAGGGCGAAGACGATATCGTTCGCGGATGAGGATGGACACTCGACGATCGAGCGAGGCCAATTCGCCCCACCAGGCGATGATGTCGGCATAGCGATTCTGATCGCCCGTGCCATTGATGAAGTCGGAAAACTTTCCTTCGCCCCGGTAAACCACGGTGAGGAGCGTGTGGAGCAACCGATCCATATCCTCTTGACGGAAGACGATGCCGGCATGAAAACACTGAACCATAAAGTCGGCATTGAGCGCGGCGTGACTGAAGTCTTCAGCTGTCGCATCATACGGTGGTTCAAGGCCGGGGCGATAGGCCCATTGATAGGCTCCGTCAGGCCGAAGAACCAACCGGCTTTTCAGGAACCGGGCCAACCGCGTCACGCGATCCAGATACCGGGGATTCGGCGAGGCCAGGTGGAGTTCGAGCATTATACGGCCCAGCGTGTTCATCATGTTAAGCGGAAGAGGGGCGGCGCCGATCACGGGCTCGGTATAATACCCTTCGATTTCACCGGAACCGCCGGGTACCGGTCGTTCGTGCCACTGGTCCTCATACGCGGTGAGTGACTCGATGATCGCGGCGCGGAAAGCGTGGCTGGCGGCGGCATAAGGAGCGGACAAGGTTGGGTTTCTTTCCACCCAATGGACAAATCGGGCGGACGGAAAAAGGATCATGCCGACATGCACGGCCCAACTGGTGTATTTGCCCTGATGGGGTGGGGTGGTTGAAAATCGAACCGACCCCCAGCCGGGCATGATCCGACCGCGGACTTCGTCGATCCTGCCGACCCGGTCATCCCGCAGGTTCAGCAATATCTGAAACCGGCGCACAAAGGTGTCGAGATAGCGGGTATCCCGCGTTGCCTCAAATTGCACGATATAGGCGAGGAGCAGATGCGCTTCACCCCAGGCGTAAATGCCCGGTTGCTGACGCGCGGGAGGATCCCAGGATTTGCCGTCCCAGTCGCCTTTCATGGCGAAGGCGGATTCGGCGGGCTCATCGGTTAATTCCCGGCGTTCGATTTCGTCAAAATCAGGCATACTTTGCGGGGGGCTCCTTGACCACAAAGATTTTCCGCTCTTCCTCGGTGAACGGCAGATCGAACACTTCGGTGAGGTCAATCTCGAGGTGTGGAAAAGTCGGACTGCTGATTTTTTCACCCAGACTCCCCCCCGAGTGAAGGCTCAACCGGCCGGATTCGAGCGTGTGGATTTCGAGCAGAGGAGGATAGGGTGTAACAATCCAATATTCCTTGATGCCGAAGCGCTCGTAGAGCTTCATTTTGGCCAGACGGTCCTGTTTTTCAGATGATGGAGAAACAATCTCGACGACCAGGGTTGGTGCGCCTTCGATGTGGGTGTCTTTGATCTGTGCCGGATCGCAAACGACCAGCAAATCGGGTTGAACGACATCGTGTTCCGACAATTTGACATCCAACGGGGCGACGAAAGGTCGGCAGTTCTTTCCTTTGAAGAAACCAGAAAAGACTCCGCCAATCCGGGTTGCCAGCGCCTGATGTCGAACTCCCGGACTGGGCGACATGGCAATCGCAGTGCCGCCAAGGAGTTCCCAGCGTGTTTCATCGGGCCAGGCGCGATAATCCTTCCAGGTGAAGGATTCCGCTAGTTGCGCCACATCCGTTGCATTGAAGGATTTCACCATAACGTGTCCCTTTTAACAGGCCCCCATTATACCCTTTGGTTACCAGATGGCAAATTCCGTGATAGATCAGACGATCGGAACGACCAACCGCGCCCAGCGCGGGTGATCCACTCCCGTTCCGTTTCGGCCGCGGGTCAGCCGGCATCGGTTGCCGCCGTCGGCATCCATCACCCACAATTCCGACAGGCATCCGACATCGGCACGGATGAAGGCGATCCGGGAACCCTCCGGTGACCAGGCCAGGCGGAAGTTCCAAGTGGGGGGATTATCCTGTGTGAGGGGGGTGATCTTACCGGTTTTAGGATCGATCAGACAAATTTGCGTTCCGCCCTGGGCCTGTTCAGGAAGATAGTCCCGGTTGAAGTGGTCGGTGTCGGGTCGACCGTTGGCCCATTGCCAGGGAGAGCGTGAGCCGGGCAAGAGCAACGCGCAGGTCACGCGGCCATCCGGCGACCAGATGGGCATGTTCGAACCGCTACCGCGATGTGCGGGGGTGCCGTAGGAAGTGGCGAACCAATGCGACTGTCCAGTGGTCAACACGCGGTGTTCGGATCCATCCGCGCGGCTGATACAAACGTCGGACCGATCATGGCCGGGATCCTGACGATACAGACAGCGCTGATAGAGCAACCATTGCCCATCCGGCGACCAAAACGGTCCGAATTGAAGAAGATCCGGATCGCTGGCAATCAAGGTGCATTCCTTGCTGGCCAGGTCGATCACATAGATTTCATAGCCCGGCCGACCGGGTGCGCCGGTGACATGATGCGCGGCTTTACGGCCATCGGGACTGAGCGATGTGCCGTAGGCGTAACCGGGGCCGGACCAGATTTCTTCCCGATTTCCGCCGTCGAGGTCGGAGGTGATCACGCTGGCGACACCATCCGTATTCCCGCTGACCAGGAATCGATTCTTCCCGGGGATCACGCCGGCCACCCGCATCAAGGGCGGTAATAGAATTTCACGCAATGACTTGGAACTGAAGTCATACCGCCAGAGATGCGTTTTGGCAAAGGCGAGGCCGTCGGGATCGGAATAGGCGGCATTTGGATTTTTTGGCGGCTCCTGGCTGTGGAGGACCGCCTGCTGTCCATCCGGGAAAAGATACTCCATTTGCCAGGCCGCTTGGTTGGGAGCATAGAATTCAGGATAGCACTCGTCGCTGCCATCCGGCCGGATCGTTCCGATCCGCCGGTCCGAAACAAAAAATAATCGGTCTGTAAATGGGGCGTGTGGCTGGGGCATGAATAACACTCCTTTAGGTGGGCCTTTCCGCGTAATCTGCGATGTGTTGGCGGAAAGCATACGGCGAACAACGAGGCAACGCAAGTCTACTGCCGTGTCGGGGTGTGTGACAAAAACCAAAAAAGACTATTGATGTTGTTTGCGCCTATCTGCAAGAGCAGCCACGCGGTAGATGCTGTGAAAAAATCGGCGGACGGCGTGGCAGCCGTCCCTCCCGGCATTAAATACACAGTCTTTCTTAGGAATTGGGAGGGTCGGGTGCCACCCCGACCTCTAACATTCGGTAATTTGGGCTATATGAGAGAGAAGCTTTTTGATAAACATCAGGGGCGGGTCAAGATCGCATTTCCTGATGAGCGCGTTTGGTTGTAACCAGGGTCATTCGCAATATGATTCCTTTTCTGCAAATGACGGGAATAGGAAAAGACTTCTCCGGAGTCCGGGTCTTGGAGGATGTCTCGTTTGACCTGCGGCGGGGGGAAGTGCATGTCCTGGCCGGGGAGAATGGAGCCGGGAAAAGCACCTTGATGAAAATCCTCTCCGGGGTCCATACCGGCTATGACGGTACGATCCGCTGGGAAGGGGAACGGGTGCGGTTTGTGTCGCCGCAGGAGGCTGTTGCCCGGGGAATCTCCATGATTCACCAGGAATTGTCCCTGATTGAATCCCTGTCGGCTGTGGACAATATTTTTCTCGGACGAGAACGGGTTTTTCCCGGAGGGTGGATCCGACACCGCGAGCAAGTCGCACAAACTCAGGACCTTTTCCGACGGCTGGATTTGGATGTTGATCTCCACCGACCCATTGGCGAGTTTCCAATGTCGGTCCGGCAAATGATCGAAATCGCCCGGGCACTGGCTTTCGACGCGCGCCTTCTGATCATGGATGAGCCCACCAGTTCGCTGAATGAACCGGAAGTCATCCGTCTTTTTGCATTGATCCGGGAACTCAAGCAGACCTGTGCCATCGTGTATATTTCGCATAAGATGGATGAAATCTACCAGTTGGCGGATCGGATCACCGTATTGCGGGATGGGAGGCATATCATCACGGCTGACGCCGGGGCTCTGCCGCAGAAAGAACTGGTGCGGCATCTGGTCGGCCGCGAACTCGGTGCCTACTTTCCGGTTCGGCAAAAGACGACAGGCTCCATGGCCCTGGAGGCGAAGCAGGTCTCCCTCCCTTCGCCGCCCGATCAGTCGCGGGTAGTCATCCGGGATATTTCCTTTGTCGCACGCGCAGGCGAAATCGTGGGGTTCGCCGGATTGCAGGGATCCGGGAATAGCGAATTATTTCAGGGTCTTTTTGGCGTGTATAGGCGGGAATTGCGGGGTACGATCACACTGGAAGGGCAGCCCTATATCCCGAGTTCGCCCCGACATGCCATTGCGTCCCGACTGGCCTTGTTGACCCATGATCGGAAAGGAACCGGTTTGATCCCTGAGTTTAGCACGGGGCCCAACATTACATTGGCTTCCCTGATGAATACTTCACCGGGCGGATGGATGCACCCGGGGCGGGAACATGAACTGGCCACACGCTATCGGCAGGATCTCACCATCCGGTTGGCGACGATGAATCAACCGGTGCGCGAACTATCGGGCGGCAATCAGCAGAAAGTGGTGCTGGCAAAATGGCTGGAAACCCGGCCCCGAGTGCTCCTGTTAGATGAACCCACCCGCGGAGTGGATGTGGGCGCAAAGCATGAAATCTACGAATGGATGAACCGTTGGACGGAGGAAGGGATGTGTATTCTGTTGATCACCTCCGAATTGCCGGAGTTATTGGCCCTGGCGGATCGCATTCTGGTCATGCACCGGGGTGCGATTGGCGCGGAATTTTCTCGGGCGGATGCCACGCAGGGAAAAATCATCCGGGCGGCCATGGGAGAGGATGGGCTGACTATCGATCGGGACGCCAAGGGTGAAGGGATTGAGGACCCAAACGGTCTGGAGGCCCGAAAAACAAGTTGTTATTAAAAAGGTGGGAAAGTAGATTGATGGATAAAGATCGATCCCGATGTCGATAGCGACCCCGACTCCGATACGAAAAGCCTTGTGCGGGATGACGATCCTCGGGGTTGGAATCGGTATCGGAATCGTTTTTGGAGAGCCCTGCGGAGTTGAGTATGCCAATCGACAATAAGAGTGCGCCGGCGTCACGATTGATGCGCATGCCATTTGTTCGGGCCTTCTTGGCCCTGCTTGGGGTCATGATCCTGGGTTTCATTTTCAACGCGGATGGCGCCTTTGATAAATGGGCAACCCATCGCGATATGCTCCGGCAAGTCTCGGTGGTGGGTATCCTGGCGTGCGGAATGACCCTGGTCATCATCACCGGCGGCATCGATTTGTCGGTGGGCAGCATTCTCGGATTCAGCGCTGTGCTTTTCGCCGAGTTGGCCATCCACCAGGGGTGGCCGGCGGGGGCGGCTGTGATGGTCACGCTTTCGGCCGGACTTTTGTTCGGGGTGGTTTCAGGAGGACTCATTTCCCGGTTTCGGCTCCAACCGTTTATTGTGACCCTGGCCATGATGGTGTTTGCCCGGGGGCTGGCCAAATGGATATCCGGCGGTCAGAAAATATCGACGGCGGTTCAACAGGCCGACGGCTCCTATCACTATGTGGAAGCGCCCCCGATATTTGACCAGCTCAGTTCGCGAATTTTTGGGGGAAACGTGGCCGTGGTCACCTTGGTCTTGGTCGGATGTGTGGTGATCTGTGGAGTGGTTCTGGCAAAGTTGCGCTGGGGTCGATACTTATATGCGGTGGGCGGTAATGAAGAAGCCGCCCGTTTGGCCGGGGTGCCGGTGACAGGGAGCAAGCTGCTAGCCTATGGATTCAGCGGTTTGCTGGGGGCGGTCGCCGGAATCTGTCAGGCCGCCCAGGAACTACAGGGCGATCCAGAGGCTGGGGGATCTTATGAGTTAAGCGCCATTGCCATGGTGGTAATCGGGGGCACCAGTCTCACGGGGGGACGAGGTGGGATCGGGTTGACCCTTCTGGGATGTTTGACCATCGGATATTTGGAGAAGATTTTGAGCATCAATGCCGTCAGTGAATCCGCCCGGTTGATGTTGACCGGTGCAATCATCGTGGGAGCGGTTCTATTTCAGCGCGGCAAAAAATAAAAGGGGAATGTCTCACGCAAAGTACGCAGAGACGCCGAGTGGAGATTCAGATTCCAGGGAGAAACTTCGGCGCGTGGCATCCCCCGTCCGAGATGAGACTCTTCGCGCCGAACTTTTCCTCTCCCTCCGCGTCTCAGCGAACTCTGCGCGAGGCAATCCGATATATGAAGGTTTTTCGTGTCAAGCGCATGAAAATAAGATAAATAGTCTATCAAGTATTCCAAAAGGACAACCTAATGAAAAACTCGATTCTGCTCGGCGGGGCTGGATTATTGGTAGGTTTGGCAGTTTCAGTTTCTGCCCAGACCAAGACCCACTGGACGATTGGCATGAGCCAATGCAATCTGGGCGAGCCCTGGCGCGCGCAAATGAATGCCGATCTCAAAAAAGCGGCGGCCGAACATCCGGAAATCAAGATGGTTTTCAAGGATGCCCAGAACGATACTCTGAAACAACGGGCCCAAATCGAAGAGTTTGTGGGTGCGGGGGTCGACCTGTTGATCGTCTCGCCCAAGGAGGCCCAGCCTTTGACCCCGCCGATTGCCGACGCCTTTAAAAAAGGGATTCCGGTCATTGTGCTGGATCGCCGGGTGGTCGGAGATCAATACACGTGTTTCATCGGCGCCAATAACAAGATCATCGGCAAGTCCGCCGGACAATGGATCGCAAAAAAATTAGGCGGCAAAGGTAATGTGGTCGAACTCAAGGGCTTGATGACCTCCACTCCCGGACAGGACCGGCATTCTGGTTTTCTGGAGGGCATAAAGGACAGCGGGGTCAAAGTTATTTTCGAAGCCGACATGAAATGGCTGGAGCCGGATGCGCGGAAAGAGATGGAGTCGGCCCTGGCGCGATTCGACAAAATCGATCTGGTCTATGCGCATAACGATCCGGGCGCCCATGGCGCCTATCTGGCGGCGAAGTCCGCCGGACGCGAAAAGGGAATAGTGTTTGTCGGGATCGATGGTTTGCCGCAGGAGGGAATGGCGTATGTGAAGCAGGGGATACTGGGCGCCAGCTTTGAATATCCCAACGGCGCGCGCGAAGCGATTGACGCGGCACTGAGCTTGCTTAAAGGCGGGAAAGTCAACAAAGAGATCATGCTTAAATCCCGAGTATTCACCCCCGACAATGTGGACCGGGGCGGGGAATGGCTGGCGGACTAAAAAATAAACTGAAATTAGCAACAATTAAGAATCTACCTGAATTGTAAATCGTCATTAAGGGGGCCGGAATGAATAGAGGACAGATAGTGGGATTAGGAGTGGGATTGGCAATGCTGATGGCGGTTGGTGAAGCTAACGCAAAAGCATGGCCTATACCGTTGGGTGTCGGCACAGAGGCGAATCCCTACCAGATTACCCAGATTGGGCACCTGGGATGGATGAACTCCACGGTAGCTTCGTCCAGCGGCAAGTATTACACCGTGCAGAACGATATCGATGCGTCAGAAACGGTAGGTTGGCACAGTGGGGCTGGATTCGCTCCGATCGGGACGACTCTCGATGCGCGATTCCTGGGTGTTTTCAACGGCAACGGCAAGGTAATTCGTAATCTGACGATCAATCAGACAAATTTAAATTGTGTGGGGCTTTTTGGATGTTTGGGTAGCGGGGGAGTGGTGAAAGCTATTGGCCTGATCGGGAATTCGACAACGGGGAGCAATTATGTTGGAGGCGTGGTGGGCTTTTCCTGGCACGGCACCGTGAGCGGTTGTTATGTGACCGGCCCGGTGACGGGACGGGACGGTGTCGGCGGCCTCATCGGAGAAAGCGACTATACCACGGTGACCGGGTGTTATGCGATGGGTGAGGTAACCGGAAACAGCACGGTTGGCGGACTCGTAGGCTTATCCTATCAAGGCACGGTGAGCCGGTCTTACGCGACGGGCCGGGTGATTGGAAACAGCACGGTTGGCGGTTTCGCTGGACATAACACTGGCGGCACCGTATGTAACAATTCCTACTGGGATACGAATACCTCCCGGCAGGCGTCCTCGGCCTATGGCACGGGGAAATCCACGACCCAGATGAAACATCAGACGACCTTCTCAGGGTGGGATTTCATAAACGTGTGGCGGATGGTCGAGAACATGGCGTACCCCTCTCTCCGGTGGCAACCGTGCGGTCCAGATAATGATTTTGATGGGAATAGTGCCAGCGAATTAACGGTCTTCGATACCCAGGGAGGCAATTGGTATATCAAGTCCATTTCCGGCACGGTCGTTGTATGGGCCAATCAATGGGGTTGGAGCACGGCGAAGCCGGTACCGGGCGATTATGATGGGGATGGCAAGTTCGATCTATCCGTGTTCGATACCCAAGGCGGCAATTGGTATATTAAGTCAGTGTCCGGTAATTCCATCGCCTGGGCGTGCCAGTGGGGTTGGAGCACGGCGAAGCCGGTGCCGGGCGATTATGATGGGGATGGCAAGTTCGATCTGGCGGTCTTTGATACTCAGGGGGGGAATTGGTACATCAAGAGCCTAACCGGTCACGGCATTGCCTGGGCGGAACAATGGGGCTGGAGCACGGCCAAACCGATATCAGGCGATTTTGACGGAGATGGCAAATACGATCTGGCGCTGTACGATACGACATCCTGCCTCTGGTATATCAAGAGCCTCGACGGGCGCGTTCTGGCCTGGGCCTTGCCATGGGGCTTTCCCAGCGGTCTGGCCCCAACGCTGGGCGACTGAAGATAAAAAAATGGCGGGTAACGGGATCGACCTCTTGCTCCAGTTTGAAAAAGCTGGAGCTTTGCCACTTAGTAATTTGGCAATACCCGCTTTGAGAAAAACGAAACGCGCTGCAGAGCCCAGTCGGCAAAATCATTAGACACCCAAATGGGTGTTTACCCCCAACAATGGGGACGGCTGTGGCGAATTTCTGGCTGACGGAATTTGCTCTTTTGGTCCCATTTTTAACGCAAAAATATCGCGCTTGTATTTTGAGCTCGGTTCTGTCACTTTCCTAATCAAGATAGTGTCGTTGAGCAAGTTCGCCCGGGCGAATTCGCCACCCTCCGCAACCAACAAAATTAAGGAGACGGCTATGAAAAAAAGGATGCTGGTGGGCCTGGTGCTGGGGATGGCAATGCTGCTGGTGTTAAGTGCGGCGTTTGCGCAAACGCCGGTTGTGCCGGCGGGCAGCGGCACGGAAGGTAATCCCTATCAGATTTCCCAACTGGGGCATCTGGTGTGGATGAGCACCACGGTTGCTTCCTCCAGTGGCACGTATTACACGGTGCAGAACGATATTGATGCGTCGGAGACGACCAATTGGTATAGCGGGGATGGATTCTTTCCGATCGGAAACCCCTTCATCCCGTTTCTGGGTATCTTCAACGGCAATGGCAAAGTCATTCGCAATCTGAACATTAATCTTCCTGCACAGTCTTACGTGGGGCTCTTTGGATATGTGGGGCGGGGCGGTGTTGTGCAGGATATGGGGTTAATAGGAGGGGCGGTGAGAGGCGATTGGTATGTGGGAGGTTTGATCGGATATAATTGGGGCAAGGTGAGTCGGTGTTACACGCGGGGTCCGGTATCCGGAACCGGATGCGTGGGTGGTCTCGCGGGTTATCACAATGCCGACACCGTGAGTGTGTGTTATGCCATGGGCACCATAACCGGTAACGGGGATGCTGTGGGGGGACTGATCGGGGGTAATGAAGCAACGGTGATCGGGTGTCACGCCACGGGCCCGGTGACGGGGATGGGGGTTCACTATAATATTGGCGGTCTCGTAGGCATAAACCACGGAAACCTGCTCGATTCCTACGCAACCGGCTCAGTGATCGGGAGCGGCAACTGTGTAGGCGGACTCACAGGCGGCAACTATTTATCGGTGAGCGGTTGCTATGCAATAGGTTCGGTGACGGGCAGCGGTAATGTGGGAGGCCTTGTTGGGGTCAATCAAAGTCAAATCAGCGATTGTTTCTCGACGGGAAGGGTGGTGGGAACCAACTTCTTTGGAGGGCTGGTGGGTGCAAATAATAACGGGGCCGTGAATCGGTGTTATGCGACCGGTGCCGTGATGGGCCACGATCCGGATACGATTGGCGGACTCGTGGGGGCTAACTTCGCCACGGTGAGTGATTCCTATTGGGATACGAATACCACGGACCAGACCCGTTCGAGTGGCGGCACTGGAAAAACCACACCCGAGATGAAACAGCAGGCAACTTTTGTCGGGTGGGATTTCACGAATATTTGGCGACTGGTCGAGAATGTGACCTATCCCCATTTACGGTGGCAAGGTTGTGTTCCGAATAATGATTTTGACGGGAATGGCGAGAGCGAACTGACGATCTTCGACACCCAGGGTGGCTATTGGTATATCCGGCCGGTTTCCAATCAGGTCGTCGCGTGGGCCAACCAATGGGGGTGGAGCACGGCGAAGCCGGTGCCGGGCGACTATGACGGAGATGGAAAATATGATCTGGCGGTCTTCGACACGGCGGGCGGTTATTGGTACATCAAGTCGATCTCCGGAAATGTCGTCACTTGGGCCAACCAGTGGGGCTGGAGTACGGCGAAGCCGGTGCCGGGAGATTATGACGGGGATGGGAAGTATGATCTGGCCGTCTTCGACACGGCGGGTGGCTATTGGTATATCAAATCCGCTTCCAACTCTCTCATCGCGTGGGCCGACCAATGGGGCTGGAGCACGGCGAAACCGGTGCCGGGCGACTATGACGGAGACGGGAAGTATGATCTGGCGGTTTTCGACACAGCGGGCGGATATTGGTACATCAAATCCGCTTCCAACTCTCTCATCGCGTGGGCCAACCAATGGGGCTGGAGTACGGCGAAACCGGTGCCGGGCGACTATGACGGAGACGGGAAGTATGATCTGGCGGTTTTCGACACAGCGGGCGGATATTGGTACATCAAGAGTCTCGATGGTCGAGTCATCACTTGGGCCAACCAATGGGGCTGGAGCACGGCCAAACCGGTTTCCGGCGACTTTGACGGGGACGGCAAATACGATTTGGCGGTGTATGACACAGTCACTTGTCGCTGGTATATCAAGAGCATCGACGGGCGTGTCATCGCCTGGGCCGTGCAGTGGGGCTTCCCCAGCGGGCTTGCTCCCGCGTTGGGGGATTGAAGACTAAAGACTAGCGGGTAACGGGGAATCGACCCCGGTTCAATTTTGAAAAAGCTGGCGCATTCAAGGAGTGGGCGCATTAGGTTCGATTCAAAACTGGAATGATGATGGCTGAATGGTGTGTCGACATTAAGGAGGCCGTTATGAAAAAAGGAATGGGGATGGCACTGGTGTTGGGGTGGGTAACGCTCATAACCGTTGGTGGGGTGAAGGCGCAGACGCCGGTCGTGCCCGCGGGCAGCGGCACGGAGGGGAATCCTTATCAAATTTCCCAGTTAGGGCATCTGGTCTGGATGGGTAACACGGTCGGTTCATCCAGCGGTAAATACTACACGGTGCAGGCCAACATCGATGCGGCGGCGACCGCAGGATGGAACAGCGGGTCTGGATTCGCACCGATCGGTATAATCAGCAACCGAATTTGGGGTATCGTCCATGGTAACGGAAAGGCGATTCGCAATCTGACGATCAATCGTCCAGGTCAGGATTGCGTGGGGCTTTTTGGATGCGTGGGGGGAGGCGGGGTGGTGAAAGATATGGGCCTTACCGGAGGGATCGTGGTGGGTGGCAATACGGTTGGCGTCCTCGTAGGATACAATGTCGGCACGGTAACCCGGTGCTATGCCACGGGCTCGGTAACGGGGAACAATGCGGTTGGGGGCCTCTTGGGAGAAAATGACGGCGTGGTGAGCAACTCCTATGCGACCGATACGGCAACAGGGAATCTCTGGAATGTGGGCGGCCTCGTGGGAGAAAACTACTATGGAAAGGTGAACGGGTGCTACGCGAGAGGCGCGGTAACGGGGAACTTTGTAGTCGGTGGTCTCGTCGGGCACACCTATTTTGGCACGGTGGTCAACTCCTACGCGACCGGCAGGGTGACGGGGAACCTTCGAGTGGGGGGGCTCGTGGGGTATAATCA
>Ga0118677_10008114_pt1 | contig 16972 bp, 14 predicted proteins | sample AliMusrvi5mmetaG_FD_86154 | JGI IMG/M metagenome (GOLD analysis project Ga0118677, IMG submission 86154) | reverse complement strand
GGGATAAATTCCCTGAAGTTTTCAAAAGCGGTCACCTTTGCAGGAGCAGTATACAAATTTTGGGACGCTGTACCCGACCCCGGTACACCTGTCATTTTTGCATGTTTATAGTTTGGATTGTAATGCCCAACATCAAGATGACAATTAATACATTGCAGATCAAGTTTTTCTGCATTTTTCTCATAATAGAGGTGTGCCGTGCCTCCCTCTTCGGAAAGTCCCTTGGAGAACAGATTCTGGTGGCACTTGATACACGATTCGTTATAAACAATTTTAACAGCATGCTCCAATAACCTTTTATTTTCCCAGTTAAACGATTTTTTATCCCTGAAATAATAGGCATAAAGATCGTGGAGCCCTGCTTGCGCCTTTACGAATAAATAGCGGTTATCCTCTTTGGGTGGCAAATGACAATCGACACAATGCACCCTGACACCACTTGGATTGTAAAAGTGGGGTGACTTTTTCCAGGAAGCATCTGCGTCGGGATGAATATGACACTTTTGGCAATATTCATCAGTTGAAGTAATTTGAACTGCCTTATTGCTGATAAACATCAGGATCGTGCAGACAATCAGACCAATAAAAAATACAAGCCACGACCACTGACTAAATTTGAGCTTTCGGATCATAACGGAAAATAAACTGGATAAAAAGAATTTTAATTCGCTTACAAGAAGTTTCAAATATAAAGAAAAAAGCGTTTGCCTACACGGTCCGCCAGCCCCATTTTTATTATAACTCAGGGCAAATTACCGAAGGTTATTTGGCAATGTAAAATTCATAGTCAAACCGGTCATGAATACTTTGAAGATCCGGGTAATTCGGGTTTGATTTGTAATCCCAACAAATTTACCGAACGCCAAAAAACCTAATGCAGCGGATGATTAAATGATTTACCTGAGCTCATGCCGTAGCTGGCAGAACACCCATTATAAACAAGAATTTTAGCTCTCTTTCTTCCTTGGTCCATAATTATTTGTAATTTTAGACTTTTGTAATCCTCATCTATAAAGAGTATTTGGATGATGGTTCCGATCAGGACAGCTGCGGCGGCAGGTGTGGGAATGAAATGAACAGAAAATAGAAAATATCAATTGAATCCAGGTGTACACTAATAAAGAAATTATATTCGGATGAAAAAGAAAAAAAACACGGTACTCTACGTCTCCATTTTGGGTATTGTTTTAATTATCCTTCTGATTGCAGGGAAAAAAGCCGGATGGTTTGGAAAGGAAATTGCATTAAAAGTGGCAGTTGAAAAGGTTCAAAAGAAAGATATTACCGAAATTATTACGGCTAACGGCAAGGTTGAACCGCCCCGATATTTACATTTCGGACCGGAACCGCAACGAGGCTGCCCTGAACAGCCAGAAAGCCCGGATGACGCAAGCCGAGGCTCAGCTGATTCAAAAAGAACTTAATTACAAAAGGTCCAAACAGCTTTTTGAAAAGAATACCATTGCAAAATCTGATTTCGAGACAGTTGAAGCTGACTATAAAGTCGCTGTTGCTGAAGTGCAGGCTGCACGCTATTCCACCAAAAGCGCAGAATCGAGTCTTAGCCAATCTCAGGAGAACCTCACCAAAACAAAGATTTACTCGCCCATTACCGGAACAGTTTCCAAACTCAATGTGGAAAAGGGGGAAAAGGTTGTCGGAACCAATCAGTTTGCCGGCACGGAGTTAATGAGCATTGCCGATCTGACCAAAATGGAGGTAAAGGTGGAAGTCAATGAGAATGATATCGTCAATGTCGAAAAATCGGATACTGCCATTATTCAGATTGATGCTTACCAGAAGCGGAAATTCCGGGGCATGGTCACCGAAATTGCCAGTTCAGCCAATGTTTCAGGGACTTCCACCGACCAGGTAACCAATTTCAACGTAAAAATACTCTTACTGGAGGAATCATACAAAGATCTGCTGATCAGTCAGCTCCATAAATACCCATTCCTTCCGGGGATGTCGGCGACAGTCGAGATCCGCACAAAGACCAGACACAACGTTTTCTCAATCCCTATTCAGGCAGTAACCACCCGCGCAAGTAATGGGAATTCAAAAAAAGTGAACAATGAGCCTGTCGCAGATGTTGAAGGGACAAACAAGAGTGCGGACAAAGTGGCATTGAAGGAACCGGAGCAATTTGAAGTCGTTTTCGTTAAACGGAAGGACCTGGCTCGCCAGGTGAAGGTAAAGACTGGTATTCAGGATAATACAAACATCGAAATTACCCAGGGGCTGAATTCAGATGATGAAATTATTGTTGCGCCTTACGGATTGATTTCCAAAACATTAAAAGACTCAACAGCAATTGAGGCGGTCAAAATCGATGATTTATATAAAGTAAAAAAGTAGATGTTTAAAATGGTCTTTGGTGGAATCAGATGGATCATCATCAGACTTTTAATGATCCCGGTCTATTTTTACAAATATGCCATTTCACCACTAACTCCGGCATCATGCCGCCATATTCCGAGCTGTTCGCAATATGCGCTTGAGGCCCTGAAGATCCACGGGCCAATTAAAGGACTTTATCTTGCCACCAGAAGATTATCAAAGTGTCATCCCTGGGGAACGCACGGCTATGATCCGGTGCCTCCTAAACGATGAGGGAGTGAGGGAGAGATGACGAGAGGGCGAGAGAGTGCAAATGAAGGAATGAAAGAATTAAGGAATTAAGAATGAAAAGATTTTTAGGATATCTGTTTATAGGAATATGGCTCTCGGGATGCTTTTCCGATGCTCCAAAATCAAAGCATAAAGTAATTTTTGTGAGCATTCTCCCATTGAAATATTTTGCGGATAAAATTGTTGGCAGCAATTATAAGGTTGAAGTTACCGTTCCCCCCGGAGCAGGTCCTGAAACGTATGCTCCCACCCCCAAACAAATGATGCTGCTGAGTGAGGCTCAGGCCTATTTTTCGATCGGATATTTAGGCTTTGAACAGGTCTGGCTTGAAAACTACCGTTCATCGAATCCCAATATCCAGATTTTTGCAACATCCAAAAGGATAGATTTGATCAAGGATGAGCATCAGGATGACCCGGAACACATCAAAGGTGTTGATCCGCACATCTGGTCCTCCCCAAAAACAGCCCGACTGATTGCGGAGAATATTTATAATGGAATGATGCAGATAGATCCGGAGAACGGGGATACCTATCTCAAAAATCTCAATTCGCTCTTGGTTGAAATTGCCAAAATTGATTCGACAGTTTCTAAATTAATGACCGGTGCCTCATCCAAAAAATTTATCATTTTTCACCCGGCATTGGGGTATTTCGCCCGCGATTATGGATTAGAACAGCTATCCATAGAATTTGAAGGTAAGGTTCCCTCCCCGAAACACCTGCAAACAATTATCGACGGTGCAAAATCGGGTAAGATCAAATATGTTCTGATACAAAAAGAGTTCGATAAAAGGAATGCCGAGATCATCGCACAGGAAACCGGCTGTCAAATCCTTCAGATCGATCCGCTTGATTACAACTGGCCCGGTCAGATCGTTGACATTGCAAGGAAACTTTCAGGAGCTCCCCAATAAACGTTTGATGATTTAATCATTAGTCTATATCAGGAATCTCACCGCTGTTTACGGACAAAATATCGTATTGCGAGAGGTAAATCTCTCCATTCAACCTTTCGACTTCATTGGGGTGATCGGACCGAACGGAGGGGGAAAAACTACCCTCCTAAAGGCGTTGCTCGGTTTAATACCTCCCATAGCCGGTGAAATAAAATTTGCAGAGGCCATGACCGGGGGAAGCGCTCACCGTATAGGATATCTGCCTCAAATCAGCAATATCGACCGCAAATTCCCGGTAACAGTCTTCGATGTAGTCCGTTCCGGCCTGATGTCGCGCAAGCGATTAATCGGGCGTTACAGCTCTGCAGAAAATGAACGCTCCAATAACCTGATGAACGAAATGGGAATTTTCGCCATTCGCCATAAAGCGATTGGAGAACTTTCAGGGGGGCAAATCCAGCGGGCGCTCTTATGCCGTGCATTGGTCAATGAGCCGAAACTGCTGATCCTCGATGAACCCAATACCTATGTGGATAACCGCTTTGAGCGGGAATTGTACGAAAAGCTCAAACTGTTAAATAATAAGCTGGCTATTCTTCTGGTTTCACACGATCTGGGTACCATTTCGACTTATGTCAAATCGTATGCCTGCGTTAACGGCTCATTGCATTACCATTCCGGAAATGCGGTGACCCCTGAACTGCTAAAATCATATGAATGTCCCATCCAGATCATTTCGCACGGCGATATTCCCCACACTGTTTTACATAAACATATATCCTGATGCAGAACCTGATTGCGCTGTTCAACTTTGAGTTCTTTCGGAATGCTTTTCTTGCTGCATTTATGGCAAGTTTAACCTGCGGAATAATAGGAACATATATCGTTTCACGCCGGATCGTATTTATCAGCGGAGGGATTACTCACGCCTCCTTTGGCGGGATTGGCATGGGATACTACTTTGGGATCGATCCCATCCTTGGAGCAGTTGGATTTGGCATTCTTTCGGCCCTTGGCATTGAACTCTTTACCAAGAGAGCCAACCTTCGTGAAGATTCAGCCATCGCGATGCTTTGGTCGCTGGGAATGGCGCTTGGGATAATTTTCATCTTTATCACTCCCGGCTACGCTCCTAATCTGATGAGCTATTTATTTGGCAATATCCTTACCGTCTCAAAAAACGACCTGCTCTTTCTCCTTTTTCTCTCGGTTTTTATCATTGGTTTCTTCCTGATTTTTTACCGGATGATTATCTTCGTTTCGTTTGATGAGGAATTTGCACTCACCAACAACGCCCCGGTCCGGCTCTTTAATTCACTGCTGATAAGTCTTGTGGCACTGACAATCGTGCTTAATATCAGAGTAGTAGGAATTATACTGGTCATGTCGTTGCTCACAATTCCACAGGCCATAGCCAATCTGTTTACCAAAAGATTTGACGTGATGATTTTCTATTCGATCGGATTCGGATTTTTGGGTTCTGTGATCGGCCTGGCCATCTCTTACCTTTATGATATTCCTTCCGGGGCAGCCATTATTTTTACCCTCGTTGTACTTTACGGTTTCATAAAAATTCTGTCACTCCTGCTGGGGAGAGCCAATCCGGGTACCGCAAGGATCAGGTGAAAGCGCTAACCCTAATAGCCTAATAGTCTAACAGCTTAACTTTCATGGCTTAGGATCCAGCCACATCGTTTTCAAGGTATGATCTTCATCATAATCTATGATGAGATTCCCGGCTGAAGAATCGATTAGCAGACTGTTCAGAGGTAAAAGCACAGGATTCACCATATTTTGAACTCCGGATATCACCTCAATCAAGGCATCACCATTATCGCATTGGGTAATCTTAAATCTTGCTCCATTTTCAATTTTCAGGTTGTTAAAGACCAGTGATTTGAAATCGCTGGTCTTTAAGGATATAATTCCGTCCTCATTTTTTAGGACCGCTATCCGCCCATACATATTAAACATCAATGGGTAGATCGTTGCAAACAGGGGATTTTCGTGATTAATAAACAGCTGAATCTGCTTTCCCGTAATTTCACAATTCTCTTTTTGCAGTAATTTCAAAACCGCCAGAAGCCCCTCGACTTTGGGATTACCATTGGCATTTTTCAATCGTTTAAGTTCCTGATATAGTACATTTTCTGTATTATTTACCCTATGAATACGGGAATTGAAAAGTACGGAGGAACTAAAATTCCAGGAACCTGTAAGAGTCAAACCCGTTTCACTTACTCCCGTGAATCCACACCTTGCATTTCTTAAATCCTCATTCTTCCATTGAATGTTGATCTCATTGCCGCTCCGGTCAAATTTTACCACATAAGCCAATGGCCGATCCTTAAGCAAAGAGTCGATTGGAACCGGCTTCATCCAGATTAGTTCGCCCTTCTGGGTAAATTGAGCCAGGAACAGACCTCTCTTTTCAGGTGAAGTGTGCAGTGACTTGCCACTCATTTCCAGATTCCCGCTAAATGATCCGGCAATATAAATTTCATCCTCGTTGACCTTTGTGATGGCAAATGCTTCGGCTTTTCCTTTCCCCTCAAATCTTCGTATCCATTGAAGTGTTTTCCCCGCTGAAAAGCAGGCTACAAAAGGATTATTCGATTTCTTTGCTGCAAAATAGCCGGTGATATACCCCCGTCCCTGCCGGTTGAAAATGAAGTCCTGACTTGCCCCGCCACGTCTGGCACCTAAATCATAGGCAAGTTTCCATATCTCACTCCCATTACTCAATTGCGAACCCAGGCCTGGCAATTCAATCAGTTGGGGAGTAAGTCCGGAAAGTTCAGGCATCAATATCCCAATTGGCGCCTTTTGGAACGTTGGATCAGCCAGGACATATTTACCATGTTTCCATAAATACCCATCTCCGTCCAAAGGCTCATCGAAGCAGACTGCAGCTGAAAAATATCCCGGGAACTGTATTCCGACCACCGGCAGTCGCAGCAAAGTCCTCGTTAACCAGGAGAATAGCGCGGCTTTGCCCCGGTCGTCCCCCGATTTGGAGGCTATAAGCTCCTCTGCGAAGAGTGGAGGTAATTCACCCACCTTCTTATTGGGCGAAAAATATTCAAACTCCTGCTGAACAAACTTTAACAGGAAGGCAGTAGCCTCTTCCTGTTTGAATTGAGACAAAACCGGATACAACTGCCGGAATAAATCCTCCTTTAATGTGTTGGATACCGGAGCTCTAAAATAAACAGCGGGATCAGTTATTGGATATTCCTTCAAAAACCGGATTTCGTCAGGATTAAACCTCAAGGCAAACTGATACTTTTGCTTTCCCCAGGACATTCCATACTTTTGAATCGTTAATTTTCCCCGAAAATTGAGTGATCTGGAAAATCTGAGATCCAGAATCCCCCGGTTATCGGGGAACGGATTTGGACAGGCTACCAACAACCTGCTTTTCATTGGACGATCGAGATAAAAGCGCTGCTGACCAATTCTGACCGATTGTATTGCATAAATGGCATTGTCACAAGGGAATAATATTGCCGTAGTACTTTGATTAAAAGCCAGTCTCACATCAAATCCCGACCGGATCAGCAGAGCCCAGGTCATCTGATCGGCGCTTAAACGGCTGTCAGGAAAAATGCAGGCAGAGGTCGCCTTAACCAACAGGAAATAACCCCAGTCGCCGAGACCTAACAAATCCCGATAGTCCATCAGCTGATCCACAAGATGGTAACTATTTGAGCGTGAGAAAGCATCCCAAAATCCGGCGATAGAATCTTCCGAAACTGACGCGGTGGTTGACAGGGCCAGCAATTTATCGTAACGAATCGCAATCTTCTGGCCATAAAACAGGAAGTTTCCCCTTAGTCCATTAAAAGAATCAGATTCCGGTTTTCTTATCCGGGGAATCATCCTTAGATAATCCTCTCCGGGATCCGGGAGGCCCACTACTCCGCTATAAGCGAGCGAAACAGGGGATGAACTATCAAGGCTTGAATTATCGAAAGAGGGCTGATTAAACAAAATCCGCTGCGATTCCTCCGAGAGTGAGGGTAAAATGGAATAATCATGCCAGGTCTCCCTGAGCATTTCAGAGAATTTCTCATCCCTGATTCTGGCATACTTATAAAAATCGGCCAGTGTAACCAATTTATCGGGAAGATGTCCTGCAAAATAATCTCCAGTGTGAGTCTGACCTGTGATGTTGGATATCTTTTGAGGATTACCAAATGAGATCGAGGCTAATCCAACGATCAATCCAATCAGGGTAAAACGAACTTTCAGAAACACCGGACCTATCCCTATTTTATTCAGTTTAATCACGCAGTAAAATTGAGTTTAATAAGATCCCTTAATTCATTCTCCCGGGAAACAGGATATTCTGCAAATTACTAATGCTCAAATTTACAGATAATAAGCATCGTTCACGAGATGTAAGGCAACTATTTTTGCCCGATGAAACGGAACATTTACGGCTATTTTAAACTGACGTGGGTGTAATCGACCCGTTGATAAGCATAGGTTGTGGCAATGGCATCAAGTATTTGAATTACTTCATTCACTTCAACAGCCTGTAATAACTGGATCCGAAAATCCCGGAAGTCGGTCAATCCGGGAAAATAACGGGCAAAATGGCGCCTCATTTCAAGGATTGCGCCACGAGGTTCAGGTTTCCATGAGATGGATTGAAAAAGCTGCTCCTTGATACTCTCAATAACCTCGGGGACCAGCGGCGGAGGAAGAAGCTCTCCTGTTTCCAGATAATGTCTGATATCGCGAAAGATCCATGGGCGTCCGATGGCACCGCGACCAATCATTAGTCCGTCAACTCCTGATTGTTCAGCGAACGCTTTTGCCTTCTCCGGACTGCTGATATCCCCGTTCCCGATTATCGGAATGTGCATTCTTGGATTCGCTTTAACATCGCCAATCAGGGTCCAGTCGGCCTCGCCAGAAAAAAGCTGACTGCGTGTCCGGCCATGTATTGTGAGCGCCTGTATCCCAATATCCTGAAGCCTTTCTGCGATATCGACTATCGCCATGTCGGACGGGTCCCAGCCGAGCCTGGTTTTGGCGGTAACCGGAAGGTTAACAGCTCTGACCACCTCTTCCGCCATTTTGACCATCTTGGGAATATCACGGAGAAGACCTGCTCCCGCCCCTTTACCCGCAATTTTTTTCATCGGGCACCCAAAATTAATATCGATATAATCAGGATTAGCCTCTTCAGCAACCTTCGCTGCAAGGATCATTGAATCAATGTTTGAACCGTAAATCTGAATAGCGATGGGCCGGTCGAAATCGAATATGGTCATTTTTCGTTTTGTGGCCTCCATTTCACGTTTGACCGCCTCTGCAGAGATGAACTCGGTGGACATCACGTCTGCACCGAATTTTTTGCACAAATACCGGAAGGACTTGTAAGTCACATCTTCCATGGGGGCCAGAAAAAGCGGTAGAGTTCCCAATTCCAGGTTTCCAATTTTCATGAGGGTTTCACCAGAAAATATATAAGTAATTCAAATAATTAAGTGACAAAGATAACCAATAGCCATCATTTCAAAAATCAGCAACGGAACTGCTACTTTAAAGAGGATTATTAACTTTACAAAAAATTAAAACAGATGTTCCGACAGACACTTCGAGAATCCAAACCTTCAGTACAGCTCCTGTTTTCCGCACTTGTTCTGATAATCTGTGGTTTTGTGGTAACTTCACTGGGAGTAGCACTTGGCTGGGTAATTTATGGGGTCAACCTGAACGAAATTGAGCATATGATGCAGGATTTCTCAAATCCTGAAAATATATCGATCCTGAAGTTTTTTCAGACCGTCCAGGCGATAGGTGTATTCATAATCCCCCCATTTATTATTGCCTGGATGCTCAGTGACAAGCCAATGAGCTATTTACAAATCAATAAAAAACCTAATATTCAAGGCGTTATCATTGTTTTTGCCATTATTATATTTGCAAATCCACTGATTAACTGGCTGAATGAGATTAATGCCAAATTAAGTCTTCCTGAATGGCTGAATTCCGTACAGGTCTGGATGAAGAATTCTGAGGACCAAGCCAATAAAATTACGGAAGCATTCCTGTCAACAAACTCCATTGCATCCGTCATAAAGAATGTCATCATGATTGGGATCCTGCCAGCCATTGGGGAGGAGTTGGTCTTCAGGGGTGTTGTTCAGAAATTATTTAAAAAGATGTATGGGAATGCACATGCAGCCATCTGGATTTCAGCCGCCTTATTCAGTGCCTTACATCTTCAGTTTTTCGGTTTTCTCCCAAGGATGGTCTTAGGAGCGATGTTTGGCTACATGCTTGAATGGAGCGGAACATTATGGCTTCCGATAATTGCCCATTTTGTCAACAACACAACAGCCGTAATTGCATATTACCTGGCTCATAAAGGAGTTATAGGCAATGAACTCGATAAGACCAGAACCTTGGCCGACGGAAGTTTTTACCTGGTTGTTGTCAGTGGCGTTTATCTGTACGTATTTTTCAGGGTGCTTTACCTCAGAGCAGATACTAAATTGGAGGTTTTGGAATAGGGGCAGAAATTTGAAATTATTTTGTAGAGACGCACAGCTGTGCGTCTCTACAAAATAATTATTGCAATGTGGTCCTGGTCCATGCCGATTTGCGGCCCAGCATCCTGATACCAGCAACAAAACCTTTAAGCTGAAGAACATCCTTCCCTTCGAGCCACACAAAACAGTCATAGGTTTTGCCCGATTTTGGATCATAAATCATTCCACCGGCCCACTCTTTATCCCCAGGATTATAAACCAATCCGTTTAATATCTGCAAGTTAAGTAGAGATCGACTTTTCAGTTTCGGATCAGGATTATTGTCATCTTTTTCAGGTTCCCCATTGATATATTTTTCCGGAATAAGATAGACGATTGTCCCAATGTATTTTCCATCCTTTTTTTCCACTTTTATTTTGGAAGTTTTGATATCATTCCACCAGATTCCGGTAATATCATCAGCGTTTTGTGCGTTCAGGTCAATTGACGACGCTCCAACAATTAGAAAAATAAACAGAATTAGCCTCATTTTTTGAGAATCTTTTTAAGATTTTTAATATACATACTATGGGGGTAAAGACGATGGGTCTGGGAATCACCCAATTTCTTCAATCCTAACTGGGTGGATTTTAAACTGACTGAACTCAAAGGTATACCCTGAATGTGATCGAGTACTGGTTTCAATAATGTTTCATTTGGATCCCCAAAGGGCATAAGATTAGTAATATCCTCCTCAATGGAATAATCGGGGGTCAATCCGTTTCTGAAATTTGTAACGCCTTGTGAATTAGCAATTCTAACAATAATAGGCTGCATCACATAGGGATCTTTGGGATTTACAGTTCCGTTGGTCTCCCAATCCTGAATGGTGACAGAGGCTACGTATTTTCCTACGGTGTTGGACCCGACCTTAAATACATTCATATAAGGCGTAAGTCCATTGATTAGAAGCTCACTGGCTGAGGCGGTTCCATCAGTCATGATAACATACAAATTACTTAAACTCAAAGTATTAATAGGGGTAGCTGACGTTGTTGTGGTTGCTGCGATTTCGGAAACAAAATTACTGGATAAAGATGTCGGGTCAGTGCTTTGATAGTAAGCCTGCACTAATGGATTATACTGTTCCGTAAAGAAAACTTTGGAAGTTGCTGTCCCATAAATCATACTGGCCAGGTAGGTTGCGGTTTGTACCGATCCGCCGCCATTGTATCGTAAATCTATGATAAGCTTATCGATTGCTGCACTTTTAAAATTCTGAAAGACCTGGTTCAACTGAAGGTCGAAGTCTGAATTAAAACCATTATAAACCAAATAACCAACTTTAAAATTACCCACCGTCATTACAGTATCCATCAGGATTGGATTTTCCTGCATGGTCACCGCAGTCATGGTCAGGGTTTTGCCATTCAAAGAAACAGTATTATTTGAAATGGAGGCCATTGAAAGGGTATAGGTAGTCGGATTCTTCAACAGGAACTGATCCCAGTTAGATAAAGTAAGCTGCGTCCCGTTAACTTTCAAAAACAAATCTCCCCGCTTTAGCCCGGCCTTTTCAGCCGGAGACCCGGCGAAGACATACTTTACAATTATGACTACATTATTTGAAGTGCCCAATTGTGCATACCAGAAATCATAACCCATTGTTTGGGAAATCCCCGCAATCCAGTTTGAAATGGTCGTTGAATCATTAACCAGAAACGACCATTTATCAACGGTTTTGTATTGGTATAACAGGCTCGTAAAGAAGGCTTGCGGATCGTTATACGAATTTAAATAGGCATTGAGCGTATCGGCATTATTATATTTTGTCGCTGTAAGATTGGGAATCGAATCCTCCCATAAGTAGTAGGTCTGTAACCCCGTATAAATGAAGCGATTTACGATAGATGTATCTTTAATGACCACGTTGGTTGGCACCTTGGTAGACACGTTATCTTTCTTGCAGTTAAATAACAGTGCAAAAATTAGAATTATACCACCAAATCTGATCAAATCGTTGAGCGTAATTTTCATAACTTATCCAATTTAAGTAATCTTTAATACTGGCCAAATTCATTCCTCAATAATACAAAAGAATAAACGTTATGATACGTATTGGGTTCGATCCGTTGAGTTAATAAATATTAATTTTCCTTATCGCCGGCTCCGGAGGGAGTCTCTGATCCTGAATACTGCTCTGAATCAGTTTTATTCTCAGCAAGTTTCTCTTCGAAGAATTTTCTGTAAAATATTAGTATTAAAGTGATTCCCACGGTAATGGAAGAGTCTGCAAGATTAAAAACAGGGCGAAAAAAAATAAAATCATCACCTCCGACAAAAGGAAGCCAATGAGGATAATGACCTGAAATTAGGGGGAAATAAAACATATCGACAACCCGCCCTTGTAGAAACGATGAATAGCCGCCTCCTGCAGGAAATATTGATGCGACATGGCCATAGCTTTCGTTAAAAATTAAGCCGTAAAAAGCACTGTCCAGGATATTTCCGATAGCTCCGGCCAAGATCAGGGAGAAGCAGGCAATCAGGCCAAAAGGGACTTCTCTTTTCCACAATTTGGTGATATACCAGCCAATGGCACCAATTGCAATCAGACGAAAAATGCTTAGGAAATATTTGCCGATATTGTTTCCAAACTCGAGACCGAATGCCATTCCATTGTTCTCCACAAAATGAATGATAAACCAGTTTTTCGCAATAACGATCTCATCCCCTAGCATCATATTTGTTTTTATCCAGATCTTAAGTGTCTGATCTAAAAACAGAATAAGCACAACAATTAAAATTGACTTTACCTTCGAACTCATAAATGAAATGATTGACCTTATCAGAATAAAAAAAATCGGGGCAAAATTAACCACCCCGAACTTTATAAGTAAACCTCTGTTAAAATTAAGAAACCGGTTCGATCAACGCTGATTATTCTTGGCGTCGATCGAGAGGGTTGCATGAGGTACTGCTCTGAGTCGTTCCTTAGAAATGAGCACTCCGGTTTCCCGACAGATTCCATAAGTCTTATTTTCGATACGAACCAGGGCCGCTTCCAGATATTGAATGAACTTAAGCTGTCGTTGAGCCAGCTTTCCAGCCTCCTCTTTTGACAGGGTCGCTGCTCCCTCTTCCAATACCTTAAACGTCGGAGAAGTATCTTCCGTATCGTTTCCATCACCATGGGTAATGGCATTTTTGTAAAGCTGATAATCCTGGCGGGCCGTGGAAAGCTTATCTAGAATTAACTCTTTGAACTCCTGGAGTTCTTCATCTGAATATCTCGTTTTCTCACTCATTGTTTTGCGGTTTGATGTAAAAATACTATATTTAGGTTCCATTTATACCAACTGCGAAAATATATTCTTATGGGCAAATAACAAACCTTATTGAATTTCTTTTTCTACGTCAATAAAAGTCTCAATTCCCTTTTCAATTTCAACCAGTTTACCTGTTCCAACGGTCAATTGGTCAACTAATTCCACTCTTAAGGCAAGCGTTTGATTTCCAATATATTCGCGATACTTATCCATCGCTTCATTAAGTTCCGGATGACGTACAATCCGAAGAATTATTTTATCAGTCACTTCAAAATCGCTCTCTTTACGAAGGTTTTGAATACGATTTACAAACTCTCTGGCAATTCCCTCAAGTCGTAATTCAGGGGTAACATTGATATCCAGCGCGACTGTGATTGCACCTTCACTGGCAACCTGCAACCCCGGAATATCTTCTGAGTAGATCTCCACATCTTCCAGTGCAAGGGACACCTTTTCACCCCCGATCGTTGCATCAAAGTTGCCGGTGCGTTCAAAATTGGTAATCTCGCCCTGACTCATCCCAGCGATCAGGAGTGAAACTGCTTTCATGAGCTTTCCGTATTTTGGCCCTAATGTTTTAAAGTTGGCTTTAATTCTCTTCTTGATTACCCCTTCATTATCTTTCAGATATTCAACCACTTTCACATTCACCTCGGTAAGGATAATACTTTCGACGGCCTCGAACTGTCTGCGGAATTTCTCGCTAAGAACAGGAACAATAATCTTGGCTAAAGGTTGACGAACTTTAAGCTTTTCTTTTCTCCGCAATCCGAGAATCATAGAGGATACTTTTTGGGCAATATCCATTTGCTCTTCCAGTTCCTTATTAATTAACGTTTCATCTGTCTTAGGAAACGAAGTCAGGTGGATTGAATTATCCGGCTCAAGGCCGCTGATCCGGTTTAAATCGCAGTAAAGCTGATCAGTATAGAATGGCGCAATCGGAGCTGCCAGTTTTGCCACTGTTTCAAGACAGGTATAAAGTGTCTGATAAGCAGAAATTTTATCGGTATCATATTCACCACCCCAGAAACGTTTACGGCTTAAACGGACATACCAGTTTGACAGATTTTCACTTACAAATTCCGAAATAGCTCTTCCTGCCCGTGTGGGTTCATAGTTTTCGTAATCGTCCGTTACATTTTTGATCAGGGTGTTCAGTAAAGATAAGATCCACTGGTCAAGTTCCGGACGTAATTGGTTCAACAGAGGTTCTTCACTAAATGTAAACTTATCCACATTGGCATACAATGCGAAGAAATTATAGGTATTGTATAACGTTCCGAAAAATTTCCGCCTGACCTCTTCAACTCCTGCAATATCAAATTTGAGGTTATCCCAAGGTTGGGAATTGGTGATCATATACCAACGCAATGGATCAGACCCGTATTTATTGATTGTTTCAAAGGGATCGATCCCGTTGCCGAGCCGCTTTGACATTTTATTTCCCTGTGCGTCGAGAACCAGTCCGTTGGAGATAATATTTTTAAACGCAACAGAGCCCTTTACCATTGTTGCGATGGCATGAAGCGTAAAGAACCAGCCTCGTGTCTGGTCTACCCCCTCGGCAATAAAATCTGCCGGGAAAGAGAAGGAAGCCCCATCCCCAAACGGATAGTGAGCCTGGGCAAAAGGCATTGCCCCCGAATCAAACCAGACGTCGATCAGGTCACTTTCGCGGACCATCTTTGCCCCCTTAGGTGAAACAAGGATAATTTCATCAACATACGGGCGGTGGAAATCAATTTTCTCGTAATTTAATTTGGAAAAATCACCCACCTTAAAATCCTTAAACGGATTTGATTCCATCAATCCTGCCTCCACCGATTTATTGATTTCGGTTATCAGCTCTTCAGCTGAACCAATGCAGATCTCCTCAGAGCGATCTTCGGTACGCCAGATAGGTAGCGGGGTTCCCCAATATCTTGATCGGGAAAGATTCCAGTCAACCAGATTCTCCAGCCAGTTTCCAAAACGACCCGTACCTGTGGACTGTGGCTTCCAATTAATTGTTTTATTCAGTTCAATCATCTGATTCCGAACGGCGGTGGTTTTGATAAACCAGGAGTCAAGGGGATAGTATAAAACAGGTTTATCTGTTCTCCAGCAATGTGGATAGCTGTGAACATGCTTTTCAACTTTAAAAGCCCGGTTCTCCTGTTTTAACATGACCGAAAGATCGATATCAAGGGTTGAATCGGTTTCTGTCAATGTATCATCATATTCGTTTTTTACATATCGACCCGCATATTCACTATATAGCTGAACATTGATATGATTTGAAACAAATTCGGCCGAGAGGTCCTCAATTCGAAAGAAACGTCCCCGACGGTCCACCATCGGGTGCTCTTTCCCTTCCTGATCCAAAAGCATAAGCGGGACAATTCCGTTATGTTTGGCCACCCGGTCATCATCGGCACCAAAGGTTGGGGCGATATGTACAATTCCGGTTCCATCTTCGGTGGTTACAAAATCACCTGCTATTACCCTAAAAGCATCGCCTGAAGGTTTAACCCAGGGGATTAGCTGCTCGTAATTAATGCCGACCAGATTCTGTCCGGTATATTCAGCCAATACCCGGAAAGGGATACTTTTCCCGTCGCCTTTATAATCCTCGAAGAGCAGTTCCTCGTTCTTCTCAGGGAAGTAGTTCCGAAGCAACTCTTTGGCTAAAATGACGGTTACCGGCTCGGAGGTATAAGGATTGAATGTTTTTACTTTTACATACCGGATATGGCTACCGACAGCCAGGGCGGTATTTGACGGCAATGTCCACGGAGTGGTGGTCCAGGCAAGAATGAAAAGATCGGTATCCACATCTTTAAAAAGAGGGTCTGATTTTTCATTTTTAAGGACCTTAAACTGGGCGATACAGGTGGTATCCTTCACATCGCGGTAACAACCTGGCTGATTGAGTTCGTGTGAACTTAATCCGGTACCGGCAGCGGGGGAGTAGGGCTGAATACTGTATCCTTTATAAAGCAGATTTTTTTTATAGAGATCTTTCAGAAGCCACCATAGGGTTTCGATATAGCGGCTGTCATAGGTGATATATGGGTCGTCCATATTGACCCAATAACCCATCAGGTGAGTAAGCTCTTCCCACTTGTCGGTATATTTCATAACCTCCTTGCGGCAGGCGGCATTATAATCGGCAACAGAGATAGTTTTGCCGATATTCTCCTTGGTAATTCCCAGCATCTTTTCAACGGCAAGCTCTACCGGGAGACCGTGGGTATCCCATCCGGCTTTACGCTTCACCAAAAATCCCTGCTGAGTTTTATACCTGCAGAAAATATCTTTGATTGCGCGTGATACCACATGATGAATCCCCGGTAATCCGTTTGCAGATGGGGGGCCTTCATAAAATACAAAAGTGGGTCTTCCGGCACGTGTCGAAATGGATTGATGAAACGTGTCATTCTCCTCCCAATATTTGAGGATATCGCGGTTAATTTTCGAAAGATCAAACTCTTTGTATTCCCTGAATTTCTTACTCATAGCTCTATAAATACTCCCTTAAAAAAGAGTACAAATATAGGAATTATTTCAATCGTTAAACGGGCATTTAGTATTACCAATTGGATACATAAATTGAACCTTTTTTTAACATTTATGGAAAGAT
>Ga0118677_10007220_pt2 | contig 16977 bp, 16 predicted proteins | sample AliMusrvi5mmetaG_FD_86154 | JGI IMG/M metagenome (GOLD analysis project Ga0118677, IMG submission 86154) | reverse complement strand
CGTCTGATTTCCATCGGATAAAAAAACCGCAATCCCTTGTAGAATATGGAAAAAAATGGTGAGTGCTACAGGCTTCCAGCCTGTGAGGGAAGACGGCGCGTCCCGCCTGTCCGCCACTGAAACGACAGGCTGGAAGCCCGTCGGCCAAGACAGGTGGGACACCTGTCCTCCTGTTAAATGGACACTATTGCGCGGGACGCCTATCCTCCTGCTAAACCGACGAGATTGAGCATCACGCCGCGTCCTGGTCAATGCGTTTGCGGCGGATGCTGGGCGGGCGTTCGCCGAGCACGACCTGGCGGTTGATGGTGACGATCTCGATGTCATCGCGGGACGGGATGTCGAACATGATTTCGAGCATGAGGCGTTCGAAGATCGAGCGCAGGGCGCGGGCACCGGTGCCGCGGCGGACGGCTTCCTCGGCCATGGCGCGCAGGGCGTCGCGGGTGACGCGGAGGGTCACTCCGTTCATTGCGAGTTGTTTGCGGTATTGTTTGACCAAGGCGTTTTTCGGCTCGGTGAGGATGGCCATCAATTCGTCTTCGGAGAGTTTGCGCAATGACGAGATGACGGGCAGACGGCCGATGAATTCCGGGATGAGTCCGAAATGCAGCAGATCCTCGGGTTGTACGCGGTCGAGGATGTTGACGGTTGGATCGTCGAGGGTGTTGCTGTTGGATCCGGCGTGGAAACCGAGGGTGTTGCTGCCGAGGCGGCGGCGGACGAGTTCCTCGAGGCCGATGAACGCGCCGCCGACGATGAAGAGGATCTTCTCGGTATTGACCTGGATGTATTCCTGCTGCGGGTGCTTGCGGCCGCCCTGCGGCGGGACGTTGCACACCGTGCCTTCGAGGATCTTGAGCAACGCCTGTTGCACGCCCTCTCCCGAAACATCGCGGGTGATGGAAACATTCTCGGTCTTGCGGCCGATCTTGTCGATCTCATCCACATAGATGATGCCACGTTCGGCGCGGGCGACATCGAAATCCGCGGCTTGGAGCAGGCGCAGGATGATGTTTTCCACATCCTCGCCGACGTAGCCGGCTTCGGTCAGGGTGGTGGCGTCCACGATGCAGAATGGCACGTCGAGCACGCGGGCCAGGGTGCGGGCGAGCAGGGTTTTGCCGGAACCGGTGGGTCCTAACAGCAATACGTTGGACTTCTCGATTTCCACATCCTTGAACTCGTCGTCGAGTTTGGCCTGGTCCTGGCGGAGGCGCTGATAGTGGTTGTACACGGCCACCGAGAGGACCTTCTTGGCGTTTTCCTGGCCGACGACGAATTCGTTGAGCTGGGCGAGCATGGCCGCCGGGGAGGGGATTTTGAAGCCCGGTTTTTCGGCGGAGGTTTTGCCTTTCGATGGGGCGGTGCCGAGTTCCTTTTCCAGGATATTGGAGCAGACGTCGATGCACTCGTTGCAGATATAGACGCCGGGGCCGGCGATCAGTTTTTTGACCTCCGAGTGGCTCTTGCCGCAGAATGAGCACATCGTCAGATTGGAAGCGCGGGCCATGGGAATTTGGTACTATGGATTTAGTAGATGGATGAAACCGGTTCAGTCCCCGGCGGGTGCGGGTTCGGGCATGGCGGCTGCGGGTTTCGGTTCGGCCAGCGCGGCGACGGCATCGGGGAGTTGCTTGCGGCTTTCGAGGACCTTGTCCACCAGCCCGTAGGCGACGGATTCCTCGGCGGTCATGTAGTTGTCGCGGTCCGAATCATGTTCGACTTGTTCGATGGATTTGCCGGTATGTTTGGCGAGGATGCCGTTGAGGCGTTTTTTCAGGTTGAACATGAAGCTGATGGTGCGCTCGACATCGGATGCGGAGCCTTGGGCGCCGCCGGACACCTGGTGGATCATGACGTGCGAGTTGGGCAAGCAGAAACGTTTGCCGTGGGTGCCCGCAGTGAGGAGGATCGAACCCATGGAGGCGGCGATGCCGATGCAATACGTATTCACACCGCAGGTGAGGAATTGCATCGTGTCATAGATGGCCAGCCCGGCGGTGACCGAGCCGCCCGGCGAGTTGATATAAATATGGATGTCCTTTTTCGGGTCCTGCATCTGCAGGAACAGGAGCTGCGCGATCACCGAGTTCGCCACGAAATCGTCGATGGGCGTGCCGATGAAGATGATGCGGTCCTTGAGGAGGCGCGAGTAGATATCGAACGAACGTTCGCCGCGGCCATCCTGTTCGATGACGATGGGGACATAGTAATTGTTGCGCGGGACGGGGGAAATCATGGATGGATGGTTCATGTCAGTCTTCGGTGACGGGTGTTGCCGTTGATTCCTGAACGTTCGCGTGCCCGACCAGGAAGTCAATGGTCTTGCCGATGACAATCGAGTTGCGGATGGCCGGCAGACGACCGCCGCGTTGCATGTCCCGGACAAATTTTTTCGGGGCCACCTTGCGGGATTGGGCGATTTGGGCGAGGTGGTTGAGCAACTCGGTGTCGGTGGCGGTGATGTTTTCCAGGCGGGCGATTTCCTGGAGGATGAAGTTGGTGCGCAGGCTGGAAACCGCCTGCTGGCCGGCGCTGGCGAAAATTTCGTTTTGTTGGGCTTCGATTTCCACTTCGCTCATGCCGGCTTGCACGCCGCGGCGGACCATGGCGTCGGCCTGGCTTTGGGTTTCCTGGGTGACCAGTTCGTCGGGCAGGTCGAAATCGACCATGGAATTGAAGTGGGCGACGATTTGATTGACCTTCATGTCGCCGATTTTGCGCTGCCGCTCGATTTGCATGTTGTCGCGGATGATGTCGGTGATTTCCGTGAGGGATTTGCCCGGGGCGAGGCGGGCGGCGAGATCGTCATCGAGGTCCGGCAGGATGGATTGTTTGAGTTCCTTGAGGGTGGTGGTGAAGACCATCTCGCGGTTTTGCAGGTCGGCCACCAGGAAATCCGCAGGCTGTGTGAGGATGATCTCACGGGTTTCACCGGGGTTCATGCCCACCACTGCCTCGGAAAACCCGGGAAGGAACGCGTTTTCATCCAGCCGCACCCAAAACCCCTCACGACCGGAAAGATGACCGGCGGGCTTGCCGAGGAATTCCTCGACGGGTTTGCCATCGACGGTCGATGAGTAGTCGATCACCACCAAATCTCCCATGGCGGCGGGGCGGCCTTCGATGTCGTTGAACTCGGTGAAACGCTCCCGCAACCCGTTGAGTTGGGCCTGGAGATCCTCGTCGGGCACGGCGACGGGCGGCACGGTTACGGTAACTCCCATGTATTCAGGCACTTGGACATCCGGGGCCAGGGTTATTTTCGAGACAAACGTGATACTTCCATCGGCTTCGTTCGTGACATCCTCGGGCACGCCGAAATCGAGCACTTTGAGCGATTCCTGCTTCAGCGCCTCGTCGTAGGCTTCGCTGAAAAGTTTTTCGTGGAGTTGTTCGGTGATTTCCTTCTCGAAGCGTTTTTCGATGAACGGGCGGGGGGCTTTGCCGGGCCGGAATCCCGGAATCCGGGCATTCTTCAGGTACTTGTTCACGATTTCATCGCGTTGGCCTTGGACTTTTTCCGCCGGGATTTCAACGCGCAGGATGGCGACGCATTTGGGCTGTTTCTCGACAACAATGTTCATAGTGAATAGGGCCGACTTCGGCGTCGGGACGGCCAAACTAGCGGTATTGGCGGTCGCTTGTCAAACAGCGCCTGCAAAAAGCGCGGTCCCGCCCCGTGTTTGGCAAAATATGCGAATCAGCCGGTCGGTGGTTCCAGACCAGAGCCAATGTCCGGCAATCCATTGGGTAAAGAAACCATTGACATTTTGGTAGCACATGCGCTATCAGTTTTCATGCCACCCCGCATTGTCGTGGACACCAGTGTCTTCACCGCAGCGATCCTGAGTCCGGCCGGAGAAAACCGCGCCGTCGTGAGGGCCTGCTTGCTGGGGAAAGCGCTGCCACTCATGGGAGCGGCGTTGTTTCACGAGTATGAGGATTTGCTCGCACGAGACTCCCTGATGCGCAAGAGTCCTCTCACCGCCAGTGAACGTGAGACCCTTTTCGAAGCGTTCCTCGCCGTCTCCGAATGGGTGAAGATCTATTTCCTGTGGCGACCCAATCTGCCTGACGAGGCCGACAACCACCTCATCGAACTCGCCCTCGCGGGTTCCGCCGGAACGATAGTCACCAACAACCTAACTGACATTCAACGGGGAGAACTCCGGTTTCCCGGTCTCCAAATCCTGCATCACAAACAATTTCTCCAAACCATTCCATGAGCACTCTCACCATCCGTCTGCCCGACGACAAACACGCCCGCCTCCGCCAGTTGGCCAAGCACCGCGCCGTCAGCGTCAACAAACTGGTGGAGGAACTCGCCACCATCAGCATCGCCGAATTCGACGCGGAAATCCGCTACCGGGCACTGGCCGCCAAGGGATCCCCGAAAAATGGCTTGGCGATCCTGGACAAGCTCGACGAGGCGTTCCGTTAGAATCCCGTCACATCTTGCTGAGCGTGTCCTTGGCGACGCGGATGACGTCGGGGTCCTTTTCGCTGGCGAGCAGATCCTTGATTGCCGGGACGGCGAACTTGTGGCGGCCGCCGTCCAAGGCCTGGAGCGCGCGGATCCTAACAGTCGTGTCGTCGTCTTGAAGCAATTCGACCATCCGCTCGCCAACCGCTTTTGAACCCGCCGGGTACAGGGATTCGGCCGCCGCTGCGCGGATGTCGGGGTCCGGGTCGCGGGTGATTTCGAGGAGGCGTTGACGGCAGGGCGCGCTGGTTTCAAAATGAGTCGCGGTGATGGCGGCCAAACGGATGCCTTTGTGGTTGTTGCCCAGGTAGGGATCGATTGTGGTGAATGGCAACTGGCGGTTCTCGCCATGATAGACCGAGTTCACCAGTGCGGCGATGATGACTTCCGGTGCCGGGTCCGCCAACATGTTGATGGCTATATCGCGGGCCTCGAAATCGTTGTCGGGATCATCGTCGTGGAGGTTCCCGTCGTAGAGATTGTCGAGGGCTTGGGCCGCGGCCGCCCTCACGCTGGCCGCCGGATCGTGCCGGGCTTGGATCAGGAACTCGCGCGCTTCCGGCACCGGTTCGGTATGGCTGAAGAAAATCACCGCGAATTCCCGCAGTTCCTCCTGATCCGATTTGAAAAATGTCAGCATGTGCTGATAGACGGGTGCCAGCGCCGTTGGATCCTTGCATTGTTTGGTGTTGGATCCCAGTTCCCAGGCCGCCTCCGCATTCAGGAATTTTCCCGCGGGTTGCGGTTGAAGGATCTGCAACAGGCTGTCCGGATCGCCGATCTGACGGCGCGATTCGGCGACGATTGCCCGGACTTGCGGCGATGCGTCGTTTGCCAGGCCCTTGAGTTGATCTATGATGAAGGCTCTTCTCGGAGTGGCGTAGGTTGCGCCACAATACACCAATTCGGCGAGTTTGCGAACCGCGTCGGTTCTGCTTGCCGGATCCGGATTCTGCAATTGCCCGACGAAGTAATCGACCTCGTTCTTTTGGCTCACTTGTTCCTCTTCGGAAGCGTGTGAGACGGTGGCGAGCAGGCGGATGTTGGAGGCGATATCCTGTTGCTTGAGGCTGATGCGGTAGGGATTCACATAGAGGATGTATTCGCTTGGTTTGTTGGATCCTCCATCCATCACCGGGCCTTGGCGGATGTAGGATAGCAAATCTCCGGAAGTGAAGCCGCCATCAGGCAGAGGGATTTTCTCGTATTCCAAACGCGTGAACGGTTGCTCGCCGTATCTCATATCAAATCCCGAGGACAAACCAAATCCGTCCGGTTTCTCGCACCAGATGGCGAGGGTCTTGTCATTGGGCAGGATAAGAACGACGGCTTTGCCGGGTTCGAGGATGATTTCCCTGGTGAAGGGGATCGCGTTTCCGGTGATGGCAATCCGCGGGGCGGATTTGACGCGGATGAAATCGCGGATGCGGATGGTGGCGTAGCAGGAGAGGAGTACGATGGTTAGAGTGGCGAGCGTGCCCACCCAGTTGCGCGGAATCCTGCGCCGATGCGTCCGGCGTTGCTCGCTGGTCAGGCCGGACTTGTCGATATCGCGGAAAAAAAATCCAAACAGCGCGGTAAACGTCACGGCGAACACCACCGGCAACTCCAGCAGAAACAGAAAACTTCCGCCGCTGCCCAACACCAAGCGGGAAACCAGCAGCAGGATCATTCCGGTTAGAACGGAGCGCTTGAAAGTCAGGTTGGATTTCCAGCCCGCGGCGGCGGACAACACCATGGCCGCGACCCATGCCGCATCGTTGAGCCAGTCGATGGATGGATAGGGGGGATGCTCCATGTGTCCGTCCATGCAGAGGTGATTCAAGCCGCAAATCACATAACATGGCACGGCCACCAGGATGGCGGAGGCGGCGATGAGCCGGAGTTTGTCTTGGCGATTCATGCTCCGGTGGATCCCACCCACTGCCAGAGTCCGGCATCGAGTTCGTGGCGGGCGCATTTGGCGAGGGCTTCGGGATCGGCGTCGGGTTGCAGCACTGCGAACGTGGCGGAGCCGGACCCGCAGAGCAGGGCGGCGAGGGTTTCGCGCCGGTCTAACAGCCAGAGTTTGAGTTCCGCGAGGAAGCGGTGTTTGGCGAAGACCGGGCGTTCGAGGTCGTTGACGAGCGAAATACCATCGATCTTTTGTGGGGCATCGCTGACGCCGGGGAGATTGTGCGAGTCGCTCCAGCGGGTGTAGGCGTCGGATGTCGGGACCGCGAAATTGGGTTTCAATATCAAAACCCGCAACGCTGGCGGCGCTTGGGTGACGGCATCGATGATTTCGCCGCGGCCCTTGCAACGGGCGGTGCCGGATGCCATGAAAAACGGGATGTCCGATCCCAGCGACGCCGCGATTTCCATCAAGCGCGCCGCGCCGAGCCGACCGTCGTGCAATTGGTCCAACCCTAACAAAGTGGTGGCGGCGTCGCTGCTGCCACCGCCCAGGCCGGCACCGTGGGGAATGGATTTCTTCAGTGTGATGGCACAGTTGCAGGCGATGCCGGCGGCGGTTTCGTAGGCGCGGACGGCTTTGACGACCAGGTTGGATTCGTCGCCGGGGATTTCCGGATCATCGCAGTGGAAGGAAAACCCGGTGTGTTGGCGGAACTCGAGTTGATCGGTCAAACCGGGGAGTTTGACCATCAGGGTATCGATTTCATGGAACCCGTCGGCGCGTTTTCCCAAAACACGCAGGGTGAGGTTCAATTTGGCGGGGGCTTGGAGTGTGAGGGTGTTCATGGTGGAAAATCGCGGACTATCAGGGCCATCATGCGGCCGGTTCTTCCCAGTTCCTTGCGGTAGCTGTAGAACCGCGAGGGATCAGACGCCGTGTTGAGCCCGCAGTCGATGAAATTCCCAATTCCGGCCCGGCTTGTTTGCCGGCGGATCTCTGCGGCGAAATCCACTTCGTAATCCGGCGGCCGGATGCACGGGCCGAGAACCGCCGTCACATCTTCCGCCCGGCTGCCGAAGTTTTCCTCCATCCGCGCCATCGCCACCCCGAGAATATTCGCTTCAGTCCCCTTTTTCCCCGAGTGCAGCAAGCCGATCGCTCCGGTCCGCCGGTCCGCCAGCCACAACACCCCGCAGTCGGCCACATACACGGCGAGCACCGCGCCAGCCTCCCGGGTCACCAACCCGTCCACTCCCGGCACCACCGGCAGGCCATCCGGCACGATGATTCGCGGGCTGCCCGGCACCACGGCCACCGCACTGCCATGGATTTGCTCCGCCCGCCACCAGGTCGCGCCCGGCCCGGCGAACTCCGCCACCGCCGCCTCATGGATCGGCCGCAATTGGCGCATCGCCTCATCCCGGTCGCCGGTGATCGCCAAGCCAGGCACCCGCTCGATCCATCCGGCGCGAACGCCGGGAATCGCCACCAAGGGAACCAAAAATGGGAACACCTCCAACACCCGGACAGGGTATGGGAGGCGTTCCAATTCGCCAAGCCGGTTTGTGGCCTGGGTGGGTGTTCCTGCGGATCACGCCACCGACAGCACCGTGCGCTTGAGGATGGCGCGTTTCGTGTGTTCTACGGTTTCCGCCTGATCCTCATCCATCCCGGCCAGGATGTTGGCTAGATCGGTGGCGATTTCCGTGCGCATTTTCGCTACGAGATGCACTCCTTTCGTGGTGATGCGCACCATGATCTTGCGGCGGTCCTCGGAACCGTGCACCCGCTCGACATACGACAATTTCTCCAAACGGTCCACCAAGCCGGTGGCGGCCGCCGTCGAGTGACCCATCTTCTTCGCAATGTCCGACATCGTCAGATATTCCTCGCTCGATAGGTAGGTCAGCAGAAAAAACTGGGGAAACGAGATGTTGCCTTTGTTGAGTTCCGATGACAGGTTCAGAATGCAGCTCCGCTGCGTAAACAGGACAAAGTCAGCTAGTCGGTCCGCATCGGTTTTGGCCGAAGCGCCCGTGGCGTTCGTGGTTTTCATGTTGGCTGGTTGTGGTGTTCATGTTGGCACATACATGACCAGCACACTCATTGCAGACAATAAACCATCCGGGACGATGGATCATCACCTGTTCCTAAAATTCAAATAATTTTAGTTCAATGCCTGTGCTAATCTGGACGTTTTTAAAATATATGAGCGCCGTAGGTTTTGAAAGAAAAGAATTCGGCGAAAGTTAATTATTTTTTTGGATTTTCCCCTCAGTTGGGAGTGGCTCATTTTCAATTGATTCCGAACCGGTTGTGGGGGTTGGCGGTTTGGGGGTGTGGCGGGAATAGACGGCATCGCCCACGTCCACGAGGCCGGATTGGAGGTCGGCGGCGGCGAATTGGCCGAGTTTTTCGCCGGTGATCCGGAGGTTGGCGGTGCGCTCATCGGTTCCGCGGGAGGTCAGAATCGTGCCCGTTTCGATCCTCCAATCGCCGTAGCTTTGAATCAGGACAAAGCGTTTGTCTGCCGGGACCGAGGCGATTCGGCCGACCAGCTTCGGTGGTTCCGGCGGTGGCTTGTCCTTGTCCATGTCGGTTTTGTGGGGGGTGTTTTTGAACGCGGCGCAGGCGGTGAAGAAAACCACGGCGGACGCGGCGAGCCTGAGGATGGGGCGGCGGTTCATGGCGATAAGTTGACATGCCAGCTTTCACCGCACGACAGATTTTTTGATGAAACCGATGATTTCCAATGGGCACGCGCATGCCCGCCGCGCCAGGTTCGCATTTCTTCAAAGTGGCTGGTGCGTCCCGCGCCAGGCCGTGTCAGGCGGCGTCCCGCCGCCATTCGGTGGGAAAGTGGGCGAACCGAGCCGGACCCGCCCTACCCGCGTCGCCGCCTTAGATCGCGCTCGAGATTGCGGATGAGGCGGAAAATCGTCAGCCTGGGATGAGGATTGGAGAAACAGGGGAGGCGAGACGCCTCCCGACACGGCCTGCGGCGGGACGCCGCAGCCACTTTTGGGGAAGGAACTCCATTGCCTCCTGACTACGCCTCCAAGATGCGGATTTCGTCCGCCTGAAGCAAGGTTTCCAGCCCACCTGCGGTCCGCAGCATCAACTCACCGCCGGGGGCGATGCCCTCGACGATTCCCTGCCGCGCCTCGCCGGCAACCGTCAGGGAAACTCTCCGGCCGGTGAGCACGCAGCGCTGGCGCACCACATCTAACAGGCTGGCGAAATCGCCGCCGATTTGGAGCCGGCGGCGGACGAAGTGGCGGATGATGGCACCGAGCACCTGATGACGTGGAATGGTCCGTCCGGTTTCGCTGCGCAACGAGGTGGCGATTTCCGCAACATCATCCGGGAAGTCAGTGGTATTGACGTTGAGGCCGATGCCGACGATGGCGAAATCCGCAGCGGCCTCGACGAGGATGCCCGCCACTTTGCGGCGACCTATCCAGACATCGTTGGGCCATTTGATGCCGGCTATCACCCCGGAATCATCGACGGCTTCGGCCACGGCGAGACCGGCGGCTAGGGCGAGGCGTGACCACAACGCCCGCGGTTCCTCTGGCCGCACGAGGATGGAAAATGCGAGCGAGTCCCCGGGCGGCGAGAACCATCCGGCCCCGCGGCGACCGCGCCCTGCGGTTTGGTGCAGGGCTAACAGCACCAAACCCTCGGTCACCCCCGTCTCCGCCAGCGCTCGCAACTCATCATTGGTCGAACCCGCCGTTTCCCTGATCAACAGGCGGAAAGGATCCGGAAAACTGGCGGCGGTCCCGGTGAAGTCGTCAGTCATGATGTGTTCTATCAAAACAACGAAAAATCCAAGCCGATGTCCAAGGCCGGCGCGGAATGGGTGAGCGCGCCCACCGAGATGAAATCCACCCCGGTTTCCGCAATGCCACGCACAGTCTGGAGCGTCACCCCGCCGCTGGCCTCGAGTTGCGGCATGCCCCGGTCCCCGCGGGCGGCTACCGCTTCGCGCAGTTCCTCAAGGCTCATGTTATCTAGCAAAATATGGGCGATCCCTTCCATGGCGAGAAACGCGCGGACTTGCTCGACGGAATCCGCCTCCAACTCGACCTCGATGTCCGGTTTGCCGGCATGCAAGCGGCGGATCGCGGCCTGGATCGCCTCCGCTCCGCCATCGGTGACGAGGTGGTTATCCTTGACCATGGCCCGGTCATATAACCCCATCCGGTGGTTGGTGCCACCACCATGGACGACCGCCAGTTTCTCTAACATCCGATAGCCGGGGGTGGTCTTGCGGGTGTCCAGAATGCGGGCCCGGGTGCCTTTCACCAGCTCAACATACCGGCTTGTTAGAGTGGCCACGCCGCTGAGGCGCTGGAGGAAATTGAGCGCGGTGCGTTCCGCGGTGAGAATCGGGCGGGCCATGCCTTCCACCCGGATCAACAGCGCGCCATCGCTCACCCGGCTGCCGTCCGGAATCAGGATCTCCACATCCACCTGCGGATCGACCTTGGCAAACACGCGTGCGGCCAACCCGACGCCGGAAACCACTCCCTTGCGGCGCGCCGTGACAAACGCCCGCACCCGCCGCTCCGCCGGAATGAAATACTGCGACGTGACATCCCCGTCGCCGATGTCTTCGGCCAGGGCGAGGTCGATGAGAATCTCGGCGGGGTCGTTCATCGGGCCGGCGTGGTAGATGGGAGATGAATGTTGAAGGTGATGGACTTAACTGGCGATGCGATGATGATCATGGTTCCAATTGCGGGTTCTGAGAATTTCAAATGCCAATGGGTCCGCAATCAGGACGCGGATATAATTGCTGATGGATGCCGAAACCTGGAACGGTCCTTTGAGCCAGCGACCGATCATTTTTTCTCCGAGTCCCAGAATCTGTTCGGCCTCACGATGGGTGAGGTTATATTGGTCAAGAAAGGCTTTGAGTTCCGCTTTGGAGAGTCGGCTGGTGACTTGATTGATGTAGTCGTTCACATAAGCACTTGCTTCGCCGGAGAGCACGGTCTCTCCGCATTTGTCGCATCGTTCCATGTTCACTTCGGGCACGATAATTTCCAAACCCTCGGAAGTTCGGGTGGTGAAGGGTTCGCGAACAGGCAACAGAATGCCGCCATCGCATTCAAAGCAGACATGACCCTTGGTTTTAGAGGCTTTCGTTTTCAAGATTGTATTTTGATTGGAATTAGAGGCAATGGTGAACCGGGAATATTGTGGCGGTGGACCGAGATCTTGACTCGCGGCGGATCGGAGTCATCGGGTGAAAGAGTGATGTGAATCAATAGGTCGTCGTGATCGTATCTCATCACGAACTGGTATTTCTGGGGCTTGGTATTGGGTTTGTAGAACAACTCATAGGTTTCAAGGTCCGCAATCAGGTCACGCACGAGTTCATCGTCCCGCAAGTCAATGGTGTGAAGAAAACGTAGATTGTCACGGTGGATGAATCTCCGCCGGGGATCACGCAGACAATCCACGATCATTCTCCTGATCGGGCTGGAAGTGATACGGGGCAAAGGTGTCATGCACGCCGCAAGCATAGTGCGAATTCGCACGGGCCGCAAGGAATTATTTCAGGAAATGGGAGAATCAAGGGGCATTCTCCCCGCCTTGGAACCAAGACAATAAGGTCGTGGCTCGTTGCGTCATTAGGGCGTCGGCCCGTCGGTGACGAACGACTTGGTGACCGTGAGGTGAACCGGAAGAATGATTTTGGTGGATTCTCCGGGCTTGCTGGCGCTGGTGGTGATGGTGCCTTTGATATCCAGCATTTCATCAAGCATCGTGTTGAGGTTCACGGAAACCTGGCCTGCCAGTTCGACCGACGCACTCGTTTGGCTGCCGTCCGACTGGTAGTCCTCCCCGGTGCTGCGGATCGACACATCGGCCACGGCGATTTGGAATTTTTCGGTGTGGCGGATCTGCCGCAGACTCATGGTGCCGAGGGTTTGGGCCTTCTCCAGATCCTTTTCGATCATCATCTTGACCCATGCCGGATCGAACTCCCACGAGTCACGGAGACTGACCTCGTGTTCGGGAAACCATTCCCGTTTCAGATAGACCTTGAGTTCCTCGATTTCGTTAGCCGAACTGGTGTAGGGAACCGCACCGTCGAGTTCGAACTTCCACTCGCCCGTCGGTGTTTTGGACATCGCAAACATCTTGCCGGTGAGCTTGCTGTCATCGGTGGTTTTCTCCTCCTTGCCGCCGATCACGATCTTGGTGGTGGTGGTGAGTTTGCTTACCCTGACCATGCCGCGTTTGGTGCCGTCGGCCATCGGCGCGCGAAATGTCCACACCAGATCGCGATCACGGGTGATGGTGATCTTGCCTTTGCTGGTCTTGTCGTTGACGGTTCGCTCAATGGTGCCCCCCGGCGTTTCGGAATGCGACACGAGCCGGACGCTCTTGCCAGGCTGGCCGCGGACGGGGCCAAAGGTGACGCCGGCGGACGCCGGGGCAAGCAGGGTGGAGCAAATCAGCGCAGATGCGGCAAAGTGTAAGCGTGTCATGCGCTCGAAGGATTCCTGTTGAACCTTGCCAGGTCAATCAGAATCGATGCGTGAGGAACAAGCCAAGGGCTTCAAACCCGAGATCATCGGCCAGAATGAAAATCATATTGGGCTTGCACGTGCCCGCTCCTTGGGCGCCGGCCAGCTCGCTCGCTGCCGCAACCCATCCCGACCCATCCCGACCCATCGCAGAAAATCGCCCTGATTCATGATTTGATCGCGGTCTGTTCTTTCAAACCGGTGGCGCTGAGCATGGCGGTCCGCCCAGCGATGGTAAGACCCGTTTTTAATCCCGTTTTTAATCCCCAATCGGAAAGCAAATCGTCGCCATCCTCGCACCGGAAGCGAATGTCTGTTATTTGGGGCTGACTCCTTCGGAACGTCGCTGCGTGATAGGCCGGGAGAAATCACCGCGTATCAGGCGGCAAGCGCTTGGTGTATGCGGAATCCCGCAAGCCGGAACGCGATCCACCAACCACTATCGGAATTATGAAACGCACCCCATCCATCCTGCTGGTTTTATCCACCTTGTTGGTTTCCTTCCCTGCCGCCGCGCAAAACAAGGCGGCCGCCCAATACCGGGGGTGGCAGCACGTCGGCGTGCTCGCGATCCTCACCACGCCCGAGGGCGCGAATCTGCCGGCATCGGCCAAGGAAACCGACTTTCCGGTGTTGGTGCGGCTGCACAAGGATTTCTTCAATTTCAAGCAGGCGATGCCCGATGGTGAGGATCTCCGCTTCGCCACCAGTGCGGGCGCGCCGCTGGCCTATCAGATCGAGGATTGGGACGCGGCGCAAGGAAAGGCCAGCATTTGGGTGCGGCTGCCGAGCGTCACGGGCAATGCCCGGCAGGCCGTGCAGGTGTATTGGGGTAAGGCGGACGCCGCCAGCGAATCGAACGGCAAGGCCGTTTTCAACGCGACCAACGGCTACCTCAGTGTCTGGCACATGACCGATCCGGTGAAGGACGAGTGCGGCACGCTGGAGTCCAAGGACCAAGGCACCACGGCCGGTGCCGGCATGATCGGCCCGGCCCGGCATTTCGCGGGCAAACAGGGAGTCGCTTGCGGTGAGAAAATCCCGAATCTGCCGTCCGGGGCGAGTCCGCATTCCACGGAAGTCTGGTATCGGGCGGACACCTCGAACATGGACCTTGTCTGCTGGGGCCAGGAGGGAACGCCGTCGGGCAAGGTGAGGATGCAGTTGCAGAGCCCGCCGCATATTTATGTGGATAGCGATGGCGGCAGCATCCATGCCAAAAGCGCCTTGCCCAAGTCGGAATGGATCCAGGTGGTGCACACTTATGACGGCAAGCTCGGCAGCATCTATGTGAATGGCAAACTGGACGTGCCCGCACCCACCCAGACCCAGATGAAAATCCTGAGTCCGGCACGGATGTGGCTCGGCGGATGGTATAACAACTACAGTTTCATCGGTGACATGGACGAGGTGCGGATCTCCAATGTCGCGCGCTCCGCGGACTGGGTGCGGCTCCAATATGAAAACCAGAAACCGCTGCAGACGTTGGTGGGCCCCGTGATTCAGCCCGGCAGCGCGTTCGCCGTCGCTCCAGCCCAAATCAACGTGCTGGAAGGCAAAATCGTCACGCTCAATATCCAGGCGGGCGGTGCCCAGAAAATCTATTGGACACTCAAGTGCGATGGCAAGGAATCGCTGGTGGCGACGGACCGGTTCACCTATGCCTTTGATGCGGGCCGGGTGACCGGCGACAAGAAGGCGATCCTGGAAGTCAAGGCGATCTGTGCCACCGAGGTGAGGACCAAGGAAATCCCCATCATGATCAAGGAGGATATTCCGGATCCGGAGTTCACACTTAAAGTTCCCGCTGCTTGGGACGGTCGGTCGCAATTGGAAATCGTGCCGCAAATGGCGAACCTGCCCGCCATGAAGGCGAAAGGGGTAGGGGACGTCAAGATAGTGTGGAATATCTCGGGAATCGCCGTCATCAAGGAGGCCAAACCGGGAAAACTGATCCTCAAACGCGCCCAGAACAGCGGCAAACTCACCGTCACGGCGACCCTTTCCAACGGCGGAACGCCATCGACGCAAACCGTCGCCCTCATGGTCACCGAACCCAAGATCGACCCATGGATCGCCCGCGCTCCCGACAAGGATGAAAGGCCGGTGGACAACCAGTTCTACGCCCGGGATGATCACAACGAAGGCACACTCTATTACAACGGGACACTGGACGAACCCGCCGACGAGGTGTTTCTCAAAGTCTATGCCGACGACAAACCCTTTGATAGCAAGACCGCCAAACCGGCCGCGGATAAATCATACACATTCACCGTGAAACTCAAACCGGGTATGGTCAAATACAAGGTCGAGTTCGGAACCAAACGCGGCACCGCCGAAAAGGTGCTCGCGACCGTGAACAACCTCGTCTGCGGCGACGCTTATCTGATAGACGGACAATCCAACGCGCTGGCTACCGATACCGGCGAGAAATCCCCGCCGGAAACCAGCGACTGGATCCGCAGTTATGGCCGGCCGGATGGCAACGCGAAGAACACTGCGGCAAACCTGTGGTGCAACCCGGTCTGGAAAGCCGAAAAAGGCGAAAAGGCCGAACTCGGATACTGGGGGATGGAATTGGCCAAACGCCTGGTGGCCAGCCAGAAGATGCCGGTCTTTATCATCAATGGTGCCGCCGGCGGAACCCGCATCGATCAACACCAACGCAATAACGCCGATCCCACGGATCTGACAACCATTTACGGACGGATGTTGTGGCGGGTGCAACAGGCCAAACTCACCCACGGCATCCGCGCCATCCTCTGGCATCAGGGCGAGAACAACCAGGGATCCGCCTGCCCCACCGGCGACTACGATTGGAAATCCTATCAGGATGATTTCCTCGAAATGTCCGCAGCTTGGAAGCTGGACTTCCCCAATCTGCAACATTACTATGTCTTCCAGATCTGGCCCAACTCATGCAGCATGGCCGGCAACGGCGGCGGCGGCGACATGATCCGCGAAATCCAGCGCAGCCTGCCGCGTCTCTACTCGAACCTGGGCGTCATGTCCACCTTGGGAATCAAACCTCCAGGCGGTTGCCATTACCCGCTCATCGGATGGGCGGAATTCGCCCGCCTCATCCAACCGCTGATCGAGCGCGACATCTATGGCAAGAAGCCCGCCGAGTCGATCACCCCGCCCGATCTCAAGCAGGCATATTATGCTTCCGCTAGAAAGGATGAGATCATTCTCGAATTCGACCAACCGGTCATCTGGATGAATTCGCTGGCCGGCCAGTTCTATCTGGACGGCGAGAAAGGCAAGGTCGCCTCGGGTGCTGTCAGCGGAAATGTGCTCACTCTCAAACTCAATGGGGCATCCGCCGCACAGAAGATCACCTATCTGAAGGAATCCCAATGGAGCCAGAACGACCTGGTCATCGGTAGCAACGGCATCGCCGCCCTCACATTCTGCGACGTTCCGCTGGCACCAGCCAAACCGACCCGCTGACCGCCAGCCCAATGAACACTGGGATCGCGCCGGATCTAACAGCAATGAGAAGGTCTATGGCGATCGCGCTGGTGATCGGGGCGTTGTGGTGCCTGCCCAAGGCATTGGCCGCGGAGTCGGACGAGGTGGGCCGGGACTGGATGGACCAATATGCCCAGACCGCTCGGCAGATCGCCGCCGGCACCGCAAAACAACCGGCGGCATCCGAGATGCTCGACGCCAACGCCCTGATTCTGCCGGCCGATCGCGATCCTTCAGATGTGGCGATGCGGCGTGCCAGGGCGCTTTTGACATATCTCACCGCCACGTCCACAGTTGGCGGATATGAAACCGATGCCGCCAAACTTGACAGCCTCGCCCAGCGCCTCGTCACATCCGGCGCGGACGAGCGGGAGAGGATCGTCATCTATCAGGAGATCCGGCGTTTCACCCGCCGCTTGGCGTTCACGAATCCGTTAATTCTTTTCGACAGCATCCTGTTTTCGGAGCGGAAATGCGTCGGGGATGATAATTTCAGCGGCGGGCACATGACCCCCGCGTCGTTCGGGCACACCCAGCTTTACGGCGGCGGATTGTACCTGGTTTGCAAT
>Ga0118677_10008112_pt1 | contig 16979 bp, 15 predicted proteins | sample AliMusrvi5mmetaG_FD_86154 | JGI IMG/M metagenome (GOLD analysis project Ga0118677, IMG submission 86154) | reverse complement strand
CGGTTACAGAAACCGGGATCGGCTTAAAACTGACATCCTCTTCCATTTCGGTGCCCTCAACATGAATCCCTTAGCCGCTCAATGAAAAATCCCCACACAAACCCAGAAGCGCCCAAAATGTTCACTTCCGAATACTTCATCCATCAGACACCGTACGAGGTGGACGTTCTCGTCCGATATCTGTACGAAGCAGGAGCCGGAGTCATGGAGAAGTTGCTTAGCGATGAGCAGGCGGTCGCGGAGGTAGGACAGGTAGGAGTGGATGCCCAGCTCCCAGGTGTCGCGGAAGGCCTTGATTTGTTCGGGCTCGCCGGAAAGGGAGTCGTCCTGGCCGTCGGTAACAGTGCGGTTGTTGAGTTTGATTTGCCAGTTAGAGCCGTACTTGATGCCGTAAGGAGGATCGAAGTACATGCACTGGACCTGGCCGGCCATGCCTTCGCGTTCTAGGAAGGATGTCATGGTGATGAGTGAGTCGCCCTGGCACAGGCGGTTTGTCCAGCCGTCTGAGTGAATGTAGTAGTCTGAGACCTTGTCCAGTTCTTCGTGGTCGAGGGCGTTCCCGAAAAGGGTGTTAACGGAAAAGAGACTTGGTTGTTCCTTATTCTCAGTCGCGACCATACGGTAGAGTCCCTTGACGAGGGTTTCGGGAGCGATATGTTCATGACGGTAGAGTGAGCGTACAGGGATGCGGAGTTCAGGGGATTTGTACTTGTCCATCCAGTTCAGTTCTGGATCCTGGCCGCGTTGAACGATGGGGTTGACCGGGAAACGGGCCGTATCGGGGGCGTCTTTGACGCGCGGACTGCCGGCTTCGTAGCCGGCCTCCTCGCCACTTGGAATGTGGGCGCGTTTGTCGTCGGCGTGTCTGATGGATTTGACTGGGTATTTCATAGGCTCATGCTTTCAGTGCTTTCAATATCTCGTTGCGGGCATCGCGAATATCGGCGGCGATTTCGAGAAACGTCCATCGGGGCCAGCGGTGCGTGTCGCGAATGGCGTTGACGGCCGGGAGCCACCGGTTGCGGACGGCCCATGTCTTCTCCGGCTTGTCGCGGGTCATGCCGGTGATTTCGAGGATGAGATTGACCGGGTTCCCTTTGGAGTCGGGGGCACGGACAATGAAGTCCGGGAAGTAAGGACGGTCGACGCCTGCTTTGTCCGTGTAGGGGATGGTGAAGTCTAGGAAGGCATTCTTGACCCAGGCGACGACGGCACCTTCTTCGGCGAGGTCGTCGAGGACTTTGGCGGCCTTGCCCTCCCAACCGCTATCCACGACAACGAGATTCACATGGCTGTGTTTGGTGTCATAGGTGTCGCGTGTGGTCTGGCCCTGAACGAAGCGGCTGCTCCCTTGGGGGTTGTAGTAGTTGAGGATGGGTCGGATGCGTTCTTCGGGATTCGAACCGGGTTGAATCGCTCGCGCAACATGGGCCACCAGGCGCTGCGGGTCTGTGAAGTAGAGGAGTTTCTTCCACTTGGGGTCCTTGTGAAGCACCCGCACCTTGGTGGCGTACCACTCGGTCACGATGGCGGTCAGTTGGTGGAAACGATGAAACTGGGGATTGCCCTGGTCATCGGCGAAATGATCACGGAGGAGGTCCTTGGCGATGCGGTAGACAATCTGTTGCTCTCGGGTATCGAGGATGCTTTCAACGGTGAGGCGGTGTTTCTTGCCATCAACGCCGGTGCCCATGAGGGTTTTTGTGGGGAGCATGGAACCATCGACCTCATAATCCTCGATACCAGAGAAATCGCTGATCAGATTTCCCTCGGGGTAATCGACGCGGTAGCCTTCGACGTTTGGGAAGGTGAGTTCATAGCGGTTGGCACGTTCACGGAGAGCATGGACCCGTTTCAGATTCTGGGGCGGCGGCGCAACCGTCTTACCGCCTTTGAAGAGTTTGAACGGAACACCAATAATGTGTGCGTATTCAGGAGGAAACTTGTGCAGGACGATCTTTCGTTTATCGGTCGTGACATTGCCGTCCTTGTCATATCCCTGAAGGAAGTAGCTCTTACGTCGTAAGGCCCGGCCGGCGACCTGTTCGCAAAGCAGCTGGGATCCAAAAGCGCGAAGGCCGGCGATGTGGGTGACGGTGTTGGCGTCCCATCCTTCGGTGAGCATGGAGACAGACACAACGCAGCGTATGTGGGCGCCAAGCGTGTTTCGTTTGCCGACGGTGTTGACCACCTCGCGCAGAATTTCGGCGTCCGTGATTTCTTCGGCGGTGCCCTGTCCGTGCGTGTGGGCGTACTCGCGTTTGAAGAGGGCTATTTCGGTGGCAAAGACACGCTTGAAGTCCTCGTCGATCTGGCCGGAGTTTTCCAGGGCGTCACTGTCGATCAGGAGCGTCGGGGGTTTGGCGCGGGGCTGAAGGGTGGCGGGATCGTAATTAGACAGGAGATCGTAGACGCCGGGGACGACCAGCGGCGGGGTGTCATCTTTGACGCCAGGCTGCTCGTAGCCGGCAATGTATTTGTACACCTCCTTTGATACGGAGGTATTGTTACAGACGATAATGAAAACTGGAGGGCTGTCGTCCAGTTCCAGTTGGGCGTTGCCGCGGACCTTGGTCGAGACGTGACGGGTCCGAAATTCCTGTGCATAATGTTTGTAAAACTGCTCGAAGGCGGCTTTGACAATATCCGGCAGGCGCGGTGGCGCCTCCTTTAGGATACCCCCCTCTTCCTTGGCGCGGGCACGTTCCTTCTTGCGGCCGGCGTGCGGGAGGCCCTTCTTCACATAGTGGTATAGGTCGCGCAGCACCGGCATATCGATAGCCTGGGTGTCGTCTCCGACGGGAAGATAAGGAATCTTCACCAAGCCGGATTCGATGGCTTCGATGAGTCCGAAATCGCTGACAACCCAGCCGAACAGGGTGTAGGGATCGTGACCGGATCCAGTGAGATAATAAGGCGTGGCACTGAGGTCGTAGATGGAGCGGACTTTGAACCGTTGCGCGACTTCCCGCAGGCCGGTGAACCAGATGGCGGCGCGTTCGTTTTCCGTTTTCGTATCCTCACCCTCGGCGGTGCGGGTGTCGCTCTTCGGGAGGTAGCAGTGATGTGCCTCGTCATTGATGACAAGAAGACGCGAGTCGGACTTGAAGTTGCCAAGGAGACGGCGAATGACTTGGGCAAGGTCTTCCTTCGCTTCGGTCTTCTGACCATCGCGGCCTTTTTTACCGTCAAATGGTGAGCGCTTGTTGCCTTGGAGGGTGCGGGGCTGGAGTGCCTGGAAATTCGTGATGACGATTTTGGCGTTGATCTGGCGTAACTCCTTTCGCCACGAGGGCGGAACGAGGAACCGCACCTGGTAGTAATCCAAGGCCTCGGTGCCGGTACGGAAATCGACACGAAGAACGCCAAGGCGGTCGCGAATGGTTATGCCGGGGGCGATGAGCAGAAAGTTATCAGCAAAGCGAACGTCGCCGCGGTACTCCTGACGGTTGAAGAAGTGATAGACGATAAGGGCGCCCATCACAACAGTCTTGCCGGTACCGGTGGCCATCTTGAAGCCGACGCGCGGAAGGTTCTCGGCAAGGGTCTGCGCCTGCTGCATATCTGCAAGGAGGCGCTGGCCGACGTTTGACTTTTCAGCAACCTCATTCAGGTAGATGGCGGTCTCGATGGCTTCCTGCTGGGCGAAGAAGAGCATCTGGGTGTAGTCGCGCTCCTCGTTCTTGAACCAGAAGTGCAGCAATTCACGTGTTACGCGGGTGGTACTTGGGTAGTCGGCCTCACGCCAGGTTTTGACTTCGCGGCGGAAGACGTTAACGAGGTGATTGGCCTGGTCGGCTGCGAGATCCTTTTCAATGCCCTGAAGGCTCCTCTGGCCGCGCTGCGCTACTGGGATGCTCTGAACTGTACCGCTGAAGAGACGGCGGCCCTTGACGATTTCTTGGTAGTCCAATTCCCCTTCCAGGTTGGTCGCGTAGTGCAGTTCCGGTTCACGATAGGGGTTATTGAGGATCGGGTTTTCGTTGGGCATAATGGTTTTTCAACAAACTGGCGTCAACACCAAGACATTGCCTATTGGCGAAATGTACATTTTGGGCCACTCGGATTCAAGAGATAAGGATAGAGTTCTCGGATTTCAGAGACTGAAAGGCAGCCAGCCGAACCAGCCTTGTCAGCGTCATGGACATCCTGTTGAGCGTAAACGGGGGGGAACTACGGTACAGATCGGATTCCCCTGCAGATCACCCTACGCTTGACGCCACGATACCCGGCCGACTGATGGCATGGGCTGAACGATCCCTTGGGCATAGCCGGTTACGGGCTGGATCTCCGGCGCCGTGTCTGGCCGAGGTCAACCCAAACAAACATGTGTACGGCTCGGTACAAAGCGAGGGAAGCCCGATTTGTCAGAAACGCCATAACGACCAGAACCATGACCGACCAGGAGTATTAACATCATGCCCATCAGATGAACCATATCACAACCATACAGTCTGATCCCAACACACCAATGATACAATACGACAGCCATACTCGATGTCTGGTCTTCATGTGATCTCATGCTCCAGATGCCAATCAAGCCCTCCCCATGTGGTATAGAGTACCCAAAACGGTAACAGCTTAACCGGTTTTTGCTTGGATTATGTTGTGACCGAAACGGGTACAGCTTAACCATGATACACCTCGGTTTTCACCGTCACGGTCAAACCAATCTCCCGCGCCCTGTTGGTAATGGCCAACGCCACCTCCCCAGCTTCATTCGCCGGAACGATCGCATAAATGGCATCATGTACGGGAATGACCACACGGGCAAACTTCATGATACGAAGGCAAGCCGGGTTGATAATGTCGGCAATCGTGCCTTGAACACGCCAGTTCATGACCTGACCACGATGAATGCGGGCACCCATCAATGCCACGATTTTCCTTCCCGTGACTGTCGTAATACTACGCCGCCCCTTGCGGAAATCAGCATACAACCGCGCCTTGTATTCGGATAACTTTTGAAGGTAGTCGCCAAGTACCACCTGAGCAGGCTGTGGCCAATGATTGAAGCAAGCCCTACTGTTCTTGCAGTAGGCAAGGGAGTTGACCGGCTTTTTAGCGGTTTCACGGGTATATCCAGTTGCGGTCGCATATTCTTGATAAAAGTCCCGCTCTTGCGGAATGCCCAGCAAATGTTTAATGACGGTCGGCTCCGCCGCCTTGATGTCCGCATGAACGAGAACTTCGCCCTGTTTTAGCCCGGACTTCAATCCTGCCACACGAACTGAATCTTTCCCTTTGAGGCTTTGGATGTTCGGTTTTGACGTACAGACTCGGCCTGTGATTGCAACAGTCCACATCGGTTTGATGATCTTCTCCTGGAAGGAAAAGGATCTTTCGGATAGAGCCTTGACAAGCCTCTCGGCATCAGACTCCCCTTGAATTGATAGGAGTTTAATTTCATCCAGTGTCTTGCGCCTGAACTCTGTTTCCTTTTTTTGGGCCTTGATGGGGCTACCAATGGCCAACTCTATCAATCCTTTTTCTTGGAGCTCTAAAAGACTCGGCTTCAAGGATTTGACGTTAATTCGTACTACTTTGACAATATCAGCATAACCAACATGAACCCGTTTACATAGACCAGCCCTCTCACGTTCGAGCCACCTCATCCCCAGGTAAAGGCGATGAGCTGGCCCAGACAGGCTGACAGTACGTATGACATAGTATTCCAATGTATCAGCGCTGCCTGAATGATATTCCATTGGATCCCCTATGGCCGATCAGTACGGCATTGGCGGCTTCGACTTCTTGACGCGAGACAAACGGCTTGCCCTTACGGGTGGCCCGACAGACAGCGCAACAGTTCCCGATGTGTCCGGATGAGAGATGAATGAACGCGGTTTCCGTAGCCGCCTGGCATCTGTGACAATAGGCAATGACGGTAGTACCGCCTCGAGCCGGTTGTTGGCCCTCCTTGGAGTCCTTCGGAGTATTTGCCATGGCTACGCTTTTTGTCACAAAAGGTTGTCCAGGACGGTGGGTCTTGCATACCGCGCACACGCAATGCACTTTGTTGAAATGCCCACGATCCTCAAACAACGTCACTGTTGACCGTTGGCATTTCGGGCAGAAGGCGGGGTTCACAGTCCACCACCCTTCATGAACGGGCGGTAGAGGTAGAGCGGGCAGGTGGGCGCTGTGCAAGTGCGGATCGCCTCGGTGTCGCAGTTCAGGCATTCGCAGCACTGGGCTTTGATCACCTGCCGCGGGCTCGCTGTGCCGGCAAACACCCTCTCAAACAGCTTCAGCTTGGAGGGGGAGTCCTGACCTATAACCTGTAGCCGTTTGGCGATTCTAGCATCACGATCCTGGGCGGGAGAGAGGGTTTCGGGTTCATTCATTGGGCACCCCCAATCAGTGCCTCAATGTCACTTAACAAAAATCCTGCGGCTCTGCCCCGATTCGGCAACCTGACCTTCTTCAGTATCCCTTGGCTATGGAGTTTGTCCACGGTCCTGAGGCTCACGCTCAGCATGCTGGCAACTTTCGCCCGTCGTACCAGGCAGAGACCGTGCTCCTTTGGGGTTCCTGGGTTTGCCGCTTCCTGTGCAGCTGTAATAATGCGGATCCGTTCTGCGGCATCCACGGTGGGGTCGGCCTTCAGGCTGGCCATCATAACGTCTGACGTAACCTTTAACATTTCCTCATCTCCTCTTTAGTACGTTTGATGCGCCGTACCACGCGGCACAGCCGCGCATCTGAGAGAAGCATGAGGGATTTAGGGGAAGGTTACTAACCCAGCAGAGCCCAACTTGGCCCAGTGAAGCCCAGTGACTATTTGGCGGAAAAGTCCAATGATGGGTTTGGGCAAACGGTCCAATCAATACCGGCCTGTGTTATCACCCGCTGTATATCAAGTAACTGCAAAATATTCTTGTGCCCATAGAAAAAGTCCCCAGGTGAGTCTTTTGAGAAACCGCATTCCCGTTGTAGCACACTCCACTTTAGCGGCTCCTTGTTGGGACATTCGAAGAGACGTCGCAATACAGCTGTTGTGGGGCACATTCTGATCTTGTTCATGAAGGGTGCTGCCTGGCCAACTTTCCAGATTGAACAGAAATTGTCCTTAAAAATGTAATGCTGGCGGATCTCTGCCTGATTTGACTGGCCGCTCGGGGCTCCTATGATGTCTTGGGCGGGCACATAAAGAACATCCAACCGACAGGCAACAGCATCAATCATCTGTAGGCTGCCCACTATGCAGAAAGCCCCTTGGATAATTGGCGAGATGTGGGATGCCCATGCTGGATCGTGCCCGTAATCTTCGACTATCTCCTCGCAACGCCACTTAATACTTATGCCTCTATCGCATAGTACTCTCAATGCTTTCGCATTTTGCTCCAATGCCTTCGGGTCATGCCCACAGTCGGCTAATAGTCTTGCTATGCGCCTCACTTCATTTCTAACCACTGTCAAGTCCGCACGTAGACCAATTGCTCGATCCTTCAACTGACCCCGGATGCCTAGCTGATTTGGCGGTCTATTTTTGTTCAGGTTTGCTGGTAACTCGGTTATGTCGCCGTTCTTCGCACGCCATGCCTTGACCTTCTTGCTCCAGCAGCCAAAAGCGTCGTCACTTTCACGCTCCAGGCTTTCGAACAGTGGCATGGATGTCTCGGTCAGTTGCAGAACCACATCCGAAGCGGTACCGCACTTCTGGAGAAAAAGCACGATCCCTTCTAATGAGGCGCCACTGGGGTCGAAATAGTCGCAAACAGGTGAAGTTTCCTCTTTGTGATTATCCCGCAAGTTATCCCGATTTGCTTTCTTTTTCATTTTCACTCAGCATTCATGACGATTTGAATTATTATGTCATTTCACTATGTCAATCAACTCATCCCGCTTGGCCTGCCAGTTCTTGGCCGTCATAGCTTCCAGGCCAGCCAGTATCGGGTCGGCCTCCACCATGCGTGGAGCCTTGGCAGGGGGTAAAGCCTTGGCGTCGCCCATGATTGATGGCAGGGCGGACACCGCGGCTATAGCTGCCGCATCCCCGGTGTGGGTGTAATGGCGCGTCATGGACGGGTTACTGTGCCCGACGATGGCCTCGACCACCGACAGGGGTGCATTCGCCCCTCGGCAAAGGCTGACAAAACTATGCCGAAGGGAGTGAAACCCTACCTCCACCACAGCACGTTTACCGGTGTGGGTTCTCTTGGGTTTCCCGTCATCCCCCGGCTTCATCTCAAACCCGGTGCCCGGCTTGTAGGGATTCACCCCACAATCCACAAAGTGCTGTTGAATGGAGTCCGTGAGCATATAGACACCCTTGGCATATCGCGTCGCCATGTCCGGCAAAACGTACTCCTGGTGCTTGTTTCTGGGCGCGTCCATCAGCAGTGCCCGCAAAGTGAGATGAATGGGGATGTGTACCGACTTCGGATTCCGGCGGGCGGTTTTGTTCGGCACGCGCAGGATAATGCCCCGGGCAAGATCCACTTCCCCCCAGCGCAGGGTGGCACAGTCCCCGAGGCGCAAGCCGGTATAGATGCCCAAAGCCAGGAGCAAGCGCAGTTCCCCTTCCGCCTTGGCGCAGATCAGGCGGAGTTCATCCACGGTCAATTCCCGCCTGCTCTGAGTGGTCAGCGCCTTGCTTTCGATGGTTTCCCAGGGATTGGTGATAAGCCTGCCGCGATCCTTGAGAACACGGAAGACATACTCCAACAGCCGGACATGCTTGTTGTAGCGGTTCGGACTGAGCTTCCGTTTCCAGAGATAAGTCGCATAGGCCTCGACAATGGCCGGGGTTACATCGCGCAATGTCTTGGCATCCCGATATGCCCCGGTAAGCCACCGGTCAAACTGGATCCAGTGGGAGTCATACTCCCTCATGGTCCGCTCGCCACAGTTCTTGCGCTTTGGGGAATCCTTGAAGGCGATCCAGGCATCGGCGATCCGAAGCGGCGGATTCCGTTCCTCCTCGATGGCGGCCAGTTCGGCCTTCCCGCCCTCTATACTGGCCTTGACCGATTCCAGGGTACGGATCGTATCCTCGACCACAAAGGGCGCCATGAACTTGTTCAGCTTCTTCCTGGCCTCGTCCTGATCCGTTTCATGAGTGGTCCTCATGAACTTCCGGCCGTTGATCGTCCAGACGGCGGAATAGGTTTTTCCGCGTTTGATCAGATAGCCTTTCCGTGTTTTCATCCCTGCTTCCTTTCAGTGCGTGTCTGGGCGGGAGTATGGCATAAGGATCGGTCGGTGTCGCCTACAAAACGGAAGCATGTGAACGAATAAGGCCGATAAATAACGCATTCCGGCGGATTTCTAATCCGGCGGTCGCAGGTTCGAACCCTGCCGGGGGTGCCAAAACGGAGCCCGATTACTTACACTCGGTCTGGCCTTGATGGCGGAAGAAAAGCGCGATCAGGATGAGGGTGTTAGCAACCAGTATCAGGTGAGAAGCACAGGTGTGGATTCCCATCACATGAATGTTTTGGCCCATTCGCAACCTCAGGATAGCTGCCACCACGAGCACCAAAACACCCAGCCCACCAACCATTCCAGACGCAGATGAACATGCACATTTCATGGGATGTCCCTCCTTCTTTTACAGAGAGCTTATGCCTCGCTGGTTGTTCCGACAAGACAATTTATGAACAAAGCAGTATGGGGATGTCCTTATCCTGGCTGGCATCCATGCCACCGCGCAGTTCGTCACAGCCCGCCCAGAGCGAGGAATAGAGTTCGGACTTCTTGATGGCCATGAGTTCAGCTTCCTAGTGCTTGAAACACCGCTGCCCGGTAAATACCATCGCCGCGCCAGCCTCATTACAGGCGTCAATCACTTCAAAATCCCGATCCGAGCCGCCCGGTTGGATGACGGCGGTGATGCCTTCCCGTAGTCCGACTTCAACGCCGTCACGGAATGGGAAAAAGGCATCCGACACCATGCAGCATCCAGACAGGCCACCTTTCAGCGCCACCGTCTCCTCATCAATCGTCCGACGCTTCGCCTCGTCCGTCAGGGTATTGTAGGGAATGCCATGCCGTTCCCAGCAGATCCGGTCAGCCGTGTTGCGATAGGCCTTGTCGCGGGCGTATTGGGCCATCCCGACGCGGTCCTGGCCACCGGCGCCGATACTGACCGTCACGCCATCCTTGACATAGAGGACCGAGTTGCTGACCACTCCGCATTCCACCAGCCACCCGAACAGCAGGTCGGCGTATTCTTTTTCCGTCGGCATGCGGTTAATCCGGTAATCCTTGCCCTTATAAACCGCCTGGGCGGGCTGGAGGTCGGCAATGGTTTTCGTCCGGGGCACAAAGGATGTCTGGACAATCACGCCGCCGTCCATGAGCGACTTCATGTCCACCACAACCCCGCCGGCGAATTCAGTCAGCCGGGCCATATTGCCGATGCGCATCACGCGCAGGTTCTTCTTTATGGCGAACAGGTCCATGACACCGGGGCCGAATTCAGGTGCCACGACAACCTCGGCGTAATTCTCGATGATCAGGGCGGCGGTATCGCGATCCACCTCGCGATTCAGGGCGATTGCCCCGCCGAAGGCCGCCACGCGGTCTGCCATATTGGCCTTGCGGTAGGCGTCCGCCAGTGTTGCCGCCCGTGCCACGCCGCAGGGATTGTTGTGCTTCACAATGATCGCACAGGGGGCATCCATCAGATAACGCAGGATATTCAGGGCATTGTCCACATCGGTGACATTGGTCTTGCCGGGATGTTTCCCGGATTGGAGCAATTCAACATCCGAGGCCAGATGCCGTCCGGGCTGGAGGCAGGTGACATCGCCCAGTTTCAGATTCCCGCCCACCAAGCGGTAGAGTGCCGCCTCCTGTCCGGGATTCTCGCCATACCGCAGGCCCTTGCGTACCCCCTCGATCAGCCAGGCTTGTTTCTCATAGCTCAGGGTTTGTCGGCGTCCGTCCTCCTCGACAAAGCTGATTTCCATGCGGGGAGAGAAATGATCATCCATGATGGTTTTGTACGCCGCCTTGAAATCCTGAGCTGCCATGCCGATCCGCCTTTCTGATTGTTATTCTAAAGAGGCGCACAAAATAACGAACTCACCGCTGGAACTCAAAACTTTTCGGACTGGCTTTGATCTTGATCCGGGCCCGGCGGTTCGATAGAACAACCCCAACACATTATTGGCATCATGCACAACCATCCCCATTTCACCCGGACGCATCTTCAGGAACTCAAACCGCGTTTCAAGACTTTTGTCGGAATCGACTCCGATGGATGCATCTTTCCCACCATGGAAATCAAGCAGAAGCAATGCTTCCACTCCCTCATCATCTCCCTGTGGCATCTGGAACCCGTTGAACGGGCACTCCGGGAGGCGGCGGAATTCGTGAACCTGCACTCCGTCTTCCGGGGACAGAACCGATTTCCCTCCCTCCTGAAAACCTTTGAACTCCTGGCAGACCATCCGGATGTACGCCGGACCGGCTTTTCCCCGCCACCAACCGAATCGCTTAGAAAATTCTGCCTCTCCGGCCTTCCGCTCGGCAATCCCGCTCTGGAAACTCTGGCCCGGGAAACCGGGGATCCTGAACTGGAGCGGATTCTCGCGTGGAGCCTGGCCGTGAACCGGGAAGTCGCCCGGACCGTGAGAAACATCAAACCCTTCCGGTGGGTTCTGGAAAGCCTGGAGGAGATCCGGAAGAACTCGGACGCCATCTGCGTCTCCCAGACTCCGACCGAAGCGCTTGTCCGGGAATGGGAGGAGCATGATCTTGTAAAGTACGTCACGGTCATCGCCGGCCAGGAACTGGGAACCAAGGCCGAACACCTCACCCTGGCCACCCGGGGCCGCTATCCGGCAGATCGTGTCCTCATGATCGGGGATGCGCCCGGAGACCGGCAGGCGGCCCTTGCCGTAGGCGCCCGTTTCTATCCCATCAATCCCGGTCAGGAAGAGCCGTCATGGGAACGATTCCACCGTGAAGCCTACGGTCGTTTTCTGGCGAACCGGTATAACGACGCCTACGAGACCGCGCTCATCCGGCAATTCGACTCCCTTCTCCCCGAAACCCCGCCCTGGGTGAAAGTATGAAAGGCTATGTCCAGGTCTATACGGGCGACGGCAAGTGCAAGACAACGGCCGCCCTGGGGCTTATTGTGCGCGCCGTGGGCGCGGGACTTCGAGTCTATTTGGGACAGTTCATCAAGGGACGCGACTACAGCGAGATCCGGCTTCTGAAGGCGCGTTTCCCTGAAGTCACCGTGGAACAATATGGCGCCGGCAAGTTTATCCGGGGACTCCCGACCGCGGGCGAGACAGCCTCAGCGCGCGCGGGGCTCGCGTCGCTCACCAAGGCCTTGCAGTCCGGCCTCTACGATGTGGTTATCGCCGATGAGGCTTGTACCGCCGTCATGGCCGGCCTGTTCGGGGAAGACGCCCTCCTGGAATTGATCAAGGGCAAACCGGAGACCGTGGAACTGGTGTTCACGGGGCGGGGCGCCGGTCCGAAATTGCAGGCGCGTGCCGATCTGGTGACGGACATGCATTGCGTGAAACACTATTTCACCGCGGGGGTGCGGGGCCGCCGCGGAATCGAATCGTAAACGGGAGAACAACCATGGCTGATAACATCACCCTGACTTATGACGATGGACGCAAGATAACAACCCCTTTCCGGTCCACGCTACGGGATATCATGCCCTCACCCACCGATCCCTCGGGACTCCCCTACATCGCCGCGCTCGTCAACAACGACATCACCTCGCTCGACTATCCAATGGAAATGGATAGCGATATCAGACTGCTGACGATGACCTCCCCTGAGGGCTGGCACGTATTCCAGCGATCACTCGCCTTTGTCCTGGCCAAGGCGGTCAAGGAACTCTTTCCCCTCGCCGGTTTCTCGGTGGATTATTCGATGGGCAACGGACTCTACTGCAGCTTTGACCCCGTGGCCGGTAAACATAATGGCGGAATCACCCTGGAGCAGGTCGAGGCCATCCGCGGGCACATGCAAGCCCTCATCGCCCGCAACATCCCCATTGAACGAAAGAAAATCTCCTTTGCCGAGGCGACACGCCGTCTGACCGAGGCTGGCCAGACAGACAAGCTGAACCTGCTCCGATTCCGGAATCCGCCCCGCGTGGTAATCCACGTCTGCGAGGGATTCTATGACCTGGCCCAGGGGCCGCTCGCCCCCTCAACAGGCGCGATCCATCTCTTCGACCTCATTCACCATGCCCCGGGATTTATCCTGCAACTCCCGGAGCCGGGAAACGGCGCCCGGATCGCCCCGTTCAAGGATCTTCCCCTCCTGTTCAAGGTGTTCCAGCAACACAAGGAATGGGGGCGCGCGATGGGGGTCAACACGGTCGGCCGCCTGAATGAGATTATTGTCAACGGCGATATCAGCGACTTCATCAAGGTGGCGGAGGCGCTCCATGAAAAGAACGTGGCCCGCATCGCCGATGAAATCCAACTCCGACGCAATAACGTCAGGATCGTCCTCGCCGCCGGCCCATCCTCTTCCGGCAAGACCACCTTTGCCAAGCGGCTTTCCATCCAACTCCGGGTCAACGGCGCCAGGATATCCACCATATCACTCGACAACTATTTTCTAGAGCTGGCCAAAACACCGCTTGATGAAAGCGGCAATCCCGACTTCGAAAACATCAACGCGTTGAATCTCGACCTGTTCAACCGACACATGGAACAAATCGTCCGGGGCGAGGAAGTGAGTATCCCCGAGTTCGATTTCGAAGCCAAAAAGCCCGTCTACCGGGGCCATACCATCCACCTCGGACCGGATGACATTCTGATCATCGAGGGTATCCACGGCCTGAACCCGGAGCTGACGCGCATGATTCCCGACTCCGCCAAGTTCAAGGTCTATGTGAGCGCCTTGACCCAGCTCAGCCTCGACGCCAACAACCGGATCGCCACCACGGACAACCGCCTCATCCGCCGCATCGTCCGCGACCACAAGTACAGGGGGCACTCGGCACTGAAGACACTCCGGATGTGGTCCTCGGTCAGGCGGGGCGAGGAGCGCTGGATATTCCCCTTTCAATCGCAGGCGGACGCCACGTTCAATTCCGCTCTCGACTACGAGCTGGCCGTGCTTAAACCCATTGCCGAGCCTTTATTGATGGAGGTCAAGCCCTATGACCGTGAATATGCGGAAGCACGGCGCCTCACCGCCTTTCTCGCCAATCTGATCGGCATTCCCGACCGCGAAGTCCCCAGCACCTCCATGCTCCGCGAATACATCGGGCGCAGTAGTTTCAAATATTGAGCTAACAATTCGCTTGTATTAGTACTATATTTGCTAAATACTCGCGGCATGTCCCTTTATTGCAGTGAGCTTTTCCCGGGGTCATGCCGCTACCGGGCATTGAAGCTCCCGCCCGCCACCGGCGTCCGGGATTCCGTTTCCGAGTCCTCCTTCCCCTGGTCGGAACGGCATCTTCGCTGTGTCTGGGCGGATCCCGCTTTCCGTCCCTCCCCGCTTTTCTCCAACGACGGGCGCCAGGTTATCGTCGAAAACCCGGGCCGATGGAACCTGGAGGCCGGCCCGGATTTCCTGGATGCCGTCATCCGAACCGCCCCGGACGAATCCGTTTTCCGGGGGGATGTCGAACTTCATATCCGCCCCGCGGATTGGCGGCACCACGGTCATTCCGGCGACAAGCGATACCGAAGGGTCATTGCCCATGTCACCTACTTTGACGGCTCACTTCCGGAAACCGATCTCCCGGCGCCAATCCTTCAAATCCCCCTGCGCCAACCTCTGAAACAGAACCCTTTATTCTCCTTCGATAGCCTTGACCTGCCGGCCTATCCCTTTGCCACTCTGGCTCCCTCCCCGCCCTGCGCCATCCTCCTGAAAACATGGACGCCTGAGCAGCGGATTACGCTCCTTGAGTCGGCGGGTGAAGAACGGTTACGTCTTAAAACCATTCGCCTAACGGAAGCCATGACAGGAGGCGCTCTGGAACAAACCCTTTACGAGGAGATCATGGGCGCGCTGGGCTACAAGCATAACCGGAGTGTCTTCCAAAAGCTTGCCCGCACACTCCCACTCGAGCGGCTGCGCCGGGAATCGGGAGAGGACCCGACCTGTGCCTATGCCCTGCTGGCCGGTGTGGCGGGGTTGCTCCCAACCCAAACGAACCCCCTTTGGGACGAAGAAACACGTCTATTTGTGCGATCCCTTTGGGATGTCTGGTGGAAGCACCAGTCCGCCTGGCATGTCGTGACCCTGAAGCAGGGAGACTGGATTCTTGCCAATCTCAGACCGGCCAACCAACCTCTCCGCCGCCTCATGGCGGCCTCCGGACTTTTTATCGGAAAGGATCCCCCCATCTCACGAATCATCGAATCCAGCCGCAAAGATGAGCCCGCATATCGGGCCATCGGGGACATGCTACAAGCGGCGGGAGAACAAAGTTACTGGGCTTGGCGCAATAGCCTGGCTGGCCATCGCACATCCACCCCCTCCTCGCTGGTCGGTCCCGGCCGTGCCGCCACGATCCTAACCAATGTGATTGTCCCCTGGGCGGCGGCAACCGCCTCAAGAAAACCGGAGGCATCCCGGCTCACCGATCTTCCGCCGGAGGACGACAACCGCTATGCCCGGCACACGGCGCACGCCCTGTTTGGTCGCGACCATAATCCCAACCTATACCATTCAGGGTTGCGGCAGCAGGGTCTGCTTCAAATCTTCCATGATTTCTGCATGAACAGCCGGAATGGTTGCCAGGCATGCGGCCTGCCCGAGGCGCTGGCTCACCAGAGCTGATAGGAGCCGGTGATCAGGACATAGAGCCCCAGAAGTCCATTGGTCACACCATGGGCCAAAACGGCCACCCCAAGATCACCCGTGCGGCGGTAAAGAAAAGCGTAGGCGGTTCCAGCCATCACGCCCGCCAACCAGCGTGAGTGCTCCAGCCCGAACAGGCAGGAACTGACCATCAGCACGCCCCAGCCGATCCGGCGTGGATCGATCCCGGTAAAAGGCTGTCCCTGCAACCAACGCATCAGGAAACCGCGCCAGAAATATTCCTCCGCCACGGCTATCACCAGCGCGGATCCGCCCAGCCGGATCAGGGAAAGGAACCATCCGCAACATTCAGGGGCATAGGGACTCGCCCCGCCCGACGACGGGAAGGGCCCCTGGCGCACAGCAGTGCGCGCATACAGGTCGTAAAACCACCCGGCGGCACCTTTCATCCAAGGGGACTCCGGGAACACCCAAAGGAAGAAGACACCAGCCCCGACCAGGAGTCCCAATGGCAGATGGCGTAACGCCGGAGGCGGATAATACCGCCATGGCTGGGCAAAGAGGAGCACGGCACCCCCCGCACCGACCTGGAGTCCATAGCGGAATGCCTGGTTCGACATCGGCAGGCACATGACCGCCACCCATACGACGAACGGCGCCACATGCCGCCACACCGCCTCAGTTTCGCCGTCTATCATTTTAGCCCGGAATCGCATGGAATGAATCATGAGTTATTGAGGTGCGCATGGCCAGTTCAAAGGAACCCTACATCAGCGATACGGCATCAACATCAATCGCCATTGCGACCCCTGCCGGCCAACGAAACTCCCTTGCCACAACCCTCAACACCTCCGTCATGGCCTTGGTTGACGGGGATCGAAGCATGATTTGGTGACGAAACTGCCCTTTTGCCTTCTCCAGGGGTGCTGGTGCGGGACCACTCATCACGACCTGCGGGGGAAGCCGGAGTTTCAACAGTGCTCCAAATTGATCGGCTGCGTGCAGGACCTTTCCCTGCTCCATCCCGCGGATCCCGACACAGACGAGATGCCCGAACGGGGGATACCCCAACTCGCGCCTGAACTCATTCTCCTGGTCGCAAAATCCGTCATAATCCAGCCTCCGGGCCGCCTGGATGGCCGGATGGAATGGCGTGAACGTTTGCACAATTACCTCGCCGGGCACCTCGCCGCGCCCCGCCCGCCCCGCCACCTGCGTCAGGAGTTGGAAAGTTCTCTCACCGGCCCGAAAATCGGGCA
>Ga0118677_10008111_pt1 | contig 16980 bp, 22 predicted proteins | sample AliMusrvi5mmetaG_FD_86154 | JGI IMG/M metagenome (GOLD analysis project Ga0118677, IMG submission 86154) | reverse complement strand
TCCACCCGGCGCGGTTTTCTCAACCAGAAATTTAAACAGTCTCACCCACGCGGGCCAGGTTCACTTTCGGCTGTAGTGAATTATGGTCTATTTCATCAAGAATCGCTGGTCGCAGTGGCGCGTCTCAGTCCCGTTCATTACGGAAAGAGTGTGGCCGCCGCGGCAGTCGGTAAAGAATTAGCCAATATCTGCCTGTATTTACAACGAGGGTATGATGTCGGGGTCACCCACGCCGAACTGGTACAGTTTATCCGCGAATACACCCAACGCATCCCTAGAGATACCGGGCGCGATTACCGTTACCTGCTCTCGCTGGATGATCCCAGCGAACAGCGCTTCTTCTTCCGCGGCGCCGAATGGTGCTCCACTGCTGCGACGGGCAACACGTACCTCGAATCGGGGGCGCTCTACGGCGGGCGCACCCGTTCCAAAGGTTCCGGGCGATATATCCTCAACGGAAAAATGGGAAACCTTTACCATGGCGGGAAAAATTTCAAAGTGGATGAATTGCGCCGGCTGGGGGCGCAGATTATCACTGAAACGCCAAAAGACCGTTATATCTGGGTGCTGGCGCCGCCAAACAGCCTTCTCTATCTCGCCTACCGTAACGTTTTGCCGGCCCATGTGATGGAACGTGAGCCCGGCACAATCTGGGTCCAGCCTCGCTTAATCACCCGCTTGAAACGGATATTGCAGAACCAATTAGTCCTGCCTGAATTCGTATCCAAACACATTTAATCTTTCGTACCTGAGGCGCGTCATTTTAGCGGAGCAAAAACCGCTGTTTATTCTGCAATAAAGGAGCTGTATGATTCGAAACCCATTCCCACTCGATCAAACTAAAAATATTTTTCCTATCATTTCTCAAACGATGAGCAAGATCACAGGATTGTCAAAGACAATACTCTATGTTCCGGTTGCCTATGTCAGTGTTAATAACCTGACTGAACAAACCAAACAATTTCTGCAGAATGTAGACCCGGACTACTTCCGGCCGAGCTACCCCAACTATCAGAGCCGCGACCAGTATATCCTGACGCCCCCCGTCTGGGGTTACGTGCTTTCGGGTCCCGTATTGGGACCTATTGTCGATCTACTCTCGGTCCGCCTTCAAGCGGTCTGGCGCTCGCCCACAGATAATAAACCTTACTACACTGAAACCGTCAACTGGGCCAAGGAAGCCGTAATGGTCTACGATGTGGTATCCGAGACTCGGGCGGCAACTCAAGCCGTCTACCTGGTTTGTGGCGGGGAATGCGTGGGACAACCCCATCCCATTGATTTATGGCTGGAGGCTGGGCTGGTTGACATCGATCAGCTTGTTTCCTCGAATATATTGAAGGAGCGTTTTCATGAATGAAGCGGAGCGCGCTCTGATTGCATTGCAGACCTGGGTCAAGAAAAACCACTCCGGGTTGTCCATCCATTATACCGGGCATAACCCGACCATCATTGATGGTATTCCTCACGCATGGTCAGTTGAAATAGGGAATCCAAAAAAGAAGTACTACTGTGGTTACGGCGTTGGGATGGAACAAGCCATTATTGACTGCTACTGTAACTGGCAGAAAGACGATACCATCACATTATCTACCCCGAGCGAGGATGCTCGGGCAGTCTTAGCTCATCCCACCGGTCCAAAGAGGAAACAATGCTCATATTAGCAACAGCAATTACGATCAGTGATGCGATTAGACGTTTCAATCTCATCGCGAGAGCCATCGATGAACCCAAACGCCTCATAATCTTTGCCAGGGGTACCTGGTCGGACTTTTCAGGGGTGCCGATTTTCGCGCAGTACCCTGGTCTGAAGATCATCATCCTCAATGATCCCGGTTATGTGACCGCCCTTGTGGATGGTAAACCGGTACTGATCAAAGCCTGCCCGGTCCCGAACGAATCAAATCCCGCGGATATTGTCATCTGTCTGAATTAATAACGTCAGGGTCGGTGATGTCCACCTCACTTACGCCTATTGGGCCACATCGGTGGTCTGTTGGTTTGATAACTTCACTGGTAAGCGGATCGCCTGAACACCCAATTGGACCCGACCGGGTCCTGTTTGATCACAGCATGAGGTGATTATGAACTTTCGTCACTTATTTGATCTATACCGGAATTATGAACCTTTCGATCGGGACGCCCTGGGTGTTACTGAAATCGACACGCAAATGCATTCGGAGGTCGAAACATTAGTCAAGCAAGCCACTGGCCGGAAGCCCAAGAACCTGAACAAAGTAGAAGAAATTCTCGGCGCTGAAAAGGTCAAAGAAATCAACGATAAATTCAGCGCAATGCTGAAGCCTCGTTTGGAAAAACGCAAGGCGAACAAAAAAAGGGCCGAAGCCATCCTCGAGTCATACGCCCAGATCTACGAACCACAAGTTTCTGTCGAGCTGCACAAGCTGAGCCATAGTAGCGGCGGCGACTACCACACTCAGGGTTACGGCTGCAATAAGTACGCTAAGGGGTCATTGGAGGAGGCGCGACTCATGTTGGAGATGACAGGGTTCAAGCCTGAGGTTCGTGAAATTCCCGATCCGAGCGGGGTCGACCGCTGGGGTATTTGTTACTATGACTATGAATTATGGGCTTACATCGATCCGTTTAATTATTGGATACTGAACCACAAACACATCGGATTTACCGAAATGGACTATGCGGTCATCTGCTGGCGCAACGGTGTCAACCCCAAGGTTCTATTCCCTTTCATGGATGACGATGTTTTTGACCGCTCCATGACCCTGTTTCGGGATTCAAACTACGTTGTCCAACTCATCCTCCCAGAGGAGCGAGCAGCGGGAATAATTTCCGCTGCCACTCCAGACCCAATCAGCGAACCGCCCTTTCCGGTGCAATGCCCTGAACCGCTCGCAGAACCCACACCTATCTTTTCTGAGAACGTGGTTCAACTCGAATTGTTCGCTATTTAGCCCGCGGTCAGACCCATTACCCGGTTGGGATATTCATTCCCAGCCGGGTTGTTTTATTCCAAGGAGTCCTCCATGAGCGATACTGGTTTAGTCGACCTGCTCACCTACGGCAAGGCTGTGGTGATGAGTGACCATTTTGATTTTGCCTGTAAAAACTGCGGCAGGGTATGCTGTACCTCCGAGACCCCCATCCTGATTACCCCTTCTGAGAAGGTGCGTTTGGCATACCGCCTCTACCACCACAATCATCCCGGCATGTTCATCGATAAACACCCAGGTCATAATCCATTCACACTCCATATCGAGTCATTCGCCATGACAGCTTCAATCTTCATCAACCCCATCCTGGACCCCGATTTTGGCGCACCACTCTGCCCGTTTTTCTGCCTGAGTGAAACCCCCAGAGACCTTCAGGGAGTCTGCGGGGTCTACGCCGACAGAGGAAATACCTGCAGAATTTTTCCGTTTGGGCGGCTAGTTAAAAGCGCTTACGGTCATATGATTGACAAGTATGTCGCCATCCCCGCCTACTGTCCTGGATTGGGAAAAGGGCCTGCGCAACAGACTGTGGGCACCTATCTCGCCCGCAACCAGTCGCCGGAAATGGAGCTTGAATTTTCAATATATTACCGTTTCATTTATCCCAAATTCTGTAACGCCGTGGATATGTACGGCGAACGCGCGGCGCGGCGCATCGGCGAGCTTCTCTTTCATCTCTCCACCCCCACCGGCGATCTCAACGATAGCCAGCTGCACGAACACATCCTTCAAGAATACGCCCGCATCGAGAATGTGATCGACACCTTGAAGTTCTAAACGATTGGCCGGACGAACACCCGCTTTGCCCGGCCTGTTTCTCACAAAGGAAAATTTATGAAACAAACCGAAATCAGCAGCGCAGACTGCACCATCCACCATGAAGTTGCCCTCATTATCGGCCTCAATCTGAAAGACCATGAATACGCCATCTGGAAAAAGATTGTGGACGGTGAAAGCGTTTCGGAATTGGAGCTCGAAAGTATCCGTAAGCAAATAACGATCCAACCCATCCCTGATTTATATGTGGAATTCTATATCAAGTCACACGAGAACAGCAGCGGGGATTTTATCGTCGTCCTGCGCGACTGGGACGGTAAGCCAGTTTTCGCTACCGAGCCCTGCCGCAATATCGACGCAAAAATTGTGATCGACACGGAGTATCTGCGGATGTTGGGCTTTACCTTAATGGAACTGACCCTCCATCCCAGCTCCGAGGAACGGTCTCCAACTCTGGAAACACAAGGGGCTTGCCTGCCGCGCATCGTGGAAGAGCTGATCTGTAAAATGGCCCCCAATTCCCCAAATAATCTGGCTCGGGATATCGCCGATGCTCTGGATGAACAACTGACTCGTATGAACTTCCTGCGGTCCTACGAAGGGATCCATTATGTGCGGTCGGTGAATTATGGCGAATAAAAAGGTAAAGCCGGTAATTAACCTGCTCGCCCTGGAAAAATCATTGGATGGTCAGGTGGAAAAAAACAAGACCACTCGCCCTATCAGCGCCATGTTTGATTTTCTCGAACAAGCCGGCTTTGAGATCGTATTTGCTCAGACCCGTCCAGGATTTCACTGCGGGGCTGTGATCGGGCACACACCCGACGGGTCCGTACGCGCTGCCGTATTTTCGCCTGACCTGGATACCCAGGAGACTGAGGCCTGGAGCATGGCAACGGTCTTCGTACCCGCCTTACAGAATATGGTGGCCCGCCGACCCTAGGGATTAATTCCCACGGATCATCTGTTGTATCTAAGGAGAACAATGACCCAATTATTCAAATGCTTAAGAGCCGTCTTGATGTGGCTCGGCAGACCGTCCCATACGATGACGGACTGGGTATGCTGGGATAACCCCGACCGCATGTATTATTCATTGCGTTTTAATAACATCACCATCGAATATTGTGATAAGCGCAACGACATCGCTCTGTACGACGGAGGCGACCTTGTGATCACCCTGTTCGTTGATGAAACGGTAAGCTTCGAGGCCTGGACCTTTGCGGCCCCCCAGGTAGATACATCCTCCGCGACCCCGCTTGCCCCGCCTTCCGAAGATCATACCGTGCCTTTCTAAACATCACGTCTGAATATCGCCCTGGACCGCAAGCAGTCCAGGGCTGTTTTACCTTTGGAGATACCGATGATACAAAGATTGTCCCGAAGTGGTTTCCCCTTCGGGACTGATTGAATTCCCTGGAGATATCATGTCTAAATCCATCATGATCCATCAACTACATGGCGGCATCATCCCGGTTGTGGTGATGCAGGCTATCCTACCCAAATATTACTGCAAAGAAAAACCTATCGCGTATCTCCGTGGCACTATTGCCCAGGGTGTGGAAAACACCTACTGTGGTTTTGATTTGCCCCAATCCCCCCTCTTCGACCTTGAGATTGGCGCGGAAATCCATCTGGACCGCTGTGAAGTCCTAACGTATGACATGGGTTTCCGCAGCAACAGGCTGATTACCCTCGCAACGGCCAAGCGCCATTTCGAAACCCTGTCACGTTTGAACGATCTGATCGTTAAGATGCATCGAAACAAAAAGGAACCTAAAACCTTTGGCGAGTACCTGCAGAAGGTCACCCTGGCATTGGATATCAAGCGTGTCTTCCTCCCCCTCCCCCAAAACGCGGATATCCACGATGAACCATTTACCGATGATATGGGTATCCTGCCCGAGATCATCGACTGGCGTATCCAGCATAATGCCTTCGCCTGGATCAATGCATAATTTCCTGCCCTCAGGATGTTTTACAAAAAGGAAAAACAATGAGCATCATATTTAATCATAAAGCAAATGGCCGCAAGGTGACGATCAACGAAGATTGCACCGGGCGGCTGGTGATTATGGTGAGTGTCGAGCGGAGTGAAGCGAGGGGTGATGTGAGCCTGGTCGAAACATCCTACGGGTATGAAGTGTCCATCGCTGGTATCCCTCACCCTGTTTGTTATATCGATCTCTTCCAACCGGCTATGGATCATGACAATGGGCAGCCCATTTTGGCAGTGTGCGACGCTGTGGACGGTGAATTTGTCGCAAAATACACCTTCTCGTCCGCAGGCACGCAACGCTTCGATATAGACAAAAATCAGGAGCCGCCCCATGCCGGATAAACCAAAGAATGTAACGCAGCTATGCCGTTTCCTCAAAACCCAGCGCGGTCTCCGGTTGGTTTATGCAAGCTGGGCCGGCGGGGCTGTGGATACCATACGTGAAATCGCTGGGGTAGAGAAAGGCGAGGTGCGTTTTAAGCCAAGTAGTTTTTTGCTTGAAAAATCCTACCTCAATACAGCTCAACTGGCTAACTTGATCCAATTCAACGAAGACGGTTTTGCCCTGCTGGACCAGCGGCAAAACCTTGTACTGGTCTACAAATATGTCGAAATAATGGATCCCCTCCCTGACCCACCCCAGGACAAGATTGCTTCCTGCGGCAGCGAATTCAATGCTAACGGTGAAATCTTCCATATCAGCCATATCGATAACCGGGTCCACTGCATCTCGACAGATGGGAAAACCAGCCTGTCTCTGCGTGGTTTTGAATTTGAAAGGCTCTCGGGCCTGGTTGTCCTCCCCGAGAATGCCAGATTGGATCCCTGCCCAGATTACCACCCGCCTCATAATCAGGCGTGTGGTTGAATTGTTTTATACGAGGTTTCACATGCCCGACACTTTAATTTGGAAAGCCAATATCTTTACTTTTGAAGCTCAAACCTACATCGAATTCGGCTATACGATAGGTGAACCGCGGGGCAACGCTCTTATCAGCACTGATGAACTGAAAACAGCCGGAATGGTGGGAATCTACACCCTGGAAAGCAGTGATCCCAGCCTGCACCATGGCGAAATCTATTTCAGCGAGTAAGCGTATTTCGTTTGCGACCTGCCCGGAGAAGATTTTTCTCCGGGCTGTTTATTTTCAAGGAGTTGCAATGACCCATAAAGTAACCGTCTCCAAAAATGGGACGCATTTATATACACGACTGGTCGAACGCCGGGACATATCCCGCGTCCTGCAGGATATCGACATCAAGTTTTCCATCAGAGGGTTTGTCTTCAGCAGCCTGATGACGTTTATCTATAACAGCCTGCCGTACCTCAAGGTGATTCATATCACCCTGGCGGATGATACTGTGGTTTTGCTGGAACAAGAAACTAAAGAAACCCAGGTCAGTGCTGAACCCATTACCACCGTTTTTTTTCTTATCAGTTAGCGGAAACTAAAGATCAATTACTATTTTCGGTAAAATGGTAAGCTACATTTCCGCAACCGGCAATATGGAATATATAATCAAAAATGCCAAGAATGCCAGTTCCGCTTCCGTTTGTAAGAAATGGAGCAAAATCAGTTCTTAAGTCGACAAGCCCAGTGTTGTCAGCGGATTTTGGTCCAGCACTCCTGGTTCCACCGCCAATAAATCCAGGAGAAGTGCAGGTCACAGTATAGCTGACTTGAGTGCCTTGGGGTAATTCGGGCGTAAAATGCAGGATTGAGGTTTGTAGGTAATTACCTGATGTTGTAGATCGGAAACCAATAATTGAGGTACTTGCATTAACGACATAGTTTAGACAAGCAACGGAAGCCTGTGCATGAACAGGTAATACCCCGGATTGGATCACAGGTTTTACCCATTTTTCGGGTAAAAAAGCGGCGGCGAACAAACCACCACTGGCGGCAGTTACTATTTTCACAAATTGACGGCGGGTTATTTGTTTTTTCTGCATTATAATACTCCAATTTTAAGATTATAAATTTCAAGTAATTCGATATTTGTCAAACCAATCGTTTTAATTTTTGTTCTTGCTCGATTCATTGCAGCATGCCATGGATCTATTCCATATGCCTTGCACTTGTTTCCAAGTCGCTGAGAAATATCAATAAGTGGAAATCCCGTACCACAACCTATATCCAGATACTGCTCATAATTTCCAAGCGGAAAATTGTCCATTAAGAACAAAACTTGATTTGATATCACCTCTACAAATATATCATAAGTGGTACAGGCTGTGCAACATTATTTTGCATGAATCCTGTCATTGGCACGGAGGAGTTTTCGCGTCCACCCTCCTTCCAACATCCCGATTTTCCCACCGGGCATAATCGATTTGTTCAGATTTTCCGCGACAACTGGGAACCCTGGTGTTACCACCGTTTGGATAGCGAAGTTCCTGCCAATCAGCGTGCATATGTCAAAAATATTGTTGAGCGGCTGATGCTCTGCCGTGATCCTGAAGGTGGGTTTGCCAGATATATCTGCCCGGGTTGTGGGTTTGAGCATAAGGTGCCTTTCTCATGCAAAACCCGCTTCTGCCCGTCTTGCGGCAAAATCCATGTCGATAACTGGGTCAACAACATCACCAGGGACATTCTGGAAGTCCCCCATTTACACATCACTCTCACTACTGATGATTCTTTTCGACCTTTTTTCCGCGAAGATAGTCGGCTTTTGGATGAGCTTTTTAAGGTGGGCACTGAAGCCGTAAAACAGGTCGTTCTGGAACTTTATCCTGGCATGCAAATTGGAATGATCTACACCGTTCACACCTACGGGCGCGGCCTGGGGTATAAACCTCATGTCCACCTTGTTATTACCATGGGTGGCCTGGTTAACGGCAAATGGGTTGAGATTGATAGCGTCCCCGGTGATCGTCTTTCCATAAAGTGGCGCCAGTTACTGTGTAAGAAACTCCGTAAGTTAAGACCATCCGACACCGCCCTACAGCAGGTGATCGATAAAACCTTCAAAGACCATCACGGTTTTGTGGTCCATACCGAAAGCTTTTACCCCAAAGGGATTGAGGCCGCCCGCTACATTGGCCGCTACCTCGGCCATCCCCCACTGGCCACCTCTCACCTGATCGCCTACGATGGTCAGATGGTAACCTTCTGGTATATTGATACTGAAACAGGGATGCGGAAGGATGTGCGATGTTCGGGAATAGATTTCATTTCTTTGATGATTCCTCACATTCCACCCAAAGGGATGCAAATGGTGCGCTATGCAGGTCTATATGCTCATTGCGTGAAACACAAAATTGCGACCGTCGCCAACACCGCGTTGGAAGCATTGCGGGCTCAAATTCCTCTGTTCGTCCTCGACCCGTTGTTGAAGGTTGTCATTCCTCTGAAATGGCGTGAGCGGATCAAAGCTTCTTTTGGGTATGATCCTTTATCCTGCCCACGTTGCGGTCGCATAATGGAACTCGCTGAAATATGGGAGCCAAAACGTGGACATATCTGGATGAAGCAGTGGTTGGAAACCCATCGTCTCCTGAAGGCCGCTCGGGATGCACTGAAAAATGCTGCCCAGGTCAAACGCCCCACCCCATCTCCAATATTGTATCGCAAGTATCAGCAGCTTCCACTCGCATGGAACACATCCTGATATTTTCTGTTTCTCCATATTCTCTTACTCGGATGTCCTCGCGAGATAATTATGTATTTCCGCTCATAGGATTTTGACGGTTTGCAAACTGCCCCGAATAGGTCAGGTGGCTTCTGTGGCTGTTCACCCGGCCAGGTGGAACACCGGATTCAGACCTTTGAAAAAATACAAATTCCTAGACATCGAGGAGTGCATCTGCCAGGGTCGGGTTGGAAATCTGCGAAAACCACTCGGCAACCGGCATCTGGGCGATCACAATCGTGGAAGCATGGCCGAAGCGATCGTCAATCACTTCGAGGATGTCCTGAGTATTAGCCTGGGAAAGCGGATCGCGCATCCAGTCGTCGAGGATCAAAAGATCGGTGTGAGCAAGGGAACGCAGCAGGTTGGTATAAGACGATTCCTGGCGGGTTTGCTCAAGGGTGTGGAGCAGACGGGAAGTATGAAAATAACGCACAGAATATCCCAGCCGAATCGCGGCTGTGGCCAGTGAACAAGCCACGAAAGTTTTCCCTGATCCAGTTGGGCCCAATACCAAAATATTGAGATGGCTGCCAATCCAGACACACTGCCCCAATTCGAGGATCTGTCTGCGGTCCAATCCCCGTGCCGGAGACAAATCCAGATCTTCGGGAGCCGCCTGCATGGGAAAAGCGGCGGCACGAAGCGCATGGCGAATATGGTTATCGTGCCTGCGGGTACATTCCTGGTCAACCAGGAACGCCAGCCGTTCTTCAAAGGTCATTTCGAGATAACGGGGGTCATTTTGCTGCTCATGCAGCCCGTCGCGAAAAGCAGGCAGGCGCAGCTTGAGCAGTTTATCAAACAATACAGTATCAGTCATAACAATCTCCTCAGTTGTAATAGGTCTCGCCGCGAATGTTTTCGTGGACGAGGGGTTGAACAGGGTCGGATGAAGTTCTTGCCAGGGCATCCAGTTCGGATTTGAGATCCCGGTAAGAAAATAAATGCGCCTGGAGGACACGTTCACAGGCGGTTTCGACGAGTGGGTGGGGATATTTGCGAGCCAGGTTAAGCACACCCAGGCAGGAGCGATAAGCCTGCTCTGGAAAAGTACGGGATTTCATTAAAGCCTGTAAATAATCGTAGGTGTTCTTCCCCACTTTCTGAGCTTGCTCCAGTAGCCAGTGCGCATCCAGTTCCAGAACAAAACGATGGTTGGAAGGCATATGTTCAGCACGGGTCGAGAAGCGCCCCCCACTGTGACTATAATGATGGAACAACTACCACCCATAATTTAGAGAACAGGGCGGAGGAGAAATGAATGTCACAAGAAGGTCACAACGGCAAGGAAGAAATAAAAGTACCTGAAACGGAAGTCGTCGTCAAAGCAAAACGGCGGCAGTACACGGCAGATTATAAACTACGGATCTTGAAGGAAATCGATAGCTGCCAGGGGAATGGCGATATTGGTGCAGTATTGAGACGGGAAGGATTGTATTCCTCCATGCTGAGTAAGTGGAAAGACCAGCGGGATAATGGCGCTCTGGATGGATTGTCAGCGCAAAAACGTGGACCGAAATTTGACCCACAAGCGGCTGAGTTGGCGCTGATGAAGCACGACAACGACCGCTTACGGGAACGGCTGCGCCAGGCAGAGTTGATCATCGATGTCCAAAAAAAAGTTGCGCAATTATTGGGCGTGCCCCTGGAAGACAACAACCCGGGAATAGCGAAATGATTAAAATGGCCGAACGGTTAGGTCAAGAGGTGGGTATGGTGGCGGCTTGCCAGGTACTGGGTGTTTCTCGCACCGGGCTATACCGAGAGCGACAACCGGCTGTCGAGAGCAAAGTGCCAGGAAAAATTGAGCCAGGCAGATCTGCTCGGGCGTTGAGCGAAACGGAAAGGGAAACTGTTCGGCAAGAACTCAACAGTGAACGATTTCAGGATCAATCACCGCGCGAAATCTATGCCACATTGATAGACGAAGGCCGATATTTATGCTCTTACCGGACCATGTACCGGATTTTAGAGGCGCATGCCGAAGTACGGGAGCGTCGCAATCAATTGACGCACCCAAATTACCAGAAACCCGAGCTTTTGGCCACCCAACCGAACCAGGTTTGGAGCTGGGATATCACCAAACTGCTCGGACCCGCCAAATGGACTTACTTCTACCTGTATGTCATCCTGGATATTTACAGCCGCTATGTAGTGGGCTGGATGATTGCTCATCAGGAATCGGCTGCGCTGGCCAAAGAATTGATTGCTGAGACTTGCGCCCGGCAGGGCATCTTGCCCCATCAATTGACGATCCATGCCGATCGGGGCAGTTCGATGACCTCCAAGTCGGTGACCTTCCTGATGGCTGATCTGGGGGTCACCAAGACCCATTCCAGACCGCATGTTTCAGACGACAATCCTTATTCCGAGGCGCATTTCAAAACCATGAAATATCGATTTGATTATCCCGTTCGTTTTGGCAGCCTGCCAGATGCCCGCAGTTGGGGCAAGGGATTCTTCGACTGGTATAACCAGGATCATCACCACAATGGAATCGGTTTACTCACCCCAGCCGATGTTCACTTTGGACGGGCAGCAGGCGTGAGGCAACAACGTCAGCAAGTTTTGCAAACTGCATATCAAGACCATCCCGAAAGATTTGTAAAAGGACTGCCCATTCCACCCAAATTACCTCAGGTCGCCTGGATTAATCCACCGAAAGTAGAGGAACCATTGTTGTAAGAGCGTTCATGGGTAACTGGGTTGAACCTTTTGGTTCCGATTACTCACAGCCCTTCGACGCTAAATTCCAAAATTGGTTGTTCCAGATCATTGACACATTCCGTTGCGCGCTTTTACCCGCCAGGTGTAGGTTCCCAACGGCAGGCCGGTGATATTCCAGGTCCTTTCCTTGCTCCAGTACAGGGTTTTATACGGTGCGCCCACGACATCGCTGCCAGTATATAATTCCGCCAGGTATTCGGTAGCGGCATCCGCCTTCCAACTTAATGAAACAATGGAGTCGCCAAGCTGGGAGTTATCAACCGGGGTGATCAACTGGGGCGTACCGGGGTTGAGAATGACATTGAAACTCCACACCTCACTCCAGCCAGTTTCTAAACCTTCAATATTGCGGGCTTTAACCTTCCAGCTGTATGTACCCGGCTGCAAATCTTTCAGTGTAAAGCTGGTACCGGATATCCAGCCCGAATCAATAGCCTCGGTTCCAAAAACTTGTACACTGTATTCAACAGCGCCTGGAACACCTTTCCACGATAAGATCAAATTACTCTTATAGGCCAAGGCTGCTTGATCCGAAGGTGAAATCAATAAGGGAACATTTGGGATAAAATTGGAATTAAGTCCGGCGGGTGAAGGGGTTAAGGTTGGCTCAATTGCAACTGTTGCAGTTTGGGATGTTGAAGGGACTAAGGTTGGTCCTGTTGTAATGGTGACTGATTGAGATGGCGCAGGCACATCCATTGGAATGGTTGTTGGAATTTGAGTCGGGGCATAAACAATCATCCTGCCTGCCGCCCACATTCCCCCCAGCAACAGCAGCGCCGCCATTCCCAACAAAACCCCCAGAATACCAACCAGGCCCATTATTCCTTTGCGACTGGCAGGGCTTTTATTGGACAGACTTGAGGTTAATTTTTCTGTATTGGGTTGGCCAGCAAACGTGGCCCGGGTCTCAACCTGCCTGGCCTTGTCCTGTGTCAACTTCCGTTCGCGCGCCGCCCCTTTTTCAAATTCCACCAGCACTTCGCCCCCATTCCATGGGCGTTTTTCAGGCTCTTTATCAAGCATCCTGGCAAGCAACCCATCCAACCATGGCGGCACATCCTTGCGAAATTGGGCAATGGGAGTTCCAGGGCGCTGGTTTTTATAAACACTGCCGGTTAACATTTCAAACAAAACGCATCCCAGGGCATACACATCTGACGCCGGGGTAAGGTGAGGGTAATTTTCCGGGTGGATGTGTTCCGGGCTCATATCGGCCGGGGTGCCGGGGTAGTCTTTAGCCTGGCTGCCGCTGACCAGGCGCGAGGTGCTCAAATCCGTTTGGGCCAGGCCCAGGTCGGATATCTTCGCGCGCCCATGTTCGTCAAAAAGGATATTGCCCGGCTTGAGGTCACGGTGGACGATATCGCGCTCGTGCAGGCTCTTCAGACCGCGGGCAATATCGGTGGTGACCGCCAGGCATTCATCCAGAAGCATCAAACAGTTGTTCTCCTTGAGCGTTTGCAAACGCTCCTTGAGGCTTCCGCCAGAGGCATATTCCATTTCCAGGGCCAGCGTATTCACGTCCTCATGGCGGCTGTACACCTGTATGAGAAAATCACTGCGTCTGGCGGCCAGTTTTGCTTCCAGCATGAAGCGCTCGCGACAGTCGCGAATATCGGAACTGCCAATACCAGGGCCGTCGTTGCGGAATATTTTTAACGTGCGCAGATCATCGAGCTTAAGATTTCTAACCAGGTACACCTGGCCGAAAGTGCCCATTCCCAGCAGGCACTCGATGCGAAACGTGTCAAACAGGATGTCACCTGGTTGGTATTCAATCATAACTTACTCGATCCAACAAATCATCCAATTATTCACAACTATTACGGCCGATAAAATCCATCCTCACCGGGGACCGAAATGCTCCACTGAGCCCATAACACAGCGAAAGCCCAGGCCGCTGTTCGATTCACACGGGTCCAGCCAGCCGCGGTTGGCCAGGCGCACACTGCCAGCGCCGCTGATCCATGAACCGCCGCGCAAGGAGCGCAGGCTCCCCGTTTCGGGGCCGCCCGGGTTGAACACAGGAGACTCCTGATAGAATGTTTCGCTGTACCAATCGACCGTCCACTCCCACATATTGCCCACCATATCCGCACAGCCGTAGGGACTGTCGCCCTGTGGGCTGTAGTTCCCCACTGGAGTGGTGTGGCGCGTTTTGATGCCAAAATTACAAAAATCCTCATCAGGGGTGCGGTCGCCCCAGGGATAAATGCGACCATCGGTACCTCGGGCCGCCTTTTCCCATTCGGCTTCCGTGGGTAGGCGCACACTGACCTGCCTTCCCTGATTGTGGGCCTCATTCTGCAGCCAATTACAAAAGATCTGGGTGTCTTCCCAGCGGATATTGACCACCGGGTGCATTTCCTGGCCGGGCGGGATTTTCCCTCCCTTCCAGCCGATGGGAAAACCGTAACAGGTAGCCTCGATAAAACGTAGATATTGCTCATTGGTCACAGGGTAGCGCCCGATCCAGTAATCCGGTAAAAACACTTTATGCTGCGGCAGTTCGGTATCATAGGCATTGCGGTCGCGGCGTTTATCGCTGCCCATTAAAAACTCCCCCTCAGGGACATGTACCATTTCGAAATCAGCGCCCTTATTCAGGTTGATTATGCGCAGGCCAGATGCTTCCCAGAGCGCTCCTGCGGCGGCCGAGCGCAGCCGGGTTTCTGGGGGTGGTTCTATGATCATGGCAACCGGGGCTGTGGGCTGGGGCGTATTTATCCGCACACCAACTTCAACCGGTTTGGGATCCCTGATTGCTGTTGCAATCTCAGGCGATGGTCCTTTTTCCAGCCCGTCCTTCAGGATTTCAACCAGTTCCGCCCCATCCCAAGGGCGCTGATCGCGGTCCTCATGCAGCATCCTGGCTGACAGGTCATCCAACCAGGCGGGGGTATCCTTGCGAACCTCCTTTATATGGGTTCCAGGGGATACCTGGCTGTAAGGTTTAGAAGTCAGCATTTCAAAGAGGATCAAGCCCAAAGCATACACATCAGATGTCGAATTTAAGTAAGCCATTGTATTCTTTTGCTCGGGGCTCATATACCCGATCGTGCCTGGATGGGCAGGTGCTCCATTTAGACTGGATCCCATTATGGACCGTGAGGACCCTGTTCCCTTGACTTGCGCGAATCCCAAGTCTGCCACTTTAGCTGATCCTTGCTGGTCGAATAAAATATTACGAAGGCTCAGGTTGCGGTGGACCATATCCCGATCATGCAGAACAGCCAGCCCTTCGGCTACATCCAGTAAAATCCGCGCTGATGCTTCAATCGCTAAACCGGGTTCCTCTTTTTTAAGCTTTGAAAGGCGCTCCTCAAGGCAGCCTCCTGGCGCATACTCCATCGCCAGCCCCAGGATGCCATCGCTTTCATGCAGTTCATAGACTTTCACCAAACGCGGGTGATTGATCTGTCCTCCCAGTTGGGCCTCCATCCTAAAACGATCCCTTGCGGTGGAAAACAGAATACTGCCCATCCCAGGCGCTTCCCGGCGCAAGATCTTAACCACCCGCGGGGTGTTTTGCTGAAGGTGTGTAACCAGGAACACTTCGCCATAGGGACCAGTATCGATCAGCCTCTCGATGCGATATATCTCAAAAAAGGAATCCCCGGGATTAAAATCTGTCATAAACCCTTCCAGAAAGAACTGTTAATTTAGACGCAATATATTATACTGAAATAGCACAACGAAAACCAATATCCTTACTCTTGCTGTCAGGCGCATTGCCCATGCGGTTTGCGACGCGCATCCCGCGTCCGTCATTAAACCAGGATCCGCCGCACCGAACGCGTTTCTCACCTGAAAGCGGCCCAGGTGGGTTAAACTCTGGCGAAGTTTTGAAATAATCCTCGTTATACCAATCCGCCGCCCACTCGCATACGTTGCCCACCATGTCAGCGCATCCGTAGGGACTATCCCCCTGGGGGCTGTTACTGCCCACCGTCGTGGTTTCGCCCAATTTTGATTCTTTATAATTGCATAAAGCCGGAGTTGGGGGCAAATCCCCCCAGGGATAAATGTTTCCCTCCGTACCCCGCGCCGCCTTTTCCCATTCTGCTTCGGAAGGCAGCCGCGACCTCATCTCCAGGCCCTGTTTTTTCATCTCACCGGCCAACCAGGTGCAAAAAGCATTGGCGTCCATCCAGTTGACGTTAATTACCGGGTGGTCTTCCCGGCCGGCCGGTATTTCACCCATTCTCCAATGGTCAGGGCTCGCGTGATGACCCGATTGGACAAACCTGAGGTACTGGCTGTTGGTCACTGGCAGGCGCCCGATCCAATACTCAGAGAGGTAAACGGAGTGCTGGGGCAGTTCATCTCCATCCACATCCCGGTCTTTAACCGGGTCAGTCCCCATGAGGAACTTTCCGGGGGGGATACGTACAAATTCCATCGTTACCCCTGCGCCCAGACTGGCAAAACGGCGCCCATTTTCCTCCCAGACATACCCCTGCGTCTTTCTGCGTCCCTCCTCGCGGGGGTCCGGCCTCGCCGGGGGCAGGCTCGCCGGCGGACCAGGTTCAACTGCTTCAACCGGATTGGGGACAGCTTCAGGCTGTTCCGCCAGTGGTTCTTTTGAAGTCGTTTGAGCCGTAGCGGTTGGATTTAGCTGGGCCTTGAAAATCTCAACCACCTCTGCGCCGTCCCAAGGGCGCTGTTTAAAGTCCTCGGCCAGCATGCGGCGAACGACAATTAGAAATACACATTGATGACAATTAGAAATGCCCACAAATCGGAGCGAGGAAACGGTTAGACTCTCTGAGGTAAGGAGAGCTAATGACCGCAACCGACGCCCAAGTGAGGCTAATCATGAAAGAACGCATCAACGGAAAAACCCAGGAACAAGCGGCAGTC
>Ga0118677_10008110_pt1 | contig 16981 bp, 20 predicted proteins | sample AliMusrvi5mmetaG_FD_86154 | JGI IMG/M metagenome (GOLD analysis project Ga0118677, IMG submission 86154) | reverse complement strand
CTTCAGCCTCGAGATGAGCGCCCAGGAGCTGGGCGAGCGGATGATGTGCTCGTCGGCGCGCGTGAGTTCGCACAAGGTGCGCACGGGGGCGCTCTCCGGCGACGACTACGCCAAGCTCGTGCAGGCGGCCGGCGAGCTCGAGAAGGCGGACATCTTCATCGACGATACCGCCGGCCTCAACATGTTCGAGCTGCGCGCCAAGGCGCGGCGCCTGCAGGCCAAGCAGCCGCTCGCGCTGGTCATCGTCGACTACCTCCAGCTGATGGCGGGCGACTCGCGCGCCGAGAACCGCCAGCAGGAGGTCAGCAACATCTCGCGCTCGCTCAAGCAGCTGGCGCGGGAACTGGAGGCGCCGGTCATCGCCGTGTCCCAGCTCAACCGCGCCCCGGAGCAGCGCGCCGACCGCGAGCCGCAGCTCGCCGATCTGCGCGAGTCCGGCGCCATCGAGCAGGACGCGGACATGGTGATGTTCATCTACGAGGATCCCAGCGACCCCGCCTCCAAGGGCGTGGTCAAGCTCAAGATCGCGAAGCACCGCAACGGCCCCACCGGGCTCGTACGCCTCGGCTTCGTGAGGGACTACACCAAGTTCCGCACCCTCAGCCAGGCCGAGGACTACGACTACGAGGAGTAGCGGACCGCCCTCCGCTCCCTCCCCGGCCTTCGCCCCGGCCTGCGCATGAACGTCCGCACGACCGTCTTCTCCGCGCCCGGCGTCGATCCCGTCGCGCTACTGCGCGAGCTCGGCCTCGAGGGCGAGGCGCCGGTCGTGCTGCTGGATTCGGCCGGCGGGTCTGCGGACCTCGCCCGCCGGCACTACCTCGCCTGGGACCCTGTCTTTCGCCTGCGCACGCGGCGCGGCGTCGTCGATGTCACGCCTGGGCCGGCCGGGGGCGGCGAGCAGGCGCGCGCGCTGGCGGAGCGGGCGCGCGCGCTGACCGGACTGCCGCCGTTCGAGGCCTTGCGCGCGGCAACGCGGCTCGCGGCGGAGGCCGCGCCGGCGGCCGGGTGCGGCGCGGACGCCGGCGACTTCCCCGAAGCCGGCGCGCTCGTCGGGCTCATCAGCTACGACGCGGTGCGCTACCTGGAGCGGCTGCCGGACTCCGTGCGCGACGACCTCGGCTTGCCGGACATCGACGTCTTCTTGCCGGGCAGGCTGCTGCGCCTCGACGTGGCGAGCGGCGAGGCGGTCTTCCTGGACCGGCTCGGGGGCGGAGAAACCGGCTGGGTCGGGATCGGCGCGCGCGTAGGCGAAGCCCTCCAGCGCGCGCGCCACGGCGCCGCCGCCACGTTGCACAGCAACGACATGCCGGTGTTCCGCTCCAATTTCACGCGACCGGAGTACGAGGCGGTCGTCGCCCGCACCCGCGAGTACGTGTTCGCGGGCGACATCTTCCAGGCCAACCTCTCGCAGCGCCTCGATGGGATGTACGCGCTGCCGAGCCTGCACCTCTACGCCACTCTGCGCGCGGTGAACCCGTCGCCGTTCGCCGGCTACTTGCACTTCGGCGACTACGAACTGATCTCATCGTCGCCGGAGCGCCTGGTGTCACTTGGCCCCGACGGCTGGGCCGAGACCCGGCCGATCGCAGGGACGCGGCCGCGCGGCACGCGCAGCCCCGACGACGACGCCATGGCCGAAGAGCTCAATCTCGACCCCAAGGACCGGGCCGAGCACATCATGCTGGTCGATCTCGAGCGCAACGACCTCGGGCGCGTCTGTGAGTACGGCACGGTGCGCGTCTCGGAGCTCATGGTCAACGAGTACTACTCGCACGTGATCCACATCGTGAGCAACGTCCGCGGGCACCTGCACCCCTCACGCGACTCGGTCGATCTCATCAGGGCGATGTTCCCCGGCGGCACCATCACCGGCTGCCCCAAGGTGCGCTGCATGGAGATCATCGACGAGCTGGAGACGGTGCGCCGCGGCCCCTACACCGGCTCGTTCGGCTGGATCGCGGAGCGGGCGCTCGACCTCAACATCGTCATCCGCACCCTGGTGCGCGTGGGCGACCGGCTCTTCCTGCAGGCCGGCGGCGGCATCGTCGCCGACTCCGTGCCCGGGCGCGAGTTCGACGAGACGCTGCACAAGGCGAAGGGCATGCTGCGCGCGGTGAGCGCCGGCATCGCCGAACTGCCCGGCTGACCGGCGCCGGGCCGAGTCGACCGGCGCGGGGTGAGGCTGCGTGCCGAGCGGGCCGAGCCTGGCGCCTGATACACTCGGCCCATGACCGTGCTCATGCTCAACGGCGTACTGACGTCCGCCGACGAGGCGACCGTCCCCGCCACCGACCGCGCGCTCACCCACGGCCTCGGCCTCTACGAGACGCTCAAGCTCATGCGCGGCGTACCGGTGTTCTTCGAGGAGCACATCGCGCGGCTCGACCTCGGCCTCGAGGAACTCGGCCTTGGGCGACCCGCGACGCGCGAGGAGATGGCCGAGCAGATCTGCCGGCTGAGCGAGGCAAGCGACGTCCCCGAAGGCGCCTGCAGGGTACTGGTCACGGCCGGGCCGCCGGACGGCACGCCCGGCCTCATCATCCAGACCGACCGGCGCGCGTTCCCGGCACGCCCGCTGCGCGTGATCAGCTATCGCGGCGTCCGCGTGCGCGCGCAACTCAAGGCGATGACGGTGATGCAGTCGTATCTGGCGCAGCGCGCCGCCACGGCCGCCGGCGCCGACGACGCGATCCTCGTGGACGATGAAGGCCGGATGTTCGAAGGCGCCACCTCCAACATGTTCCTGGTGCGTGGCGGCGGCCTCGTGACGCCGCCGGCCGAGGGCGCCATCCTCCCCGGCGTCATGCGCGCCAAGGTCGAGGAGCTGGCGTCGGCCAACGGCATCCCGGTCGTCGAAGCTTTCGCCCGCGTCGCCGACCTGCGCCCGGACGACGGCATGCTGCTCACCAGCAGCGTGCGCGGGATCGTGCCGGTCGACAGTGTGGACGGGCACCAGCTGCTCGTTCCGGACGAACTGCTGATGCGCCTGCGCGCGCTCGTCGGCGCGGCGGAGGCGGCCAGCGCCGCCGACTTCCGCGCCCGCTACCACTAGCGGCGCGCGTCCGCCCGGCGGGCGCCGGGGTCTGCCCTACGAGCCGCCGCCCTCCTTCAGCCCTGCGCGGGGCGGCGTCCCTCGAGGAACCAGCTCGCGTGCCGGTGCACGGCGCCGCCTGCGTTCTGCTCGTCGTAGGCGCGCTCCTCGAGATCGAGCACCTCGAAGGCACCGAAGTCGGCCTCCAGTTCCTCGGCGGTGCAGAAGTGGAGGTAGACGTGCTCGATCCAGCTGCGCTCCTCGCCCGGCACCGGCTCCCCCACCGCGTAGTGCTGAGGGTCGCGCGGCGAGAGCGTGCTGACGAAGAGCAGCCCGCCGGGCCGGGCCAGGGCGGCGAGAGACGCCGCGAAAGCACGGCGGGCGTCCGGCCCCATCAGGTGGTAGACGTTGCAGGCGTACACGACGTCCCAGGAGCCGGCCTGCCCAGGCTCGGCGGCGAGCCCCGCCACGTCGCCGGTCATGAACTCGACGTCGAGGCCGGCGGAGCGTGACTTCTGCGCCGTCGCCACGGCGCGCGGTGACGGGTCGATGCCGAGCGCACGGCAGTGCAACTCGGCGGCGATGTAACGCGAGTCGCGGCCGTAGCCGCAGCCGACGTCGAGCACGGCGAGCTCCCGGGAGGCGTGCGGCCGCAGGCGGGCGACGGCGAGGCGAGCAAGCTCGCTGGGGCCGTCGCCCCACAAGCGGCCGTCGACCGCGTAGCGCTGGTCCCAGTAGGCCGCCTCGGGCGGCAGGGAGCTCATCCCCGCGTGAGCCTGCGCCAGGCGTCGGTGTACTTCTCCGCCGTCCGGGCGACCACGTCCGGCGGCAACTCCGGGCCGGGCGCCGTCTTGTCCCAGTCGAGCGTCTCCAGGTAGTCGCGCACGTACTGCTTGTCGTAGCTCGGCTGCGCGCGGCCGGGCTCGTAGCCGTCGGCCGGCCAGAAGCGCGACGAGTCCGGCGTGAGCGCCTCGTCGATGAGGATGACCTTGCCGTCAAGCAGACCGAACTCGAACTTGGTGTCGGCGATGATGATGCCCCGCTCGAGCGCGTAGGCCGCGCCGGCCCGGTACAGCTCCAGCGCCACGTCATGCACGTGCTCGGCGACCTCGGGATCCACGACTTCGTTGAGCTGGTCGAGGCTGATGTTCTCGTCGTGGTCGCCCACGGCGGCCTTGGTCGAGGGCGTGAACAGCGGGCGCTCGAGCCGGCTGGACTCCACAAGGCCGGCCGGCAGCGGGATGCCGCTGACCGAGCCGGTGCGCTGGTAGTCCTTGAGGCCCGACCCGGTGAGGTAGCCGCGCACGATCGCCTCGACCGGCAGCGGCTGCGCCTTGCGCACCACCACGGAGCGCCCCGCGAGGTGGGCATGCTTGCCATCGGCGCCGAAGGGCTCGGGGTCGACGAGGTGGTTGGGGATGATGTCGCTCAGCTTATCGAACCAGAAGTTGCTGATCTGCGTGAGCACGACGCCCTTGTCCGGGATGCCGGTCGGCAGGATCACGTCGAACGCCGAGAGCCGGTCGGTGGTGACGATGAGCAGCTCGCTGGGGCCGAAGTCGTAGATATCGCGCACCTTGCCGCGGCTGAGCAGCGGCCAGGCCGTTTCGCTGGACTCCAAGAGGACCGACATTGCCGTGGTGCTCCTTTCTGGTCAGACGGCCGCGCGCAGGCCGGCGTCGCCGCTGTGCACCACGGCCTGCGGGTCGTCGATGTCGAGACGAAGCAAGGACATGGAAGATGGACCCTCCGGGCTCAGGTGCGCGCTGGAGAGGAGAACATACCAGAAGCCCGGCTCAGGCCGGCGCCACCTCGCCTTGCGCCGATCCGCAGTAGGCGCACCGGCGGGCGCCGTGCGGGATCTCGCTCAGGCACTCGGGGCACTCCTTGGTCTCGGGGTCCTGACCGCGCTTGCGCAACTCGGCAAGGCGGTTCATCGGCACCACGACCACGTAGTAGACGGCGGCGGCGATGAGCAGGAACGAGATCAGCGCGTTGATGAACAGCCCGTAGTGGAAGGCGCTGCCGTTGATCGTGAACAGCAGGCCGGAGAAGTCCGGCTTTCCGAAAACGGCGCCGACGAGCGGCGTGAGGAGGCCGTCGACGAATGCCCTCACGACTGCGCCGAAGGCGGCGCCGATGACCACGGCGACGGCCAGATCGATGACGTTGCCGCGCATGATGAACTCGCGGAATCCCTTGAACATCTCTCCCCTTTCGTCAGCCGCCGCGACGGGACCCGGCGGAGGTCTCGCTGCGAGCCTCTCCGCGCTTGCACGGCGCAAAACGACCGCGCGCACGTTACGCTTGCGGGCAGCGTCGCGCATGCGGCAGTGACAAGACCGACCAGAAGGGCATTTTCGACCTTGACGAAGAAGCAGCGAGAAGATCTCCGGACGACACCGGACCATCAGGCCGCCGCGGGCGCACGGGGCTCCGGGCCCGCACCGGCAGACGGCGCCCGCGGCATGGTCGTCGGCATCGCCGCCGGGACCTGCCGCGTGCAGACCGGCGGCGAAGTCCGTGACGCGGTGCTGCCGAGGGAGATCGCGAGGCGGCAGCAGACCTTGCTCGCCGTCGGCGACGAGGTGCTCCTGGAGGAGTACGGCGAGCGCCTCCGGGTCACGGAAGTGCTGCCGCGTCGCAGCCTGCTCACGCGCGCCGACCCGCACGACCGGGCGCGCGTCCGCGCCATCGCCGCCAACATCGACGTGGTCGTGATCGTCGCCGCCGCCAAGGCGCCGCCGCTGCACCCGCGCCTCATCGACCGCTACCTGGTCGCCGTCGAACGATCTGGCGCGACGCCGGTGCTCGCGGTGAACAAGATCGACCTGCTGTCGGCCGAGGAACTGCATGAGGTGATGGCCGTTCTGCAGCCGTACGTGGAGATCGGCATGCCCGTGCTCGCGTGCAGCGCCGGCACCGCGGCCGGCGTCGAGACGCTGCGCGACGCGCTGCGCGGCAGCACCTGCGTGTTCGTCGGCCAGAGCGGCGTCGGCAAGTCGTCGCTCCTCAACGCGCTGGACTCGGAGGCCGCGGCCCGGACCGGCGAAGTACGCGCCGGCGACGGCCGCGGCCGCCACACGACGACCGCCTCGGCGCTGTACGACCTGCCCGGCGACATCCGTGTCATCGACACGCCGGGCATCCGGCGCTTCACCGTGGACGACGCCGACGACGCTACCGTTGCCGACGGGTTCGCGGACCTCGCCGCCGTCGCATCCGGCTGCAGGTACGCCGACTGCACGCACACGCACGAGCCCGGCTGCGCGGTCAAGGCCGCCGTCCTCGACGGCGGCATCGCGCGCAGCCGCTACCTGAGCTACCGCAAGCTGCTCGGCGGCGACGGCGACGTCCCGCGCTGGATGGAGGAGTAGCAGGCCGGGGCGCGAGGCGGCCGGCCGGCGGAGGGGCCGGCGATGTGCCGACCCGTTCCCGTACGCAGCAGAGGCCGGCGAGCACTCCCGTGCCCGCCGGCCTCTCGCGCTTGCACTACTTCGCGTTCGCCAGGTTCGCGGCCACGAAGTCCCAGTCCACGAGCTTCTCGAAGAAGACCTGCACGTAGGCGGGCCGCAGGTTCTGGTAGTCGAGGTAGTAGGCGTGCTCCCACACGTCGACCACGAGGAGCGGCGTGACGCCGGGCGCCGCCGGCATCTCGGCGTTCGGCGTACTCACGATCTTGAGCTCGCCGTTGTCGAGCACAAGCCATACCCAGCCGGAACCGAAGCGACCGGCCGCGGCAGCCTTGAAGTCCTCGACGAACTTGTGGCTGCTGAAGTCCGCTCGCTCCTTGTCCCAGCCGCCGAAGGCGGCGGCGATCTTCTCGGCGAGCTCGCCGGTCGGATGACCTCCGCCGCCGGGCTTCATGCCCTTCCAGAAGAACGTGTGGTTCCAGACCTGCGCCGCGTTGTTGAACACCGGCTGCTTGTCCGGCTTGCCGGCAACGGCCATGATCACGTCCTCGAGCGACTTGCCCTCGAGGTCGGTCCCGGCCACCAGCTTGTTGAGCGTCTCGACGTAGGTCTTGTGGTGCTTGCCGTAGTGGAAGCTGATCGTGCGGGCCGAGTAGTCCGGCTCGAGCGCGTCTTCCGCGTACGGAAGCGGCGGCAGTTCAAATGCCATGGTTCCTCCTTGGGATCCTTCAGATCTCGACTTCGATGGTGCCGTCGGTGACGCGCACCTCGTACGTGTGCAGGTCGTGCACGCGGGTCTTCCATTGCAGGCGCTGCTCGAGCTTGAACCAGCGCTTGACCGGCTCGGGGATGGCGGCCGGGTCGCCCATGTCGTGGTCGATCGGCCAGGCGAGGTTGGCGCCCGTGCGGATATCGAACTGGCCGTCGTGCAGCGGGCAGGTGAGGATCCAGCCCTCGAGGGCGCCCTGGTCGAGCGGGGCGTTCTCGTGCCCGCAGCGGCGGCTGACCGCGTAGATGCCGCCGTCGTACTCGCAGAGGCAGATCTCGCGGTCCTCGGCGCGCACGTACTTCATGCCGCCGGGCGCGATGTCGTCGAGCTTAGCTACTTCATGCCACATCTCGGCTCACTCCTCGTCCGGCGGGAACTGCGGCAGGCTGTCGGGGTCGGTGACGTCCTTGTGGACGAACAGCCCGCACCAGCAGCGCTTCATCTTGTCGAAGTGGGCGCGGTGGAAGGGGATGCACGGGCACACGATCCTCATGTCCTCCTCGCGGACTTTGGGGCGCATCTGGCACGGGCAGAACGGCGCCCCCAGGTCCTGCTCCAGCTTGACCTCCTGCTCCAGCAGCTCGTCCGCCATCGCCGCGTCGGGCGTGAACTTGTAGCCGAGTGGGTCGACCACCTGCTCGTAGAGGTAGCGCAGAGATTCCTTGCGTTCAGCTGTGCCCATCGTTCACCACCCCGCGCCTTGCAGGTGCTCGAGGAACTTCTCGGGGTTGAAGCCCACGATCACCTCGCCGTTGATGACCACGACGGGGAACCGGCGGCCGCCGCTGAGCTCGTACGCCTTGTCGGCGGCCTCGTCCTGCTGGTCGTCGGGGAGCGTGTCCACGTCGACGGCCTCGAAGTCGATCTTGCTGTCCGCGAACCACTGCTTCGTCTTGCGGCACCACGGGCAGGTGCTGAGCGCGTAAACGGTGACCTGGTCCGCCATGTCACGCCCCCTTGAGCTCGACGAGGACCTTGCCGTCTTCGACCCTGGTCGCGAAGGTGGTGATCCTGAGCTCGGGCGCGTCGAGGAACTCGCCCGAGCGCACGTCGAAGCGCCAGTCGTGGCACGGGCAGGTGAGCGTGGCGCCCTCGAGCTTGCCGCCCTCCAGAGGGCACGCCATGTGGGCGCACTTGTTGGCGACGGCGTGCAACTCGCCGTCGACGCGCACGAGCAGGACGCCGACGCCCTTGGGGTACACGGGCACGTAGGCTCCGTCGCGTACTTTGGCGTCGTCGATGGTGGGGACCCATTGAGGTCCGGACACTGGCCACCCCTTCCTCATGGCTTGCCGAACGGCTTTGGCGACCCGTGGGGCGGAGCCTGTCTCTGCGGCGCCGGGCCGCAGGGCGGCTTCCGCCGCGTCACGGGTCGCTGCGGAAGTACCCGGGCTCGCGGGGAGGCAAACTGATGGGGCCGGCGAAGCGGCGCGGCGCAGGGCGGCGCCGCTGCGGACCGGCGGCCGCGCCGCTACCAGCGTTCGTGGTGCACGCGTGCCTCGTCGTAGCGGTCCGACGGCGGCTTGCTCTCGGCCGGGTGCCCGAGCGGCACTATCGCGAACGGGACGACGGAGTCGGGCATGCCGAGGAGCGCGCGGATGCCCCGGACGCGCTCCTCGAGCGGATGGACGCCGAGCCACACGGCCCCGAGGCCGAGCACCTCGGCTTCGATCAGCAGGTTCTCGGTGGCGGCCGCGCAGTCCTGTTCCCACATCTGCGGCCACTTGCAGCTCGCCGCGTCGCCGCACACGAGTATGACGGCCGGGGCTCCCGGCAGCATCGTCGAGTAGGGATGGACCTCAGTGATCGCGGTCAGCGTGGCGCGGTCCCGGATCACGACGAACTGCCACGGCTGCTGGTTGCCGGCGGATGGCGCCGCCATGGCGGCTCGCAGCAGCCGCTCCACGACATCGTCGGGCACCGGCTCGCTCGTGTACTTGCGGATGCTGCGCCGGCTGAGCACAGGATCGTTCATGATCACCTCGTGAGTCGCCGGCGCCCAGCCTATCTGCCGGCCTGCGGAGACGCCAACACGATCGGCGGTGGCCTCAGTGCGATCGGCGACCTCAGTGCGATCGGCGGCGGCCTCAGTGCGATCGGCGCCCGCGGCCGCCGCTAGTTCGCGACGACCACGATGGAGAAGTCGGCGGCGTTCTTGGTGGCCGCGTCGGCCGGCCGCGCGAAGATGCCGGTGACGGTCGTCGTCCCGGCCTTCTCGACCTTGATGAACCAGAGATGCTGGCCGGGCACGCCGACCGTCGCCGGGCTCGTCTGGACCGGCGTGACTACCTCGTCGTGGAGCAGCTTGAGCCCCGGCCCGAGCTTCATCGTCCACGTGTAGCCGGTGGACGGATTGTCCGTGAGGTCGACGACGAACGTGACGCCGACATCCGTAAGGAACTTGCCTGGGCTGTCCTTCTCCGTGAGCACATTGACGGGAGCCGGCTGCGATGCCGGGTTGGCGTAAATGCTCAGCCGGACGGTCTTGGCCGGCTTCTTCGACTCCCACGGACGCGCGTAGGTCCCGATGACCATGTAGGTGCCGGGCTGCGGGACTTTGAACGTGACCGTGCGCGTGCCGCCCGCGCCCATGAGGGGCGACGCCGATGGGCTCGGTCCCGTGAACTCGTTGCTGGTTTGGGTCACGCCGAGCGGCACGGCGAAGTGCCACTGATACCCCGTGGTCGGGTTGTCCGGCTCGACGAGGACGACCTGGCCGCCGGCTTGGACGGAGACGCCCATGGCAGATGTCTTCCCGCTGGGATCGGTGTCATTCACGCCGACGCTCATCCCGTAGTTCGGCGTGGGAGACGCGGAGCTGCCCGAGCCGCCGCAGGCGACGAGGGCCAGCCCCGCAGCAAGCACGACCGCCGCTCCGCAGGCCACCGCCACTCTCCTTCTGCCGTCCACGGTCCCTCCCGTCTGCATGGATCCCTGCACCCTCGTGCTCCCGGCCGGACTTCGCCCGAGAGACCTCGCCGCTTCTCCGTCGGCACTCCCTGCCACGGCGGCGCGTCGGGCGCCTCATCGTCTGTCTCGGAGACGCCGCACGTTTGTCAGGAGTTCGCCGCCCCGGTATCATCTCGTAAAGGGAACTACCTTCTGCCCTTTTCGCGACCTCCCCCCTCAGTCTTCTATGGATGCTGCACGTACACACTTCGATGTGCTCGTCGTCGGCGCCGGCCCTGCCGGCATCTTCGCCGCACTCGAGCTCGTACGTCACAACGGCCTGAGTGTCTGCCTCGTGGAGCGCGGCCCGGACATCAGCCGCCGCGCCTGCCCGGCGCGCAAGACCGGCGTGTGCTCCGGCTGCGAGCCCTGCGACATCACCTGCGGCTGGGGCGGCGCCGGCGCCTTCAGCGACGGCAAGCTCACGCTCACCACCGAGGTCGGCGGCTGGCTCGACAACTTCGTGCCCAAAGAGCGCCTGCGCGAGCTCATCGAGTACGTCGACGGCATCTGGTGCGAGTACGGCGCCACCAGCGAGGTGCACGGCGGCGGCAAGAAGGCCGACAAGATCCGCCGCCAGGCGTTACTGCACGGCATGACACTGGTCGCGTCGCCGGTGCGCCACATGGGCACCGAGCGCTCCTACGACATCCTCACGCGCATGCGTGAGGAGCTGGAGGAGCGCGTCACCGTGCGCACCGGCGTGATGGTCGAGCGCATCCTCGCCGAGAAGCCCGCCGGCGAGAGCGAGTTGCGCGCCACCGGCGTCCTGCTCGCCGACGGCACCCGCCTCGAGGCCGACGCGGTGATCGCCGCGCCTGGGCGCGAGGGCGCCTCCTGGCTCGTCGACGAGTGCAGACGCCTGCACATCAAGCTGCGCACGAACCCGGTGGACATCGGCGTGCGCGTCGAGACCTCGGCGGCGATCATGGAGCCGCTCACCGACGCGCTCTACGAGAGCAAGCTCATCTACTACACGCCGAGCTTCGACGACCCCGTGCGCACCTTCTGCATGAACCCCTACGGTGAGGTCTCGCTCGAGAACTACGGCGACGTCGTCACCGTCAACGGCCATAGCTATGCCGCCGCCAAGACCGACAAGACCAACTTCGCCCTGCTCGTGAGTACCGACTTCACGGAGCCGTTCGACGACCCGATCGCCTACGGCAAGAGCATCGCCCGCCTCGCCAACCTGCTCGGCGAGGACATCATCGTGCAGCGCCTCGGCGACCTGCAGCAGGGCCACCGCAGCACGATGGACCGCATCCGCCGCGGCACCGTGCAGCCGACGCTCAAGGGCGCCACTGCCGGCGACCTCGCGTTCGTGCTGCCCTACCGCCACCTGCGCGACATCCTCGAGATGCTCGAGGTCATGGACAACATGGCGCCCGGCGTCAACGGGCGCGACACGCTGCTGTACGGGGTCGAGGTCAAGTTCTACTCGGCTCGACCCGAGCTCGACGCCGGCCTGCAGACGCCGGTCAGGAACCTGTACGCCGTCGGCGACGGCGCCGGCATCACGCGAGGCTTGGTACAGGCCTCGGCCGCCGGCGTCATCGCCGCGCGCAGCATCCTGAGCGACGGCACGGGCGGCGGAGCATGACGGCGCAGAGGACAATGAGCTAACGGGAAGGGGTCCGGGCTATGCCAGGGACAGTCGTTGTCGGCGCCCAATGGGGCGACGAGGGCAAAGGCAAGATCACCGACCTGCTGGCCGAGAAGGCCGACGTGGTCGCGCGCTTCCAGGGCGGCAACAACGCCGGCCACACCATCGTGCGCGACGGCGAGGAGTTCAAGCTCCACCTCATCCCGTCGGGCATCCTCTACGAGGCCAAGACCTGCGTCATCGGCAACGGCGTCGTGATCGACCCGCACATCATGTTCGGCGAGCTCGAGGCGCTGCGCGCCCGCGGCATCAGCGGCGAGAACCTGCGCGTGAGCGGCAACGCCCACCTCATCATGCCGTACCACCTGCTCCTCGACGGCGCCAACGAGCAGCAGCTCGGCAAGTACAAGATCGGCACCACGGGGCGCGGCATCGGCCCCTGCTACGTGGACAAGTACACGCGCATCGGCATCCGCGTGCAGGACCTGCTCGACGCCAAGATCCTGCGGCGCAAGATCCGCACGGCGCTGCAGGAGAAGAACTTCCTGCTGCAGCGCTACGACATCGGCGTGCTGGACCCGGACCAGGTCACGGACGAGCTGCTCAGCTACCGCGAGCGCTTCGAGCCGTTCATCTGCGACGCCAGCCTGCTCGTGAACACCGCCCTCGACCAGGACAAGCACGTGCTCTTCGAGGGCGCCCAGGGCGCGCTGCTCGACATCGACTTCGGCACGTACCCCTTCGTCACGAGCAGCAACCCGATCTCCGGCGCCGCCTGCACCGGCATCGGCGTCGGCCCCACGCGCATCGACCACGTGATCGGCGTCGCCAAGGCCTACAGCACGCGCGTCGGCGAGGGCCCGTTCCCCACCGAGCTGTTCGACGAGACCGGCATCGCCATGTGCGAGGTGGGCCACGAGTTCGGCACCACCACCGGCCGCCAGCGCCGCTGTGGCTGGCTCGACCTTGTCGCCCTCAAGTACGCCGTGCGCCTGAGCGGCATCACGCACCTCGCGATCACCAAGCTTGACGTACTCAGCGGCATGCCGACGCTGAAGGTCTGCACGCGGTACAAGGCCGGCCGCCGCGTGCTCGACGAGTTCCCGCTGCTGCAGACGGACTTCCACCACGCCAAGCCGATCTTCGAGGAACTGCCGGGCTGGACCGAGGACATCCGCGAGTGCGACACCTGGCAGGACCTGCCGCAGACGGCGCGCGACTACATCCAGTTCATCGCCGAGTTCACCAAGACGCGGGTCAAGTTCATCGCCGTCGGCCCCGGCCGCGAGGAGACGATCATCCTGCCGCGCAGCATCGGGCGCGGCGGAGCCGTCTAGCCGCAGCCCGCACCAGCCTCCGGCGCCGCCGCGAGACGACCGGCGCCGCTTCTCAGGCTCCTCTCAGGCTGGCCGGGTACGCTAGGGCGGTAACGGCGCAGCCGCGCCGCAGCGACCCCCGAGGAGGACCGATGACACGCAGAGCATGGACCGTGGTCATCGTCGTCGTGGCCGTGATCGTCGCGGCCGTAGCCGGCGCAGCTCTGATGAAGGCGGCTCACCACGGACGCGAGGCCGTGTGGCCGCAGGCCCGGCTGAGCGTCCAGAACGGCCAGGCCGACGTCCAGGACGGTCAGTCCGGGCAGGGCTGGCAAGGCGGCGGCTTCGGCCAGAACGGCGCCGGGAACGGTCAGAACGGCGGCGGCTACCAGTGGGGCGGCGACGGATCGGGTCCGCAGATGGGCGGCGGCGCCATGCGCCGCGACGCCATGCGCCCCGGCGACCCGATGATGGCCCGCGGTGGCTGGCAGCCGCTGCGCGGACTTCCCTGGCTCGTCCTCGGCCTGCTGGTCGGAGCCGGCGTGACGGTCCTGGTGTGGCAGCCCTGGAAGCGGCCGGCACTCGCCGCCGGAGCCGCGGGTGCGGCCGGTGCGCAGGGCTCGGCCGGCCAATGGGCCCAGTGGCACCGCGACCTGCACGCGGCCGACGAGGCGGCGACGCAGCCGATCGCGACGGCGGTGGCCGGAGGACCCGAGTCGCCTGAGAGCGCGGTGGAGACGGCGACCGGCACGGAGACGCCGGCCGAGCCGGACTCCGAGGCCTGACCGGCCGCTCGTTGCGCCGGCGCCGGCCGGGCCATTGCGCCGGCGCGGCGGCGGCCGTCGGCGGCGCTGCCCGGCGGGCCGCCCTTCCCCGACCGGCCCGCCCCGAGTAGACTTGCGGGCGTCGGGCCGGGCCGGCGGCAGCGCCGCCCGGCGACAGCGCGAACCACCCTCGGAGGCCACATGCGCGTGCTCGTGGTGGGAGGCGGCGGCAGAGAGCACGCCCTCGTCCATTCCTTCGCCCAGTCCCCTCACGCCGAGCGCATCTTCTGCGCGCCCGGCAACGCCGGCACCGCCGAGATCGCCGACAACATCGGAGTCGGCTCCGAGGACCTTCCGGCGCTGCTCGAGTTCGCCAGCCGCGAGGAGGTCGACCTCACCGTCGTCGGCCCGGAGGCGCCGCTCGTTCTGGGCATCGCCGACCTGTTCGAGGAGCACGGCCTGCGCGTGTTCGGACCGTCTCAGGCGGCGGCGCAGCTCGAGGGCAGCAAGGTCTTCGCCAAGGAGGTGATGGGCGCCGGCGACGTCGCCACCGGCGCCTATTCGCGCCACGAGACCGCCGCCTCCGCCGCCGCGCATCTCGCCGGGGCGCGCTACCCGCTGGTGATCAAGGCCGACGGGCTGGCCGCCGGCAAGGGCGTGCTCATCTGCAACGACGTCGCCGAGGCCGAGGCGGCCGTCGAGGCGTGCTTCGTCGCGCGCGAGTTCGGCGACGCCGGCGACGTCGTCATCATCGAGGAGTACCTCACCGGCTCCGAGGTCTCGCTGCTGGTGCTCTGCGACGGCAAGAACGCGGTGCCGCTGGCGCCGGCGCAGGACTACAAGCGCATCTTCGCCGGCGACGAGGGCCCCAACACCGGCGGCATGGGCAGCTACTGCCCGGTCCCGGGCTTCGAACGCAAGGCCATCGACGCCGCCATGGAACACGTGGTGGAGCCGGTCGTGGCGGCGCTGCGCAAGCGCGACATCGTGTATCGCGGCGTGCTCTATGCCGGCCTCATCGCCACCGAAGCCGGCGTCAAGGTGCTCGAGTTCAACTGCCGCTTCGGCGACCCCGAGACCCAGGCGGTGCTGCCGCGTCTCGACAGCGATCTCCTGGAGCTGTGCGCCGCCGCGTCCGCCGGCGAGCTCGCCGGCGTCAAGGCGGCCTGGAAGCCGCGGGAATGCGTCACCGTCGTGATGGCCTCCGCCGGATACCCGGCGAGCAGCCACAAGGGCGACGTGATCACGGGCCTCGAGGCAGCCGGCGCGCTGGACGACGTCACCGTCTACCACGCCGGCACGGCGCTCAGGGACGGCGACGTCGTCACCGCCGGCGGCCGCGTGCTGGCCGTGAGCGCGCTCGGCCGCGGCTTCGCCGAGGCCCGCGAGCGCGCCTACGCCGGCGTCGGCCGCATCAGCTTCGACGGCGCCCAGATCCGCACCGACATCGCCGAACGCGCCGTGCGCGCGGCCTCCGGCGAACTCAGCCTCTTCCCGACCGGCCTCGAGCATCGACGATGACCATCGCAGGTACCTAGCGCCCAGAGCACACGTCACGATCACCCGGGCAGCAGCCCGCGACACAGGAGCAGGCAGTGGAGAAGACGAGCACCGAAGTCGAGATGGTACTCCAGGGGATCGAACTGGAGCCCGTGCTGGTGGGCATCGTGATGGGCAGCGAGAGCGACCGCGAGGTCATGGAGGCGGCCTGCCGCGAGCTCGACGAGCGCAGGATCAAGTACGAGTTCAACGTCCTCTCGGCGCACCGTGACCCGGACAAGGTCGCGCACTACGCGCGCACCGCCCAGTCGCGCGGGATCAAGGTGCTCATCGGCGGCGCCGGCAAGGCGGCGGCGCTGCCGGGCGTACTCGCCGCCTACACAAATCTGCCGGTGATCGGCGTGCCGATCAAGACCAGCGACCTCGGCGGCATGGACTCGCTGCTCAGTATCGTGCAGATGCCGCCCGGCGTGCCGGTCGCCTGCGTCGCCATCAACGGGGCGCGCAACGCCGCCATCCTGGCGGCGAAGATCCTCGACGTCTGAGCGGCGCGGCTCGGTGACCGGCGCGGCGATCGCCGCGCACTTCGGCAGGCCGCGCCCCGCGCGCACCGCCGTCGGTGTACGATGATTGCCCGACGGCGCTCGTCTGCAGAGCGAGGCCGTCGCCGTCCGCTACCGACCGGCGCCGCCGGCGAGCGGGCGCCGGAGGAGCAAGCGGACGAGGGGCAAGACATGCCGCACGAGTACAAGCCGCCGAGCCCGCGCGGCATCTCCACCTTCAACTATGTCGTCGTGCTCATCCTCCTCGTGGTCATCGCGTACGTCGCGATCCGCGCGCTCTTCACCTGACAGACCCTTCGGGAAAGGACGCATCGATGAAGAAAGTGGCGCACGTGTCGCCGGACGGCGCCCCCGCCGTCGGCCCCTACTCGCCGGCCGTCGGCGCCGGTGACCTCGTCTTCGTCTCCGGGCAGATCCCGCTCGACACGGCCGGCAAGATCGTCGGCTTCACGCCCAAGGAGCAGGCGCGCAAGGCCCTCGAGAACATGCGCGCCACCCTCACCGCCGCCGGCCTGAAGATGGACGACGTCGTCAAGACCACGATCTTCCTGCACGACATGGACGACTTCGGCGCCGTCAACGAGATCTACGCCGAGTTCTTCACCGAGCCCTACCCGGCGCGTTCCACGGTGCAGGTGGCGCGGCTCCCCAAGGACGTCCGCGTCGAGATCGAAGCGATCGCCGTGCGATGACGCCGGGCCCGCGGGCGTCGCGGCGGGTGATCCGCCAGCGACGGTTCATCGCCTTGGCGTGCGTCGTGGTGCTCGTGTTCGCCGTCGTCCTCGGCGTGCGCGCCGTCGCCTGCGGCTCCGCGCCCGCCGGCTTCGTCGGCACCTGGGAGGGCTCCGACAACACGCTCGGCTCCACGAAGTTCGTCATCGCCAAGGGCGCGGACGCGTCCACCTACGCGGTGACAGGCCTCAAGCCTTCGGGAGCGGCGGTGAGCACGATGCACCTCGGCGACGACGGCAAGCTGAGCGCCTCCGGCACCACGACGCGCGGAGCCTGGCACCTGAGCCTGGCGCTCACCACCGACAGCCGGCAGCTTCTGGTGCAGTACGACGCGC
>Ga0118677_10004406_pt1 | contig 16981 bp, 8 predicted proteins | sample AliMusrvi5mmetaG_FD_86154 | JGI IMG/M metagenome (GOLD analysis project Ga0118677, IMG submission 86154) | reverse complement strand
AATAACCCTTCCATTAACTAAAAAAGAGATTCAGATCGTAGTTTTTGATCCCGACAGCAAAGAGCTGGCTAGAATGATCCAACCTGAAACGGTGATAAAAAGCACAGATCTGGGCACTACCTGGGATTTTGAACTGAAACCATCCATGGACAATCAATGGGGCGATTTTCAGCTTCCTGCTAAAAAGGAGATGCTGGGACCACAGGTTCGCCAGCTCTATTTCAGCGAAGACAAAAATTATACCGGAGGGAAACTTACTCCCGATAATAGCTGGTCAAATGTCACCTGTGCTTTTGGTAAACAATTTTTAAAACTTGGACCACTTGCTCAGGCCCCGTCAGTGAGGGAAATTCTAAAACTAATTCCAATGGATGGGAACAATGAAGTAACTGTAGCGGGTAAGAAACAGCGTTGGGAAGCGTATGGATTTTCATGGAAACAGGGTGTTGAAGGTGACCCCGGCCACCAGGGTTACCACGGCTTAAAAGGAAAAATGTACGACAGTTTTATCCGTCTGGGCGCCTTGAAAAATGTAAAAATGTCGAAGAAACGGCTTCCTGACCCTGCTGGAAATTTCTACCTCCTATCTACCTCGGTTATTGCCCCTGAAGATGGCAGCTATGATCTTTTGATGGGTGATATGAAACCTGTGATGTTGTTTATCAATAATTCAAAAACGGATATCAACAGTAAGTCAGTCAATCTGAAAAAGGGGGCTAATCCGGTATTAATCATGTATGAAAAGTCCTGTGAAACTTACCTCGTCCTTCGCAAACCGGGAGTACCAAAACCCGTTCAACAGCAGGTTGCCATGCGATGTTTTGGCGATTACGGCGTACTGCCATTCGACTGTTCATCCAAAAATAAATCCTCTGGCCTTTTTGCCTTTGAATCGGCGCCGGGATTAAGTTCATTATCTTTTAATGCCTACGGCAAAGTATCCATCTGGCTGGATGGTGTTCAATCTCAAATTACACCTGGAGAAAAACAACCTGACGGATTAACCCCTTACTCGTTAAACCTGAAAAATCCGAAATTGACAACCTCACAGGTCGTCATCAAAATCGAATATCAGCCGGGATATTGCGGGGCAGCAGCTTTGCCGCAATACATTGAACAGCAATGTGGCAAAAGCACCATCAATTTGGGTGACTGGTCAAAAACTGACGGATTAAAAGCTTATTCGGGCGGCGCCTGGTATCGCAAAACGATCATTGTTAATCCCCTGGATTTGAATAATAAACTGGTGATCGACCTGGGTGATGTAGTTTCCTCGGCAGAACTGATGATCAACGGGAAGAGTGCCGGAATTAAGCTTTCACCACCCTTCAAATTCGATATCACTCCGTTTGCCAAAGCAGGGAAAAACCAAATCGAAATACTGGTCTACAACACAATTGCCAATAATTATACAACGGTTCCTACGATGTACCGGGGTGAAATTAAATCGGGATTAATCGGACCGGTAAAATTAAACTTCATAAAATAGTGAAGTAATTAAAATCATTACGTAAAAACAAATTAAAATCAGGCATATATGACAATCAGAAATTCCGGTATAATGATGGTAATCAGCACAATATTGGTATTCGTGTCATTCCCTGAAGTCAGGGCGGCATCCCTTTACAATGGCAGTCGGAATGGAAACGGTCCGGTTGCCACAGTATCGGATGACCCCGTCTATTTGTTTCCCTACCAGTATGGCCGGGAATATTTTTTCCTTAGAAGCGGAAGGGCCAAGATGGTCATTCAGACCGATAAGGCGGGTCTTGCTCCGGCTTTCACTTATCTGCTTTTCGATGCTGAACAGCCCGCACAGACGGTCAGAAAAAAGAATGCATTAAATTATACTGCGGGGACCAGCTTTTCCCAAACCTCACTAAAAGTGATCCTTGGGCAGGTTGAGTTTACAGCACTCGGGAACAATTCCCAGGCCAGGTGGGTCACATGGGATAACGCTCCGGCGGTTGAATTATCGTGGTGGGCCGGAGGAATCCGGGTGAAGGAGACCTTTGCGGCCGGAGCCAAACAGGGGAGTTTCGACCGCATTATCGCGCTGACCAGCGCAGATATGGCGGGCAATGACACTTTGAGCATTGCCGAGCTGGATGGATTACCCGGAACAGGTCCTCTTCCAATTAAGAGGGGAGAAACCATTACATTAAAAAGAGAGGTTACCATTCCCTCCCTACTGACTGACCTGGCGAAAGATCTATCCATAAATAAGTTATCCACAATATCCACTTCCGACAATCTTATCGGTTCACTTTACAGGAATGCCTCGTTTGCCCTTCCCGGAATGGTTTCGCCTAACGGGAGAATGGATGCCGGTGTCTTTGAATATGGTAATCAATGGGTCCGCGATGGTTCCAATGTTGCGATGGGTTTGATTTACAGTGGGTGTTTCGAAAGCGCCAGGGGATTGCTCAATTACATCCTCTCCGACCTGGTATCTGATGAGGGGACTACCGCCATAGCCGGTGGTTTTGATTCCCCCGACAGGGAACAATTTGACCAGATGGGGGTGTTGATGAATGCCTTGAAACTTTATTGTGACTGGACGGGCGATCAATCGCTCATCACCACTTATCGCAAAAAGATTCTGGCGCTTATTGAGCGGCCGTTGAATCCCGTTTTCCGAGACTCAACGGGGATGGTTCACAACCGAAGGGAATTCTGGGAGCGGACTTTCAGCGACGGTTACGAGATGGTCTATCAGGTCTATATGATTCAGGGCCTTAGGTGTGCCTCCGATCTGGCCGGAGTCCTTGGTATTCCGGAGAGAGGACCGGAGTGGAAAAAGCAGTCCGATGTATTCCTCAAAGCGATGCTCCACCATCCTACACGCGCTCTGGTGGATCAGGGAGCCCTTATCAAGCGTAGAAATGTGAACGGGGAAATCGCCGATCTCTCGGAAGGGAGGAGAAAAACAGGAAAAAATGACGCTCCCGTTCCCACAGAATATTATCATAGACTAAATCCCGATGCGACTTATGCAATTCCCGTTTTATTGGGGGTCATCGATCCGTCATCCGACCTTGCCAGGCGATCGCTCGATAAATTGGAACAGATCTGGAATTCACGATGGAGCATGGGAGGATACGAAAGGTATCACTCCAGCTCACAGGAAGACCAGCCGGGACCATGGACCTTCGGCACTGCCTTTATCGCACGCGCCCAGCACGATGCCGGACTTACAGACCGGAGTCGCCGTTCCCTGGAGTGGCTTTTCACTATCCAGGGGGGAAATTCAGGCGCATGGTTCGAAGAGTTACCGATAAACCGAAGCCAGGTACGCTTTTGCGGTATCGTCCCCTGGACCTCCGCTGAGGTGACCTCCTTCGTGGTCCGTCACTGGCTCGGGGTGAAGATCTCTGGAGATGAATTGATTATCAAACCAAATCTTTATGCAAACACCCAAAATGTTTCAACGGACCTTAGGTTCCGTCAGGAACGGTTGAAAATACAGATTGAGTGCAATGGCAAAAAGCAGGTAATGAAGGTAAATGGTAAGGTGCTGACGGCGAATAAAGCAGGAGAATATAAAATCAGGATAAATAACAACCGATAAAAATAAACTTATGTCTGAACATGCTACCAGAAGAGATTTTCTCAAACGATCGGCAGCAATTGCTACCGGCGCACTTATCTTTCCGCAGCTAATTCCTTCAACAGCCTTAGGAATGGGTGGTAAGCTGCCCCCCAGCGACAGGATTGTTGTGGGCGCAATCGGAACCGGGCAGCGTGGAATGGCCAATCTCAGAGACTTTTTAGGACGGCTGAAAGTCGTGCAGTATGTATCTGTTTGTGATGTAGATACCAATCACGCAGGCAGGGCCAAGGAGATGATCGATAAAGCCAACAAAAACAGTGATTGCCGGGTCTATGGCGATTACCGCGAGTTTCTGGAAAAAGAGAAACTGGACGCCGTAGCGATAACCATCCCGGATCATTGGCATGGTTTGGTTTATATTGCTGCCACCGATAAAAAACTGGATGTTTATGCCGAAAAACCACTGGCCCGGACAATACACGACAGCAGAGCCATTGTAAACGCTGTAAAACGAAATAATGTCGTCTGGCAAACGGGAAGCTGGCAACGGTCGAGGCCGATCTTCCACCAGGCCGCAGAACTGGTGATCAATGGGCGCATTGGAAAAATTTCCCGTATTGAAGTTGGATTACCCGATGGAGGAAAAGGGATCGGGACACCTCCGCCAATGGAAGTTCCTGCAGAATTAAACTGGGAGATGTGGCTCGGACCCGCCCCTAAAGTTCCGTTCCGGGGAGTGGTTCACTGGAACTGGCGCTGGATACTCGATTATTCAGGCGGACAACTCACCGACTGGGCCGGTCACCACATCGACATTGCGCAGTGGGGAATTGGAATGGAACGTTCTGGCCCTGTTGAGATCTCCGGAGAAGCAGTTTATCCGCGTGACGGAATCTACAATACTCCGGTCGAATACGACTTTTTGTGCAAATATGCCAACGGCATTGAAATGAGGGTCGCCAACTCCTCACGCTTACCACACGGGGGCGGCGCCACCTGGTATGGCGAAAAGGGGTGGATCAGTGTCGATCGCGGCAGACTCGATGCCTCCGATCCAAAAATTCTGAAAGAGGTTATCGGGGAGAACGAGATCCATCTTTATAAAAGTGAAGATCATGTTGGAAATTTCCTTGAATGCATCCGCTCCAGGGGGGAGACAATCGCCCCTGCCGAGATCGCGCACCGGTCAATCTCCGTTGGTTTGTTAGGCGAAATCGCCATGACAACGGGAAGCAAAATTCACTGGAATCCAGCAAAACAGGAGATTATCGGCAATCCAACCGCAAGCCGGTTGATTACCCGCCCATACCGCAAACCATGGAACTTACCAACAATTTAAGTCAAAATACGAATGAGTGCCAGAAAGCTATTTGGAGAAAGATTAACCCTTTGGATTTTTATCATAACCCTTTTCGTTGGTTCTGCACAGGGACAAAACCTGCAACCGATTGATTATGTTGACAATTTTATCGGGGTAAGATCTGAAAAGGGGAATTGTGTAATAGGACCGCAGTTACCTTTCGGCTCCATCTGTCCAAGTCCGCAAACCCCAAACGGGAGGGATGACGGTTATCATCCACAGGAACCGATCCGTGGTTTTGGACAATTGCAGCAGAGCGGTACAGGCTGGGGGACAAACGGACAGATATTTATCTCTCCCCAGATTGGCTTGGCAATTGCTGAGGAGGGTCATGATTCTCCAAAATCGGATGAAACGGCAAAACCATATGAGTACAAGGTGAAGCTTGAAAGGTATAAGATAGGAGTAAGCCTCACACCTTCGTATCATTCAGCCATCTATAAATTCAACTTCCCCAAATCGGATAATGCCAATATCCTCCTGGATCTGACCCACAATTTACCCATGGATATCGCCACCTATATTCATGGAAATGTGAACGAAGGAGAAGTGACGATCGATCCGGAGGAGAAAAATCTGCTGACCGGATATGGCAACTATGAAGGTGGTTTTGGTCAGGGTCCCTACACGGTTTATTTTGCCGCCCGGATTAGTAAAAAACCGGTAAGTTATGGCACGTGGCTCAACGGGAAAATTATTCAAAAATCACTAAGTCAGCCCCTTCAGCAAAGAAATGACAGGGTCGGGGCGTTCCTTCGGTTCAATACGGAAGATAATGAGAATATTTATCTTAAAGTCGCTGTTTCCTATAAAAGCGTGGAACAGGCCAGGGCATGGTTAACCGCTGAAATTCCCGGCTGGGATTATGAAAAGGTGAAATCAGCAGCAATAAACACCTGGAATAATACGCTTAACAAAATCGAAGTGGAAGGTGGCACAGAAAAGGATAAACGGATTTTCTACACTGCACTGTACCATTCCCATTTGATGCCCCGCAACCGGACCAACGATTCCAAAGCATTCGGGAAAGACGTTCCCGTCTGGGATGACCATTTTGCAGTCTGGGATACCTGGAGAACATTATATCCCCTTCAGGTGCTGCTGAATCCGGATATGGTAAGCGGAACCATCAACTCTTTCATTGCACGGCTTCATAAATACGGGAAGGTGAAAGATGCCTTTGTAAATGGCAATGAGATGACCATGGAACAGGGTGGAAACAATGTTGACAATATTATCGCCGATGCATTTGTAAAAAAGATCAAAGGTGTCAACTGGGAAGAGGCTTATAAAGTATTGAAATTTAATGCAGAGAACGAGCGACTTGGAAGTTTCGCCTGGCGAAAACAGGACAGCACGCTGAACAGGTACAAACAATCCGGATGGATCCCTGCAGGTAAAATGTCCACCTCCATGTCGCTGGAATATTCGTATAATGATTATTGTGCTGCCCTGGTTGCAAAAGGACTGGAAAAAACAGCAGATTACAAAAAATACAGTGAACGGAGTAAACAATGGGTTAACCTTTGGGATTCTTCAGCTGAAAGTGATGGATTTAAAGGATTTATGACGGCCAGAAACCTCGATGGCACTTTTGTGAAAGTCGATGTTAAGAAATTTGCCGGCTCATGGAATAACTATTACTACGAAGGGTCCGGCTGGGTTTACTCCTGGTTTACCCCGCATCAGTTCGACCAGTTGGTGAAGCTTAACGGTGGACAAAAGAAATTTGTCGAAAAACTGAACTATGGATACGAGCACAAACTTCTGAATTACGACAATGAACCCTCGTTTCTCACCGCCCAGGCTTTTCACTATGGCGGACGATCTGATCTGGCAAGCTACTGGACCAGGGCAGTCATGAATGAAAAATTCACCGAGGAGGGGACGTTCGACAATGACGACAGCGGGGCGATGAGTTCATGGTATATCTTCTCTGCCATGGGATTCTTCCCAAACGCAGGACAGGATTTCTACTATTTGAATGGCCCGCTCTTTAATAAAATCATCCTTCATCTTGCCAACGGCAAAGCGCTGACCATTAATGCCCCAAATGCCGGTCCCGAAAATATTTATGTCAAAAGTGTGAAGATCAACGGGAAAAAACATACCCGCTTCTCATTTACTCACGATATGATAAAAGATGGCGGGACAATCGATTTTGAAATGAGTAACATGCCCGTATTAAAATAGGAACCAGAAGCTATTTAATCATATTAAGAACTGAACGATAAATTAATTACAATGTCTGACAAACCGACGAGAAGAGATTTCCTGAGACGCTCAGCCGCCATAGCAACAGGTGTAGTGGTTCTTCCGCAGATTATCCCCTCAACAGCCCTTGGTATGGGAGGTAAACTTCCCCCCAGCGACAGGATCGTCATGGGAGCAATAGGTACCGGAGATCAGGGAACCAATAATCTGGGAGACTTTTTAAAACGGGTGAAGGATTTGCAGTTTGTCGCCGTTTGTGATGTCGACACGAAACACTCCGCCGATGCGAAAACGATGATCGATAGTATCAACAGGAACAACGATTGCCGAACCTATGGTGACTACCGTGAATTTCTGGAGAAAGAGCACCTTGATGCCGTATCTATCGCACTTCCTGATCACTGGCATGGTCTGATTTATTCTGCTGCCGCCAATAAAAAAGTGAATGTGTATGGCGAGAAACCACTTGCACGCACCATCTACGACAGTCAGGCAATTGTTAGCGCCGTTAAGAAAAACAACATTGTGTGGCAGACCGGAAGCTGGCAACGATCACAGGCAAATTTCAGACGGGGAGCCGAACTGGTAATTAATGGAAGGATAGGAAAAATAACACGGGTTGATGTGGGTTTGCCCGATGGAAACAGAGGATGTGGTACACCTCCTGTACAGGAGGTCCCTGCTGAACTGAACTGGGATATGTGGCTCGGACCTTCCCCTAAAGTTGCTTACAGGGGTGTATGCCATTTTAATTGGCGCTGGATACTCAACTACTCCGGAGGACAGTTGACCGACTGGGCCGGACACCATATCGATATCGCACAATGGGGAATTGGAATGGAACGCTCCGGTCCCGTCGAGATTTATGGCGAAGGGATTTATCCCCGCGAAGGGCTTTACGACGTTCCTGTTGAGTATGATTTCATCTGCAAATATGCCAGTGGTATCGAGATGAGAGTTGCCAACCATTCCCGTTTACCTTTCAGAAAAGGGGTGGTCTGGTTTGGCGAGAAGGGATGGATTCATGTCGATCGCAGCCGGCTCGATGCATCCGATCCAAAGATTTTAAATGAGGTAATCGGTGAAAACGAGATTCATCTCTACCGAAGCGATGACCATATCGGCAACTTCCTTGAATGCATCAAATCAAAAAGGGAAACTGTTGCCCCCGTTGAAATCGCACACCGTTCAATATCGGCAGGTTTATTAGGCGAAATCGCTATGACAACCGGACAGAAAATCAAATGGGATCCCGTAAAAGAGGAGATCATCGGAAACCCGGTTGCAAGTCGCCTCCTCACCCGGCCCTATCGTCACCCATGGAACTTACCATCAATTTAGCAAATGAACATGAAACAACTATCTCAATATCTTATTATAGCACTGCTCTTCCTTCTTTCTGTTCAGCCATCCTACGGTCAGAATGCTGATCAAAAAGAGCTGAGCTGGGATCAGCTTGCTGCTCAATACGAATGTCCGAAATGGTTTAGCGAAGGGAAATTCGGAATCTGGTGCCACTGGGGACCACAATGTGTCCCGCAGAGTGGCGGCGGATGGTATGCCCGGCACATGTACATGGAGAATGATAGTGGAGAACAGTTTGTGGGAAGTGCCCATTGTTCTGAAAATAATTAATTAAGCAGCAAATGAAGATTCTCCTTTTCGTTTTCTCGTTTCTTGCGACAACACTTTTTGCTTCAGGAGTCAGCATTCAGAATCTGCGCTGTGAATACCTGACCAATCGGCTCGGTATCGATGAGGCAAAACCGCGACTGAGCTGGATCATCGGATCGATGAATCGGGGAGAACGGCAAACAGCGTTTGAAGTGTTGGTCGCCTCATCGGCTGAAAAGCTGGCTAAAAACCAGGGCGATTTCTGGGATAGCGGTAAAGTGGAATCGGATCAGACCTCACAGCTGGAATATTCGGGGAAACCATTGTTGTCCGGATCACAGTACTTCTGGAAAGTGCGGATTTGGGACAAAAACGGCAAGGTATCAGATTGGAGTAAACCTTCAAACTGGACGATGGGTTTTTTGGATTCAGCAGATTGGAAGGCGAAATGGATTGGCGTGAACGACCCCGCTCCCACCGAATGGGCCAGGCCCCGCTATTTGCGCAAGTCATTCACCCTCGATCGGATGATACGCCGTGCCACCGTCTATACCACCGCTTTGGGACTTTATGAATTGCACCTGAACGGAAAGCGTGTCGGCGATCATCTGCTGGCACCCGAATGGACCAACTACACCAAAAGGGTGCAATACCAGACGTATGACGTCACCAAAATGGTGCGTACCGGGTCAAATACGGTAGGTGCAATATTAGGGAACGGATGGTACAGCGGAGGCTGGCAGAAATGGAAAGAGAAATTATCGGCTATCTACGGATCAGAGCCTTTGTTCCTGGCACAACTCGAGATTGAATATACTGATGGTACACGTCAGATGATTGCGACGGATGGGAGCTGGCGCGGCACTGTTGATGGACCGCTTCAGTTTGCAGGAATTTATGAAGGGGTCACCTATGATGCCCGCAAGGAATTGCCTGGCTGGGACACCCCAATATTTAATGATTCGAAATGGTCGGCAGTCACTACACCCAATGCCGGTACAGATTTCAAAGTCGGTAAATTGGCTGCACAACGGGGGAATCCAATCCGTGTAACTCAGCACATCAAACCGGTATCCATCACCGAACCGAAACCCGGAGTATATGTTTATGCGTTCGATCAGAATATTGTCGGATGGTGTCGTCTAAAGTTCCACGGGAAAGCCGGAGAGACCGTTGAACTGCAACATGGAGAGATGCGTAACCCTGACGGCACCGTCTTTTTGGGCAACCTTACCGTGGTGAGTAAACACCGGATTCAGCTGGATCAATATACTTTTAAAGGAAATCAGGAGGAAACCTTCGAACCCAATTTCACCTATCACGGATTTCAGTACGTCGAAGTAAGGGGATTGAAAGAGAAGCCATCACTGGAAAGTCTCACGGGTGTGATTTTTCACAGCGACTGCCCCGAGGTTGGGGAGTTCACCTGCTCCGAGCCGTTGCTCAACCGGCTGGCAAAAAATATCCTCTGGTCGCAACGGGCTAATTACATGGGTGTCCCTACCGACTGTCCGCAACGCAACGAGCGGTGTGGTTATACGGGAGATGCCCAGTTCTTTATGCGTGCCGCCGTCTATAACATGGACGTTTCAGCCTTTTTCAGCCGGTGGCTGGTGGATGTCTGTGAAGAGGCACAAATGCCCGACGGTCATTTCGCCGACCACGCCCCTACCTTTGGTCCTGGTGATGGTCCCAACATCGGCTGGTCGGATGCGGGAATCATCTGTCCCTATGAAATTTACAGGACTTACGGCGACACCCATATCATCCGCGAGCATTATGCCGCCATGAAACGGAACCTCGATTGGCTAAACCGCGAAAGCAAGGATTATCTCTTTACAGGAAAGGTTGGAAACGGCGACTGGCTCAGTAATGAGGGTGGCGTAAGCAAGGAGGTGATCGGCACAGCCTATTCGGCCTTTGATTTCAAGCTGATGGCTGAGATGGCTGACGCCATCGGTGAAAAGGATGATGCCACAAAGTTTCGTGACCGCGCCGACAAGATCACCCAGGCATTTTCCAAAGCTTATATTAATGAGGAAGGGAAAATCAAAGAGAGCAGTCAGAGTGGTTATGCCCTGGCATTCACCATGGGTTTGGTTCCCCCTTCACTTAAAGAGAAAATGACAGAATGCTTTACCGGTGAGGTGAGCCGCTTCGACTGGCACCCCAGGACCGGATTCATAGGCACACCACGTCTGTTGCCTGGATTGCACGTGGCGGGAAGAGACGAGGATGCCTATAAACTTTTGCTAACCAGGACGGCGCCATCCTGGCTTTACCCGGTAAGTGTCGGCGCCACGACCATCTGGGAACGATGGGTGGCATGGGATGGGAAAACGCCCCAGGGTGGCATGAACTCGCTCAACCATTACGCATTTGGCGCCGTCGGCGAATATCTGTTCAGAATGGTTGGGGGAATCAGTGAAGAGACACCCGGTTACCAAAAAATCCGGATAGAACCGGTCATCCGTGAGGGGCTCTCCTGGACTAATACCAGTTACAAATCGATTCATGGGAAAATTAGTACTGACTGGAAAGTAAACGGCAGTAAGCTGGAGCTAAATATAACCATCCCTGCAAATACCACAGCTACAATATTTGTCCCGGCAAATGATGCAACTACCGTTACTGAGTCGGGAAAACCAACTGGCAAGGCAGAAGGGGTGAAATTTTTGCGAACTGAAAATGATAAGGCTGTATATGCCGTGGAATCGGGGAATTACCATTTTCAATCAACGCTTCCCAAATCCCTGAAATGATATTTATCTTTTAAAACTAATTATATAAACATCTGATATTATTAAATTTATAAATTATTTACAATGAAAAAACAATTATCAGTTATTGGAAAGGCACTCCTGTTGATCCTGATTGCATCCCCTGTTATAGCTCAGCAGTCGGGCACAGCGAATGATCTGCCAAAGTCTGTTATGGTCTCCCCTCCGGCTGAACCGATGAGTGTCTGGTTTGTCCAGCCTGCCAAGACCTTCCACCAATCTAGTGTCCTAGGCAACGGCCGACTTGGCGCCATGGATTTTGGAGGAATTGACAAAGAGCGGATTGTGCTCAATGAGTCATCTGTCTGGTCAGGTGGTCCCTATGATGGCAACCGTTATGATGCCTACAAATGTCTGCCCAACGTTCGGAAAAATCTTTTCGCAGGCAATATCGGAGAAGCTGAAACCGAGATGCAGAAAAATTTCGGTTATGCTGATGGCATCTCCGGATGGAGCACGAGGGATCAGTTCGGATCTTACCAGACGCTGGGTGATCTGACCCTTCACTTTGGAGCTGCAAAATCTGAAACAACCACAGAACCGGTTTTTTCCGCTTACCGGCGCGACCTGAACCTGATGCGCGGAGTGGCCCACACCGAATTTATCCAAAATGGTGTCCGTTTCACCCGCGACCTGGTCGTTTCCAAACCAGACGAGGTGATCGCGTTGCATATCAAGGGTGATAAGCCGGGTTCACTCACCTTTACCACAACCTTGTCCCGTAAGGAATGTGCAACCATTGGTACTGAAGGTGGCTTAATTAAAATGGAGGGACAGCTTCCATTTGTAAAACCAGCAGGGGTAACTGCCGAAGGGGTTCGCTACCTTGCGCTCCTTGGTGTAACTGTAAAGGGTGGAAAAGTAGCCGTGACTGAGTCTGGCTATTCTGTCACAGGTGCAGATGAAGCAACACTGATCGTCTCTGCCGGCACCGACCTTTTCAATAAAGGATATGTGATGCTCACAAAACAAAGGGTGACTAACGCTTTGGCTAAACCTTTTACTGCTATTCTGAAAGAAGCGACCGCTGACCACGCCTCACTAATGAACCGTTGCAAAATCACACTTCCGGAAGGACCAAACTCTAAATTGCCCACACCCGATCGTGTGGCTCAGGCGCAAATCACTCCTGATCCCGCACTTGCCGCACTCTATTTCCAGTTCGGCCGCCACCTGATGGTCTCCGGTTCACGGTTCGATTCTCAGCTCCCTACAAACCTGCAGGGTATCTGGGCTGAGGAGTACAATACCCCATGGCGCGGCGACTTTCATAGCAACATCAATCTGCAGATGAATTACTGGCCGGCTGAAGCAGCAAATCTCTCTGATTGCCACATGCCTTTGATGCGTTTTATTGAAGGGGTTGCCAAAGAAGGGGCCAAGACTGCAAAAGCCTATTACAACGCACCAGGTTGGATGGCCAATCACACCCAGAATCCCTGGTTTGAAACTGCCCCAAGCAATCTCGGCGCCTGCGTTGGACCAACCTGTGGCGCCTGGTTATCTCAACACATCGCAACCCATTATGCCTTTACATTGGATAAAGAGTTCCTGAAAAAATATTATCCGTTAATGCGCGGAGCAAGTGAATTTTGCCAGGCAATATTGGTGGAAGATCCAAAAACTAAAATGCTCGTAACGGCGCCATCCAACTCCCCTGAGAATGGTTACAGTTATACCGACAGCGACGGTAAGGTTAAAAAGACCTCGTTCTGTATCGGCTCGACCTTTGACCTGGAAATTATCCGCGACCTGTTCATGCGTACGGCAGAGGCGGCACGTATCCTGGGAACCGACGAACAATTTGCCCAAAGTCTTGATGTAAGCAGGAACCGACTTAAGCCAACCCAGGTAAATAAGGAGGGGCGCATCATGGAGTGGCAGGAAGATTTCGAGGAGACCGATCCACACCACCGTCACTCGTCACATTTGTGGGGACTCTACCCCGGAACAGCCATCAATCCTCAGACTCCCGAGTTGTTCAAAGGTGCAAGATTGTCGCTTGAACGTCGTGGGGATGCCTCAACAGGTTGGTCGATGGCATGGAAAGCAAACTTCTGGGCGCGTATGCAGGATGGCGATCATGCCAACAAATTGCTCTCGATGCTGATTGGTCGCGGCGCTGCAAACCTGTTTTGCCTTCACGCCCCTTTTCAGATCGACGGAAACTTTGGCGGATGTGCGGCCGTTGCCGAGATGCTGATTCAAAGTCATGAGGTTACAGCCGATGGTCAGCCAATTATCCGGATGCTGCCGGCATTGCCATCAACCTGGTCTACAGGCTCCATTCAGGGACTTAAGGCCCGTGGTAATTTTACTGTCGATATGAAATGGAAAGACGGCAAGATAACGGATTACCGCATCACCTCTCCGCAGCCGCGCATGGTAACCATCGTGGTGAATGGTGAAACCAAAAAAGTGCAGGCCAAAAAATTGTAAAATTAATCTTAAGGGATCCCGATGTTTTTTTCGGGTTCCCTTTAAGGATTTTCAGTGAGCATAGCAGATGTATCAAAAGCCTTTTTACCGCGGAGATACGCAGAGAAGGCGCGAAGTTACGCAGAGATATTATTCTGTATTTTAACACTTTGCGGTTCTCTGCGATCCGCCAGCTGGCGGACTCAGCGGTTCTCTGCGGTTAATTTTTTGCTTTTGATACACCTTCACTTGTTGTCAAAAAATTTAAACAGTACCTGATAAATTGTCCATCTTTCAATTAACCAATTAACATCATGAAGAACCTTTCGTCATTTTTCACAATCATCTTCTTATTTTGCTTTTCGGCCAGCAGCCAGAATCTGCCGGCTCAAAACTTTCCCTTACCGGAACATCCGCGCCCCGATTTTATGCGTTCCGAATGGCTCAACCTTAACGGGTACTGGAATTTCAGGTTCGATAAGGAAAATATCGGCGAAAGCCAAAAATGGTTCGAAGATCCTTCATCATTCAATAAAAAAATTCTGGTTCCATTTCCCTGGGGCAGTAAACTCTCGGAAGTAGCAAACGAAGCCGATATCGCCTGGTATGCCCGTAAAGTGAAAATTCCGGAAGCATGGAAAAACAAACGGATCTATGTCGTGGCTGGCGCAAGTGATTACGCAACTACAGGCTGGATTAATGGAAAACAAGTCGGATCAAACCACGGTGGATATACTCCTTTCGAATTTGAACTAACTCCTGATATCATCTGGGGAAGTGAACAAAACCTCGTTTTTAAGGTGGATGACTCAAAGCTTCCCTTTAAACTCGAGGGAAAGCAAGGCTATGGCGATGTGAAAGGTTTCTGGCAAACGGTTTATCTTGAAGCACGTGGAGGCAACTTCATCGACATGGTCCATTTTACCCCTGATATCGATAACAACAAGGCAAAAATTGAAATCTCATTCAACCAGCCTGCCGGAAAAAACTGTGAATTAAAAGTAAAATTCAACACGGGCGATGTGCAAACCTTCACTGCCAAAATTAAAAAAGGGGAGCAAACGGCTCACTTTGAAATGCCTATACCCAACGCTCACCTGTGGAACCTCGACGATCCGTTTCTGTATGAAACAGAAGTCTCCCTTGCTGAGGATGGGATAGCTCAGGATCAGCTATCTACCTATTTCGGGATGCGTAAAATCAGTGTAACCAAACTTCCGGGAAGCGATTACCCTTATGTTGCGCTAAACAACAAACCTGTTTATCTGCAACTGACACTCGATCAATCGTATCATCCCGACGGATTTTACACTTTCCCGAGCGATGAATTTATGCGCAATGAAATCCTGATGTCCAAAAGAATCGGACTCAACGGAAACCGAATTCATATCAAAGTTGAGGTTCCCCGGAAACTCTACTGGGCCGACCGTCTGGGATTGCTTATTATGGCTGATGTTCCTAATTCGTGGGGCGATCCTGACGACGCCATGTTCGGGGAATCAGAATTTGCCATGCGCGGGATGATTCGCCGGGACTACAATCACCCCTCCATCTTTTCGTGGGTTTTATACAATGAAACATGGGGCCTCTTCTCAAAAAAAGATGGCAAACGCGCTTATACTCCCGAAACACAGGCCCGGGTGGCCGATATGTACAAAAAGGCTAAAAGCCTCGATCAAAGTCGGTTAGTCGAAGATAATTCTCCCTGCAACAATGATCATGTGGTGACCGACCTAAACTCATGGCATTCCTACCTTCCCGGTTATGACTGGAAAAAAAGGCTGGATGAGATTGATTCCAATACCTTTGCAGGTTCAAAATGGAATTATATCGGTGGAAATGTCCAGGGAAATCAACCCATGCTCAACAGCGAATGCGGCAATGTCTGGGGCTATAATGGCAGCACGGGTGATATTGATTGGAGCTGGGACTACCACATTATGATGAACGAATTTCGGATGCACCCCAAAATGTGTGGATGGTTGTATACCGAACATCATGATGTAATTAATGAATGGAACGGCTACTACCGCTTCGACCGCACGCACAAATTTACCGGAATTGAAGAGCTGATGCCGGGGATGACACTCAACGATCTTCATAATCCTTACTATATCAGCACCGGAAGCGAACTTTGTCAGAATGTAGCCACCTCATCCAAAATTGAGGTCCCGCTATATTTATCGGTACTGAACGACCAACTGGCAGCAACCAATCTGCTTGTCAAGGCGGAATTATGCGGATGGGATGGCCTGGGCCGGTTTGAAGTCTACTCAAACTATTCGTTGAATGCGCCTTACGCACCTTGGATGACCAAAGATATTGGCAAAATAGCGATCCAAATGCCGGCAAAAAAATCGGTCGCAATCCTTCGCTTAAGTCTGGAAACACCATCCGGACAGGTTTTAGCACGTAATTTCACAACATTCAATGTATCAAACGGTCAGTCGCCCCGCAATGAAACAATACAGCGTGACGAAAAACAAATTACCCTCCTCCGTTTTGCACCCAACACCTTCACCACTGCCCAATGGACTCAAAAACAATGGAATGTGCTCGACGGGTTGAAAGTAAATGGCGCCGGATCAGGCTTTTTTGAGTACCAGGTGTCACTCCCGTCAGGTTTAAAAGCCGATCAGCTCTCTTCTGTCATGATTATCGCAGAATTGTCTGCCAAACAGTTATTTGGGAAAGATAAAGATGGCGCCAATCTGATTTCTGGCGATTATATGCTGGGAAAAGGGACTAATGACCCAAGCCGGAACAAAAATTCGTACCCGATGACCGATGAGAAAAAATTCCCGGGAATGGTGAAGATCTTCGTAAATAACAGTTGTGTTGGATCCTTTAACCTTGAAGACGATCCTGCTGACCATCGTGGAATTCTCTCCTGGAATTCTCAAAAAAAAGATAAAACACTTAAAGAAGCGGGCTCTTACGGTTACCTGATTGAGGCAAATATTCCAACTTCATTGATCCAACAAAGTGAAGGGAAGAATTTACTGATTCGCTTTGAAGTTGATTCAGCCCTTGCCCATGGAT
>Ga0118677_10008108_pt1 | contig 16982 bp, 18 predicted proteins | sample AliMusrvi5mmetaG_FD_86154 | JGI IMG/M metagenome (GOLD analysis project Ga0118677, IMG submission 86154) | reverse complement strand
CTATTACGTTTTTGTGGGGGAAAAGAATGTGCGCGTCACGGGGATCAGGGGGGACACGGGGGAAATCACCCCCTTCCTTGACGACGGATTCCTGCTGGATGACCCCGTGGATTCCGACGGCATCACTGGCCCCTTCGAGCCAAACTCCACTGGGCCAGCCGGGCACGCCGATGCCTTCGCAGACTGGGGAAGTGACGATGGCTGGGCTGGGGTGGCGAAACTGGCAACGGACAAGGGGGATGATCAATGACTAAACTGACCATTGAGCCGGCGGGGGACACTTTCCTTGAAGCGGGCAAGGTGGAGCGGTTTTGTGCGGAGCTTGCCGAGATCAGCGACAGTCTTGAAAGGGCAACGCGGCTGGCCCTGACCGAACGAAGGCTCGCGCCGACAGCTTTGTCCACGGTGTCCGCCGTGTGCCCCGTGGCGCCGCCGGTGGCGTCGACTTGACCCTGGTGCAAATTTGCACCAGGGTCACGATTCCACGTATCCCTTCGATTCCTGCTTCAATGGCGGGAACATTGCCGCCAGCAGGCGTTCATTGATAACGGTCCTCGTGGCAGTGGCCACGTCGCCGATCAACACGTAGAATCTCCCGCCGCGCCTTTGATTTCGGCCATTCGGCGCCTCCACCACTCCAGTATTGAGACTTCGTTCGTGGGTTTGGACATATCGAGTGGTGTAGTAAATGGGGTACTGTACTCAGGCCCTTCTGGGGGCTTCCAGGTGAAGGGGCATCCGCCATCCCACAACACGCACCCCATTGTTTCTACGGGGCAGTTCGGGCAACTCTCGTAGCCCCGTTCCTTGAACATCCTCGCTAGTAGCATCCTGCTGTCCCGCTTGACCATTTCTTCAAAGTCTTCCTCTGTGAACGCTTTCATGTCCGTATCCTCCTCTCGTTATCGGTGTTTGTTACTAAGTCATTATACACAAGGACGATCTTTCGCCGGCTCGTCCGCCCCCGTTGCCGCCGGTCAGGCGGCGTAGCGGCGTTATCAACCCACGTCTTCCGCTGGCTCGTCGGGGTCGCCCAGGTACCGCTCGCGGACGGACACCCATTCCTCCAGGCTCCTACCCAGGCACAGGCAGCATTGCTGGCATTGAATTGCCATGGGCTTGCCCCGCTGGAGGATGGGCTTGTCGTTCTCGATGGCAACGTACATACGCGACTCGTGGGGGCACACGAGGCACCCGTTGAGGCGCTCCAGTTTCGACGTCAGTCGGTTGCGAAGGTTCCGAAAGACCAGGTCTACTCCGTCCGGGGGCAAATCCTCGTCCGTCATCGCAAAGTAGGTCACCCGCCCATTCCCGACCGGGGTGGGTACGCCGAAGTCCCTGACCTCGGAAGCAGTCGTCGAGAGGTTGATGGTGACGTTCTGGTTATCGGCGGCGATCCTGTCGAGCAGAGCCCTCGTTTCCGCCCCCTTCCAGCACCGGGTGTGGAAGTAGATCCGCAGGTTGGCGAACGACCTGAACTGGCCGATCACGTCCGCCCAGTTGCGAAGATAGGAGGCGTCATAGAAATCGCCCTTCTGGTGCAGGCAGAGATACCCCATGTCGGGCGATGCGTCAGACACCGCCGCTACCAATTCGTCCACGACCAGCCACCACATTTGCCACGTCTCCGTCGCGGCGGAATTGTCGGCATAACGGCCTGAATGCTGGAGGAAGTTGTTGTGCTTCGCGTAGCATTCTTTCGAGCATTCCTCGCAGGCCCATCCGCATCGGTCGAGGCTGAACATGGAGACGCGCGACCCCTTCTTCATGTTCCCGCAGGTCAACAGGCTGAACTTCCGCTCGGCAGGGTACAGGTTGGGCAAGTCAATCTCGGTGCCGTCATCGTAGTCGTCGCTCGGGGCGCCATTGATGGCGTCAGCGAGTTGGAGCCGCAAGTCATGTTCCCGCTTTTGCATATTCAGCCTAACTGCGCCTGAACGCTGTTGAATGGTGATCTGCATCGGCAACAACTGGACGTCCACGACGGCGGACTTCTTCCGATTGGGCTTCCAATCGGAATCCGGCTTGCGCAGGTCTGACCAATCGCGACATCTGGCGCCGTCAACGATGACCTCCACCGGCCAGTCCCGCCGGACACCGGCGGCAAGGTCGATGGACTGGAAGGCTCCCTGGACGATCTTCTCCCGCTGGTCCACGTCGTCGCTCCCGATCTCCAGCCATGCGACGACCATCATGCTGTTGTACGAGCCGTACTCAATGTGTTTGCTTTTTGGCATTCGTGCCGCTGGCGTCGCCATGTCGTCGGCGAGCCTGGCCTTGACTTGGAGGATCGTCAATTTGCCGTCCCGCATTTCCTCGATCAGTTCGGGTGCCCGTTCCAGCGCGTCGAGGGCAATGTCCGCGTACTTGGCGTTGCTGTCAGCCAGTTTGGCAATTATGTCCCTAGTCCTGCCCGTCTCACCCTGTGGAACTTGTTCCACACCCTGCACACCGGCCCCGATCTTGCCGCCGCGGATCATCCTTTCTTTGGCGGCCTTCCTCACGTGGTTGGCATAGACAGCAACAGCCGCCAGCCGTTGCGTGGGAGTGAGGTCCCGCCTGTGGAAGTTCCGTGCCCAAACCCATTTGAGCGGGTCCATTGGTTCGCCGAAATCCACGAACCGCGGCGTGACGGCCGCCATCCTGCAAGCGGCATGCCGGCACCGGCCATCGAGAATCTTGCCCTCCAGCAGGACTATCGGATCGGTGAGTCCGATCTCCTTGATGTTCTGGGCCATCTTCTCAAGATTGGCTTCGGACATCATTGGGAATACCTCTGCGAACGGATGGATACCATACTGCTCGTCACTCATGCGTCGTTCCTCCTGTTGTATTGTTCGGCACTTCACCTGTCACGCTATGTCATCGGTCTCCTACGACCACCGGGCGGAACGCGATCGCGACCGCCGATTCCCAATCCTTCGGCTCATCGTGATTGCACTATACCGAGGAGATCGTTTTCCTGCCGTGCGATTCCCTGTCAGGCGTAGCCGGCCTTGCGGGCGGCGTCCTCGACGGATCGGACGTCCAGCCTGTGGCCCAGATCCTTCAGAGGCTGGAGGATCGACAGCACTGACCTGAAGTTGCACGCGCCGCGCATCGCCAAAGAACGCAGAGCCGCACCATCGGCCACCTCGATCCCCACTCGGGCCGCCATACGCTCGGCCCATTCGATTACCTCGTCGATGCTCGGCGGCTCGATGACGAGGCGGTGGAACCTGCTCCGCAGGGCTTTCTCGATCTTGTCGGGGTTGGTGCTACAGGACAACATGAAGCCCTGCCAGTGGAGGTCCATGAGTCGCTTCAACCGCTGCTGCCGGTCAAGGGTGAATTCGTCGAGGTCGTCGGCGATCAGCGGGACCGGGCGTCTTGTCCCCGTGAAGAGCCGCCGCCCGTGCATGACGTCCTTCATGATCTCGGTGAACTCGTGTTGCGTGGTCTGCGGATCAAGGTAGACAGTTGAGTTTGACGACACGCTTCCGCGGAATTCTCGGCACGAGTCGCACGCACCGCAGGGTTCGGGGTCAGATTCGGACCTGCCCGAACAGGCCATGGACCGGGCCGTGATGAGCGCCACGGTCGTCTTGCCGCTTCCCGGCGGACCGAGCAGCATCATCTGCTTCGGCGGCATCCCGGTGACGCAGTACCCCATCAGTCTCGCGATTACATCACGGTTCCCGCATAACTCGCTCCATGACTGGGGCCGCAGGTCCCATATCAGGTCACGAATTGCCGGCCGTGGTGTCGTTTCAACTACTGCTACGCTATCGGTCGCATTTGTCGTCATACGCTCCTCCGTGTTCATAGTGTTCAATTACCAGCGGAACCATTCAGACCACACCCGCGGCGTGCGGGCGTCGAAATCAACACGAACCACCCGAACTACACGAACCTTCCCGAACAAAGAGCCGAATCGTGTAAGCCCGCGTGGATATTGGCCCGCCGCGCCGGAACCGGGGCCAGTTCGGGTGGTTCGGGTAGTTCGGGTAGATTTCCGTGCTCATGCCGGGCTCCCACCATCCGCATAAACGTACCGGCCGTCGGTGAGGGCGCGGACCACGCCACGCTCGACCAGTTCGGCCAGCAGCTTGTTCCGGTAGGTGGCCGTGCCCAGCCCCCAGTTGCGCGAGATGCGTGCCTTCAAAACGCCGCCCGTTTCACGGGTGACGCGTTGGATGTAGCCGGACAGAGAGATCATATCGCGCTCGAACCTGGTGGACTCCCTGCCGGCCAGCGTGTCGCCCAGCGCAGCCTCGGCCATTGAGTAAAACCATCTCACGAGCACCGACGCGCGATCCCAACTCTCGGCCCTGATTTCCTGCCCGTCCGCCTGCAGGATGCACGCGAACCGAGGCCCATACTCGTCGACGTACCGACCGAACAAACGCCGGTCCGCTCCATTTGCGGTGAACATTGACCGCAACCCGCCGAGGTAATTATCGGGCGGAGTCACATCCCCGCACAGGGTATCGTACGCCGTCAGGGCGTCCACGGCCGCCGACAGGTCCATCTTGCCCGATGATGGCCGCCACGTGGCACCGGGCAACATCGAGATCAGGAACCGGGGAAGAAATCCGCTATCCACGTGTATGCGACGGGCGTGGTACTGCAGCACATTGGGTTGGATGTTGGCGGCGATCGATAAGGCGGCGTAGCGGGACGACTTCCTCGACTTGCCCGACAACCTGATGTCGAACGAGTACGCGTTGAACGCGGTCGTCAACATGGTGCGGGCAGTGGCGCGGCTGGATGTCTTATCCAGGTAGGCCTCGAATTCCGACACCGTCAGCAGGCCGGCGCCCATCTCCGCCAGGCACTCGTATAGGCCGGCGCCGGAAGCGAGCGTGCCGATCGCGATGCCGAACCGCCTGGACAGCGTCGGCATCAGGTCGCCGATGTCCTTTCCACTAGCAGTGGGTCCCGCGAGCAACGCCCAGATGACCGGGATCTGCCCCGTGCCGCCGGTGTTGATCCTAAACCGCGCCAACTCGGGCCCGGCGGTGCCCTTGTCCATGTCCTTCCACCCGGGGACCGGCTTCGACATGATCGAACCCGCCAGCGCCAGTGCCCGCGGTATCGTTACCTGTGGCGGCAAAGGCGGCGTCGTCGGTGACGCCAAGGCTGCCACGATCGGCTCGATGGCCGTGCCTTGTATGGCCCTCAAAGCGTCGTCGGCCGTCACGTTCCGCCAATGCGAAAGGTTGGCCGACGGGACCGCAATGGCAGCGGCCTTGTCTATGGTATCAACGGTTCGTTCTTCGGTCGGCTGGAATGCGATTCCACCCCTACTGTCATCACCACCGCCACTTGCCATGTCGGCCATTCCATTACTACTACTATCCAAACTTGCCATGATAATGTCCCCCATTGGTACTAGTCACAAACGCCAGCAGCGACACCCCGTCGATGCTGACACTTCTGTCCTTATGCCCCCATTATCGGAAATGAATTTGGGAGCGGTCAAAAGGCGGCCCTAGATAAAACTCTCGGGCTATGAAGAATCAGCCGCGCAGGCTTGCATGCGCGGGGGGCCGGTGGTTGAATGCCGACATGTTTGTGAACGGAGGGTGTCATGCGGTGCCAATGCAAACCCACGTACTACCGCCGGTGGCTTCGGTTTGATGGGATCGACAAGAAGAAAGGCATGCCAAAGGAGGCCGTGCTGGAGGCATTTCGTGGTCTCCAGAAGCGATTGGCGGAGATCAGCCCGCCTAGCGACAACTTGGCTGAATTGGCCCACACTACCGCCGCGCTTTTGGCCGCTGAGGAAGACCGGACGCCAGACAGGCTAAGCTGGACGCAACTGCGGACGTTGCTCGTGGAGGGCATTGACTACGTGGCCATCTTCCAGGAACTCGGCAAGCATTCCTGGAGCGAGATGAGCGAAACCGAGCGGTTCTTCGGGGTACCTTTATCTATAGAAGGCCCTGCCTTCAGCACATATCGAACGGGGATGTTCGTAGCTTACGTCGGATGGCTTACCACCTACTTGGCTGGTGCGGCAAAAGGCACAACCCGTGACATACGCGTTGGCAGGAAGATCCAGCCTGACATGGGCCCATCAACGGAGCAATGGCTTGGACTGACGTTCCTCGGCGAAGCATTGGAGGGTAACGCCACTCCCATTTCAAATGACTGGCCTCGCTCTTGCGTGCTGGAGAAGAACCTCCTGGCGGACAAGGATTTTTCTGATGACTTGCTTGCAGCCGAGAAGTTCGTCATCACGGCGCTTGGTAAGAGTCGATGGTACTACGATTACGACACCAATGCCGTCGCGAACGTGACTGCAGATGGTGAACTCGTCCCTTGGGCGGGGCGGAGCGTGCCGATGGCAATTCTCGAATATCTACGTGGCTTCTGCAATCTATGGTGCCTTGCCGCTGTTTCGAATGCCACCGGTTCCGCCAAGGGCCACGGTATGTACTTCACAGTCCACCGGCCCAAGGTGTCGGTGAGGCCCGACGCTACGGGAATTGATGTGTTCATTCCACGCTTCTACAAATACAACGACATTCATAACTATTCGACAAAGGATTTCCGGCCGCTTTGGGTGGCCATGGATAGGGTATTCCCATCGGGGCGTCTGCAACTTCGGGGGGCCATCAGGATCGAGGAAGCCAAGAAACACATGGCCCGCTTGATCAAGAGAGGCGACACGCCAGCAGACGCATGGGACAAGACGCGCAAGAAGTACTCCTGGAGCGAGCGGACGGCGACCGATTACCTTGGCCCCCGCCCCAAAAGCCGGCCCTCCAAAACCGTCCCCTGAGCCGTACATTGATGTCAGCACCATCGTTTGGGTGCAATTTCGCCCACACCCGCATACCTTTCGGTTGAGCGTCGGCACAACCGGTGGCAGCCACGCTCCGTCCTGCCGCTGGCACCATCCATCATTCGCCGCATGGTCGCTTGGTGGTGGGCGCGTCTCACCGTCGTTTCACGACCTGCGTGAGTCACTTGGGCCAGTCCACACCCCGACGCCGCGGGCACCCGCACACTTCGAGGAACGGTGCCGTTGCATAGTTCCGGTGCGCCAATCGCCGCAGCATCACCCAATTAGCCATTCCCGATAGTTTTAACTAGAGCCGCCATTTGATCGTTCATCACCATCCACTGTCTAATGGTCGGCAGATGCAAGAACCAGGCAGTCAAGTCCTATACAAGACGAGACGACTTACGACTCGGGCTGAACGTTGTGGAGGGAATGGGGATGGCCAATGACGTGAACAATGCGGGAGACAAACCAACTGCGGGAGGGAGAACGGTGATGAGAAGGACGGTTTCAGGCGAGCCGATGAGGCTGCTGTTGTCGGCTGACGAGAAGGAGTTGATCCGGGACTTGAGCCGCATCTTCGTGGTTAAGGTTGCCACGGTGAACGAGAAGGGCATGGCCCTGACGTGGCGCTTCGTCGGCGATGCCGCGCCGGTCTGCATAGACTTCGACCCGACGCTCGACTGCGATGGGACGTACGTCGTCACGAGCATACAGTTGGCTGGCTATGCCGAGGCGGCAAGGGGTGCCCGATGAAATGCGCCAGCACCATCTCGGACGTGGAAATGGCCGCGATCCGCGAGCGCTGGCCGTCGGCCACCGTCGATACGACCGTGGGCGACTTCCTGGACCCCCATACCGACGGCCGAGCCGTGCTCGTCGCTGACTGCGAAGGCGAGCCGGTGGTGGTGCTGACACGCGCCCGCTTCGATTCGGGCTTGGCCATTTTTGCCGGCGCGGGCCATCGGCATCGTGAATTCGTGTCCGCGACGGCGCGGCTAATGCCCCTGCTGGCGCGGGCGTTGCGGTTCGAGGCGGCGTTCACGGCCACTTCGCGCCCAGGGCGTCTTTGGTGAACGGATACGTGTAGCCGGCCCGAAACTCAGAAGTGACGGTACCTGCATAATGGGACAGGAGACATAAAGCGCGACGCGCAAAGGAAAGGTGGTGGTGAAGAAGACAACGTTCGATGCAATGACGGCAATTATCACGGCCGACGACACGGTGACGGCCGAAGAACGGAAGGCGATCCTGGCGTTCTGCAAGAACCCGGTGCCGGCGCCAATTCGGATCGATGCCGTACAGACAAGCGAGCGGTACCTGCGACCCAGTGAAGCTGCGGACGCCTTGAAGATCAACGTCAGGACGGTCCAACGCTGGATCAAAGATGGCACGCTGGAATCCCGCAAGGTCGTCGGAACCCGCCGCATACCGTGGTCGTCCATCCAGACGCTGGTCGAGGGGGCCAAGTCGGCGGAAGCCGTTTTGCCCGTTCCCACTGATGCCCGAGAGTATGCCAAAGATTTTCAGAAGGCGGGATGAGCGGGATGAGCGCAATGAAAGGCAAACGGGACAGACTGCCGACCGGCACGCTGAGGCTGAGGGGCTCGACCTACTGGGCTCAATGGAAGCACGATGGCCGGCCGTACGCCGTGTCGCTGGGCACCAAGGATGCCAAGGAAGCCAAATCCCGGTTCGCCCAGCAGATGACGCTGGTCAAGGCCTCGATCCTCGATGGTTCCCACACCACGAAATTCGGCCCGAAGTCCACCCGTTTTGACACCCCGAGCGAGGACGGTGATGTCGCCCTTTCCGTCGCATGGGAATGCTTTGCTGCCTCGCCCCGCCGCCCCGACTGCTCGCCCGAGACCCTGCTTCAATATGGTTATCAGTTCGGCAGGTTCGTGGACTGGGCGGCCAAGAACCGCCCGAACGCCCGGATGCTGTCGCATGTCGACGAGGGCGTCGCCGAGGCATATGCCACGCAGTTGGAACATCAAGTTTCGCCTTCGACTTTCAACCGCCACCGTGACCTGCTGCTCATGGTATTCCGTGTGCTGAGGGATCGTAACGGCCATTCACCGTCCAACCCGTGGGCGGCGATCCAGCGCAAGCACGCCAAGAACGGCAACGGCCGCCGTGAGTTCGACGACGAGGAACTCCGCAGGATATTCCTGACGCTGGAGAAGCGTACCGAAGGCATCCAACTGGTCTGGGGCGAGGACGGCACGATCAAGGAACATGCCCTCGGCGACCACGACCGGGATAGCGCTGGGGAAATGCTGACGGTGGCGACCTTGGGGCTCTACACAGGGATGCGACTGGGGGATTGCTGCCGGCTCCGCTGGGACGAGGTAGATCTCGGAAAGAAAGTCATTTTCCGACGACCTTCCAAGACGGCCCGTAGGTCGGGTCGGTCGGTGGTCGTGCCCATCCATTCAGACCTGCTTCGCCGCCTGCTGGTGGTCAAACCGGACGCCGCCAAGGGCTTCGTTTCCCCACGCAAAGCGGAGCAGTACCGCAACAACAAGTCGGATGTCAGCAAGCGGTTCTCGACGCTGTTCCGCCAATGCGGAATCCGCCTCCATCGGGAAGGGATTCCCGGTCGTGCCCAAGTCGAGGCTGGTTTCCACAGCCTGCGGTTCTCGTTCGTCTCGATCTGCCGGCGGGCGAACGCACCGTTGGCGGTCGTGGAACGGCTGGTCGGACACAGCACGCCGGCCATGACCCGGCATTACACGGATGTCGGCGACGAGGCGGTGATCCGGGCGATCGCTTCGTTGCCCTCGATGCTTGCTGGGGGAACCCCGGCGGTTTCAACCGTGGCGTGTCCGGCGACGGACGTTTCGGCGATGGGCGACGACGAGTTCAAGAAGCTGGCGGCGGCGGTGGCCGCCGAGGCGGCGAGGCGGAAGGGTTGAGGCAACGGCCGCCATCAGGAGAAGGGCGGGGCGGGCGAGGAGTCGGCAACGGTCAGGGGTGTTGTTCGTGCTATGTTCGTCTCGTCAAGAGGCCAGTCTGCATTGCGGTGCCAACGTAGTCGAACCAACACATGCCATCCCCTCGTTGTTCTTTTCGTTCCTCACAGAAAAAACAACTTGGCATCAGAAACCCATGAGGCGCTTCGTCAAGTTGGATAGTCGGATCATGGGTTTCTTGAACCCGCTTGAGATATGCTTGTATTAACGGTTGATATTCCGGCGGACATGCCCCCTGAATGATTTGCTCCAACGTTGCTCGGCCCGTTACCCCGCCTGCCTGCATGCAAAATAGTAGGTCAACTCCGCCGCAGTAGGTGTTCAAGAAAGCCTGCACCATTTGCGCCGGCGAGTAAGGTTTAAAAGGAACTTCCTGTAGGAACGGCTTATCCTGCTTAATCAGGTCACCGAGCGAACTCTGCCAAAGGTTCCCGTAAGAATCAAGCATGCTCAAATCCTTTAAGATCGGCTCAGATGGCGGAAAGAGCAGTGCGAGGCAGAACACAGTATAAACCCACTGGACGCACGTAACTGGAGACAACCCCGGACTCGACCCGGCTGGTCTGCTCAGCAACGCCTTTGCTATGCGGGATAGGCTATCACGAGAGGAAAAATCCGCGGGGTCGAGGTACCATCGGAAATCGACGGGCGGCACAACGTATGAATCATAAAGTCGCATCCATATATGCAAACTCTGACAGAAGGTTTCAGACTGCGCGATTGGGCCTGTCGGACCTGCAATTCGGTAGATGCTCAGCATTTCGCCGCCACTCAGATCACTGATTGGCCGATCCTTGAATACATCGGTCCATACCGAAGCATTCCATGCCCTGAGGTTCTTCTTGTGACAGAGTTCTGCATGCCAGCCGCGTTGTTTTACGGCTGCAATTGCCCCATCACGGTTGTTTGCAAATGGAGACGGTTTGGGTGTCACATAGACAGCGATATCTCCGTCCAATACGTGTGAGGTAATCACGTCATCCGGTTGTCCATAGGGTATGAACTCTAGTACTCCCTGCTGACAGATACTTCCGTCTGCGTTGTGACGTGCAGAGAAATCATCAACCTGAACTGACTGACCAAGGATATCGGGCGAAGTTGCATAGATCAGTTCATCCAGATTATGCGGCATGTTCCCTGAGGAACAAGCGGACCAGTTGATCGTCCAGTCTCCACGCATTATTGGTGTAGCCATTGTATTATTCTCCAATCACGACTTGTTATTATGCCGCTCATCCCTGTCGGCTTGTCCAAGAACAACGGCGTCACCGCCAATTCTTATAACCCCCTGCGGCACCAGACTCAAGCGCCGCATTGGTGCTCTCTTCAGGCTCCCGGCAAGCCGCAGTTTTGCGTCCTATCCACGGTCAGGGCGGGACAAGGCCGCAGGACTGCGTCTTATCCACGGCAAGACGGGCGAAATCCCCGTGGAAGTCCCCACGGCAGTCCCCACGGCCGAGGTCGCCCGGATGGGCTGGACAGGATCAGGGAACTGGCGAAGGCGCTGGCCGAGGAACTGGCAAAAGGGAAGCGGGGCAGGGCTGACCGGCATCCGGCCTTTTCACCCCACAGATAGAAGCGCCAGGCAAGGATGACCGCGTACCAGGCGGCGACGGCCAGGACCGGCGGAGTGGGGACGTACAGATGACCGTAGGGGACGGCGGCGAAAAACCGGGTGGAGGCTGCCATGAGACCCGCGAACACGAGGTTGGCGTGATTGAAGATGTCGGCAAGCAGTTACGATGTCGCTTTGACCCGCTAAGGACGGGCCTTTGACGCCTTCGGCGTCGGCTGGTCACCGTCGGTCAATCAAGCGCGTCGAGGACCGACTGTGCCTTCTGTACATCCGCTCCCCGTCCCAAATTGATGATATCTACCGGCGGACGGCTATCACTATTCCTGCCCGAAGCCTTATGGCAGTCAATCCCCGCATCATGCAACGCGCTAAGGATCTTAGGAAGTTGGTGCGCCAGCACGCTGATATACGGCCCCGACTCTCCGTTGGTAGACACTATGATCGGTTTTGCTTCCACTTTATCGTCGTCGTTCATTCGTTATCCTTGAAAGAGATTGGCCGAATGGAATAATGACCCACTGATCAAACGAAATAGTCATTATAAGCTCGTTGTAGTTTTCTGTTCTGCCTTCCGCTTCGAGACCAATCTGGCATCGCGATATAGAATACCACCGTCGTACCTGGAGTCATGCGTATGAATGGCCAGGCCCACAACTTGATCATTGATCACCCATCTGCCTAGATAGACGTAGGCTCCATCCTCGAAAGACGTAATACTGACATGATCAATCGGTATAAGGACTTGCGTTGGAGATCCATACTTGTTAACCAAGGCGATATAAACCGCATGTAGCCACGGTTTTAGTCCGTTCTCAATATCTCTAGGCCCATAGTAGTCACTCATAACTCGGATTTCAAGTAAATGGTCCTGGTAGGAGCCACCAGGATAAATTCGCTCCCATGAGTAAAACTGGCCGTCTACTGATGCAATATCCTCAGATCCTCGTGGAGATTCCGCAGATTTCATGTAATAATAACCTTCACTATCATCACTCTGCATCCAGTGAGATTGCTCAGCGAAGGTATTGATTTGCTTAGATGTCATGCCTAGGCGTAAACCTTTGAAGTCGATATTGTCCTTACGTTCAGCCTCCTCCTGGTCTCGGGAAGCCTGTTGTTGTCTCCTTGAGGCCGCTTCCCGTTGTGCGATTAGTTGGGCTTCAACTTTTGCTGCTTGACGTTTGTTGGCAGCATCAACTAGCTGCAATCTCTGATCCTGCTGTCGTTCATAGTCCGATCGCTCTGTCGTTACTGTCTGTTTTGCCGTCGCCGCTGCCCACTCTGCGGCGAAAAACTGGCAACATGTGCCAGGTGCAATCTGAGTCTTTTTATAGACTTTCCCATCTATGGTCACGGTGTCGGCATCCAAGCCGTGAAGTGTGCCGGTAACTGGGCTGCCGACACGCAGGACCACAGTCGCGGTAGTGCCAATCTTTGGCGGTTTGAATTCAGACAAGGATGTCTTGAAGAGTTCCTGCTGCCGTTGTTGCCAGTAGTCGTCACCACGATCATAGGTTGATCGCACGGAATTGGGTTGCTGGTTTGTAGAGGTGTCGGTGAGCGATGGACCTGCACCGGTCTTTCCGCGCATGACGAGAACTGTCGGGAACCCACTCTTCATGTTGATAGAGAGCGGCGCTGGGGTTTCAGCACTTTGTATGTTCGCGACGACACGCGCTAACTCACTGCGATCCATCTGCATCCAGTTGTCTAGGTCCGGGATGTGATTGAGTTTCCCCGCTTTGAGCAATGCTCTGTAGTATGTCAGCATAAAGTGAATGCCATCGATTGGATGATCCCCCCTCGTTGATGTGCGAACCTGTGGGCCTAGGTTGCCAACGATGAAGGCCCCAACAAGATGGTTTAAGAGCATATCATCAGGTGTTCCATCTTTCCACGGAAAGTAACCTGGATAAACGTTCATGTACTGGTAATTACGCTCATGTTGCATTACGGTTATGAGAATCGTACCCAGCGCTTCTTGCCCCTTGCTGGTAAGGGGGCTCCTTTCAAATGTGTTTATGTCTTGCAACATGGCTTCTGCCACCGCTGAACGTATCGCGTCTGCACTTTCCTGGGCGAACACGTTGCTGCGATAGGCAGCACCCCAGATTATCAAGGCCCCCAGAATAAACCTGAGGATCTTCTGGTTGCAGTGCGGGCACTCGAAATCCAGGCTGGCCATTATGGTTTCCCCTATTGAAGTATCGGCAACACTGTAACAGGGGCGAGAAGGCGTGCAAGGCGGAAAGTCAACCGTACCCGGAGATATAACCGAAAGTTGTGGATTGGGTAAAGGAACGTATCCTTCGTTGTGACGAAACAACAAGACCCTGCGGCCAGCAGGGAGGAAGGATACGTTCGAGATGAAAGGTACACAGGCGACGACCGAGGCGCAATGTCAGAATCCGGCGACGATGGCGTTGGAGGATGTGATCCGGGAGGGCGCACAGCGGATGCTGCAGGCGGCGATTGAGATGGAAGTGGCGGAACACATAGGGCGGTTGTCCGGGGTTACGGATGGGGCCGGGCACCGCTTGGTGGTGCGCAATGGATGGAAGCCGGAGCGGGCGATCCAAACGGGCATAGCAACCCTCTCTTCGTCGATCCCGACAACGGCGACTATCACCTCGCCGCCGGCTCCCCCTGTATCAACGCCGGAACCAACGGCGCGGTCCAGCCGGGAGAGACCGACTTGGACGGCCTGCCGCGTATTATCGGTGGGGTGGTGGACATGGGAGCCTACGAGAGCACGAACGGGGTGACGACCAATGGCGTGCCGTGGGGCTGGCTGCTCCACTATGGAATTGCAACTGATGGCTCGGGCGACGGGCTCGACACGGATGGCGATGGGTCGCCGAACAGCGCCGAGTACATGGCCGGCACCGACCCGACGAACGCGGACTCGGTCCTGAGGCTCATCGGGATCGGGCAGGAATGGGGTGGCACGCTGTTGGAATGGAAAGGGGGCAGCGATGCGTGGCAGTTCCTGGAGTGCAAGGATGACCTGGCCAACACCAACGAGCCTTGGCAACCGATCATTGGCCTGCCTCCGCCAACGCCGCTCACCAATGCCGTGGTCGACATGGGCTCCACCAATAGTACGCTCTTCTACCGAATCCGGGCGCAACGGTAGAAGCTGGCTCGTCTGTCCACCTGCCCGAATGGGCCTGCCAGAAGATGGTCGTTTGGATGCCCCACCTGACCTCAGCCCCTCGGCCTTGCCATTGACCTCGCCGCCGGCAACAAGCCCCGCCTGGGGGACACCGGACGAGCCGGTGGGAGTCAGGACGCTGGTCGCCATCTTTCAGGCCGCCATTCCGCCCAACCGACTGGCCCATCGTCGGTTGTGCTCATCGAGCCGTCCGTTTACGGGAAAAATGGCAGCCGCAGTGAAATTGACACCCTTTTGACACCTTTAAGGACTGCGACATGCTACGACATGGTACGACATGCTACGACAAACGGGCGTCGCCTCGTCTGTTGCGTCATCGGGAAACCAGCGGAATCAAAGGGGAATTCGTTGGAAAATGCGGTGTTTGCTGGGGAATTCGGATGGTTGCCCGACTTGGATTCGAACCAAGGCAAACAGATCCAGAGTCTGTTGTGCTACCATTACACCATCGGGCAGTACCCGCCGGATCCAGCGCATGGACCTGTGGGCAAGCGCAGAAGATGCCTAAAGGCGGGGGGAATCGTCAAGTCCGAACATCGGCTAGTCAGGCCCTGAGGCACGGAGCATCAGTTGTTCAGGAGGCGCCGGAGAAGTTCCACGATCGCAACTGTGCCGTTTGGTTCCGCAGGCGCGCGGCGCGGCAGGGCCAGCAGCCGATCGATGAAATCAGGCGCCACACCTTGGCCGAGCTCGGGGTCCGGCAACGGCAAGCCCATGGCGTGGCGCTCAAGGAACGACACGAGCGCCGGCATCTCAGGATAGTCCGGCCGGATTCCATACCCGAACGGCACGCCTGCGCGATAGACCTCGGCCAGTGTGCTGTACCCGACCTTGCCGAGGACCACATCCGCCGCGTGGACTAAGTCCGGATGGTAGAAGGTCGAGTGGAACGGCAGGGCGATTACGTTGCCCCGCACCTGCGGTTGCTTCGCACCCGATGCCACGACAAAGACGAGATCGTCGCGGTCAGCCAGGTGGGCGAGAAGCGGGGTGCGGGTCGAGACGCCGCCCATGGTGACGAGGATTAACCGGCGCCCCGGCGCTACCCCCAGAGCCTCCCGCACCGCCTCACGTGGCGTGCGGGGCGCCCGGCTGACCGGCCCGGTGACGAGCGCCGCCGCCGGATTGTGGTCGCACACCGGCTCCGTCTGGATCAGCACATCGGCGGCGTCAAACCACTGTTGTAGCACGCCCGCATGCCTGGCCAGTCCGGGGTGCGTCGCCTCATAATAGCGGTAGAGCGCGTCCCACCGGAAATTTTCGATCAGGATCGACGGCACGCCGGCCGCCCGGGCCACCGCAATACCGAGCGGGGCGATATCGCACAACACCGCCCGGCAACCGGCCTCGCGGACCCGGCCCGCCAGCCGGTCGATCAGCGCGGCGTCTAACGGCAGGAATGCGTCGAGGGCCCGGACGGTGGCCTCCATGTCCGAGACGAACGGGCTGTGCTGCACGAATCCGACATCCGTTCGCACCGAGTGAACCGTCAGATTCCGGCAGCCGGACGTTTCGAAGAAGGCCGGCGGTACCGTGGTGACGAGTTCGAGCCGCAGGGTGGGGCACTGTTCCTGCAAGGCGGCCAACACCGCCGCGGCCCGGGCGGCGTGGCCCAATCCATGCGGCGTCACAAAACAGGCGAGCGCGGGAGAATCCGGTGACATGGCGGCACATGATGCCCGTCCGGTCCGCGAAACCAAGCCAAAACCGCTGCATCTTGTTTTCGGACGCGGTTCGGGCTATGGTGCGCGCATGAACGCGGATGTTCCCGAAGATAGCCGCCCGTCGCGCGACCGGTGGTTGGCGCCGATGGCTGTGATCGCGGCGGCCATTGCCCTGGTGTCGTTCTGGGTGGCGGGGTTCGGCCTGTTCGGCGCCTACCGGCAGACGTTGTTTCTGACCGAAGGAGGCGCCCGAACGGCGCTCCCCGAGTCGACGTTGCGGCGGCTGACACCGGACCAGCGCCTGATTCTCGTCAACGACGCCACGGGCCGTGCCGCCGTCGTGCAGGCCCAGGCCCTGTGGGCGCGCTGGCCGACAAGTCCTGTCTATTTTCACAACGCGCTTTCCGTCGCCCTTGCCAACTACGAGGTGCTCGGCGCCACGGACGCGGCGCGTTACAAGGAGTTGAAGGCGCTTACCGACAAAGGCCGGCCGCTCGATCCGGGCAACGCGCGCTTGGATTGGATTCTGGCCGCGAAACGGATGGACCAGGCGTGCGCCTTCAAGTCCACCGTGGGCGAAGCCTCCGGCAAGCACGGCGCCACCGTGCGGAGCGAAATGGTGGTGAACGATCGCGTGGCCCTGAACGACGCCATGCGGCTGCTGGCCGCCGGACTCGCCAAACCGACGTATCGCCGCTACAGCCGCGAACTGCTGGCCGAACGCGAAGCCTTGCTCGGTCCGCCCCACGATCTGCCGCAGATGATCCAGCGGTTGACCGTTGCCGCCGGAACGTCCCTGCCGGACGTGACCGTGCAG
>Ga0118677_10008107_pt1 | contig 16982 bp, 13 predicted proteins | sample AliMusrvi5mmetaG_FD_86154 | JGI IMG/M metagenome (GOLD analysis project Ga0118677, IMG submission 86154) | reverse complement strand
GTCGGGAGGCGAAATGGTTCCATATCTCTATTTTGGCTGGCTTTTATGTTTTTGACAATGTTAAAGTTCAATCAGGTTTTTTAGCCTGAGCAGTTACGTTTCTTTTAGGTATTCGGCAAAGATTTCTTGAACTATTATACTTTCTACGGGGTTTATGCTTACACCGCTTGGATCACGAGGATGCTCAGAATTTAATCGATAACCATAAGGTGGACGTGTCCAAGGCAGCAAAACACCAGCACGATATTTACTTAATCGCCCACGGCGCATACGTTCGGTAATCAAAGTTCGCTCATATTCAGCTACTGCACCACGGATCTGTAATAATAACTGATCATGGGGATCCTGACTCATGGGTCGATCAAGAAACTCAACTTTGCAGTTGTGCTGTTGAAGTTCCTCCATCAGCAATACCTGGTGGACATATTTTCGCGCAAGACGATCTGGGGCTGTTATGAGAACATAATCGAATTCACCAGCTGAAGCCCGATCACGCATGTGATCCAATCCTGGACGATTAAGAATACTGCCACTAAAACCATCATCACGAAAAATATGTTCTTCCAGAAGTTGCCAACCTTCTTGAGACTCAATATGAGAACGTAACCGTTCAAGTTGTTGTTCGATGGTTTGAGCCTGAGCTTGATGATTGGTCGAGACCCGTGCGTAAACTGCAATTCTCATGATTCACCTCCAAAGTTTGATCTTGTTTCGTTGTTGGAGGATCCTCCGACAGTGTCGAGTTGCTGCTCCATCGCAGTATGGATTGGTAAACACGGTCCCATCGTTGTTGTCCATCCGGATATGGGATGAACTGTCGGCAAATTTTCCATTGACGTTTCATGGTTTCCTCCAAGATGATAATTTTCATCTAAAGGATACCCAGAATCTGCTTGATATCTAGAATGATAGCAAAGCGGATAACTTGGATTAGGCCGTAGCTTGAGCTTCACATGTCGAATCATGCAGAATTTGTCATTTGTTATTAGACCATTGATATCACTTATATTCCTACCGATGAGGGTTGGCTGTATTTGGCGGGCATCTTGGATTTGTTTTCCCATAAAATTGTGGGCTGGGCCACATCCGATTTGATTGATGCCACCCTGGTGGAAAAAGCTTTGCGGATGGCCTTGTACCAACGGGGACCAGGTCGAGGATTGCTGCACCATTCAGATCGGGGCAGCCAGTATGCCAGCCACCAAATCCGGAATATTCTGGCTGACAATCATATATTGGTCAGCATGAGCGCCAAAGGAAATTGTTATGATAATGCCGTCATGGAAAGTTTTTGGGGTACACTGAAAAACGAATGGGTCAATCAACAAAAATATCAAACTCGCTCTCAGGCCCGTACTGACATTTTCAGCTATATTGAAGGGTTTTATAATACCGTCAGGCTGCACTCAACCCTGGGGTATTTATCACCGGCTCAATTCGAAGCCAGTTATCACAACCACCCTTAACTCGGTGTCTATTATTCGGGGTGAAGTTCAAAACGGGTGAAGAAAAGTAGATTGACTTGTTTTAATGAATTCTTGGGTATACTGGAGCATTGGTTGGAAGAAATCACCAACTTTTTCCTCAACCGTGCCAACAGTGGTTTTGTGGAGGGTTTTAATAACTGGATTAAAGTTTTAAAACGTCGTTGTTATCGCTTGTATAACTTGAAGCATATTTCAACGGATTTTCCTCGACTTGGAAGGCTATGATTTATTCGGCCCATGACCCCCATATATGGCCTTATCCCGTAAATTCCCAGAGAGCCTGTTTCGATCGGCTGTAAAAGTGCTAAAATATTGCTTATGGGCTTTCTGTGGTTGTCGGTTACTGTCTTGGTCAACCATAACTTCACTACAAAAGCCCTACCTTCTTAATTTTTTTTTGCGAAGGTATTGTTATATCAATCCAATTTCCTTCGGCTAATTAATTCTGCCATCTTTTTCAGGGAGGATGCGTATTTATTAAGCCTTTCCTGGGTTGATTGAGGAGGTCGAAATGAATAATGATAATGTGAGGATACTGGTAATCGGGGCAGGAGTGAACGGCTCAATCTGTGCCGCAAAATTATCTAATGCCGGAATCGATGTAACCATCATTGCCCGTGGTAACCGTTTTGAAGAGATTCAAAATGCTGGGATCATCATCGAAGATCCATTCAAAAATACACGCAGCCTCACGAAAGTGCCGGTTATAAACGGACTCAAATCGGATGACATTTACGATTACATTCTGATCGTCATCCGGAAGAACCAGGTATCCAATCTATTGCCGGCGCTAGCGTGCAACCCATCCCCGAATATTGTCTTTATGGTCAATAACATTTTAGGTTCCGGTGATTTCACCAACGTACTTGGTCAGGAACGGGTTATGTCAGGCTTTATTTTTGGCGGAGGAAAGCGGGATGGAAGTGTCATCCGTGCAATCAGCGGGTTTGTAATGTCCACCCCCTTTGGGGAAATCGATGGCCGGGTTACACCACGATTAAACCGGTTAATCGTTATTTTTCACCAGGCTGGCCTAAAGGCAAAAATATCGACTCATATATCTGACTACCTGGCAACCCATGCCGCGCTGGTCGCCCCTCTTGCAAATATTCTTAAAAAACATGGCTGCGATACTTACGCCTTGGCCCATTCTCCAACCGATCTCAGGTTGATGGTCGATGCCATGCGCGAGACTCTTGATGTACTGGATGCAACCGGTGCGGTGGATTCAACCGGTTTTCGAACAGACCAATCGAGTGCTTATTACAGCTTCAGAAGCGGAAAACCGAAACGGGACTGGATAAAAGGAAGTTATGTCATAACGACAAATCAGCAATTGATAATTGGTACCCATGCAAGTTATGGTCGATACCAAGATTCAGTGCTTCTCGATCGGTTGCGCAATCAAGTAGGATCTTATGCAATGAAAGATTGGCTATTAGTGGCGGATGCCGGGTTTGATGGAAGGCAAACCTGATCCTGTTAGAATCAGGTTGAGGCGTATATTGTTCATGTGTCTCCAGTTGGAATTTCCGGGCAGATCGGCAAGTCTACCCGGAAATCTTTTTATACCCCTCTTTCACCAAAAACAATCACAAAATAAAGATGTAAGATGGAGGAAATTATGCTACAGTTAAACAAATCTCATCAATTTTGTCGTCCATCTGAGATGAAAATTTTAGTAAAATTTATTCAATGTGGAATACCGATTTTATATAATCGGATTAATGGCAATCTGTTTAATACGGAAATTTACAGAAAGGGTTGATATGAAACTAAATTTGATGGCTAAATTATTGGGTGGATTTCTGATTGTAGCGGCGATCATTGCGGCCTTGGGTGTTTTTTCGATCCTACAGATTAGAAATATCAATCAAAATGCAGTTCAGTTGGGAATCCGTGGAAAAGAAAGCATTTACCGGGTTGGTCAGATTCAACTGGCTGTAGGCCATTACCGCCGCCACCAAATTTTAAGAGTGGCAGTTTTAACAGATGCTCAGAAAAAAGATGCGGAGGACACCATCACTTCTGATGATGCTCTCATTAAACAATCCCTGGCTGATTATAAGACGCAGGGCTTATTTACCAACCCAGACGAACAAGCGCTATATGATAAAGTGGTAAGCACCTGGAATACTTACCTTCAGCAGAGCCAGGGATTTTTACCCCTTGCCCAGGCAGGAAAAAATGATGAGGCGATTGCAGTTCTGACCGGGGATGCTGATAAAACCTTTGACCAGGTAATGGCCACTCAGAAGGACTGGATGACATATAATGAAAACCAGACGATCCAGCTTGTGCAAGACTCGCAGAATATATATAACACGGCTTTAATATTCAGCGTGGTGGCCATTCTCCTCGCAGTTGCCGCTTCCATCATATTGGGATTGCTCATTTCCCGTCCTCTTGCCCGCGATGCGCGCAATCTTGCGGCCATGGCAGATAATATTTCGCGCGGTGAGCTGCATCAAACCTTAACGGTGAAACGCAGTGATGAAATTGGCATGATTGCAGACGCTTTCACTCGAATGCATGTTTATCTTCAGGATATCACCCGGGTGGCTACCAGAGTCGCCGATGGTGATTTAAGAGAGGATGTGGTTCCTGTTTCCGACAAGGATATATTGGGCACTTCCTTTTCAAAGATGATTGCTAACTTGCGCCGCCTGATCAGACAGGTCAATGCGGATTCCAATAACCTGACCAAAGCCTCAGTTCAACTGGCCAATACTTCCACACAGGCGGGAAAAGCCACCCAACAGATCGCGACCATCATCCAGGAAGTAACCAGGGGATCCACCCAACAAACTGAAAGTGTTACCAGGACAGCTGCCAATGTTTCGCAGCTCACCCATGTAATTGATGGGGTTGCCAGAGGCGCACAGGAACAGGCGATGGCGGTTGGCAAAGTGAGCGATGTGTCCTCTAAAATTAACGCATCCATCCAACAGGTAGCGGCCAATGCCAAGTCCGGGGTCCAGGGTTCAAAAATGGCTGCCCAATCCGCGCAAAGCGGCGTTAAAACCGTTTCTGCCACAGTTCAGGGCATGGAAACCATCAGGGAAAAAGTTGGCGTTTCAGCTGTAAAAGTTAAAGAGATGGGGCAGAGGTCCGAACAGATCGGGGCCATCGTCGAAACGATCCAGGATATTGCCAGCCAGACGAATTTACTGGCTCTTAACGCTGCCATTGAGGCTGCGCGTGCCGGCGAACATGGTAAGGGCTTTTCAGTGGTAGCCGATGAAGTGCGCAAGCTTGCTGAAAAATCGGCCTCCGCCACCAAAGAAATCAGCGGGTTGATTAAAGGCATTCAGACCACAGTGAATGAAGCGGTGAAAGCCATGGAGGAAGGTGCAAGTGAAATTGAGCAGGGCGTAATGCGCGCCAATGATTCGGGGACAGCACTCTCTGAAATTCTAAAAGAAGCTGAGGGCGTTAACCAACAGGTTCTGCAAATTGCATCTGCCGCCGAACAAATGGAGGCGTTATCCAATCACCTCATTTCAGCCGCCGAATCGGTCAGCGCAGTTGTCGAAGAAAACACAGCCGCCACAGAACAAATGGCAGCCAGTTCAAACGAGGTATCCCAGGCGATCGAAAACATTGCCAGTGTGAGTGAAGAAAACAGTGCTTCCGTGGAGGAAGTTTCCGCATCGGTTGATGAAATGGCTGCACAGGTCGCTGAAGTGGCAACCTCAGCAAATGGGCTGGCGAAAATGGCAGAGCTCCTGCGGGATTCGGTCGTTCAATTTAAGCTCCAAGATAAATACGGCCGAGTCTTTGCATTCTTCGAATAAACAATCAGCATGGCTGAAAAAATGAAAGGCGTTCTCCTCTTCACATTCGGGGGAGAACGCTTTGTATATCCCGGTTTCAATTTCATCACCAACCATTTCGTGCAGATTGGGCATCCATTGCTATTATGGCGTCCAAGACTCTAAGCGCCTATGCTACACCTACTGCTCCATCAACGGAACGGCGGTCACGGACCCATCTGCTAAAAACCTCTTTTTTGGCCTTTCCAGGGCGATGGCTGGTGAGATAGATATTCTTCTACACTTGGGCCTCCCTGTTTTGCCAACCGCCATATGTCGTAAATATAGCTGATGATCAATACAACAATTGTGACCGGCCAGTCTAAAAAGACATTAGCCCACACCAACAAACTGGTATTTCCCTATTGAAATAATAATATTTGGGCTGCCAAACTAATTAACGTATTCAAAACAGGGCATTTATTAATTGCGTAACAATATTTGCGAAAAAAACGCACTGGTTCAGACTTGAAAAAACGTTATAATCTTGCCAATGTGGGGGGGGGGCGGCACCTAACACAGAACAATCGCCTGAATGGGATCGTTCTGCGTTAGGGAATGAGCTTTTTCCGAAAAGAGACTGATTGACAATCACATTTATTGATAAAACGAACCGCTAGCTGGAACTGGGTTTGGGTAAATATTCAGCAATGCGGGCGGCGATTTTGCTTTCCGTCATGGAGTGCAGCCAGATGCGACCTGGCCCGCGCAGTGTTGCCAAAAACATGCCTTCGCCGCCAAAGAGGATGTTGGTGAATCCCTTCATCATTTCAATGTCAAACGCCACGGAATCTTCAAACATGGCAACATGTCCGGGTTCCACTTTAAGCACCTGGTCGGGTGCCAGATGATATTCTACCCCATCTCCATCCAACTCTGCAAAAGCCATGCCTGGCCCGGTTAATTTTTGCAGCACAAAACCCTCACCTCCAAACATACCGGAGCCCAGTTTGCGGTTAAAAAAGATGTCCAGGGTGACACTTTTTTCAGCGCACAGGAACGCATGGCGGTGCATGATGACAGATCGTCCGGGCTCAAGTTCAACAGGCAATATTTTGCCAGGAAAGTCAGTGGAAAAAGCCACCTGCCCGGCGCCACCCTGGGCAGCGAAATCAATGATAAATGCAGATGCGCCTGAAACCGCACGCTTAAACATACCACCCAGGCCACCGCTGGCTTTGGTGTTCATACTTATGGCAGCAGTCATCCATGACATGGCGCCAGTATCTGAAAAGACAACCTGGTTGGGCTGCAATTCAGCGATCAGGGTTTGTTGGATGGTTCCAAGAATATGGAATTTCACGCCGGCTTTGGTTTGCCCGCTGAATTCAGGCGGGGTGGGAAGATCGGGAATGGTCATAAATTTCTCCTTTTTTATCATGGCCTTTATCGGAAATATTCCAGATATAAAAAAAGTATAGCAGAATATTCTTGAAGGTAATCATGGATTAAGTGAATGAAAAAAAAGACGTTTCGTATGACAGGTTGCTGCGACTTGAAGAGTATCAGTCTGAACTAGATTGCAAACAGATTGCAAGCAAACCCTAAACACTTCTTAACCACTTCTTAAGACCCACACCTTATCATTATAGATGTCCAACAAGAAAAATAACAAAGGAGTAAATATAATGATCAAGAAACTCAGCCTTATTTTATCCATGACCATCCTGACCCTGGCTTTTGCCCTGGGCGCAGCCAGTCCGGTGTTCGCCCAGACAGCCACACCCCCGGTCGGTAACCCGGTCTATCAGAATGAAGATGACGCCTGGTTTTTATCGGTGGCGGATGCGTTGCAGATGACTGTGCCGGATTTAAAAACAGCTTTAGCCAGTGGTCAGACGGTGGATCAACTGGCCCAACAACACGATGTCAGCCCGGATACGATCATCACTGCCGTCACCGCTGCCCGTGCAAGCCAGTTACAAATTGCCGTGCAGGCGGGCAAATTAACCCAGGACCAGGCCAACCAGCTGCTATCCGATCTGAAAAGCGGATATACGTTCTGGTTCAGCACCGGCAAACCGCCCGAGGCCTGGAAGGAACGTGATCTGGCCACAGACAGCCTGACTTTACTGGCATCGCAACTCGGCATGACCCCGCATGACCTGCACGAAGCCCTGCGCAGCGGTGAAACCATTGCCCAATTGGCCCAGGAAAAGGGTGTCAGTGTCGATAGTTTGGTCAGCGAAGTCACCGCCATCCGCTCTGCTCAGCTGCAAAAGGAAGTGGTCGCCGGTAAATTGACCCAGGACCAGGCCAGCCAGATCTTGAGCAATCTGCAAAATGGCTTCACCTACTGGTTCAACAATGGCAAGCCGCCCCAAGACTGGCATGACCGCGCCATTGCCGACGACCATATCGAACAACTGGCCAGCCAGTTGGGTATCACCCCGGGACAGCTTCTGGATGACCTGAAAAGTGGCGAAACCATTGCCCAGCTGGCCCAGGAAAAGGGTCTCAGCGTGGACAGCCTGGTGACCGACCTGACGGCCAAACGCGCCGCCCAGATTCAACAGGAAGTGACCGACGGCAAGCTGACCCAGGCGCAGGCCGATAACCTGCTCAACGGGCTGAAAAATGGCTACACCCAATGGTTTAATACCGGCAAACCGCCTGTCGATTGGAGCCAGAGCGAGATTTCGGATGACCACATTGAAATTCTTTCCAATCAGTTGAGGATGCCGGTCAGTCAGATCAAGGATGACCTGAAGAGTGGTGAAACCATCGCCCAGCTGGCCCAGGAAAAAGGCCTCAGCGTGAATACCCTGGTAAGTGACATCACCGCCAACCGTGCAGCCGATTTACAGAAGGAAGTGGCCGCTGGCAAACTGACCCAGGACCAGGCCAGCCAGATTTTGAGTAACCTGCAGAATGGCTATACCACCTGGTTTACCAACGGCAAACCGCCAGACGGTTGGAGCGACCGCGCCGTGGCAGATGAACATGTTGAAATCCTGGCCAACCAGCTGGGCATCACCCCTGGCCAGCTCAAGGACGACCTCAAGAGCGGCGAAACCCTCGATCAACTGGCCCAGGAAAAAGGCGTCAGCGTGAACACCTTGGTGACCGATATCACTGCCAACCGGGCTGCCGAGTTACAGAAGGAAGTGGCTGCGGGGAAAATTACCCAGGATCAAGCCAACCAGACTCTGACCAACCTGCAGGATGGTTATACTCAGTGGTTTTCAACCGGCAAACCGCCCGAGGGTTGGAAAGACCGTGCGTTGACTGAAGACCATGTGGATATCGCTTCCAAACAATTAGGTATTACCCCTGACCAGTTGAAAGACGATCTGAAGAGCGGCCAGACCCTCGACCAATTAGCCCAGGAAAAAGGTATCACTCTGGACAGCCTGGCGAGTGCCGAGACCAAAGGTGCGGCCAATGAATTGGCGAAACAGGTGACCAGTGGAAAATTGACCCAGGCCCAGGCCGATGCTCGTCTGGCCAAACTGCAAGCAGAGGAACTGGCCAAACTTCAAAAAGCCAAACATCCCTTCATTGTGCATCCTAGACTTCAAAAAACCCCGAAAGCAAAAACGATTTCCAGCGGTGCTGGCGGGTAGATAGAAACCTTCCCCTTCAGCCTCACTGATTGTCTCAGTGAGGCTGTTTTGGAGAAGCATCAGTATCTCCATGACCTATAATAATGATTATGATAATGGTTGGAAAATAAATTGACCTGGAGTTGAGAATGAAAAAAAGTGGATTGTTTATTTATCTGTTAATCATGATGGTCCTGTTAATATCATGTAGTCTTCCTTTGGACAATCAAGCATCTCCTGCAACACGAGGCATTCCGGATTCAACGGCTCAACCCGCTGCCCCTGCAACCTCAATTCCATCCAATTCGCCAAAATCTCCAACCACAGTTTCTCCAGCCGCCGCTTCCCCCACATCAGTTGTGCCACCTCCATCTACCAACAATGATTTGAGCAAGATTAAACATATCATTGTCATCATGCAGGAAAATCGTTCTTTTGATCAATATTTTGGAACCTATCCCGGTGCGGATGGTTTTCCGCGACAGGGCGGTCAATTCACCACCTGTATAAATGATCCAAATACTGGAAAATGTGTCTATCCTTATCACGACCCGGCGGATAAAAATTATGGCGGCCCTCACAGCCAGAATAACGCCAGTGCTGATATTGATAGTGGGAAAATGGATGGTTTCATTGCCCAGGCCGAGAAAGGAAAAGCGGGTTGTCAGAGTACCAATGACCCTGCCTGTGGGGGGACTTCAGTAACCGATGTTATGGGCTATCACGATGCACGTGAGATTCCCAATTACTGGAATTATGCCCAGAATTTTGTGTTACAGGATAACCTGTTTGAACCCAACGCATCCTGGAGTTTGCCCCAACACCTGTTTATGGTTTCGGAGTGGTCAGCCAAATGTAGTAAGGCCGGCGACCCGATGAGCTGCATCAATGCCCTGCAAGCACCGCAAAACCCGCCAGATTTTCTGGGTACAGGAATAAAAAATCCGCTTAAGGCATCCCCGGATTATGCCTGGACGGACCTGACTTACCTGTTTTTCAAGAACAATGTCAGCTGGAAATATTATGTCCAGAGCGGGACACAACCAGACTGCGCCGATGACGAGGCAGACTGCCCGCCCGTTCACCAGAATGCAAAAACACCGGGAATCTGGAATCCACTGCCATACTTCGACACAGTCAAGCAAGATGGACAGTTACAAAACATTACCGATGTGACCAATTATTACAAGGATTCCAAAAACGGCACACTGCCTGCCGTCAGCTGGATCACTCCCAGCGGCGCCAACAGCGAACATCCCACTGCACTGGTCAGCACAGGCCAGGAATGGACCACCAGCCTGATCAACGCTGCCATGCAGGGGCCGGATTGGGACAGCACGGTCATCTTTTTATCCTGGGATGATTGGGGTGGCTTTTACGACCATGTGGTTCCACCCCAGGTGGATCAAAATGGCTACGGTTTGCGCGTTCCAGGCATTGTCATCAGTCCTTATGCCAAAAAAGGATTTATCGACCACCAGGTGCTCAGCCATGATGCTTATGTCAAATTTATGGAAGATGTTTTCCTGGCAGGGCAGCGCATTGACCCCAAAACCGATGGAAGGCCAGACCCGCGACCCGATGTGCGCGAAAATGCAAGCCAGCTGGGTGACCTGAGCCTGGACTTTGATTTTAATCAATCCCCGCTTCCCCCATTGGTTTTACCCATTCAGCCCAAACCGGGACCGGCATCACTACCTTAACCCACCTTTGAGGATGGAATATCAGGCACGGGTATCGACAATGCTGCGGTTTGTAATCCTTTCAAGGCATGTGGGCTGAGGCCTATTCCAAATCCGCTTTATTTTGAACCGGTAGATAATTTAAAGTTGTTATCCTGATAATAAACAATCGTCTTTAAAGTTGATCCTATGGACAAAAATTCAAACCAATTCCAACAGAAATATCCTTCAAATGATCCAACGTCCCGCCTTTCCTGGTTGTGGCTGTCTGTTTTAATCCCTTTGCTGCTGTTATCCTCCTGTAATCTGCCCCAAACAAATAATTTTCTCCAGCATCAAGTGTTGTTCCCTTTGCAGGGCACCCTGGTTGCCATACAGCAGACCAACCAGCCAGACTCTACTCCTATTTCTACCCTTGTTCAGGATAATTCTTCCCTTCCAACCACCCCCAGCAACCAGTACCAACCCTCGGCTGAAATCCTCCAACTGGTCAATCAGGCGGCAATGACAGCCAGGGCCAGGAACATTTTTTATTCAACACAGCCGCAGATTGACACTGACCGTCTTACATTCGAGCGCCACTGCCAGACCCAGGTAATGAAAAATACGGTTGAACTCGGTTGTTTTACCAACGAAAACCGCATCTACCTCTTAAAACTTGACGACCCACATATCAGTGAAGAAATGGTGGTGACAGCATCCCATGAAATGCTGCATGCAGCTTATTCCCTGCTTTCTACATCCGACCAAACCAGGATCAACGGTTTGATTGAAACGGCCATTAAAGGTATTCATGACCCCGACCTGCTCCAGCGTATGAAAGCCTACCGCGTCCTTGAACCTGGCGAGCGTGATAATGAGCTGCATTCCATCCTGGGCACGGAGTATCCCGGGCTCGGCAGCGACCTGGAGCAGTATTACAGTCTTTATTTTTCTGATGGCCGTCAGGCCGTAGTCACTGCGGCCCAGCAGTTTAACCGGATTTTTTCTCAGCAAGAATCCCAACTAACCAGTCTGCAAACCCAAATTATCCAGACGCGAAGGCAAATGCAGACCGATCTGGCTCGCCATAAAATTGCTGCCTACAACCAGCTCATCCCCCAGTTTAATGGGTTGGTTAAACAATATAATCAGGCCGTAAAAGGATACAACGGCCTTTCACGCGCGTTATTGGGCGAAGAAATACCAGCTTCAAACCAGTAATTTTCCAATATCCTGGCTATCGATTCAGATAATAATTTTTCTTTTTGAGCACACTTGTTTAAACAAATATCAACCTGGATTTCCATGATGGTTAAAAATAGTTTTACAAAATGATTTCCAGCACAGTTGCCATGTACAATGATCCTGGAAATGACATCAATGGCGGATGGTCCTTTTGGACCTGGAAAAAAGTGCCTGGTAAAAATCCTGCCCTGGAAGCAATAACTCCAACCTCAAATTGGGTTACAGTGATGAATTGGCTCGGCGCCCCAGATAAAAAGAACATTCCATCTTCCAGCCAATCCCTGTCTGCATTGGCGGAGTTTGTCCAGGCTGTCCGTTTTGAAAACAACCATATTGACTCTCAAATGCTCGCGGCTCTTCAGCAGAAATAATGTTTCCAATTGAGTTTGGGGAATAGGTTGAGCAAGGGGTTAATTGTGTCCAAAAAGGCCTGACGAAAAACGGCCGCAATCTTCGCATGATTGGGCTTTATATCAATCCAGTGGCACTATATCAATTGCCAAAACGATCTCTTCCGATGTTTTTCAAGGGACTTAAAGTAGGTCTATTTAAATTTAAACCCCTCTGCGTTTTGTAGAGGGGTTTAAATAGAATATGTTTGTTTGATCAGATTACCGCATCATACCTGAAGCCACATAAATAACCAATCCCAATGTAATCAGGGATACAACAATTCTGCATACCAAAACAGCAACTGTTTTATTTTTCTCACCAACAACTTTACCTAACATATCGCTGATTTTGCTTACGGGAATAACCCACAAAATAATTGTTAAGATTGCAAAAATGGCCAAAAACACATATTTTAAAATAGCTCGCATGGTACATCCTCTTAAATGATTTAGATTTATTTCGTCTCAACTATATCATAGATATTCAAATTTATGAGAATCCGCAATGTGGCAGCAACTGGTAATTCGCTCGTGAGCAAAACACACACCATGACAGGGCTCTCGCATTGCGCTCGCCTTTAATCATTCCAGCCTATCCAGCTTTTTGTTGAATTCTTAGTGAATAACGCCCCGATAAAAAGCATACAATTCCTGATCCACAATGACCCAACCTTTCCGGCTGGTGTGTGAACCCTGTTCGATGCTGAAATAGCGATCATTGGTATACTGTTGAAAATCAATCAGTGGCATATGATACCCATTTACCAGCGCTTGAAGCTTGTCGTAATATACTTGCTGAGCCTGGGGTGAGATACCTGAAGCTGTAAACAGGGTGCCATTAATCGGGCGGCTCATCAATGGTTTGGCACCCAGTTCACTCAATATTTCCAGAACGAGTTCCAAATCGCCCCATTCTTTTGATGCTTCCAGCGTTGTGATGTATTTCTGGTCGCCTGAAGTAGGTTCATTTACTGTATTTACTCACCGGGACACAATTTTGAACCGCTGTTGCAGCCATTAGCGATAGAGTCCCTTCGCCCTGGATACCAGCTCCTGAAGGAGTTAATTGGTATTGTGTCGGGACCACATTTTTTTTCGGCAAATCTTCTTGGACGGTACTGGTAGGTGAAAATATTTGCTTTGCCGTGCTGCAACTTTGAATTAAAAAGCTAACCCCAGCGATCCCTGTAAGTTTAATGAATTTTCGCCGGTCGATTTTCAGTTAGAAGAGTCCTTCTTAGAGATATGCAGTTGGAACATTCAACTTGATGGAAAATTCATTTTGAATGATTATCCTGGCAGGTTTTCTCGCGCCAAATTCCAAATCCTACCGGATAAGTATGTCATTCATTTGACGTATTATGTTCGAACGCCTCAAGCACAATCTTACCTTTTACCACACCTTGTTCTAGGAGCATGTGTGCTTGTGCCGCCTCACTTAAAGGCATGATCTTTCCTAATAAGGGAGGCTGGAGCTGACCTTCTTCGATCAGCATGGTAATCTCCGCCAGCAGGCCGCCTGCCTCCATCGGGTTCTGGTTCATCATCCCTATCACACCTCTCGCTCCGGCAGGCCCGGGGTCTGGGAGTGGGGGCACCAGGGTCACTAATACCCCGCCATCTTTTATAACATTCCAGGAACGGGATCGGGTTGCACCGCCAATTGTATCAAAAACAATATCTACTCCCGAAACAAGCTGTTCAAATTGTTCGGTTTTATAATCAATAACCTCATCTGCGCCCAGAGAGAGAACATAGTCGAAATTGTGGGTTGAAGCGGTTGCGATGACATGCGCGCCAGCCCGTTTTGCAAATTGGACTGCAAAACTGCCGACAGATCCCGATCCGCCATGGATCAAAACTGTTTGTCCGGCTTTCAAGTGTGCCATTCGAAACAGCACGTTATGGGCTGTGAGTGCATTTGATGGAATGGTTGCTGCCTGAACAAAATCCAGGTTCATTGGTTTCCGGTAAAAGGAATTGGCTGGCCCCACCGCATATTCGGCATAACCCCGTCGGATCATTGGACTGTTGCTGCCATATACCACTTGCCCGACCTCAAACCCGGTCACACCGGGCCCGACACCAGCCACAATACCTGCCAGGTCATAACCGGGAATGTCAGGGAACCAGGCCGGTTGAATATTCTTTACTCCCCCTGCACGCTGCTTGGCATCCAGAAGGTTGACCCCAACGGCCCTGACCTGAAGCAATATTTGCCCAATACCAGCTAAAGGTCGTTCCATATCCCCGTATTGAAGGACTTCCGGACCACCATACGCTTGATAAAAGGCAGCTTTCATTGGCATCTTGGCGCGTTGAGTGGTTCCCGTAACGGATGCCACATTACGATACAAACCGAGACGGCTGGTGACCGGAGGACGACCTCCGGCAGCTTGTATGTTTGATTGCATCCCAGGCGGAAAATGGTTATTGAAATCATCAATCGCCCGTTCATAAACATCAGTACTCTCCCATTCGGCCCTGTAAAAAGTGGAAATTGGGCTTCCTGGCTCCAGATGGTGGTGCATAACTGCCGAATAAAAACCAGGCTGGGTGGATTGATATGCTCCTCGCGGGGCCCAGCTCATGATAAATCCCTGTTCAGCCTGCGGCGGCCCATTCACGTTATAAAGGTTGACCAAAACCATCTCTGGATTGCCGGTTTTGGCCAGGCTTACGAAACGATAATCCACCTTGAAATTTGCGCGAACCACTTCGTATTGTGAAGTGATCGATTCTGGCATTGGTGCAAGCTGCTCTGGATCCTGATCAGGACTTAATACAGCGTAATCAATGAATGTGTATGGATTTGGCTGCTGTATCTCCCGGCTGATAAGCTGGCACCATTCCGGAACTTGCTGGTCCAGTTCACGGTAGACCAGTCCTGCTGGAGCGGGGTCATGTTCGACTGTTTTACGCCAGGCTGCGATAAATTGCTCCGCATCTACACCAGGTTGCGCCTTATAGCAAATTAACTGGATAAGATCATTTGGCTGAAGTTTTTTAATAATTGGGGTTGTCATTTGACTCTCCTTCATGACTGTAAATATTTCACTAAAAACCGGACTGGAGGATGGATAATAAATCTTGATTAATCGGCCCCTGCCCATCCACGCCGGCAAGCGGTTTGGTGGTCCGCTGATAGGCCCAATATGTCCAGCCAATGCCGTGGCTCTTGTAGAATTGGAGCATAGACATAGTTTGCTGCATCCATCCGGTTGGCCCGACCGGTTTGCTTAAAGGTCCCAGGGTGTCAAACTCTCCCAACCACACCGGAATGTTCCATTTTGCCGCACGCTGGATTTCTTCATTGGTCAAAGACTGACCTTTTGGGACCCAATCTTCCAGATACATGTGGTATGAAAACAGCAGGTTGTTAAAGGCGGGTGCGGCCGGCATTTTATCATCGGGGAAATCTTCAAAGATTAACAATATATTCGGATTTGAGTCTCGAATGGCTTTACCCAATTTTGTATACTTGTCCAAAAGGGGCTCATCGGAGGGATTCTTCTTTTTGAAACCCGGCTCATTCAACATGTCTGCCCCAACAACCCCGCTGTTATTGGCATACCGGTGCGCAATCATCTTCCAGGCGTCTACCATTCCCTGCTGAACATTATCCTGGTTATAGAAAAAATTCTGCCTGGCAGTGGTGACATCTGGTTTTGTATTTTCATATAACCATACTGGCATTCCCAGCCCGTGAATCAGGCTGCCCTCATGTTCTACCTGGTAAAAAGGGGACCAGCCCGACTGGTGCATACTGAGAATAACCATTATTTTACGGCTGGTGAATTGTTGAATGATTTTGTCCAGGGCTAAAAGGTATTCCTGATTATATTTATGGTTAAGCGTACCATCTGCCTGTTGTGAAGGGGCAGTTGGCTCAAGATTGGCCCAGGAAATTGGAAGGCGTACCAGATTAAATCCGGATTTGCCGACATTATCATATTCGCTGGCAGCAGGAGGCGACCAGCATCCATACTGGACGTCAATGCACTGACCTGCCTGCCATGAATGACCAGCCCCCCATTCCATTCCGGAACTGTTGATCCCGTGAATGAATACAACCTGGTTTTTACTATCGAAAATCTTAGTCCCGTTGGTATGCAGCCAGCCAGTATATACAGTTTGAGTTGCTGAAGGAATAGCCTTATCGAGGGCTGCGTAGGTGAGCGGCTGGTTGTGGTAAAAAGCGTCCAGCACTGCGTCCACATAAACCCAGCCCTTGCGACTGGTATGCGGGGATTGATCAATGCTGAAATATTTGTCGGTATCATGGTCCTTGAAATCGACCACAGGCATTCCAAAGGGAAAAACGGTTTTTTCAAGTGTACTGTAATAGAACTGGCGGGCGCCGGCTGAAACGCCTGAGGCTTCCAGAAATTGGCCATTTTGTGGGCGGCTCATAATCAGAGGGTTTGCACCAAGTTCCTTTAGAACTTCCAAAAGGATTTCAAGGTCGCCCCATTCCTTTGATTTTTCAAAATTATTTAAATATCCCTGATCCCCAGAACCCGGAGTCTTGAGTTTGAAAGTGGCATAACGGCTGGACCAGAGGGTGTTTTCCACGCCGTAAGGGTCGTTGCTGGATGCAATAATCTGGTCAGTTTGGGCTTTTACGGTCAGAGCACCCCAGTCAATTTTTGCAGCCTGGCGCGTGACGGCGGGATTAAGGGTGGGGTGGCTCCAGATGTAGTTGAGCACCTGCCAATGGTCCTGCAGGCGGATGGCTTCGGTCCTCAATTGGCCCAGGGGTAAAAGCCCCTGATAAAGTAAATCACTGCCGAAGGACCGCGCGCTGAGCCACTGCAGCGCCAGGGTGAGTAAA
>Ga0118677_10008106_pt1 | contig 16984 bp, 12 predicted proteins | sample AliMusrvi5mmetaG_FD_86154 | JGI IMG/M metagenome (GOLD analysis project Ga0118677, IMG submission 86154) | reverse complement strand
GTATCCGTTCTATGTCACGCCCTCCCTGGCGCTCTCGCCAACGATGTCGTTGCCGTTGCCCGTCGCACCCGTTCCCAACGCTTCCAACATTGCCACCACATTGAACATAATCCTCGACAGCTTGAAGCAGGGGCGCAGCGCCGTCTTGATCGACGGCGAATTGAGCAATCTGCACCGCCAGTTGGACGTGTTCGGCCTGCACATCGCGCGGCTCGACCTGCGCCAGCACTCGGCGTGGCACGAGCGCGCCATCACCGAAGTGCTCGCCAAACTAAAGCTGGCAGACAACTACGAGAAGCTGGACGAATCCGCCAAGGTCGCCGTGTTGACCCAGGTGCTGGCGCAACCCGGGCGCAGCGTGCTCGACCGCGTCGGCCCGCTCAGCGACGAGACGCGTAACATCCTCGAACCGTTGATGCTGGCGCGCGAGGCAACCCGGCGCTACGGCAACGACATCATGGGCGTGTACATCATCAGCATGACCGATGACCTCTCCGATGTGCTGGAGGTAGAGGCGATGATGCACTGGTGCCGCGTCAGCCTCGACATCGTCCCGCTCTTCGAGACGCTCGAAGACCTCGATAACGCGCCGCGCATCCTGAAGGCGATGTGCGAGCACCCCAGCTACAGCGAGCACCTGAAAGCGCACCATAACCACCAGATGATTATGCTGGGCTACTCGGACAGCAACAAGGACTGCGGGTATATCACCGCGAACTGGGCGTTGTTCAAGGCGCAGGAATCGATTGTCACCGTGTGCAGCGAATGCCAGGTGGACTACACGCTCTTCCACGGCCGCGGCGGTTCTATCGCGCGCGGCGGCGGGCCGGCGGCCAAGGCGATCCTGGCGCAACCGCGCGGCGTGCAGAGCGGGCACATCCGTATTACCGAGCAGGGTGAAGTGCTCTCCACCCGCTACCACGACATCGACATCGCGCACCGCACGCTCGAACAAGTGGCCTACGGCGTGTTGCTGGCCGCGCATACTGCGCAACATGAGACGCCCATCCCGGATGTGTGGCGCGCATCGATGGAGCGCATGGCGCGCGACGGCTACGAGGCTTACAAGGCGCTCGTCCACGACGACCCAGACTTCATCACCTTCTGGCAAGCTGTCACGCCCATTGCCGAGATCGGCGGGCTAAAGTTCGGCTCGCGCCCGGCCTATCGCAAACAAACCCGCACCGTGGCCGACCTGCGCGCGATTCCGTGGGTGTTCTCGTGGATGCAGAGCCGTTTCGTGCTGCCGGGCTGGTATGGGCTGGGCAGCGCGCTCGACAGCATGATTAACGACCCCGATAGCGGCGGTTGCCCCTTGCTTGGCGAGATGTACCGTGGCTGGCCGTTCTTCCAGACGATGATCGACAATGCGCAACAGAGCCTGACCAAGGCCGACATGGGCATCGCGGAAATCTACGCCTCGCTGGTTCCCGACACGGCCATCCGCGCGCGCATCTTCGACGAGATCAAGGCCGAGTTTGAGCGCACCTGCAACGCCATCTTCTGCATCACGGGTCAGAGCACACTGCTTGAAAACGAGCCGGTGCTGCAACGCTCGATCCAGTTGCGCAATCCGTATGTCGACCCGCTGAACTACATTCAGGTCGAGATGATCCGGCGGCTGCGGGCGTTGCAAGCGCGCGGCGCGACGGAAGACACCGAGGCATTGCGCGCCGTCATCGAACTGACGATCAACGGGGTGAGTAGCGGGCTAAGGAATACGGGATAAGGCTGGGACACTTAGAAATACTTTATTGCCCTGGCGGCAAGAAGGGTGATACCATCACCACCACGCAGCAGGTGGTGAACCAGGCGAAGGAGAATTCAGGCCATGACCAGTCATTTGCAGGAACACAACCACGCGACTCCCGGCGTTGCGCCAGTTACACAAGACCAGATGCGCCAGTTTGATGAACTCGGCTATGTGGCCGTCGATGGCATATTGGATCCTGAACAGGACCTGCAGCCGCTCTGTGATGACTATGCTGCCACCCTCGACGCACTGGCACAAGAATGGCATGCGCAAGGCAAGCTGGCAGACACGTTCGAGGGGCTGCAGTTCGGTGAGCGATTGACCCGCATCATTGCGACCAGCGGGCTGAGTTGGTCACAGCCGTTTGACATCTCGCTGCCTCAGGTCAATGTGCGACCCGATACGCCGATACACTGCACGCCGGCCATGTTCGCCCTTTTGCGCCATCCGCGCTTGCTCGATGCGGTTGAGCAGTTCGTCGGCCCCGAAATCTACTCCAATCCCATCCAGCACACTCGCATCAAGCCGCCCGAACGGCTGGTGCCGAAGGAGCATAGCGGCTTTTTGATGGTGCGCGTGGGCTGGCATCAGGATCAAGGTGTGGCGCTGCCGGAACAGGATGAGGTGAACATACTGACCGTTTGGCTGCCTGTGACCGATGCGACGGTCGAGAATGGTTGCCTGAGCGTTGTGCCCGGCAGTCACCGCGACGGGTTGACCGCCCATTGCCCCGGCACAGGGCCGGATGGCGGTCTGCAGATACCCGCCAAGCTGATTACCCGGCAGACGTTGCCCGTGCCCGTGCCGCGTGGCAGTGTGCTGTTCCTGCATAAACGCACGATTCACTCGTCGCTCGCCAACGTGAGCGATGGCATACGCTGGAGTTTCGATCTGCGCTACCAACCCAGCGGCCAGCCGACCGGCCGTCCCGCCTTCCCGGGCTTCGTCGCGCGCAGCCGCCGCAATCCCGATAGCGAACTGCATGACTGGCGCGCATGGCGGCAACTCTGGCTGGATGCGCGCGCGCGCTTGGCGGTGAACGAAAACCCCATGTTCAACCGCTGGAGCAATGACGCGCCAGCGTGCGCGTGATTGCGCGCGCATGCCGCAACTGTTCCTGTTCGACGAACCACAACCGAACTACGTATCAGGCAAGGTGCGGAAGATAGTTCAACGCGAAGATGCGAAGAGCGCGAAGGAAGACATGATGCGCAGTTCCCCTGCGAGGGTTGGACTCGCAGAATCGGTGTGGTCACATCCGAACCACGATGATGCGTGGCGCTTGCATCACCCCTTCAATAGCCGGAGGTGTGCACATGTTGATCTTGTGGCGAAGCCGGGGTTGCCACGCGACCACCACCGCGATTCGAAATCGCGGCACGTAAACGCCGTTGCGCGAAAACGACATTACGAGCAGGGCTTCAGCAGGTGATCGCGGCGGGCAGCGGCATGATGACGAAGGGACTCGCATGCATCGCCGTTATTGGGTGGATGAGGTCCAAGGGCGCTACGGTTGCAAACCGTAGCCTGATACCGCTACGCGAAACGCGCTGGAAGCGCGTTAAGAACGGATATCAACGAACGCGCTTCAGCGTGTTTCCGAAGGCTGTCAGCCGCGATTTCAATCGTGGTGTCTTGGCTTGCTTTAATCGTGGCGTCTTGGCATCTTGCCGCGTTCCCGCCAAATAGCCGCCACGCGCTGGATGCGCGGGTAGAGGGCGTCGGTCGGGACGTTATCGCCGAAGCCCAGGATAAAACGATCCCCTGGCGCCACCGCGGTAAACAGGTCATCCATATAGCGCTCGAACTCGTCTTCGCTGTAGACACTGGTCAGGATTGTCGAGGCGACACCACCCCACATGGCGACGCGATCCTGCCACAGGCGGCGCGTCGCGGCCACATCGATGCTTGTCATCGGTTTGGGAGTGAAGGCTTCGACCACCTGCACGCCGCAGTCGCGCAGTTTCTCCAGCAGCACATGCATCTCGCCGTCGCCATGCACCACCACGACCTTGTCGTGACCGGACAGCAGGGTGCGCGCGCGGCGATACAACGGCGCAAACAGGGTGTCAAACACCCATGGCGGCGTCATGTGCTCGTCGTAGTTGCTGCCGACCTGCACCGCACCCACTTGGCACTGCAACGATAGTTGCAGTATCTGGTCGTACTGTGCCGTCAAGGCGTCGATCAACTGCTCGACCCGCGCCGGGTGGTCGTGCCACTCCAGGTAGAACTGCTCGTAGCCCATATAGTCGAGCATGAGTTGCTGCGCGGGCAGGTGACCGCACATCGGCAGGGCCACGCCGTCGCCGCCGATGCCGTCCACGTAGCGGCCAAACTCATCCAGGTTCTCGACCACCTCGGTGTGCTCGATCAGGTATTGCAGGGCGTCGTAGTCGGCCTCTGACTTGAAGGGGAACTCCACGCGCGCGCCGTAGTCGATGGCGTCGTGCAACTCGCTGGACACCACCTCGCGCGCGGTCAGCGTGCCAAACGGTGTGGCATAACGGGTGACGGTCTGCGCGCTGCCGTCGGCGTGCCGCTCGTTGGATACAGTCACCTCAAACCCCTTCTGCCCCAGCCGATACAGCGGCACTGCCTCACCACCGATGCCGTTGATGCCGATGCCCATGTCGCGCAGGCACTCCCACAGGTGCGCATGCTCGTAGGGATGGGGCAGCGTGCCGCGCCGGCGGTGATAGTTGAACCACAGTTCCATGCGCGCGATAAATGGAATATGGTCGGTCGGTTGTCCGCGCATGGCGGCCATTGCACAATCACGCTGGTTCATGTGTCATTTCCTCGCTTTCGCCTTATTCTGCTTACTTCACCGTCTGCCATTTATCGCGCAACGCAAAAACCGCCTCCAGCACCCCGCCGCCGACGGCGAGCGCTTTGTCGGAGATGCTGTAGCAGTAACTGATGTCGGCGCGCGGATCGATGTCGCCGATCTTCATGTCCGCGACGACGCGCACGCCGTCATGCAGCAGACCGCGCACCACACCGCCAAGTGGAGATCGCACGATTGTGGTGTCAATCTGCGCGAGAATGTCGCCGGCCTTGACCACGTCGCCAATGGCCTTGCGCCCGTACATCATCCCCGCGATCGGCGCGCGCACCACGCGCTGGACATCTGCGCCGCCCACGGTGCCGGGCACTCCCGTGTCTGCGGCGGCGCTGCCCGTGTGGAGCACGCGCCCAAGGTTGTGCCCGCGCTGGGTCTCAATCAGCGCATGACAGTCCAGCCCGGCAGTAAACCCCGGCCCACACGCAATGACTAGCGGCGCATCACTGAGGGTTGTGCCGGTGTTGCGTTTAGCCATCACGACATCCACAACGATCTCCGGATGAAGCGCGGCAATCGAGCGGCCATCGGCATCGGCAATCACGGGCACGCCGTCGCGCTGCCAGGTATAGACCGCCTCATCGACATACATGATGCGCTCGGCCATCGCGCCGTCCACCGTAATGCGCGCGTCGTACAGCGCGGATGCAAAGGATACTGAGCGGCGAATGACAAGCGGTTGCGGCAGGTCGGTGCACAGGACATGAAACCCGGCGCGCCACAGCCGATAGGCGGCGCCCGTCCCCAGGTCGCCGCTGCCTTTCACCACCACAACAGGATGTGTGCGTTCTGCCATCATGCAACCTCGCGCACTGCCGAAACACGCGGCTCGTTCATGCGGGCCAGTCGCTCAAGCGCAACGACAAAGGCAAGTCCGCTGAAGATAAACAAACCCGTAAAACCAAGTTGATCCACGATAATTCCCACCGAACTCGTCAAGAGTATCATAACCCCGAGGATCGTGTTACTCAGACCGATATAGAGCGACTGGTTATTCACCGGCGCAACTTCTATCATTAACGGCAACGACGCAAGGTTGATGCCGGTCTGCAGAACACCGCTGAACCCAAACAGCCCGATCAACGCCAAATGCGCCAGATCGCTGTTGGATGCATCCGGGGTAAGCCCTGTGATGATCGCGGCAACGGCGCAGAAAATCAACCCCATCACGGCGGCGATGATCATCACGAGCCGATTGCCGCTCCGATCGCTCAGTCGCGCCCAGACCATATTGGAGAGCAGGCTGCACGCCAACGTCACCGAGATCAGCGTGCCGATAAAGCCATCGTTCACGCCAAGAGCGCGCTTGGCATATACCGTGAGGAACGGCACACATGCAGAGGCAGCGAGCAGTGCGACGCGCATCACGATGTAACGCTGGTACTGCGCGTCGCTGCGCGCAATCGACCAGGCCAGCTTCAGGTTCACCCTGATAGGACTCGTCCGGGCTGGGGCTTCGTCCGGTTCCTCACGGGTAAAGCCAAGCACGATGTACGAGAGTGCATAACCGGTCGCGCCGCCGCCGAGGACGAGGGCATAATTCTGCGGATACTGTAGCCCGAACTGACCGCCGAGGATAAGCGCCACCAACCCGCCTGCCGCGACGCCGAGGGCGCCGCCGATGAACTGGCGCAACCCGAATACCAGCCCGCGCCGGTCCGCTGGAATGACCTTGGCGGTAAGGATCAGAAACGGAAGCGCCGCAAAACCAGCCAGAAATGAGATGGCAATCGTGCACGCGAAGACGGCGATGAGCAGGATCACGCGATCCTGGATGGTGAAAATGCACACGACGAGCGCCAGCCAGGCGGCCATGCGGAAGATCGTGCTGGCGCGATAAGCTGTGACTTTGCGGCGCGCGCGATCCACCCACGAAGTCATGAAGAATTGTGGCAGATACCACCCGGCGTCGCGCAATGGCCCCAGCATTGCGATCAAGGTGTTGGAAGTAGTGAGCTGGCTGAGAAAAGCGGTCATCACCAGCGGCGTGCTGGTCAGCGCATCGCCGAGGCCGCCGAATGCGCCGTTCATGATAAACAGAATGAAGTTAAACCGAAACACGCGTTCCGGCGGCGTCTGATTTCTTGCGCCGCGCAATCGCTGCGCCATGCGTCTGCGGAACTGTGTTGAAGGCATCCGGTTGATTATAATGATTTCCCATGCCCAGTGAAGAATCAAAAATAATTCTTGTCGTGGACGACGAGCCACGCATGATCAACTTTATCCGCATGAACATGGAGTTGGAAAACTACCGTGTTGTGTCGGCAGAGAATGGATTGGACGCGGTGCGCAAAGCGCGTGAACTGCTGCCCGATGTCGTCCTATTGGATGTGATGATGCCTGAGATGGACGGCTTCGAGACGCTCAAGGCGATTCGTGAAGAGAGCAACGTGCCCATCATCATGCTGACCGCGAAAAGTGAAGAGGACGACAAGATCAAAGGTCTGGATCTGGGCGCCGACGACTACATCACCAAACCATTCAGCCCGCGCGAACTGGTCACGCGCGTGAAAGCCGTGGTGAGGCGCGCTGAGCTGCCTGCGCAAGTGGAGAAGGCGCCGATCAAGGTGGACGAGCGATTGTCAATCGACTTCAACCGCAGGGAAGTGATCGTGGAAGGCAAAGGGGTGAAGCTGCGCCCGACCGAATGGCGCTTGCTGTATCACCTGATCCAGAATGCCGGCTGGGTTGTCCCGCATGAGACGCTGTTGTCGAAAGTATGGGGCTGGGAATACCGTGACGAAACACAGTACCTGCGCCTGTACATCACCTACCTGCGCCAGAAGATCGAAAAGGATTTGGCGCACCCGCGCTACATCCTGACTGAGCGCGGCATCGGCTACCGCTTCGCAGATTTCAAAAAGTAAGGAACGGGCGCCGTCCCGATGCGCGCCCGTGTTCCCATCCCGCGAAGGCAGTTCATGGCGCCTTAGCGCGAAAAAGCGTGTTCAACTATACTAAGCGACGGAGCGCATGGGCCAGTTGAGCGGCGCGCGTTTTACCAGTCAGCAAGTGGCATGCAGCCCGGAGACAGGGTCGCCACACATTAATATATTCACTAAAAATAGAGGAGTCAGAAGGAATGAAGCGTTTAGGAATTCTCACCGGCGGCGGTGATGTGCCCGGACTGAACCCGTGTATCAAGGCGCTGGTCTACAGCGCTATAGACGAGGGCTACGAGGTCGTCGGCATTCGCAGAGGCTGGGGCGGGTTGCTCAATTACAACCTGGACGACCCGAGCGCGCAACACGACTGGATCATCCCACTCGACAAACAGCGCGTGCGCACGATCGACCGCACCGGCGGCACCATGTTGCATACCAGCCGAACCAACCCCGGCAAGGTGCGCACAGCCGACATCCCTGAGTTTCTGCGCGTCCCGCATGCTGAAGAAGATGAAAAGACCCGCCATGACTTCACACCGCATGTGCTAAAGGTGCTCGACAAATTGGGCGTCGATGTGCTGGTGCCAATCGGCGGCGATGACACGCTGAGCTATGCCGAGCGCCTGCATCGCGAAGGGTTCCACATCGTGGCCATCCCCAAGACGATGGACAACGATGTGTTCGGCACCGATTACTGCATCGGCTTCTCCACCGCCGTCACACGCAGCGTGGAGTTCATCCATCAGTTGCGCACCAGCGCAGGCAGCCACGAGCGCATCGCCGTAGTCGAGTTGTTCGGACGCAACAGCGGTGAGACCTCGCTGATGGCGTCGTATCTCGCCGGCGTTGATCGCGCCCTCATCTCCGAAGTGCACTTTGACCCGGAGAAACTGGCCGCGATGATCATGGACGACAAGCGCAGTAACCCCAGCCACTATGCCATGGTCACGATTTCGGAAGGAGCGCAGATGGTCGGCGGCAAGATCGTCGAGTACGGCCAGGCGGACGCTTACGGTCACCAGAAGCTTGGCGGCATTGGCCAGATTACCGGCGAGGCGCTGAAGAAGATTACCGGCGAGGACATCCTGTACCAGCAAGTCAGCTACCTGATGCGCTCTGGCGCACCGGACTCACTCGATCTGATGGTCGCCGTGAACTACGCCAATATGGCCATGCTGCTGATTCGCCGCGGCGCGTCAAACCGCATGGTCGCGTTGCGCAACGGCACTTACACCAGCGTGCCAATCTCGACCATCATGCAGGGTCTTAAGCGCGTGGACGTGGATGAGTTGTACGACAGCGTCAACTACGTGCCGAAGGTTCGCCACGTCGACGGCAAGCCGATGTTCCTGTATTAGGCCGAATTATTGAGACGTCACGTTTGCGCAGGTTCAGAATCGCCGTTCTGAACCTGCGTTTGTTTTTCCACCCAAGGTGACAACATCCGCCAACCATGATCTATAGCGAAATCGCCGCCGGGCTGGTTGCCGCCGTCACGTTTATCGCGCTGGCAGTCGGCAGTGTGCCTATGCTGCGCCTGAATCGCGCGGGCATTGCCGTAGTGGGCGCGTGCGCGTTGCTGGCGCTCAACGTAGTTACGCTGACGCAGTCCGCGCAAACCATCGACCCAAGCACCCTCCTGCTGTTGATGAGCATGATGATGATCAATGCCGTTCTGGAACTGGGCGGCTTCTTCAACTGGGCCGGGCAACTGGTCATCGAACGCGCCGGCTCACCGCTCATCCTGTTGATCCTGGTTGTGCTGATGGGCGGTTTCTTATCGGCTCTGTTCCTGAACGACCCCGTGGTGCTGATGCTCACGCCGCTGGTATGCGGCGTCACGCTCCGATTGCGGCGCAACCCGATCCCGTACCTGGTCGCCCTGGCATGCGCGGCCAACATCGGTTCCACGGCCACGATCACCGGCAACCCGCAAAACATCCTGATTGGCGCGTCATCGGGTATCCCGTATCTCACATTCCTGCTCCACCTTGGGCCAATCGCACTGGTTGGCCTGGTCATCGTCGTGTTCGTTATCCGCGCGCTCTATCCCGCCGAGTTTCGCGCGAATCGCTTCGACCTGCCCGATGGGGAGGCCAACCTGCCCCACGTCGGGCCCGGCACGCCCGAAGCCGTCATGAGCATGACGACTGCTGTAGACATGGTTTATATCCCGGTGCTGCGCAAAAGCATGATCGTCATCGCGCTGATGCTGATCGGATTCTTTATCGGGATGCCCGTGCCGCTTGCGGCGTTCTTCGCCGCCACCGCGCTATTGATCACCCGCCGGATCAAGTCGCAGAAAATCTTGTTACTGGTCGACTGGCCGCTGCTGGTAATGTTCTCGGGATTGTTCGTGGTGACCGGCACGCTCGAACTTACCGGCGTCTCGCAGAAGCTATTTGACGTGGTGCAGGGGTTGGCATACTCGGGTGTCGCGCCGTTGGCGCTTGTCACCGCCTTGCTGAGCAATACGATTTCCAATGTGCCGGCGGTCTTACTCTTCCGTCCGCTCATCCCCCATTTTCCAAATCCCACACAGGCGTGGCTGACGCTCGCCGCGGCTTCAACCCTGGCGGGCAACTTGACCCTGATTGGCTCAATAGCTAACTTGATCGTTGCGGAGCAAGCCGGTAAACTGGGAATCAAGCTCACCTTCATGGAGTACCTGCGCGCCGGTGTGCTGATCACCGCGCTCACGATGATTGTCGCTGTCGTGTGGCTTCAGATTGTGACTTGACTCTCGCATGACGCATTGGATTCTCTGGTGTAACATCCTTGCAATAACGTCTGCAGTGTAGAGTGCCGCAGGCGGACAGGAATGGTTTCACGATGACAAATACAACAACGAAATCAATCGGCGTCCTCACCAGCGGCGGTGATGCGCCGGGTATGAACGCCGCTCTGCGCGCCGTTGTGCGCACGGCGCTGAGCCGCGGGGTAGCCGTCTATGCTATCTACGAAGGCTATCAGGGAATGGTTGAGGGCGGTGATCGCATCCGCGCGCTGACGTGGGACGACGCCGGCGGCATCATGCAACGCGGCGGCACCGTCATCGGCACTGCGCGCAGCGCCGTGTTCCGCACGCGTGAAGGACGGCTCAAAGCCGCCAGGAACCTGCTCGACAAAGATATCGACCGTCTGGTGGTTATCGGCGGCGATGGCAGCCTCACCGGCGCAAATCTCTTCCGCCAGGAGTGGTCGGGGTTGCTTGCTGAGCTTGTCGCGACCGGTCAGATCACGCCGGAGATTGCCGATCAGCACCCCTTCCTCGCAATTGTGGGCATGGTCGGCTCGATTGATAATGACTTTACGGGCACCGACATGACCATCGGCGCCGACACTGCGCTTCATCGCATCACCACCGCGCTCGATCAGATCAGCAGCACGGCTGCCAGTCACCAGCGTTCCTTTGTCGTCGAAGTGATGGGGCGCAACTGTGGATATCTCGCGCTGATGAGCGCGATCGCAGGCGGCGCCGACTGGGTCTTGATCCCTGAAAGCCCGCCCGACACCGATAACTGGGAGAACGCCATGTGCGAAGTTGTGGCGGCAGGGCGCAAGGCCGGCCGGCGCGACAGCATCATCGTCGTCGCTGAGGGCGCGCGCGACCGCAACGGCAACCCGATCAGCAGCGCGCGCGTGTGCAAAGTGTTGGAAGAGCGGTTGGGCGAAGACGTCCGCGTGACGATTCTCGGTCACATCCAGCGCGGCGGCGCCCCAAGCGCGTTCGACCGCTGGATGAGCACGCTGCTTGGGCATGCGGCCGTCGAGGAATTGCTCGCGTCCACGCCTGAGCGCGAGCCGCAACTGATGGGCATGCGCTATAACCGCATCCGCAGCCGTCCGCTGATGGAATGCGTGACACAGACCCGCGCCGTCGCGGAAGCCATCGCAGCGCACGATTACGAACGCGCGCTCGAACTGCGCGGCGGTAGTTTCAAGGATGCGTTTCGCACGCTGCGCACGATGGTGCGCGCGTTGCCCCACCCGCCAGTGCCGGGTCGCCGGCGCATGCGCCTGGCCATCCTTACTGCTGGCGCGCCGACGCCAGGTATGAACACCGCCGTGCGCGCGGCCACTCGCCTGGCGCTGGATCGCGGCCATACTGTGCTCGCCGTCCACAATGGGTTCGAGGGACTGGTGCGCAATGAAATTGAAGAATTCGGCTGGATGAGTGTGTCCGGCTGGGGGCCGATGGGCGGGTCGCTATTGGGCACCAGTCGCCGGGTTCCCAGCGGCGCCGACCTGTATGCCGTGGCGCGCCAGCTCGAAAGCCACAACATCGAAGGGCTGATGATCATCGGCGGATGGACGGCCTATGAAGCCGCGCTCAAACTGTATAACGAGCGCGCGCAGTACCCGGCATTTGACATCCCGACGATCGGTTTGCCCGCCACGATCGACAATAACCTGCCAAATTCCGAGTTGAGCATCGGCGCTGATACGGCATTGAACAGCATCGTCGAGGCAATCGACAAGATCAAGCAGTCGGCGGTGGCGGCGCGGCGCTGCTTCGTCGTTGAGGTCATGGGGCGCTATTGCGGCTACCTCGCGCTGATGAGCGGTCTGGCCACCGGCGCCGAGCATGTGTACATGCACGAAGACGGCGTGCGGATGAAGGACCTTTACGCCGACCTGCTGACCATGATCAAGGGGTTTCAGGAGGGCAAGCGTCTCAGCCTGGTGATCCGCAACGAGCAGGCCAACGCGCTCTATACCACCGATTTTATGTGCGCGCTGTTTGAGGAAGAAGGCAAGAAGCTGTTCGATGTGCGTCCCGCAATCCTCGGGCACCTGCAACAGGGCGGCGACCCGTCTCCATTCGACCGCATTCAGGCTACCCGGCTCGCGAGGCTCAGCGTGGAGTTCCTCAGCGAGAAAGGCGAGGCGAATGGATCCGATAGCGCGTTCATCGGTCTGGTGGGCGGACACGTCAAGTTCACCAATATCGAGGATATGCCGCGCCTGGTCGACGCCGCGTTCATGCGCCCGAAGGAACAGTGGTGGTTGAGCTTGCGCGCCATCTGCGAAGAGCTCTCACAGACCGGCCCGGACGTCACGAAAATCGATTAGCACAACATCACAGCCTTGCGAAGGGCGCATATCGCCTTTCGCAAGGGTTGCAGGTCACAATACCAGTCGCTCAATCGCATCCGAGAGCGAGTCTCCTCGTTTGACGACGCGCACCACTGCCCCAGTGTCAATCAGTCCTGTGATTACGGGCGTGGACGGCGCGGCGCCGCCGAAAGTTGCGCCGTCGATCACAATGGCGACCACGCGTTGACCGCTGCGCACCCTCTGCTGCACTGAAATCGCCCATGCTGGGTCCGGCGAGGCCGAGATCGCGATGATGGTTGCGCCGCGCGGCAGGAGCGCGCCCTCAGCGTGCAACACGCGGTCGAACGGCGTTGCGCCGTCGGCTTGCAACGCCGCCAGCATCTCCATGATCTTGCTGTTCTGGCGTTCGCCGCGCTCGCAAGCAACTACCTCGCGATGATGGCTGTAGCAAACCAACCCGATGTCTTTATTCTGCTTCAGGAAATGTTGCGCGACCGATGCGGCCATCGAAATCGCGTACTCTTCTGTCCGTGCAGGCAGAATAAAGGCGCCCGTCGATGCGGGGATCACTTCCAACTGCTCGTCTTCCTCGCCGGCGGGGGCGGGAGCGCGCGTCTGTGCGTTGCGCTCCAGATCAAGCATGATCCATATCTCAGACATCGGATCCAGATCGAACTCTTTCACCGTGAGACGCTGGCGTTTGATGCTGAGCGGCCAGTGGATGCGGTTGATCACATCGCCGTTGGTGTAGTCGCGCACCCCGGCGGCGTTTGTCGTGACGTAATGTGTGCGCCGCCGCAACGCCAGCCCGCCGGGGAGGTACCCGGCCGGCAGCGGAAATTCGCCGAACACCCATACTGCCGGATACACCAGTATGCTGGTAAGTTTATCGATCGATCGCTCCATCTGATAGATGCCGAGTGGATCGCCGCTGCGCACCTTCATCGGGCCGAGCGTATAGCGCCCGCGCCACGCGCAGAAAGTGGATGTCTTCCAGCCGCGCCACTTGTTCGCGCCGATCAGCCCAACCACGCGGCTGGCATAGTGACCGGGCAAGTTGGAGAAATCGCGAATTTCAACAAACAGCTTGGGGATGGCGCTGAGGTTTGAGATGATGAACTCTTCGGTGAGTGTTTCACCGGCCTGCGCTACGCGCGTCAGCGTGCGCCGGCGGATGCGCAACCAGTTGACGCCCAGCCACGCCCATAGCACCGACACCAAAATGAGGGCAAAGAGCGCGCCGGCAAAACTCCACCACAACGACCTGCCGCTGTAGAATGCGCCCGCCAGCGTCACGACGAACAATACCAGAATGACGCGATACCGACTCAGGCGCGCACCTTTGTTCCAGGGACCGGCGTGTTGCGCAGGATTTCTTCCAGGATGCCGTCGGCGTTGGTGTCTTTGATGCGCGCAGAGGGGCTGATGATGATGCGATGGCTGAGCGTCGCGCGCGCCAGCGCCTTCACGTCATCGGGGATCACGTAATCGCGGTTGCGCAGGGCGGCGCGCGCCTGGGAAGTGCGATACATCGCCAGCGCGCCGCGCGGGCTGGCGCCGAGATAAACATCGGCGTGTGAGCGCGTGCGATCCACAATCTGCACGATGTACTGCTTGATCAACGTATCCACGTATACCGACTTGAGTTGCTCCTGCATGGCCAGCAGGTCGCCGGTGGTCGTCACCTGCGCGATGCTATCGATCGGGTGCGCAAACTGTTGCGCATCGAGGATCGCGACCTGTTGTTCAGCAGACGGATACCCCAGCGAGATGCGCATCAGGAAACGATCGAGTTGCGCCTCGGGCAGCGGGAAGGTGCCTTCGTACTCGATCGGGTTTTGCGTAGCCAGCACCAGGAAGGGTTGCGCCAGCATGTGCGTCATGCCATCCACGGTCACCTGGTGCTCTTCCATCGCTTCGAGCATGGCGGCTTGCGTCTTGGGTGTGGCGCGGTTGATCTCGTCCGCGAGGACGATCTGCGCCATGATTGGGCCGGCGCGGAATTCAAACTCGCCAGTCTTCTGGTTGTAGATCGAGGCTCCAGTCACGTCCGCCGGCAGCATATCGGGAGTGAACTGGATGCGCTTGAACTCGCCGCCGATGGACTTTGCCAACGCCTTCGCCAGCATTGTCTTACCAACGCCGGGCACATCCTCGATCAGAAGGTGTCCCTGGCACAACAGGCAGATCGCCGTTAGTTCTACGATGTCGCGTTTGCCGTAGATCACCTTTTCAACGTTATCGATCAGGCGGGCGGCGAATGTCTGTACAGGCTTCATTTATATGATGAAATACTACCATGCCCGTCTTACACAAACCTTAGCGATCTGATTATCAAGTGTAGAATTCAACCATGCGGACGCGACAACAACTCGAGAAGAACGAAGCGCTAACCTTGGCGCCCTATGCCGTTAAAAGCGCCGAATCACGCGGGCGGGCATATGCAGAACCCGAAGCCCCCTACCGCACTGCGTTCCAACGCGACCGCGAGCGCGTGCTGCACACCACCGCCTTCCGCCGTTTGCAGGGCAAGACCCAGGTATTCATCGCCACAGAGGGCGACTACTACCGCACGCGCATCACGCACACGCTTGAGGTGGCGCAGATCGGGCGCACCCTCGCGCGGAGCCTGGGCGCCAATGAGGATCTGGTTGAGGGCGTCTGCCTGGCGCACGACCTCGGTCATCCGCCATTCGGCCACTCTGGTGAAGCCAGACTTTCTGGGCTGATGCAGCAGCATGGCGGGTTCGACCACAACCGCCACAGTTATCTGATCGTGACCGAACTGGAGAACCGCTACCCCGATTTTCCAGGGTTGAACCTGACCTACGAATTTCGCGAAGGGCTGGTCAAGCACGAGACTGAGTATGACGTCCATTCTGAATCCGCGTATGAACCGGCACTGCGCGGCACGCTCGAATCCCAGATCGCCTCGCTGGCGGATGAGTTGGCCTACAACACACATGACGTGGACGACGGCCTGCGTTCCGGGCTGATTGACATTCGCGACGTGGCGCATGTAGGCTGGTGGAAACGGGCGTGCGAGTCAGCCCGCATCAGCGGCGACGAGTTGTACACCGAACAGGCGCGCCACCGCATCATCCGCAGGCTGATCAACCTGATGGTCACCGATCTGCTCACAGAGACATCGCGCCGCATCGAGGCTTCCGGCGTGAACAGTCCCGACGACGTCCGCCGGTATCCGAGCGTGCTGGTGGGTTACGTCGATGAGACGCGCGCATTGAACCGCGAGTTGAAGGACTTCTTGTACGAGCGCCTGTACCGCAACTATCGTGTGCTGCGCATGCACACCAAGTCCGACCGCGTCATTGAGGACCTGTTCCGCGCCTACAACAATGAACCGCGCATCCTGCCCCCCGGCCCAAGTGCGCGGTTGGCCAGCCAGCCCAAGGAGCGCGTGGTGTGTTACTACATCGCCGGGATGACCGACCGCTTCGCGCTCGAAGACCATGCACGGTTGTTTGACCCGCGCGAACGGACGTGAGTAGCAGCATCGGTTAGAAACCGTCACCGATCAACGAACTTGCTGCTCCCCAGATAAGCCTCAATCACCGCCGGGTCGCGTTGCACCGCCGCCGGCACGCCTATTGCGATTAACTGTCCGAAGTTCATCACCGCGATGCGATCACATAAGCCCATCACCAGCGGCATATGGTGCTCGATGATCACGATGGTCAGGTGATACTGGTCGCGCACCTGCCGGATGAAATCGCTCAACGCCTGTTTCTCGCGCGTGTTCATCCCGGCTGCCGGTTCGTCGAGCAACAACAGGCGCGGTTCGAGCGCCAGCGCGCGCACAATCTCCAGCCGGCGCTGGTCGCCATAGGGCAGGCTGCCGGCGCGGACGTGTGCGCGGTCTGTGAGACCGATCCTATCGATCAGTTGCATGGCCTGTTGGCGCGTGGCGCGTTCCTCGGCGCGCGCCGCCGGCAACCCCAGCACGCCGCTGAGCACATTGCTGTGTGTGCGCGTATGCCGCCCGGTCATCACGTTCTCCAGCACCGACAATTCGCCAAAAAGCCGGATATTCTGGAAGGTGCGCCCGATGCCGCGCTCAGCGATGCGATAGGGCGGCAGTCGTGTCGTCTCGCGCCCTTCAAAGAACAGCTTGCCACGGTTCGGCGCGATTAATCCTGTCATGATGTTGAACAGCGTGGTCTTGCCTGCGCCGTTGGGGCCAATCAATCCGAATATCTCGCCGCGTTGAACGCTGATCGAAACACCATCGACGGCGATCAAACCGCCAAAGGCGTGCGTCACCGACGAGGCCGATAGAATCGGTGAGGCCGATAGAATCGGTGCGTCGGTCATGTCGTCGGGTCCTTCGCCGCGCGGTGGTGCTTGAACATTGCTGGTGTGATGAGCCCCTGCGGGAAGTTGATCGCGCCCAGCACGATCAACTTCCCGCAGGGGCTCATC
>Ga0118677_10008104_pt1 | contig 16991 bp, 17 predicted proteins | sample AliMusrvi5mmetaG_FD_86154 | JGI IMG/M metagenome (GOLD analysis project Ga0118677, IMG submission 86154) | reverse complement strand
GACCTCCAGCGCTCGGATCATGGCTCGCTCGCTTAATTGCGAAGCAGGTCCCACTCCAACGCCATGCGGCACCTGCCAATCATGTAAAGATTTAGTGGCCAACGGTCCAGGTTCAATTGATGTTATGGAACTTGATGCCGCAACTCATGGATTAGTAGATGATGCGCGCGATCTGCGCGACAAGGCATTCTTTGCTCCCGTCACATCTCGTTACAAGATTTACATCATCGATGAGGCTCATCAGCTTGGACCAGGTGCTGCTAATGCCTTACTTAAAGTTGTAGAAGAGCCACCACCTCACGTCATCTTTATCTTTGCCACGACCGAACCCGATAAATTAATTTCGACAATTCGCTCCCGTACTCACCATTACCCATTCCGATTGGTTCCACCTGGAATTCTTGCCGCGCATCTGGAGAAGATCTGTGACCTGGAAGGAATCAAGGTAGCAAAGGGAGTAATCCCTCTAGTGGTTCGATCGAGTGGCGGATCGGTACGAGACGCCCTCTCTGTACTCGGTCAATTACTTGCAGGCGCAGGAAGTGATGGGGTCACCTACGAAATCGCAGTACAACTTCTGGGATTCACAGATGGTGCACTACTTGATGAAGCGATTGATGCGCTCGCTGCACGCGACAGCACAACTCTCTTTAATACAGTCGACAAAGTTATTGAGTCCGGATTTGATCCACGGCGCTTTACCCAAGATCTCTTGGAGCGGATGCGCGATCTGATAATTGTTGGCGCCGTTAAAGAGAACGCATCGCACGTCTTGCGTGATTTTCCCGAAGATCAACTGGAGCGCATGCGCACCCAAGCCAATTTAATTGGTGCAGCAACCCTTATCCGCGCTGCAGATATCACCTCGCTAGGTTTGACCGAGATGCGCGGTGCAACTGCGCCCCGCTTGATCTTGGAGTTGATCTGCGGGCGAATCTTGCTTCCAACGGGTGATGATGCTGCTTTGATTGCTCGTATTGAACGCTTAGAACGTGGCGTTAACCTCGTGACTCACTCGGCTCCTCCGGTTGAAGTTGTCTCATCGGTTGCTCCCCCCGCTATAACAAAGGCAGAAGTTGTTGAGCAGGCTGCGGCTCCCGAAGCCAAGAAGCCAATTCGCGCTGCAGCGCCCGAACCTTCCACAAACCAACCAGTCGGCCCAGTAGATATCTCTGCGTTGCGCCGTTTGTGGCCCGATGTGATTGAGAATGTAAAGAAGCGCCGCCGCTTAACGTGGTCGCTTCTCTCTGCAAGTGCACAAGTCCTCGCTGTAGATGACAAGGCGATTACCATCGCTATCGTAAATGCTGGCGCTCGCGACTCCTTTGTTAGAAGTGGCAGTGACGAGATCCTCGCTGCGGCCTTTCAAGATGTCACTGGTTTGGTTCGCAAGATTGAAGTAGTCGTTGACCCGTCGATCAATGCTCCGCAATACGAGCGCACCACCGAAGAGGCGAGTGATGCCGATCAATTATCTGGCACCGCACTTTTAGCACGTGAACTTGGCGCACAAGTTATTCGGGAATTCGAACGTTGATGTACGAGGGAGCGATCCAAGATTTAATCGACGAGCTCGGCCGTCTGCCAGGTATCGGACCAAAATCCGCACAACGCATTGCATTCCACATCATCCAGTCCGAACGCGTAGATGTCACTCGATTGGCTGATGTTCTTCGCACCGTAAAGGAGCGCGTTAAGTTCTGTATTGAGTGTGGAAATATCTCGGAAGAGGACCTCTGTCGAATCTGTCGAGATCCACGTCGCGACAACTCTCTGATCTGTGTCGTTGAGGAGAGTAAAGATGTTATGGCGATCGAGAAGACCCGCGAGTTTCGCGGGAAGTACCACGTCCTTGGCGGGGCGATCTCGCCGATTGATGGCATCGGTCCCGAAAATCTCCGCATCCGCGAACTGATGGCTCGCTTATCTGACACCGAGATCCTCGAATTGATCATTGCCACCGACCCCAATCTCGAGGGCGAGGCCACCGCTTCGTACCTGATTCGCCAGATCAAGCCGATGGGGATAAAGGTCAGCCGATTGGCCTCAGGGCTACCTGTTGGCGGGGACCTTGAGTATGCGGATGAGGTGACCCTCGGGAGAGCTTTCGAGGGGCGAAGGACGGTAGAGTAGGAATAATCTCAATATGTAGGACGGTTGGGTGTCTTACATAGTAAGACACCCCTAGAAAATTCATCTTCCTATGTCAAAGTTCTGCCATGGGTCTAATTGTCCAAAAATATGGTGGCTCCTCCGTCGCTGATGCCGAGGGCCTAAAGCGCGTCGCTGGGCGCATCGTCGCTACCAAAAAGGCGGGCCATCAGGTCGTCGTCGTGGTCTCGGCGATGGGCGATACAACGGATGAGTTAATCGATCTAGCCAACCAGGTTACCCCGATGCCAAACGGTCGCGAGCTCGACATGTTGTTGACTGCAGGTGAGCGCATCTCGATGGCGCTGTTAGCGATGGCTATCGGAAATCTTGGGCACGAGGCTATGTCCTTCACGGGCTCGCAAGCTGGAGTGATTACAGACTCGACGCACGGCAAGGCGCGCATCATCGATGTAGCGCCTGGAAGAATTCGCGAAGCGCTGGAAGGTGGCCACATTGCGATCGTCGCCGGATTCCAGGGGGTCTCGCAAGACACCAACGATGTAACAACTCTTGGTCGCGGCGGTTCCGATACAACAGCTGTTGCTCTTGCTGCGGCTCTTGACGCAGATGTCTGTGAAATTTATACCGACGTCGATGGTGTGTACTCCGCTGATCCTCGGGTAGTTCCGACCGCTCGCAAACTCAACACCGTAACGTACGAAGAGATGCTCGAATTAGCTGCCAGTGGAGCGAAGGTACTTCATCTTCGTTGTGTTGAGTACGCCCGTCGCTTCAATCTTCCGATTCATGTTCGCTCATCATTTTCCAATTTAGAAGGCACGTGGATCGTGCAAGATCATCCCGAAGGAGCAGAAGATATGGAACAGGCAATTATTAGTGGCATCGCCCACGATAAGAGCGAGGCAAAGATCACGATCGTCGGAGTTCCAGATCGCACGGGTGTCGCGGCGCGAATCTTCCAAGCTATCGCCGATGCCGCGATCAACATCGACATGATTGTCCAAAATGTTTCCGCTGCTGCAACGGGACTAACAGATATCTCCTTCACACTTCCAAAAAGCGATGGCGCCGAGGCAACCGCGCTCCTCAAAGATATTCAAGGTGAGATCGGTTTTGCTTCACTGCAATATGACGACCAGGTCGGCAAGCTCTCGCTCGTCGGCGCCGGTATGCGTTCGCATCCAGGTGTGACGGCGACCTTCTTCGCCTGTTTAGCAGATGCGGGTCTGAATATCGAGATGATCTCTACATCTGAAATTCGTATCTCCGTAATCGTTCGCGACTCCGATCTCGAAATCGGCGTTAAGGCAGCCCACACCGCTTTTGATTTAGATACCACCGACGAGGCAGTTGTATATGGAGGAACTGGACGATGAGTAAGAAGCCATCACTTGCAGTAGTAGGAGCAACAGGCGCTGTCGGCACCGTCATGCTCGACATCTTAAGTAAGCGTCCTGATGTCTATGGCGAGATTCGCCTCATTGCATCAGCGCGCAGCGCGGGCAAGAAGTTAATGGTCCGTGGTGAAGAAGTTGAGGTTGTTGCAATCTCACCCGAAGCTTTTGATGGCATTGATATCGCCATGTTCGATACCCCAGATGAGATCGCCGGCGAATGGGCACCGATCGCTGTATCACGCGGTGCAATCGTCGTTGATAACTCCACCTTCTTCCGCATGGATGACCAGGTGCCTCTCGTTGTCGTGGAGATCAACCCTGAAGCAATTAAGGATCGCCCGAAGGGCATCATCTCCAATCCAAACTGCACAACAATGACCATGATCGTCGCAATGGGTGCGCTCCATAAGGAGTATGGACTGAAGGAGCTCTTCGTATCTTCCTACCAGGCTGTCTCTGGCATGGGCGTCACAGGTCCCGAGACCCTGCGATCTCAGATCTCTGCGGTCGCTGGAACTCACCTCGGCGAGCAGCCTGGTGATCTGCGTACAGTTATCAAGGATTTCGGTGCCTTCCCTGCGCCTCTCGCTCTCAACGTCATCCCGTGGGCTGGTTCGCTGAAGGCCGACGGGTATTCATCAGAGGAGACCAAGGTCCGTTTCGAATCTCGCAAGATCCTCGGTCTGCCAAACCTCAAGGTGGCAGTCACCTGTGTTCGAGTACCAGTCATCACCACTCACTCACTCGCTGTGCACGCCGTTTTTGATTCAGAGGTCACTCGTGAAGGTGCACAGAACCTTCTGAAGAACTCTGCCGGCATCGAACTCCTTGATGATCCAGAAAATGGAATCTGGCCAACACCTGCGGATGTCGTCAACACAGATCCAACTTGGGTTGGTCGCGTTCGTCGTTCATTCGACGATGATCACGCGCTTGATCTCTTCATGTGCGGCGATAATCTCCGCAAAGGTGCGGCGCTCAACACCGCCCAGATCGCAGAGTTAGTCGCAGCTGAATTCAACAATTAATGAGTTTAATCTGTGCTTAGCCCGACTCGCTGAGTCTTCACCAATAATCAACGAGTCGGTCCAAGACTGCCGGAGACGTTGATGGGAATCGAACCCACTCCTCGCGGTTGGTGAAACCTCGCATGCGACCACTACACCACAACGTCCCGGTTCCCCGAAGGTACTCGTTGCTGAAATCGGTACTCGTCTGAATTCTGAACTTGTTGAAAAGACAAAGTTGTGGAAACAAAAAAGGAACCCAATTTCTTGAGTTCCTTTTTGTCACCAACCGCGAGTAATTTTATTTTAGCACTCTATAATTTAAAAATGTTAGAAGTCACCAACAAGTTGGAAGAGGCAAAAGTTTGGGCTGAAGCCGCGCTAAGTGGGAAGAATGCCGCGAAGTATTACATGTCAGAACAGAATTTTGTGGCCGCATACAAAGTCGAAGATTCATTCTCGTTCATCGTTAAAGGTGAACCCTTCTATGGACATCTTTACGGGGCAGGCGCTTACTTAGACCCGCGTTGCACTGATATCGCTACGGCAGATTCAAGAGTTGATGAAGATTTCAAAGTGCAAGGTGGTGGCTTTCAGTTTTGGGAGATCGAAACCAAGAACGCTCACGAATCGATCGAACTTTTGTCTGATGCCGAGGAGATAGCGGCTCTTATTCGAGAACATGCGCCAGACTCTTCGGTCTTGCCCGGTGATCCCGAGGAGGTTTTTTGGGGCGGAATTCGAAATGAATCTAACGAATTAGTCGCCTGCGCGGTCGTGGTGAAGTGGCAATCAGGGTTTCATGTAATGGCATCAGTAGTTACGCGCACCGCAGACCGCGGCCGAGGGTATGGAACCGCCCTCAGCAAAGGTATCGCCGCACATGCTCATAAAATCGGTATCCCGCTCTTAGGACTTGGAGTGCGAACTGGAAACCTGGCGGCACAACGGGCATATGAAAAAGCAGGTTTCAAAATGTTAGGCGCTTTTACAAACTACTCTCGAGAGTAATTAGCGATACCTCGGGTGGTGATGCCACTCGAATCCGAGCAAATGGTGATGTGCCCATTCCTGCTGAAACATTGAGCCATGGTTCATTAGGTAACTTAGAAACACCGCGAGCACGCCAATTGGGCAGATCGCAATTGGTGGTGAGCGCTTTCGATCCCCCTGGCCAAGGTAAGCGAACCTGACCTCCGTGGGTATGACCTGCAAAGATCAGATCCAGATCATCTCGAACCATTGATTCCAAAATTCTTAAATACGGCGCGTGAGTAACACCAATCGATAAATCACAGATACCCGAAGGACCAGCGACCAGTGAATAGTCGTCCCGTTCTAGGTGGGCATCGTCAGTTCCGCGAAATTCGATAGTAGTTCCATTGATGCTCAAGGTTGCCCGCTTGTGATTGAGATCCTTCCAACCGCGCGAGGTCAATCCAGCGCGCAACTCTTCAACAGGTAGCAAATCGCCTAGAACACGTTTGCCGTGATCTTTCAGCAGGTAGGAGAAAGGGTTCTTAACCCGTGGGGCGTAGTAATCGTTGGAGCCAAAGACGAAGACGCCAGGGATTTCGAGCAATCCGGAAAGCGCATTGAGGGCGACAGGAACTGCATCTTGAGCAGCCAGGAAGTCACCTGTGCTTACTACAAGGTCAGGCTTCAGAGCGGCGAAGCTCTTGATGTCGGAAATCTCAACCTTGCGCTTCGGAGTGAGATGCAGATCGGAGAAGTGCAGGACGCGAATGGGTGCAGACTCCGGAGGCAATACCGGAAGCGCCGCCTCGCGTAGTCGATAACTCATAGACATGAGAAGATACCCCTATGGGACTCAAAGAGATACTGCAGCACGATCTCACCGAGGCGATTCGCTCCCGTGATGAACTCAAATCCGGAACGATTCGGATGGTACTTACTGCGATCACCAACGAAGAAGTTTCAGGTAAAGAGGCGCGCACTCTTACCGAGGCAGAGATCATCACTGTTCTCTCGCGCGAGGCCAAGAAACGTCGTGAGGCAGCAGAGGCTTTCTCCGACGGTGGCCGCCCCGATCGCGCTGAGCGTGAAAAGCTCGAAGGCGAATTTATTGTCACCTACCTACCTGCCCAGCTCTCCGAGAATGAGATCAAGCAGCTTATTGCCGAGGCAATTGCCAAGACGGGTGCAAGTGGGCCTGCCGGTATGGGTCAGGTTATGAAGATTATTTCCCCCAAGATTGCAGGTAAGGCCGATGGCGGCACAGTTTCAGCGTTGGTCAAGGCCGCGCTCTCAGGAGGAAACTAATGACTAAGTTCGAATATGTAACCGTCCCTTTGCTAACACACGCAACAAAGCAGATCCTCGACAACTGGGGTTCTGAAGGGTGGGAACTCGTGCAAGTAATTCCAGCCCCTGGTGGCGGGGATAACTTGGTCGCCTACATGAAGAGAGAGGTTGCTTAAATGGATGTTCGTGCCAAGCTCGCTGAACTCGGACTCACCCTCCCAGTAGCTGCCCTTCCTGTAGCGGCATACGTCCCTGCGGTCCGTACCGGAAATCTCGTCTTCACAGCTGGCCAGCTGCCTCTCGTCGACGGCAAGATCCCTTTCACTGGAAAGGTAGATGGCGAAGTCACCCCAGAGCAGGCAAAGCAGATGGCACAGGTCTGCATCCTCAACGCGCTCGCCGCGGTAGAGCTCGTTGCCCCGGTCGATTCGATCGTCAAAGTCGTAAGAGTTGTCGGCTATGTAAATGGAGTCTCTGGATTTATCGCAGCTCCGGCCGTGGTGAACGGAGCTTCAGAGGTCTTGATCCACATCTTTGGCGATGCCAATGGCAAGCATGCCCGAAGCGCATTTGGTGTGGCCGAGCTGCCTTTGAATGCGCCGGTGGAGATTGAACTGACCGTCGAAGTTGCTTAAAGAACTTTTAACGGCCGCGCTTAGAAATCCGCTCGATATCGGTAACAAGTACAGCGCGTGGTTCTAGCTTCACCCAACCGCGCGCTGCGAAATCAGCGAGGGCCTTATTTACGGTTTCGCGAGATGCACCAACAAGTTGTGCCAACTCTTCTTGAGTTAAATCATGATTAACGTGGAGACCATCTTCCTTCTGTACTCCGAAGCGGACGCCGAGATCCATGATTGCCTTCGCTACACGTCCAGGGACATCTGCAAAGACTAGATCGGCAAGGACTTCGTTGGATTTACGAAGGCGCTGGGCAAGACGGCGCAAGAGTTCAAGTGAGGTCTGTGGGTTAGAGGTAACAAGTCCGATTACAGCATCGTGGGCGAGCGAGACCAGACGCGCATCTGTAACGGCTGTTGCCGTCGAGGTGCGTGGCTCCGGATCAAAGAGTGAGAGTTCGCCGAACATCTCGCCGGGTCCCAGAATAGAAAGTAAATTTTCGCGTCCATCGCTGCTCGTTGTTCCTAATTTGATCTTGCCGTGAACAACCACATAGAGGCGATCGCCCTCTTGACCCTCTTTGAAAAGAACCTGACCCTTATTGAGTTTAAGTGCCACCATGGATTCGCGAAGTGAGTGAGCAGCATCATCATCGAGAGCACTAAAGAGCGGCGCTTGGCGGATAATCAGATCATCTTCTTTATGGGTCACAAGCAGACCTTACAGCCAGAGCGTCAATCACTCCAACCGGTTTTAATGCGCCATCGCATAGGCTTGTACGGTGGAAGCGGAGATTGTGCAGGCGCGCAAAGAGGCGCGCGCTATCTACCGTGTTCTCAGCAGGTTCTACCCTGATGTCCACTGCGAGTTAGATTTTGAGACTCCCTTTCAGTTATTGGTGGCGACCGTTCTCTCGGCGCAGTGCACCGATAAGCGCGTCAATCAGGTGACTCCGAAACTATTTAAAAAATATGGCACTCCGCGCGCGATGGCCGCGGCGCAGATTCCCGCGATTGAGGAGATTATCCATTCCTTGGGTTTCCACCACTCCAAAGCTCAAAACCTTAAATCTCTGAGCACTCGGTTGGTCACCGAGTACAACTCGGAGGTTCCAGGGGATTTAGATGAGTTGGTGACACTCGCCGGAGTGGGACGCAAGACCGCGAATGTTGTTCTTGGACATGCCTTTGGAATACCGGGAATTACCGTAGACACTCACTTTGGTCGCCTCAGCCGCCGCTTTCATTGGAGCGAGTCGGAGGATCCTGTGCAGGTCGAGAAAGATGTAGGCCTCTTGATCAAGGAATCAGAGTGGACCAATCTCTCGCAGAGAATGATCTGGCACGGACGTCGAATCTGTCATTCCCGCAAACCGGCTTGTGGTGCCTGCCCGCTAGCCTCTCTCTGTCCCTCATACGGAATCGGCGAGGTCGATAAGATCAAGGCCTTAAAGCTCGTTAAAAGAGATGAGGACTTTCGGTGAAGAAGGCAGTACTCTCTCTATCGCTCTCTTTACTTGCGCTATCTCTTCCAACTTCTGCTCACGCCACTCAAGGTGCAGTTGTCGGCTGCTCCACCATCAAGGTAGATAGTTCGATCAAAAAAGGCATCTCGCTGCCTTGTCTCGACAATAAATCTCACGTGACCTACCAAGCTATTCGAGGACCCGTTGTGGTCAACGTATTCGGATCGTGGTGCGAGCCGTGCAATCAAGAGATTCCACACCTCCTCGATCTTCAGTCGACTCACAAAGTTTCGATGGTAGGTATCGATGTCGAAGAAGCCAATATGCAGGCAGGGAAGAACTTTGTAATCAAGAAGGGCATCACCTGGCCAGTCTTATTCGACACCACGAGCGTTACACGTGGCATTTTTGGACTAGGGGTCCCCGTGACGTGGTTTATCGATTCTCACGGGAAGGTGACTTATCGTCAGATCGGGCTCATCACATCGACCAAAGAACTTAAAGACGAGGTAAGAAAGTACTTAAAGATTAAGTTATGAAGAATTGGATAGATGTATTTTTTCTCGTTGCAGCACTCTTCTCCTTTTTTCAAGGCTATAGGGCTGGTTTGCTTGCGACGATATTTAGCGTCATTGGTTACATCGGCGGTGGCCTGCTAGCTCTCTATTTCGGACTCAACCATTTTCATAGCCATGGCGCCTCGAAGTTCATATACCTCTTTTTAGCGATCACCCTGGGCTCGGCTATCGGAGAAGCAGTGCTGAAGAGGATCGGCAGGCTCTTCCACTCGAAAATTCTCTTCGCCCCCTTCTCATGGATTGATTCGATTTTCGGAGCTCTCTTCTCTGTACTACGGACAACGGTGATGTTATTGATACTGGGTCACTTACTCCTGATAACGCCTTGGAGTTGGGTGCAGCAGATCCCGAAGAGCGAGATTTACTCAAAACTCAATGCTGAGGCTCCCGCCATCATCACCGAGATCACCAAGCGAGCAAACCTTAAAAGTCACTCATGAATCTCAGGGAAGCATCAACGCTCGCTCCTAAATTGCCTCCACGCGGAGATAATTAGTCTTCAGATTTACCGCTCTTCAGACCTTCGCCGATCAACTTCATAATATTTGGATCGGCGAGAGTTGTTGAATCTCCGACCGTGCGATTTTCAGCGACATCGCGAAGTAAGCGTCGCATAATCTTTCCACTGCGAGTTTTGGGCAGTTCTGCAACAACCAATATCTGCTTTGGCCGAGCGATAGCACCTATCTCTTTAGTAACGTGAGCTTTCAAATCTTTAATTAGCTCCTCGCCACCGACGCTAGGAATTCCACCACGCAAGATAACGAAGGCAACAATTGCTTGTCCTGTCATCGCATCATTTGCTCCCACGACTGCAGCTTCGGCAACATTAGGATGCGAGACTAAAGATGATTCAACTTCTGTGGTTGAAATACGGTGGCCAGAAATATTCATGACATCATCGACGCGACCAAGCAACCAGATTGCGCCATCGTCATCGAGCTTCGCGCCATCACCGGCAAAGTACATTCCTGCAAAGCGTGACCAGTACGTGTCGCGATAGCGCTCTGGCTCACCCCACACACCACGCAACATGGAAGGCCAAGGCTCAGTAAGAACTAGGTATCCGCCCGATCCATTTGCCACTTCACGGCCTTCATCATCTACGACCTTTGCACTGATCCCCGGTAGCGCTGCCATTGCCGAACCGGGCTTCGTCGCAGTTACTCCAGGTAGCGGTGAAATCATTAAGCCACCTGTCTCGGTCTGCCACCAGGTATCAACGATCGGGCATTGATCTCCACCAATGACTTCGCGGTACCACATCCAAGCCTCTGGGTTAATGGGTTCTCCAACCGAGCCGAGTAAGCGCAGTGAGGTTAGATCACTATCGGCAGGGTATTCATCGCCCCACTTCATCCAAGTGCGAATCAAGGTAGGCGCGGTGTAAAGAATAGAGACCTTGTACTTTTCGATGAGCTGGAAGAGTCGATGTTTGGTGGGGGTATCTGGAGTTCCCTCATACATAACTTGGGTCGCACCGTTAATCATCGGTCCATAAACAACGTAGGAGTGTCCTGTGATCCACCCGATATCGGCTGTACACCAATACACATCGCTCTCTGGCTTTAAGTCAAAAACTGCACGATGTGTAAAAGATGTCTGCGTGAGATATCCACCAGTTGTGTGGAAAATTCCCTTTGGTTTAGCCGTAGTACCTGATGTGTAAAGGATGAATAAGACGTGCTCCGAATCAAAACTCTCGGCAACGTGTTCAGCGCTCTGGCGATCGACAATTTCATGCCACCAAATGTCGCGTCCAGCGACCCACTCCACATCTTGTCCCGTGCGATTAACGACTAAGACTTTCTTAACCTTGTGATCGTTACCGGCGAGCGCTTCATCTACTACAGGTTTGAGTGGGAAGGCTGACCCTTTGCGATACCCGCCATCAGAGGTGATCACCAAGGTGGCATCGGCATCGAGGATTCGACTCTTCAGGGCTTCGGCGCTGAAGCCACCGAAGACAACAGAGTGAGCAGCACCGATTCGGGCACAGGCCAACATTGCAACCGCCGCCTCCGGAATCATCGGCATATAGATTGCGACGCGATCGCCCGACGTGACACCTAACTCGAGCAGCGCATTCGCGGCCTTCTTAACGTCGTGGAGCATCTGGGCGTAAGTGATCGTTCGGGTATCACCCGGTTCGCCCTCAAAGTAAAAAGCGACTCGCTCCCCACGTCCTTCTAGGACGTGGCGATCTAGGCAGTTGTACGAGGCATTGAGCTTTCCACCGAGGAACCACTTGGCATCCGGGACGTTCCACTCCAACGTGAGATCCCACCGCCTCTCCCAATGCAGGTACTCGGCTTGGCGCTCCCAGAAGGCGAGGCGATCGGTGGCAGCCTCTTCGTAAAGCTCAGCCTGCGCGTTGGCCTGCGCGACAAAGGCGGCAGATGGGGAAAATGTCCGATTTTCGTGGGAGAGATTCTCCAATGAACTCATGTAAGCGAGGTTACCTCTGCCTCTCTCACCCTACAAGCATTGCGAGAGAGAAAAGAGCGGCGAAGAAAACTGTATCTTTCCTGTGATTTAGCCCACATTTTCCTTACGCCCAGGAGCATAATTTATGTGGACCATCAGAGTAGATGGTTGCAGGTTGTCCCATAAGGAGTATCAGCTATGGCAAGTAATCACATGGTCGCCAATCCAGCGCCATTAGGTTTCGCCGCTTTCGGTATCACCAACTTCTTGCTTGGTAGTCAAAATGCTGGGTTATGGCATAACGCCGGTGGCTCCGCAATGATTGGAACGGCGCTCGCCTTCGGCGGAGCTATCGGACTTCTCGTCAGCATCATGGAATTTCTCCGCGGAGATGCGATTGGAGCCACCTTCTTCGGCTCCTTTGGAGCGTTCTGGCTCTCCCTCTTTTACTTCGTCACCCACCCCGCAACACAAGCGCCTGGTGCGCTTGGGGTACTCATCCTCGGCTTTGCCGTCGCAAACTTCATCTTCTGGATGGCGGTAATGAAGAGGAGCATCCAGCACAATCTCTTTGGAGCTCTCCTGACAATCACCTTGATCCTGCTCTCGTATGGCAATTGGGCAGGTGGCCACTCCGGCGCAGTCAAGACCGGCGGCTGGTTTGGATTGGCAACGGCGCTGGTCGCTCTCTATATGGGTGCAAAAGCGCTCATCAATGAGGAGTACGGCAGCGCACTTCTTCCCTAATTAATTGCAAAATCACTATCCACAGCGGGGCCACCTTCACAGTCGCGAGGGTGGCCCCGCTCTTTGATCTGCAGCCTCTCGTAATTTTGCCCTCCTAACACGCTCGCCGCCGCAGAGATCTGAGGCGGCGCATAACAAAGGGGGCACCGTGTTTTCATTACTTAATGGCGCATTTAAGGTCATCGCGCATCTTCACACGCTCGAGGTGGCAGGACGTTGGCTGCTCAAAGGGGGACATGCCTTAATGCACTCCAACTTCGGACTTCTTGGGATAGATCGATTATTGAGCCATTTCGGAATCAATTAGGGGGCACAGCCCGTTAGGTTTTCCAATCCGCCCTGAAATGTGGTGGGATTAGCCGTAAGCAAGACAGCCTGACCCAGCGTTGAGCCAGCGGCGTCCTCTTACAGCCGTCCTTAACCTCAACAGGGAGAACTTTAAAGATGCCAATCGCAACCCCGGAAATTTATGCCCAAATGTTGGACCGCGCGAAGGCAGGCTCCTTCGCCTACCCAGCGATCAACGTCTCCTCTTCACAGACTCTGATCGGTGCAATCCGTGGATTTGCAGAGGCGCAGTCAGATGGAATCATCCAAATCTCTTGGGGCGGAGCGGAATACCTCTCAGGTTCAACCGTAAAGAACATGGTCGATGGCGCAGTGGCGCTCGCCGAGTTCGCACATATTGTTGCTAAGAACTACAACGTCAATATCGGAATCCACACCGATCACTGCCCAGCCGAAAAGCTCGATGGCTTTATGCGTCCACTTTTGGCCTTTGGTGCAGATCGCATCAACTCTGGAAAAGCTCCACTCTTCAACTCACATATGTGGGATGGCTCGGCAGTTTCTATGCCTGAGAACATGACCATTGCGAAGGAACTGCTTGAGAAGTCCAAGGCGGCTCGCACCATTCTTGAAATCGAAATCGGTGTAGTTGGTGGCGAAGAGGATGGCATCGAAGCAAAGCACGATGCGAAGTTGTACTCGACTCCTGAAGATGCCTTGATGACCATCGATACCCTTGGCAACGATCCTCATGCCCGCTATATGGTTGCAGCAACATTCGGAAATGTGCATGGCGTTTACAAACCTGGCAACGTTGTCCTACAACCAAAGATTCTGCAGACGCTGCAAGATGCTGTTGCAGCAAAGTTGGGTCTTCCTGCCGGTTCTAAGCCAATGGATCTTGTCTTCCACGGCGGCTCTGGCTCACTTCTCTCTGAGATCCGTGAATCTCTTGACTACGGTGTTGTAAAGATGAATATCGATACCGATACTCAATATGCGTTTACTCGCCCTGTTGTAGATCACGTCTTCAAGAATTACGACGGAGTATTAAAGATTGATGGCGAAGTCGGAAATAAGAAGGCATACGATCCACGTGCTTGGGGTAAGGCCGCAGAGGCTGGCCTCGCAAAGCGCGTTGTTGAGGCTTGCGAAGATCTTCGCTCAACTGGAACCTCACTCAATAAGTAGTTTTCTTCCACGCACTATCTCTCAAGAAGGTTAGGAAAAAATGCCTGCTCTAGTACTGCTCGGCGCCCAGTGGGGCGATGAAGGTAAGGGTAAGGCGACCGATATCTTGGGAGATCGTGTCGACTACGTAGTTCGCTATCAAGGTGGCAACAACGCTGGCCACACAGTGGTCATCGGTGATCAGAAATATGCACTCCACCTGTTGCCCTCCGGAATCTTAAGTCCCAACGTCGTGCCGGTTATCGGAAACGGCGTCGTGATCGATCCATCAGTTCTCCTGGAAGAGATTCGCGGTTTAAATGAGCGCGGTATCAATACATCGAAGCTAAAGATCAGCACAAACGCTCATTTGATTACGCCTTATCACCGCACCATCGACAAGGTATCCGAGCGCTTCTTGGGAAACTCCAAGATAGGCACCACCGGTCGCGGAATTGGCCCTGCTTACGCCGACAAGATCAATCGCATTGGTATTCGCGTACAAGATCTCTTTGATCCATCGATCCTGCGCCAGAAGATTGAAGGCGCGCTGCGCGATAAGAATCAAGTCCTGATTAAAGTATTTAATCGCAAGGGCATCGAAGTGGAAGAGGTTCTCAACGAGTACCTCGCCTACGCCGATATCTTGCGCCCTTATGTAACCGATACCGTCTTATTGCTCGATCAGGCTCTTAAAGCAGGCAAGACTGTTTTGCTCGAAGGTTCGCAGGGAACTCTGCTCGATGTTGATCATGGCACTTATCCCTTCGTTACATCTTCCAACCCAACTGCGGGAGGTGCGTGTACGGGTTCGGGAATTGGCCCTACAAAGATCACGCGCGTGATCGGAATCGTTAAGGCCTACACCACTCGCGTCGGCTCTGGACCATTTCCAACTGAACTCTTCGATGAAGATGGCGAGAAATTGCGGACTATCGGCGGCGAAATTGGAGTTACGACTGGGCGTGCGCGGCGCTGTGGTTGGTACGACGCGCCAATCGCGCGTTATGCGGTTCGCGTGAATGGATTAACAGATTTCTTCCTTACCAAACTCGATGTCTTAACTGGTTGGGAGCAGATTCCGGTCTGCGTGGCCTACGAGATTGATGGCAAGCGCGTTGAAGAGCTTCCATCGTCGCAATCCGATTTCCATCATGCAAAACCAATCTACGAATATCTGCCAGGTTGGAGCGAGGATATTTCCAGGGCACGAAAGTTGGAAGATCTTCCTGCAAATGCGCGTGCTTACATAAAATTCTTGGAGGAGATCTCTGGGGCTCCGATGAGCGCCATTGGAGTGGGTCCAGGACGCGATGAAACGATCGTCGTGAAGGATTTCATTTGAAGGTTCTTCTGATTGGATCGGGCGGACGCGAACATGCTCTCGCGCAAGCGTTACGACGCGATCCACAATTGGAAGAGTTACACGCAGCGCCCGGTAATCCCGGAATCGCAGAGTTCGCAATCCTGCACGCGGTAGATACCGACGATAACTCAGCGCTTGTTGCACTCGCGCGCGATTTATCTATTGATCTTGTCGTCATCGGCCCCGAAAAACCCCTTGTCAATGGCCTCGCCGATGCGCTGCGCAAAGCGGGCATCGCAACCTTCGGTCCAAGCGCCATGGCAGCTTCATTGGAGGGCTCGAAAGATTTTGCAAAACAGGTGATGCGCGATGCGGGAGTTCCGACAGCGCGCAGTTTTACCTGCACCACAAAGTCCGAGATGGAGGCAGCGCTCGATGCCTTCGGAGCGCCCTACGTCGTAAAACATGATGGCTTGGCAGCAGGCAAAGGAGTCGTTGTCACCAACGATCGCCAGATCGCCCTTGACCACGCCTACCTCTCACCTCGCGTGGTCATCGAAGAGTTTCTAGATGGACCCGAGATTTCTCTCTTCGGAATTTCTGATGGGAAGACAATTCTGGCCTTGCAACCGGCACAAGATTTTAAGAGAGCGCTCGATGGCGATTTAGGGCCAAACACTGGCGGGATGGGCGCCTACTCACCACTTCCGTGGGCACCGGCGGATATCGTCGAGCAGACGCTCCGCGAAGTCTTGCAGCCAACGGTCGCCGAGATGCGCGCCCGCGATACCCCATTTATTGGTCTGCTCTACGCAGGGTTGGCGTTAACTTCTAAAGGGCTCAAAGTCATTGAGTTCAACGCACGTTTCGGTGATCCCGAAACGCAGGTCTTGCTGCCCAGGTTGCAAACTCCCCTTGCCACCTTGCTCTATCAGGCGGCTATCGGCCACCTAGCGGAGGCGGCACCTCTAGAGTGGAGTTCAGAGGCTGCAGTCACCGTCGTCTTGGCTGCCGAGGGCTACCCAGCCGCGCCTACCACCGGTGATCCCGTGACCGGAATTGAATCCGTGCAGGCAGCTTACGTCTATCAAGCAGGGACTACGCAGCAGGATGGGATTTTGCGCTCTTCTGGAGGGCGGGTCCTAGCCGTGACTGGAATGGGCAAAACCCTTACGGATGCCAGGTTGACCGCGTACGAGGCGATCTCATCGATCACTCTTCGCGGCGGCCACTATCGCGGCGATATCGCGCTCGCGGCATCTTCCGCCGGCAAAGTACGAGAGAATTAAGCCATGAGCGTATTAGCTGATCGGTATGCATCGGCAACAATGCGCTCCATCTGGTCCCCCGAATCCAAAATAATCCAGGAGCGCAACCTTTGGATCGCTGTCATGCGCGCGCAATCCAAACTTGGACATCACATCCCTGGCGAGGTAATCGCGGATTACGAGAAGCTCTTGGCTCACGTTGATCTCGTTTCAATTGATGCCCGCGAAAAATTAACGCGTCATGATGTGAAGGCACGGATCGAAGAGTTCAACGCGCTCGCTGGCCACGAGGCAATTCATGCTGGTATGACATCGCGCGATCTCACTGAAAATGTAG